>Ga0187814_10000400_pt1 | contig 14158 bp, 17 predicted proteins | sample NC_S_4_FD_132450 | JGI IMG/M metagenome (GOLD analysis project Ga0187814, IMG submission 132450) | Wetland sediment microbial communities from Neuse River Estuary, North Carolina, USA - ASW-S_4 | ecosystem: Environmental > Aquatic > Freshwater > Wetlands > Sediment | place: USA: North Carolina... | reverse complement strand
TCTGAGTCTCTCGCGTCTAGCTTTCTAGACGCAGGCCGTCGCGGCTCTCGGCCCGCGCCTTAGCCCCGCTCAAAAACCAGCTCCCAGGCCCTCCGCCCGTCCCGGTTTGCGCGGGCCTCGAACTTGGTTTCCGGGCGCCATTCTTGCCGCGGAGCGAAGCCCATGTAGCGGTTTCTGAGCCCCGGAGTGCGGGACAGAAGCTCGAGCGACCAATCGGCATACTCTTCGATATCGGTCACGAAGTAGAGGTAGCCCCCGGCCTGGAGCCGCGACGAAAGGAGCTCCACGAGCCCCTCTCGTATGAGGCGCCGCTTGTGGTGACGCTTCTTGGGCCAGGGGTCGGGGTAGAAGATGTGGATGCCGGCGAGAGAGGCCGGAGCGATCATTCGCTCGAAAACCTCGACCGCGTCGTGGTGCACGATCCGTATATTTCGCACATCGTGTTCTTGCATCTCGAGGAGGAGCTTCCCGACGCCGGGGGTGTGCACCTCGATGCCCAGATATCCGATAGAGGGATTGTCGCGGGCTATTCTCCAGGTCGCCTGTCCCATGCCGAAGCCGATCTCGGCGATGACAGGACGTCCATCGCCGAAGAGGGTCGCGTAGTCGATGCGCCGGCCGGGGTTAAAGGGCAGCACAAAGCTTGGCCCGAGCTCGTCGATCGCCAGTTTTTGGGCCTCTGTCATTCGTCCCGTTCGCAGAACGTAGGTGCGTATGCCGGTATCCGCCGGATTCATTTTGTGCCGATCCTCCACGAGTAGTATCCCGCGTGGGCAGCCGGGTCGTAACCGTAGGCCGCGAGCTCGCGCGTTTTCGCGGCGATATCCGTGCCGAACAGCTCATCGAGGCCCGAAGCCTGCTGCGGCGCGCCTTTGGAGGCCAGGAGCTGGCCCGCGGCATCAAAGGCGAGCGCGAGAGTCTCGGGCCAGGAGCTGCGGATGCTCAGCTTGTCTCCCGCGATGGCGACCGAAGGGGGCGGCCTGTCGGGGAAGGCGCCTTCGACCTTGAAGCTCCGCTCCGCTCTGTCGCCGGCCGCGTCGATGGCCATCATTCGATAGTCTCCGCGAGGGAGGCTCTGGTAGCTGTCGAGCGCCAAACCCGCCGAACCTATCCATGTATCGGAGCCTTCGGTCCTCTTCGTCCAGTTGGCGCTCGTGAGTCTCCACGCGAGCCGCGCCTCGTCCTGAACGACCCACAGCTCGTCGATGTCTTCGGGTCCGTTGTCGTCGCGGACGTTGGCGAAGACGGAGAGACTCTCGTAGGCGCCCTGTTTGGAGGGCTGCATCTCTATGCGCCATTCGATCGCAGGGAGCTCGGGGGGCTTGGTCCCGCAGGCCAGGGCGAGTAGGCCGGTAGCCAGCGCCGCGGCCAGACTGCTCTTGCGCTTCACGCGTCCAGCCGCTCCCGTAAAAACTCCGCAGCCGCCGCTGCCGAGGGCAGGTCGCGGCTCTCGCGTGTCGCCAGATCCTTGAGCGTGACGATTCCCTTCTCCGCCTCCGCGCTGCCCAACAGCAGGGCATGGCCGATGCCCTTGCGCTCGGCGTAGCCGAACTGTTGGGCGAGCTTTCGTTTTTCGGGGAAAAGTTCGCAGGCGATGTTGGCCCGCCTGAACTCCGCTGCGATCGCCTGGTAACGCGGGAGGAAGGATTCCTCGAGGTTCAGGATGAGGAGCTTCGTAAAACCTGGGCTGCGCCCGGCCCTGCCGAGTGCGTCCAGCGCGGCGAGGAGGCGGTCGAGTCCCACCGAGGCGCCCACGCCGGGCAACCGACGGCTTGTATAGAGACTGGCCAGCTCGTCGTAGCGCCCGCCCGAACACACCGAACCTATCTGCGGGAGGGCGTCCAGGGTCGTCTCGAATACGACGCCCGTGTAATAGTCGAGCCCGCGCGTTATCGAGGGATCGAGCCGGAGCCGGCTCAGGGCGCCCGCCTCGCGGGCGCAGTCCCGGATAGCTCGGAGTCGATCGATGTCGGGCCCGCCCCCTCCCGCGAGGACCTCCATCTTGCGGAGCGTCTCGTCGAAGCTTCCTTCCTCGTGAACATACTGGAGCACCTGTGCCGCTGCCGCATCTCCCAGCTCTTCGACAAGGAGTCGCCCCACCTCCTCGGCGCCGAGCTTCTCGAGCTTGTCGACGAGACGGAGGACGGCGCCGGATTTTTCGGTCGTTCCAATGCGCGAGAGAAAGCGATTGAAGGCCCCTCGGTGATTGATCCGGATATGGAACTCGCCGGCCTCGAGCGCCGCGATCGCGTCATTGATGACGAGGACGATGTCGGCGTCGGCCGCGGCGGAGTCCGTGCCGACGATATCGAAATCGCACTGCAGGAACTCGCGGTAGCGGCCGCGCTGCGTGTTCTCGCCGCGCCAAACCTTGGCCATGTGGTAGCGGCGGAAGGGGAGGTAGAGCTCATCGATGTGCTCCGCCATGAATCGAGCGAAGGGCACGGTGAGATCGAAGCGGAGCGCGACGTCCCGCTCTCCATGGTCGCGGAATCTGTAAACCTGCTTGTCGGTTTCGCCTCCGCCCTTGCCGAGGAGGATTTCGGCGTATTCGAGGGCCGGCGTGTCTATGGGAACGAAGCCGAAGGAACGAAATACCCTTTCCAGGGTGGAAAGGAGCGCAGATCGCTCGATTTCGGCTTCGGGCAGGTAATCTCTGAATCCCTTGAGGACGCGCGGCTCTATGATATCGGGCATATATCCCCCTCGACGGACCATTATGCCCGCCGGGGCGGAGCGCATCAAGCGGAGCTATTCCCTGAGCAGTTCCGACAGCTCATCCTGGGAGACCAGATCCGATTCCGCCTCCCCGACCAGAGTCGAAGAGAGGAGCTCGTCGAGCCCGGCCAGGATTACGCGCTGGGTTTGCTCGAGGCTTTCTAACCTGGGGCGAAAGGAGGCATACGCCGCCGCCCCGGGATAGGTGCTGAGCCCGAGCCGTTCCAGTATATGGCCATAGGTGCGCGCGGTCCTCTCGAGAAGCTTCACGTATTCCGCTCGCTCTATGAGAAGGACATTTTGCGTGAGCAGACCTCCGAAGGTCTGAAGACTCGCTCCGATGAACTCGAGGCTCGCGATCACATGGTCGCGGAAGTTTTCGGGATCGGCCTCGGTCGATAACCCCGAATCGATGGCTTTGACCAAAACGCTCAGGAAGAAGATATCGTCCTGATAATGTATCATCTGCGGCATACTGTCACCTTGATCATCATCATCGGCTTTCGCCGAACAAGCCATGAGCCTCCCTCTGGCTCCCCCGGGCAATTGATATTGCTCTCTTTCTATGATATACGTTTTAAGCTTCTTTTTCCGCCCCCCGCGGGCGGATCCCCATCCGCCTCCAAAAAGGCGGACCATTCGCCCTTGGCGGCGAATAATGTCCAATGGGAGGAATCATGAGACAGTATGAACTAGTCGCCGTCTTTCCCTCGGAAGAAGAGCTCTTCCGGCAAGGGAAGGAGGCGGTCGCCGCGGAGCTGCAAAAGCAGGGCGCCGCCGACGTCAAGGAGACCGACATGGGCGACCGCCAACTCGCCTATACGATCAAGAAGCGCGAACGCGGACACTATGTCCTCTACGCCATGAGCCTTGATCCACAGAAGGTGGTGCCCGCAGAGAAGATCTTCAAGCTCAATCCCAACCTTCTGAAGTATCTCTTCGTCAAGGTCGAGGCCTAAAGACAGGAGGCCCATCGATGAAAGACGTCAATATCGTGGTCCTGGTGGGCAGGCTCACCAGGGATGCGGAGCTCAAGTACACCAACTCCGGCATGGCCATCTGCCGCTTCTCAGTCGCCGTCAATCGGAGCCGGAAGCAGGGCGACCAGTGGGTGGAGGAAGCGAGCTTCTTCGACGTCGACTACTGGGGCAAGGGCGGGGAAGCTGTCAATCAGTACCTCGTCAAGGGCAAGCAGGTCGCCGTCGAAGGCGAGCTGCGGCAGGATCGGTGGGAACAGGATGGGCAATCACGGAGCAAGGTGATTATCGCCGCGAACAACGTGCAGCTCCTCGGATCCTCATCGGGAGGCGGAGCCTCTAGCGGAGCCCCGGCAGGAATTCCCGGAGAGCGCCCGCAGGGTCGGGATGCCCGGGCCGCCGGCCAGGGTGAACGCTACGGCGCCCGGCCAGAGGGGGCATCGAAGCAGGGAGAGGCGCCCGCTGGCGGCGACGGTTTTACCGACGACATCCCTTTCTGAACAGCGCTACGCACAAGGAGAATCGAACATGTCTGATACGAAAGAACAGCTGGAAAGCCGCCCCGTTCGTCAGGACGGCGAGAGCGGCCCCGAGCCGCGCAAGGATCCCGAGGAGCGCGGCTCTTCAGGCCCGCGCCGCGGCAAGGGCTTCTTCAAGAAGAAGGTCTGCAAGTTCTGCGCCCAGAAACTCAAGATCGACTATAAGGACGTCGACGTCCTCCGCCGCTTCGTGACCGAGCGGGGAAAGATCCTTCCCCGCCGCATCACCGGCACCTGCGCCAAGCACCAGCGGGCCCTCGCGGTCTGCATCAAGCGCGGCCGGGCCCTCGCCTGGTTGCCCTACGTGGCCAAGTAGGAGAGCTCGCTTACCACGATGGCCGATTCGATAGACGGACCCAGGAGATCACCCTACATCGCCCCCCTCGTGGGCGGCGCGGTGTCTGCGCTCCTCTATCTCACGATAGCGCTGTCCGTCGCATTCCTCCTTCCACTCCAGGTCGTCTGCGGCCGCTATGGAAAGGGAAGCGGGGCCGCCGCCGCGGGAGTGGGCGCCGGGATCATCGCTGGCGTGCAGATTCTGAGACTCGCCCTTTCGGGGGCTCTCGGAGCGGCCGAGCTCCTTACGGTTCTGCTCCCTCCCTTTGTCCTCATCGCGGCTCTGGTCGTGCTCAACGCCGCCTTCTGGGAGAAAGGCACCGGTCCCTACCGCACGTTTATCGTCACAGTCATAGTCGCGGCGGCGGCGGCGCCCGCCCTGCTCTCGCTCTTTCGCGATCAAGCCGTCATGGAGTACTTCCAAGAGCGGATCGGAGCTCTCATCACCCCTCTTAAGGCCCAGATTTCCGGTGGCGGCTACGACGCCTCGGCGCTCGCCGCGAGTCTTGATCCCACGTCGCTCACGGCCTCCGCCATCAATACCCTGGCCTCCTGCTACGCCGTGCTCATTCTCGCCATGCTCGGCGGAAGCAGGTGGCTCGGCAATAGACTCTCCGGCCCGGGGAGCCGTGGGCGCCAGGAGGCTCGGCCTCTGTCCGAGTACCGTTTGCCCTACGCGTTTCTCTGGCCCTTTTTGGGCGCCTGGACCTTTGTCGCCGGGGCCATTCTCTTGAATGGGTCGCCTCTCATCCATGCGATCGCCTGGAACCTCGCACTTCTCTTCAGCGCTGGCTATGCCGTGCAGGGATTGGGCATCGCTTCACACATTCTTACTCGCTGGAACATGCCGAGAACCTTGAAATTGATTATCGTGGCAATAGCGATACTCGCCGTTGTCACCCCGACGGTCGGCCTGGTCGTCGTGATTCTCATCCCGGTTCTCGGCGTCACCGAGGTATGGATTCCATACCGTAATCCCAAAGGAGTCGGAGCATGAAAGTCATACTCAACAACGACGTCCCGAATCTCGGAGAGCTCGGGGACGTCAAGGAAGTGGCCATGGGCTACGCCCGCAACTTCCTCTTCCCCCGCAATCTCGCCTACGCCTTCAACCAGAAGACGGCTCAGCTCTTCGAGCGCCGCAAGACAGAGATCGAGGAGCTGAAGGCGGCCAAGCGAATGGCCTCCGCCAGCCTCAAGGAAAAGCTCGAGGCAGAGGAGATCAGCGTGACGGTCCCCGCCGGTACGAACGGCAAGCTCTACGGCGCCGTGACCGGCCACACCGTGGCGGACGAGCTGCTCAAGAAGGGCATCGAAATCGACCGCAAGAAGATCGAAGTCCCCGGCCGTTCGATCAAGAGCGTAGGCTCCTACAAGATTCTTGTGCGCCTCTACGACAAAGAAGAGGCGACCGTGCGCCTCGTCGTGATCGGCTCGGAAGTCAAGGCCGAAACCCACGAAGAGTCGCCGCGGCCGCAGCGCCGCAGGCGATCTGAGGAGCAGGACCGCGAGCGGCCCCAGCTCACCCCCGAAGAGGACGCCGCCGCTCAGGCGGCGGCCTTCGAGGCCGCGGTCAACGCCCCGCCCCGTCCCCAGCGCCGCCCGCGGCGCGAGGATCGCTAATCCCCGCCAAGAGCCACGGAGGCGCGGACATAGAGAGGAAGTCGCGCAGATGGGGAGCGCCAGGTTGGCTTATCCTGCATTCCGGGATAGCCGCCCATGGTCCTCCCGCTCTGCGTGACTCTGCGCACGGCTCCTCCCTGGTTCTTGGTGTTTGGCAAGCAGCGTGAGTTCTTTTCTCGAGAGGCCTAGCCATGATACCCGCCGAGCTGAAGGACAAGGTTCCGCCGCACAACGCCGAGGCGGAGCAGGCCTGCCTCGGCGCGATCCTCCTCGATCCCGAGGCTGTTCAAAATGTTCTTCGCTACATCAGGCCGGAGGATTTTTACGTCAACGCGAACCGCGAGGTTTTCGCCGGCATCATCTCCCTGTATGAAAAAGGCCAGAAGGCCGATCTCATAACGCTGACCGACGAGCTCCGGCTCCTCGGAACCTTGGACCGCTCGGGCGGACCGGGCTACATAGCGAATCTCACCTCCGTCACTCCCTCCTCCGCGAACGTCGAGTATTACGCTCGAATAGTTCAGGAGAGCTCGATCCGCAGGAACCTCCTTCGCCTTTCCGCGGATATCAGCGCAAAGGCCTACGACGACTCCACGGAGTCGGGGCTCGTGCTTGACGAAGCCCAGGCACGAATCTTCGAGATCACGCAAAACCGCCAGGCCATCAGCTACAAGAGCGTCAAGGAGCTCCTCCCCGAGACGATCAAGACGATCGAGCGACTCTTCAAGAACAAGAACGCGTACACCGGAATCCCCTCCGGCCTCCCAGACCTCGATTCAATGACCTCGGGCTTCCAGGATTCGGAGTTCATCGTCATCGGGGCCAGACCCTCGGTGGGGAAGACGGCGCTCGCGATGAGCATGGCTGCGCACATCGCGGTGCGCGAGCGCATCCCCTGCGCCTTCTTCTCGCTCGAGATGGCTGACATGGCGATCATGCAGCGCCTCATCTCGAGCGAGGCGCGCATATCGAGCGAGCTCATACGATCCGGACTCATAAAGCCTTCGGATTTCAACGCCCTCATGGAGGCGGCGGGCAGAATCTACGAGGCGCCGTTGTATATCATCGATATGCCGAACATGAAACTGCTTGAGCTCCGCACCATGGCGCGCAGGCTGCGCTCGGAGAAGGACGTCAAGATCATCTTCGTCGACTATCTCACCTTGATCACGCACGAGAACGCCGAGCTTCCCCGCTGGGAGCAGATCGCGAGTATCTCGCGCTCGCTCAAGGCTCTCGCGCGAGAGCTTCGCATACCGGTGGTGGCCCTCTCCCAGCTCAAGCGGGAGGCCGAGGGCAAGCAGCCTACGCTCGCCGATCTTAGGGAATCGGGATCGATCGAACAGGACGCCGATCTCATTCTCTTTCTCCACCGCGACCGGGAACAGGATAAGACCAAAGAGGAGCGATCCGCCCTCGTCGAAACCGACCTCATCATCTCAAAGCAGCGTAACGGCCCGGTCGGGAAGGTCACCATAGGCTTCATCCCCAAATACACGCGCTTCGAATCGATTGAAAAGCGCCGCGGCTGAGTCTATACTGACGATCGGGCTGGAGGTCGAGATATGAGTTTTCATGAGAGCTACGACTTCGGCGTCCTCGTGAACGAGACCGAACGCTTGGTCATCGATGAGCTCGAGCGGCGCCTCGCCGAGTTGAACGACCCCTCGATCTGTGTCTGTCAGGATTGCGTGCTGGATATGGCGGCCTTCGCGCTCAACACGCTCAAGCCCCTCTATCGGGTCTCCCTGCTCGGGACGATGTACGCCCATGCGCTCGACGACGACTCCTACGCCGATGAGCTTCGCCATGCGGTAGACACCGGCATCAAGAAGGTGCACGCCAACCCCTCCCACGACTAGCAGCGCCCGCTACCAGCTCCGGTCCGGCCACGGGCCCCGTGGAGCGACGCTCGGGCGGCTTTCCTAGTCCTCCTCGGCTTCCAACGCGCGGACCGATCGGTACGGCCCCTTGAAGATGCGGTCGAAGGGCTCTGAGCGGAGTGTCCTCGACTTGTCGGAGAGGGTCTGTTCGTACAGAGCCTTGCTCACGTGCAGCAGGGCCAGTTCCCCTTCTTTGATTCCAGCGGCTCTAAAGAGCAGGTTGTCGCCCTCCATGCCGCCGTAACTGATCGATACGTCGCTCTCCGGAGAGCGCTCTTCCGCCTTTAGAAGGAGGAAGTACTTGATTATCTCCACGCAGTCCGGGTCCAGGCCATCGGCGATGATCCGCGCCCGTTCGCGGAGCTCCGCGTAGCCAACGAGGACCGCCGAGCCCTTAGGTAACGTCGCCTTGCCGCGGTAAAGAGACATCCGCTCCAGCTCGGGCAGGACGACGAAATCGATTCCTTTGGAGCGAGCGAGCAGTCGGACCCGAAGCTCAGGCTCGAGCTTCGTCCCGCAGCTGGGGCAGGTGATCACGAAGAAGGTCTTGTCCAGTATCTGGCCGATACGTCCGGGCTCCGCGTCGAGATCGATCTCATCGGGCAGGTCGGCCTCGAAGCTGTTTTCGCAAATGCAGGTCACTGTGCGCATTTTTCTCTCCTCTATCTACTTCGCCGCGAAAAAGAGGACATCGCCGATCGTCGCAAGGACGAAGATGGCCAGTATCAGGGCGGCGCCCACGAATTGAAATCTGTAGATCGTAATGGGGCGAAGGGGGTTCCTCCGGAATGCCTCGACGACGAACATGAGTATTTGCCCGCCGTCCAGCGCCGGGATCGGCAGCAGGTTCATGATGAAGAGTCCGATGGAGAGGAAGGCCAGAATGTTGAAGGGCAGGGCGAGGCCGCCGGAGCCGCTGTGCTCTATTCCTGCCGTCGCGGAGCGGCCTACGAGATCGACGATTCGCGCCGGGCCCGAAACCGCCTTCAGAACGTTGACGCCGCGGAAGAGGAGCCCAAGTCCCTCGATCGAGAGGCTGAAGGTCCTCCAGGTCTCGCCCAGCCCGGACACTACGGCCGCGCCGGGCGATTCGGCTCGGATGGTCTTCGTGGCCAGACGAAAATCCATGCCGCCCAGGGTCGACTGGTCGCCGGATTTCCAATTGAGCACCAGCGTGGTCTGGAATGTCGAGCTTCCCCGGCGCATTTCGAAAACGGAGCGTTCCGGGTGCGAGGAGAGGATCGAGAGAGCTTCTACGACGTGCCTCACGGGCCTGCCATCGATCGAAGCTATGCTGTCACCCGGCTCGATCCCGGCGATCGCGGCTGGGCTCCCTGGGGCGACATTCGCCACGACGGGGTCGATCCATGAGAACACGCCGATCCGCCCCGCTCCACTGTTCTTATCCATGGCCGGAGTGACGCTGAGGGCGATCCTGCTTCCGTCGCGATCCACGACGAGAGAGAGTGGTTTTCCGGCCGATAGGGCGACCAATTCTTGGATGGCGTTGTAGTCGGATATCGGCTTGCCATTCGCTTCTATGATGCGGTCGCCGGTCTTTAAGCCCGCTGTGTCGGCGGGGAAGCTCTGAACCGCCGGGGCGCCGGCATCGAGTCGGTACTCGCTTGCGAGAGCTACGCGGTTCGGGGAGCTCTGGACCGAGTAGCCGACCGCCGCGATGACGATGAAGACGACAATCGCGAATAGGACGTTGAACGCGGGGCCGGCGAGGGAGATCAGGATCCTCCGCCAGGGAGCTGCGCCGTAGAAGCTGCCGTCCTCCTGTGGCAGGGCGTCTGCCTTGTTTTCAAGGGCCTTTCTAAAGGAATCCTCACCCTTCATCTTGCAGTAGCCGCCGATGGGGAAGGCGGAAACTCGCCATTCGGTTTTCCCGCGTTTGATGCCCACGATGCGCGGACCCCAGCCTATTGAGAAAGCCTCGACCTCGACGCCCATCGCCCGAGCGAGTAGAAAATGCCCGAACTCATGCACGAGCACAACGATGCCAAGTCCGATGAGTCCGAGGAGAATTGTCAGCATGCCCTGAGCTCCCTCTGCGTCTTGGACGCGACGTCGCGGGCTGCGGCGTCGACTTCGAATATACTTCCCACGTCCTCGAGACGGGAAGGCCAGGTCCGATCTAGGGTTTTTTCGACGATCCGCGCTATATCGAGAAAGCCAATGACGCGGCTCTCGAAGGCCGCCACGGCCACCTCGTCTGCCGCGTTGAACGCGACGGTGGCTCCCTCTCCTGATTCGAGCGCTCCGTAAGCGAGATCGAGCAGGGGATAGCGCTGGGGCTCGACCTCGCGGAACTCGAGCCTCTGCCCGGCGAGAGCGAGGCGGCCGAAGGGGGAGGGCAGACAGTCGGGCCAGGTCAGGGCGTTCTGGATCGGCAGCCGCATGTCGGGCTCCGACATCTGGGCATAGAGCGATCCGTCCTTCGTTCGCACGAGCGCGTGGACCATGCTCTGCGGGTGGATGAGGACCTTGATGGAGGGGCCGGGGAAGCCGAAGAGGCGGGAGGCCTCGATCACCTCCATGCCCTTGTTCGCCATCGTCGCGGAGTCGATCGTGATCTTTCTGCCCATGCTCCAGTTCGGGTGGGATGCGGCTTCATCCGGCGTAACCCGCGCCAGCTCATGGATCGGTCGCTCCCTGAAGGCGCCGCCCGAGGCCGTGATCACGAGCTCCACGACGTCCCCGGCCCCTATTCTCTGCACGAGCTGAAAGAGCGCCGCGTGCTCCGAGTCCACGGGAAGGATTCTCCTGCCTGCCGCCTCCGCGCAACTGTGAAGGAGGCCCCACGCCATCACCACGCTTTCTTTGTTTGCAAGCGCAAGGTCCTTGCCGCTCTCCAGGGCAGCGATTGAGGGGGCGAGCCCGCCTGAGCCCGCGGCGCCGTTCACGAGGATATCGGCCGGCGTGGTGCGGATGAGTCGGTCCAGCCCCTCCGGCCCGGCCCACGAGATGCGCGCATCTTTCGGATCTGCGCCGCTGAGCGCCAGGGCCGCTCCTGGGAAGTGGCGGGCCGCCTCGAGCAGCCTCGTTTCGTCGTGGTGTGCGGACAGAGCGACGAGACTGAAGAGGTCTGGCCGGGATCGGATGACTTCCAGGGTCTGGCTTCCGATCGAGCCTGTCGCCCCGACGAGGATGACACGTTTTGGCACGGCGTTACCGGAAGAGCCCGAGGATGAGTGATGCGGCATAGAATACCGGCGCAGCGAAGAGAATGCTATCGAAGGAATCGAGGAAACCGCCCCTGCCGGGTACGGCCGAACCGGAATCCTTGGTCCCCGCGCTCCGCTTGAGCGCGCTTTCGAAGAGGTCTCCGACTATGACTGCGGCGCCCACCGTGAGGCCCAGGCAGACGGTGGCGATCCACGAGGCGCTCATGGCGTACGGGAAGATTGCCCGCGCCGCGAAGGCCAGCCCGACCGACCCGCCCATGCCTCCCAAGAAACCTGCGGCGCTCTTGTTGGGAGAGACCGCCACGATGCCTCGCTTCCTCCCGAGGGTCACTCCGAAGAACCAGGCGAGGCTGTCGTTCCCGAGCGTCAAGCCTGCGAAGCACAGGAGCGACTCCATGGCCCACCGGGGTTCGGAGGCGAGGAGCACGACAAAGGCTCCGAGGAGCCCGGGGTAGATAAGGGCGAAGCCATGGGCCGCTGTGCGCGAAATGACCTCGGGAATGTTTTCGGTCTGGACGAAGGCGAAGGGCACGAACACCGCCAGGGCGAGGAGGGCGATGCCGATGGCGAGGATGCCGAGCGCGCCGAAGCCGGCCATATCTGCGAACAGCGAGCCGAGATAGGCTATCAGAGCCGGCAGGAAACCCAGCAGGGCCATCACCGAGGCCCGCGTCCGGACTCCGCGATCGCGGAAAATCTGCGAGAGCTCGACTCCCGCGCCTCCGGTAAAGACGAGAATCATGACCACCGCGGCGCCGTGGTGCGCCTGTGGAAGCAGGACAACGACGGCGACGATGGCGGGAATGCCAAGAAAGAAGAGCAGGAGCCTTTGGAGGATGTTGCTCATGGAAGCCCGCCGAACCGGCGCTCCCGGCCGCAGTATTCCTTGACTGCCAGCTCGAGGTCGTCGGGCCCGAAGTCGGGCCAGGCCTTGTGACAAAAGCAGAGCTCAGCGTACACGGACTTCCAGAGCAGGAAATTTGAGATGCGCATCTCGCCGGCCGTACGAATGATGAGGTCCAGGTCGGGGAGCTCGGGATGATCCATCGCCGAGGAAAGACTCTCCTCCGTGATGGCCGCGCCTCGGGCGACGAGGCGCCTGACCGCCCGCACTATCTCGTCCCTGCCGCCATAATTGATCGCGAGATTGACGATGATTCGGTCGAAGCTCGCCGTGTCCGCCTCGACGCTCCGTATTTCCGCCGCGATGTCGTCCGGCAACCCACCGGGATCGCCCGAGTGGACCACCCTGACCTGATTGTCGCGGTAGAAGTCAAGCTCCGCGGCAAGGTGGCGTCGTATCAGGCTCATCAGGAAGCCGACCTCATCGGCCGTGCGCTTCCAGTTCTCTGTGGAAAAGGTGTATAAGGACAGAACACGGATGCCCATGTCTGCCGCCGCCATGACGATGCTCTTGGCGGTTTCCAGTCCCCTGCGGTGGCCTTCTGAGCGGGGAAGGCCCCGAGCCTTCGCCCAGCGGCCGTTGCCATCCATGATTATTCCGACATGGAGAGGAATCGGGCGATCAGAGGCAGGTGTAGGCACCGTGTCCCAGACCTCACACTTCCATGATTTCTTTTTCTTTTTCCTCGAGGATCTTGCCCGCCTGCGCGACGTAGGAATCGGTGAGCTTCTGGAGCTCCTCCTCCTCCTTTTTGATCGCGTCTTCGGCCACGCCTCCTGCGGCGAGCTGCTTTTTTAGATCCTCGAGCCCATCGCGCCGAACGTTGCGTATGGAAATCCTGCTCTGCTCCGCCATGGACTTGGCCATCTTCGCAAGGTCCTTGCGGCGCTCCTCGGTGAGGGGCGGGATCGCGATCCTGATGACCTTGCCGTCATTGGAGGGATTGAGCGCGAGCTCGGACTTTTGTATCCCTTTTTCAATCTCCCCTATCAGCGAACGGTCCCAGGGCTGGATGACAATAAGACGCGCCTCGGGTACGGAGACTGTCGCGACCTGCGACAGCGGAGTCTTCTGCCCATAGTAGTCCACGCGGATCTTGTCGAGAAGCGCGGGAGAGGCTCGTCCCGTCCTGAGGCCGTTGAACTCATCCTTCAGAGCGACGAGAGCCTTTTTCATCTTCTCTTCGCAGACCGACTTCACCGAATCCATGGCACCCCCTTGCATCACAAAAACGGCCAGCCCCCAAGGGCCGATCGATCGGAACTCGGTCCAGAAGCCGCTCCGGAAAGCCCCAGGACATTCATCTGAGGCTTTCCGGACGGTCCAGTCGGCGACCTCTGCTTAGGCTTCTCCGACCCGAACGTAAATGTAGTCTACGATCTGCAGGTTGCAGCCGGCTTCCTTGGCGACCGCGGCCATAGTCGCGGCGACCGTCACCTTCTCGTCCTTTACGAAACCCTGATCGAGGAGGCAGAGCTCCGAAATGAGCTTCTTGAGCTTCCCCTTGAGAATACCCTGGATCACGTTGGCCGGCTTGCCTTTCATCTTCTCGTCGAGCTCGACCTGTTTCTGGAAGATCTCTTCCTGCTCTTTGATCCAGGAGGGGTCGGGCTTGGACTGGTCGAGGAACATCGGATTGAAGGCGGCGATATGGAGAGCGATGTCGTGAATAAAAGAAACCACCTTTTCGCTCTTGAAGGCCTCGGACTTGTCCGCTCGAGCCTTTACGACGACGCCAATCTTGCCCTCGCCGTGGATGTACGAGTGGAGGTATTCATTCGCTCCCCCCGTCACCAGGCGAACCCGTTTGAGCGAAATATTTTCTTTGATGATGGAGGCGATATCCTTGACCATGGCCTCGAGTTCGGCGTTGGGCGCAGAGTAGCCCTTGGTAAAGGCGACATCCACAATCTTGGACCCCGCGTCGATGAACTCCTTGTTCCGGCAGACGAAATCCGTCTCGCAGGCGATCTCGACCAAGGCGATT
>Ga0187814_10000399_pt1 | contig 14159 bp, 11 predicted proteins | sample NC_S_4_FD_132450 | JGI IMG/M metagenome (GOLD analysis project Ga0187814, IMG submission 132450) | Wetland sediment microbial communities from Neuse River Estuary, North Carolina, USA - ASW-S_4 | ecosystem: Environmental > Aquatic > Freshwater > Wetlands > Sediment | place: USA: North Carolina... | reverse complement strand
GCGCACATCGGCGGTCTGCGCCGCGGTGCGCGCGATGCGTTCCGTGTACGCGGCAAAATCCAGGGACGAGAAGTCGCCGCTTTCGTAGAGGATCTCGTGGATGGTAGCCATGCTCCTGATCCGTCCCGTCGCCTCGCCGATGCAGGAGCGACATCCCTCGTGGCTCTTCGACCCCGCCTGGAGGTTGAGGAGGGAGACGATGACCTGGAGATTGTTCTTGACCCTGTGGTGTATCTCCTGGAGCAGGACTTTCTTCTCGTCGTTGTCTCGCAGCAGGAGACCCTCTGCCCTGCTCCGCTCGCCCTCATAAGCGACGACGCGCTCGACCATCTTGTTGTAGTCCTCGAGGAGAACGCGCGGCTCGGAGCCGGAACGGAAATCCTCGACCGATACCGGCTGCGAGTTTCCGGGGTCGGCCGACATGGTTGAAAAGCCCGCCCTGAGCCTGCCGTAGACGAGGTAGAAGGGTCTGAGGGTCAGGAAGACGAGACCCACGGCGACCGCGGCCAGCACCACTGCGACGAAGATCGCTGGAAGGGTGTGCGCAAGGGCGTAGCGGTCCAGGTCGGCCATATAGAAACCGGTGCCGATCAGGAAACCGAGATCGTCGAAGCCGCGCACGAAGGAAAGCTTCCGCCACCTCGCCCCCGAGGCAAGAGGAACCGAATACTCTACGAAGCCCCCGCCGTTGCGGGCAGAGGCGATCAGCAGGCCCGCGATAGGCGACAGACCGGATGTCGTAGCGCCAGGCTCGGGGTAGCTTTCGACGGCTCGGAGGACTGGGCCCTCGAGGTCCTTGCCGTCGTAATCGATCACGAACATGTAATTCGTGGTATCCGAGCCGAGCCGAGCGAGAGAGCGCAACTCCCCTCCGATCGTGGCGAGAGCCGCTCTCCGGTCTATGACGCCATTTCGGCAATCCACGACGATGGGGTCGATCGCTCGGGCGGCGATGGTCACGACACGCTCGAGCTCGCCCTTTCTCGCATCAATGAGCGAGCTGCGAAAGGCGAACACGAGAAAGCCGAGCAGGGCGCCCAAGCCCAGCACCGCCAAGGAGATGGCTATCCCGAGACGCGGGGTCCACGACGCCCGGTGCGGAGAAGAGTCGGAGAGAGAGGCATCGGCCATCGAGTCCCCCTTGTCTATGTGTCGGGGCGAGCCGGCTTTAGGTGGATTTTCAATATCTACATTGGTAGCGTGGGAGCTTCCTGCTGTCAAGAGATAATGGAGATATTCAATTTTACCGTCTCCGGCCTTCGGCCACATCTACGGCATTTCAAACGACGGATATTTCGGCTTGACAGTTTTCGAAAACCGTCTGTACAATTGTTCAAATGAACGAACAAATGAACTCAGAGATGCTCGCGAAGATAGCGTGGCTCTACTATTACGAAGATCTCAGCCAACAGGAGATCGGAAGCATTCTGGGCATCCCGAGGATAAAGATCGTTCGTCTCCTCAAGGTCATCAGGGAACAAAAGATCGTTGAGATAAAAATCGCGAGCCGCTATGTCTCGCTGTTTGAAACAGAGAAGGCCTTTAAGGCGGCTACCGGGCTCAAGGATGTCACGATTGTGCCGACAGGCAAAAATCCAGCATCGAACGTGGCCTATGCGGCCTCGATCAGATTCGCTGATCTCTGTAAACGATACGAGAGCATAGGGCTCGGAGCCAGCAGGATAGTCATGGCGGCGCTGAATCTTCTCGAGCCAATGAAGAGGATGCGTGTCAAACGCATTGTCTCGCTCAGCGGCAACGCCATGCCGAATTACGCATTGAACCTATCGCATCCAGGCCTCAGCGGTTTCATGCTGTCCAGGCTCCTCGGCGTCGACTACTTCAACATTTGGGCTCCAGCCATAGCGTCGACATCGGAGACGGCGCATCTCTTGAGAAGCGACTATGTCGTCGAATCGATCCTAAAAATGGCGAACACGGTCGACTGCGCAATAATTGGCCTCGGTGACGTGAAGAATTCCGTGCTGCTCAACAGGGGTTTCATCCAAAAGGAAGACATCGCGGACATGCTGGCCCAAGGCGCGGTCGGCGATATTTTCACGCATTTCTTTTCGATCGACGGAACGCGTATCCCGACGGGCGTAGAAGAGCGATCCATAACCGCGGATGTCCCCATGAAGTGCCCGGTGCTTGCCGTAGCATATGGGAAAATCAAGGTGCAGCCCATTGTGGGGGCCATCCGGGGACGCCTTATCGACGGACTTGTGACGGACGAGAATACGGCCGCCGACGTTCTCAAAATTCTTGGCGGCGAGTCATCTCCCAATTAGGCGCATGAGTCCGCCGAAGGGAGGTGTATATCGGCTGACACGAACGGACCCATGGGCGAGATCATGTTTTCAAAGACGAATGCTCCAAGGAGGTATCATGAGAAAGGCATTGGCACTCATTGCCGTCTTCGCACTTGCCTCGGCCCTCAGCCTTGCGGCCGCCGACAACAAGGCGATCGCGCAACAATTCAAAGCAAAGGGCTATAAGGTAGCCTACGTTCTCAACGGTACGTCGACTGATATCTTCAAAATGGCCTTCGATGGCGCGATCCACGAGGGGATGTATTACGGGATCAAGGTTGACGTTTTCACGTCGGATGGAGATGACATCAAGTTCCAGGATATCGTGCACCAGTGCGCGCAGCAGGGCTATCAGGGCATGATCATCTCCCACGGCAAGCCCCAGTATTCCTATGACCTCGTCAAGGCGGTGGTCGCAAAGGGAATAAAGGTCGTCACGTTCGATACGGTGATCCAGGATTCCAACGGCAACGGCATACCTGGCGTCACGACGATGTTCCAGAGCGACCAGGAGATGGCTCGCCTCTCCTTGGACTATATCTGCAACGTCCTCTACAAGGGACTGAATAGGCCGATCAGGGTGCTCAAGCTGTGGCGCGGCCCCGGCATTCCCCCCTTTGACAGGCGGCAGGAAACGTACAAGAAGTTCGAAGATTCGAAAAAAATCACCACGCTTGAGGTGCTCGGCCCGCCCAATCCCGCGGATTCGGAAGGCTCTCTCGGAAGCGTCGTTTCATCCATCCTTCCCAAGTATCCCAAGGGCTCCGTCGACGTGATCTGGAGCGCGTACGACGCATATGGCCGCGGCGCGTACAAGGCCCTCGTCGAGGCGAACCGCACCGATATACCCCTTGTGTCAATCGACATCTCAAATCAGGATATCAATTTCATGAGGGCCCCGGACAAGATATGGAAGATCTGCGTAGCCACGCATTTCCCCAATGTCGGCATTTCGGCGCTCAGGCTTATCGCCCTCAAGCTCAACGGGGACGCGACGCCTGAACAGTACATTCTGCAACCCTCCGTGATCGAAGCTACCAAGCTCACTCCGGACGCCAACGTCACCAATCTCGACAAGCTCATTCCGGGGTATGGCGTAAACAACGACAACATTGCTCCATGGATGGCCGAACTCCGCAAGAGCGCCGGAGCGAAATAGCCCTCGACACTCTTAATTCCGATTACCTGTCCGGCCACTAGCAATTCGAGCTTGGGCGGCTGTGGTAGCACGGTCGCCCAAGCTCCGAACTGCCGGGCACAGGGAGAAGCACTCATGAATCAATCCTCCTGCACGCTGGAGATGAAAAATATCTCCATTGAATTCCCGGGCGTAAAGGCATTGTCCGGCGTTGATTTTTCCATGCGCAGCGGCGAGATCCGCGCAATCGTCGGGGCCAATGGCGCAGGGAAGTCCACGCTCATGAAGATCCTCGCGGGCGCCAATGGGACGTATACGGGTGACATTTTGATCGACTCCCAAGGTTACCAGATACGTTCGCCGCGGGTGGCCAAGGACCTCGGCATAGAAATCGTCTACCAGGAAGTAGATTCAGCCCTCTTCCCCTACCTGAGCGTGGCCGAGAACATCATGTTCAACACCCTCGTCACCAAGATGAAGGGGCGATGCCTGATCAATTGGAACAAGATTCAGGACTCGGCGAAGGAGATATTGGAGCGGCTCCACGTCGACCTCGATGTCAGGCGGCTGGTATCGACTCTCACGCTCGCACAGAAGCAGATGGTCCTCATCGCGAGGGCCGTGCGGGAGAAATGCCGTTTTTTGATACTCGATGAGCCTACGGCTCCTCTCAGTCTCGGCGAGGTGGGGGAGCTGTTCAGAATCATCAAGGACTTGGCAAAAGACGAGAATGTCGGTGTCATTTTTATTTCGCATAGGCTTCCGGAGCTGTTCCAGGTATGCCAGGAATTGACGATCCTCAAGGACGGCAAGGTCGTCGCCGACAGATCGATCGACGATACGCTGACCACGCGAGACATCGTCAATCTGATGCTGGGCAAGAGCTTCGACGAAGCCTTCGCCAAGACGGGAAGCACGATAGGCGAAACGATCTTGAGGGTCCAGCACCTACGGGACACCAAGGGCAAGGTGCGGGATGTCTCGTTCGAGCTCCGCCGGGGAGAGATCGTTGGAGTCGCGGGCCTCGTAGGGGCGGGGAAATCCGAGCTCTGCAAGCTGCTCTTCGGCGCCAACAAGGCCAAGTCCGGCGACATCGTGTACAAGGGCAGGCGCCTGAACCTCAAGACGCCGACGAAGGCGGTGCGTCAGAAGATCGGCCTCGTTCCAGAGGAGCGGCGCAAGGAGGGCGTGCTAGTGGGAGAGCCCGTGTACTTCAACCTCTCCGCCGCCTGTCTCGGGAAGTTCAGCAATGCCTTTTCCTTCATCAGAAAAGGGCTCGAACTCGCGAACGCCAGGAAATACATAGAGGAACTAAACATAAAGACTCCCTCCGAATTCCAAAAGGTCAAGCTCCTGTCCGGAGGGAATCAGCAGAAGGTGGCGGTCGGCAAATGGCTCGCATCGGATTCCGACGTCTACCTGCTGGACGAGCCCACCAAGGGCGTCGACGTCGGGGCCAAGATGGAAATTTTCCAGATCATCCAGGGCCTCGCAAGGGCGGGGAAGGCCGTTTTGTATGTGTCTTCAGAAATAAGCGAAATACTCGCGATCACTGATAGAGCCTATGTCATGTACAACGGCGAGTTTGTCGCCGAGCTCAACGCTGCGAAGGCAACCGAGAATGAGATTCTCTATTTTGCCACGGGGGGAAAATGATGGGGCGGATTCATGCTGCCAAGGGAAATAGCGCTGCACTATCGGGCTTCTTGGGCAAATGGGCCTCGCTAATCGTCCTCGCCCTCATCTTCGGCTTCTTCGCCCTGAAGATGCCTTCGATGTTTTTGACGAGCAGCAACATGACCACCATCCTCAGGTCGATCTCGGTGACCACAATCATCGCGGTCGGCCTGACGATTTTTCTTGCGGTCGGCTGCTTTGACATATCGGCCGGGTCCATGGCTACCATGGCCGGCTCCTTTGTCATCAGCTTCTTCGTCTGGTATCAGATGGGCATGGGTTGGGCGATACTGCTGAGCACCGTAGGCGTCATCGCGCTTATGTGCATAACGATGCTCCTAATTGTAAAATTCAAGATACCCGATATTCTCGCGACGCTCGCCATGATGTTCATCCTGGACGGAATGAGCCTGACCTATTCGGGGGGCGGCGCGGTGAGCGAGAACATGCCGAGGGCAAATGGAGTTCTCTCCATAGGGAAAATACCCCTGGCCTTCAAGGATATGGGCCAGGCGCCCGCAATCATCATCATCATGATCACCATCGTGCTCCTCGTTCACGTCTTCTTAAGCTACACCAAATTCGGCCGGTATATGTACGCGGTCGGAGGAAACAAGGAGGCCGCGCGGCTGTCCGGCATATCCGTGAACAAATACCTTGTGATCGCGGGATTGATGTCGTCCATATTCGTCGGTCTGGGAGGCATACTGGTCGCCTCGCGAAACATGTCCGCCCAGATTCAAGGCGCCGCAGGATACACGATGCCCGCCATCGCCGCGGTATTTATTGGGCGGTCGGTGGCAGGAGTGGGGAAGCCCAACGCCATCGGCACCTTTATCGGCGCGTCGCTCGTGGGAATCCTCGAAAACGGGCTCATCATGATGTCGGTGCCCTACTACTCCCTCAACGCGATCAAGGGAATCGTCCTCGCGCTCGCGCTCGCCTCCACGTACTATTCCAGCGAAAACGAGGCGTGAGACGATCGGCATGGAAGGAGTGACCGCAAATGTCAACGCGCGATGAGCACCTGAAGCCGATTGAGGCGAAGATCGTCGACTATGCCAAACGGAGGCTCCGTGTCTTCTCGGGCTCGGAGCGCCTCGAGCATTCGGAAATAGGCGATGGCAATATCAACTATGTGTTCAGGATCAGGGATCCGAAAAGCGGCGCATCCGCAATTGTGAAATACGCGGACGCCAACAGCCGATCGTCGGGAAAGGCTCTGGACATCGACCGCAACCGCATAGAGGCCGAACTCCTTCGATTGCAGGGCAGGTATGCTCCGGGGCTTGTGCCGGAGGTCTACGACTACGACCGCGAAATGTGCTGCCTCGCGATGGAGGACCTCTCCGATTACGCCATCCTCCGCTATGAACTGATCAAACACAAGAAATTCCCCACCCTGGCGGACAACATCGCGGAGTTCATAGTAAATACGACCATTCCCACGATCGACGCCGTGGCAGAATCTTCAGATAAAAAAAGAATGGTGGGGCGGTACATCAACCCCGATCTCTGTCGAATCACCGAACAGCTTGTATATACGGATCCCTACACCAACAGGTCGGGCCGAAACAAGGTGACGCCCTCCAATGCGGAATTCGTAAAGCGGGAACTATACGATGACGAAAAACTTCGGCTCGAGGCAGCCAAGCTCAAGTACCGCTTCATGAACGACGCTCAGGCCCTCATCCACGGCGACCTTCATTCGGGGTCCATTTTCGTCAAGGGGCCCATGGTCAAGGTGTTCGATCCGGAGTTCGCCTATTTCGGCCCCATCGGTTATGACGTCGGCAACTTCATCGGAAACCTCTGTTTCGCCTGGGCCAACGCTTGCGTATCCATTCGTGATGCGCGTGAAAAGGAGGAATACATCGGATGGCTGGATGAGACCATTGCGCGTTTTGTCGACTTGTTCGCAAGGAAATTCCTGATCGCCTTCAGACAGCACGTCACCGATCCCATGATGTCGACGGCGGGCTATGACGAATGGTTCCTCTCCGAAGTCCTGTCCGATTCCGCCGGGGTAGCCGGACTCGAGATGAACAGGCGGACCGTAGGCGTTGCGCAGGTCAAGGATTTGACCTCGCTTGGGGACACAGACGAAAGGACACGGGCTGAGCGGATCGTAATCCTCGCGGCGAAAGACTTCATACTGCAGCGAAGAGCTTATTCAAGCGGCCGGAAATATTGCGAGACTCTCCATGAGGTGGCCGAACGCGTCCCTGGATGAAAGCGAGCGCCACATCGGAAAGGATACAAGGACATCATATGATAGCAGCATTCCATGAACTTAAAGAAAGCGTGTTTGACGCGACCATATCCGCCTATCGCGAGGGCTTGTTTGCGGGGACGAGCGGCAACCTCAGCATGTGCGACCCGGAAAGGAGGGTCGTCGCGATCACGCCCACGAGCCTGCGTTACGAAAAAATGTCCGCCGACGACATCATCGTGATCAACCTGAACGGCGATACGCTCGAGGGAACGCTGAAGCCCTCATCCGAATGGAAGATGCATACCGAGATATACAAACAGCGACCGGACGTATTCGCGGTCGTCCACACTCACTCGCCCTATGCGACGAGTTTTGCCGTGGTCAGGAAGGTCATTCCAACCGTGCTCATCGAGATGATCGGCTTCTTGGGCGGAGAGGTGCCAATAGCCGAATTCGAAATGCCCGGGTCCGCCGAGCTCGGGAGGTCGGCGCTCAAGGCCCTGGTCGACAGGAACGCCTGTCTCCTGAGCAACCACGGCGTCGTGGCGATCGGCGCGACCTTGGAGCAGGCCCATATTCGGGCGGTATATGTTGAGGACGCCGCAAAAATATATCATCACGCGCTCCAGATCGGCGATGCGAGCGTTGTCTCGGAGGACGCTGTCAGGAAAATGAAGGCGAGAATCCAGACAAAAAAATAGTGGCGGACATTTGAGGAGGAAACCATGAGCGCCTTTAAGTTTTTTAGCCCGACATGCAGCATTTTCGGCTACGGCTGCATAGAAGCACTCGAAGAGGAGCTAAGGAGAAAGGGCTACACGCGGGCCCTCATCGTCACAGACCTCTCCATATGCAAGGTGGGGATTGCCGACCGCGTCATCGAGGTGCTCAAGAAGGCCGGTGTGGGGTACGCGTTGTTCAACGAGGTAAAGCCGAACCCAACGATCAAGAACGTCAAGGCCGGCCTCGCTCTGCTGAAAGCCGAGAAATGTGATTTCATCGTGACGATAGGCGGCGGATCGGCCCACGATTGCGGAAAGGCCATAGGCATCCTGGCAACAAACGGCGGCAAGGTCGAAGACTACGTCGGGAGCGACATGAGCGCGCACAAGGCTCTCGATATCGTCGCAATCAATACCACGGCGGGCACCGGCAGCGAATGCACGCGGGCCTACGTCATCTCCGACGAGGATAAGCATCAGAAGACGGGAATCCGCGATCGTAACGCCCTCGCCGAGATAGCGGTGGACGATCATTCCCTCATGATGTCCCTTCCGCCGCGGCTCACCGCGGGCACCGGCATGGACGCGCTCGTCCACGCCGTCGAGTGTTACGTGTCCGTCAACGGCTTTATGTTGACGAGCGAACTGGCCGTGACGGCGATGACGGTCATTTTCAAATGGCTGCGAACCGCCGTGAAGGAGCCGACCAACGAGAAGGCCAGGGAAGGGATGGCCGTGGGCGAGTATCTGGCGGGGCTGGCCTTTGGCAACGGGGGAGTCGGCATGGTCCATGCGATTTCGCATCAACTGAGCGCCGTATACGATCTCCCCCACGGCCTGTGCAACGCGATCCTGCTTCCGCCGGTCATGGAGTTCAACAAACGCGGGGCCGCAAACAAGCTCGCCGAGCTCGCGCGGATATTGCTACCCGCCGACTGCGCGGAAAAGAGCGACGAGGCTCTCGCCGATGTCGCGATAGGGGAATTCAAAAAACTGTCCGCCGATATCGGAACCTTGATTCCCCTCCGGGAGCTGGGCGTGAAGGAGTCGGACTTCGCTCAACTTGCGAAAAAAGCCCTGGCCGACCGATCCATGGCCAACAATCCGGTTCAGCCGGACGCCGGTGACATCATCGCCGCGCTCGCGAAGGTCTTTTGAATGAAAAAGGATGCAGCCGTGGAAAGAGCCGACGAAGGCCTGGCCTTCATGCTGAGATATGAAAACGTGGCGTGGTATGAGGCTGGAAAGGTGAGGATTCTGGACAGGAGGATCTATCCCATCAGCACCGAGTACGTGACCTGCACCGACCACGCCGAGGTCGCCGGGGCCATAGCGGCCATGGTTACCCAGAGCGGCGGCCCCTACGTTGTGGCCTCCATGGGAATGGCCCTCGCCGCATACGAGGCGCGGGACAAGGCCGCGGGGGACTTTGCGGCGCACATGCAGAATGCCGCGTACCTACTGTCTCACGCCCGGCCGACGACATCCGAAAGAATGGCCAGAATCACCGAGGATTGCCTCCAGATCGCAACTCGGGCCAAATCGAGGGGCGAGGCGGCCGACGAAGCCGTCTTTCATCACGCGGTGGAGAGCCTGAATGACCGCTACGAGAGGGCGCTCCATTCGGCCAGGTACCTGGTGGACAAGATACCGGATGACGGCACCGTGATGACGCAATGCTTCGGAGAGACGATCGTTGGAATGATGTTGAAGGAATGCAGGGCACGGGGCAAGCCAATCAAGGTCATCTGCGCCGAGACGAGGCCGTACTTCCAGGGAGCGCGGCTCACCGCCAGCGTCGTGCACGACATGGGTTTCGACGTCACCGTCATCACCGACAATATGCCGGCGTACGTTCTCAAGGCCAAGAAGGTCGATGTCTTCACCTCTGCGGCCGATGTTATTTCGATGGACGGCTACATCGTCAACAAGATTGGTACCTTTCAGATTGCGCTCGCGGCGAATTACTGGGGCATTCCCTATTTTGTCACCGGCACGCCCAACCCTAAACACCCGACCATCGACACGGTGAAGATCGAAGAGCGCGACGGCGAGGAAGTTTTGGAGGCGATGTCGCAGCGGATCGCGATGAAGGGCGTCAAAGGCTACTATCCGGCCTTCGATATCACCCCGCCCAAATTGTGCGACGGGGTAGTGACCGACAAGGGCATCTATCCCCCCTTCGATATCGCGCGGTATTTCGAACAGGGCGCCTCGTGAGCGACGCCGAAATCGCGCGGTCGGCCGCCACAGCGCAGGAGCCATCGCGGATAGTCATCGGGCGAAGGCGCGTCTTCGTCCTCTGCTGCGGCTTCGTCATGATGCTTTTCACGGGCCTCATATATGCGTGGTCGATCTTCGCCTCCCCCCTAGAGAAGGAGTTCGGCTGGGACAGGGGGCAGACCTCCCTCGTCTTCACCATATCGATGAGTGTCTCCATCCTGGGCCAGATATTCGGCGGCTTTTTGGTGTCGCGAAGGAGACAGGGGCTTGCCCTGCGGCTCGCATCGCTCTTCCTTCTTGTCGGCTTTGTGAAGGCTTCGCGCGTCACTTCGCTCGCCGGACTCTATGTGGCCTACGGAGGCATCAGCGGATTCGGAGTGGGTATTTGCTACAATGTCATTCTCGCCACGGTGATAGGGCATTTCCCGGATCGGGTCGGGCTGGCCTCGGGCCTCATGCTCATGTCCTTCGGCTTAGGGAGTCTCATCCTCGGCTCGGTGGCGACGTCGCTCATCGTGTCCTTCGGCTGGCGAGTCGCCTTTCTTGCCCTGGCCCTGGGCTTCGCTCTCGTGGTGCTTCTCGGGAGTTTCATAGTCACAGCGCCGGCTGCGGAAACCTCAAAGAAATCGTCCACGGGCGCCGCCCCGCTCGATATGGTAAAGCGGCTGGAGTATCTCAAGTTCTTCTTCTGGTGCACGCTCATGAACAGCGCAGGCTTGCTGATACTCGGGCATGCGGCAACCTGCGCCCTGGATCTCAACGCGACGCTGCGCATGGCGGGTCTCTCCGCGGGTATAATATCCATTTTCAACGGCGCCTCGAGGTTGATGTACGGCCAAATCTACGACCGCTCCGGTTTCAGGACACTTGCGTTCGTAGCCGGCGCCCTTTACTTCATGGCGACCCTCGGCATGGCCTTCGCCTACTTGACGGGTCGGCTGTGGCTGCTTTTCATCGCCTTCGGCATCCTGGGGCTCGCCTATGGTGCGGGGCCGATCGGAGCGTCGACCTATGTGAAGGAGCGCTTCGGCATGCGCTACTACGGAGTTAATCTCGGAATAACCAATCTCAATATCGTTATCGCCTCATTTGCCGGCCCCTTCCTGGCGGGCCTCCTCCGGGCTCGTTTCGCGTCTTATATGCCGGCCTTCGGCCTCATGCTGATCTTTATCGCGGCCTCCTTCCTTCTCGCCCTGGGGCTCCAGGGCCGGCGCTCTTGAGTAAGGGGTTGTCGCGCTATGAGCAGGGGCTTCCGACTTCCGGCGGGGCAGAGATGCGGCCCGCGAGGCCCCATCACTGCCCCGCCGCTCCGCGGCTTCAGGCGATGGCGAGCCTCGCGGTCCTCGCTGCGAGGTCGTCGATCGCGATCCTCTCCTTGCCCTTGATGTAGGTCTCCAGTACCCCGCCGAGCGGCGCGGACCATTTGTCCGGAACGCCGCGCATGACGCCGAGCACCGTTCCTACGAGGCCAGCATTGCAGTCGACATCCAGGCCGGCGTGGGCGAGGAGGCGGAAGGATTCGGTGAAGTCGCTCCCGCCGTACCAGAGCGACAGTATGACCGCGGCGATGTTGGGGTAGGCGTGTATCCAATTGTAGCGCTCGAAGCGTTCGTCCAGGACCGTCCAGGCCGCCTCTGCCGAGTCGCGGTCCTTCACCGTCCGGAAGCAGGTGTCGAGCACGGCCGCGTATTCGCTCTCCGACGGAATGAAGGCGGCGGCCTCGGCCAGAAGTGCGCGCGGGTCTTGGGCCGCAAAGGCGAGAGCGGAGAGGACGGCCGCGAAGATCTCGCCGTACACGCCGTTCTCCGCGTGCGACACGACGCCGTCGATGTGGGCGAGCCGCGCGGCCTCCATGGGCCTGCCGGGCGAAACGAGGCCGCAGATCATGCCGCGCATCTGGGCGCCGATCCAATTGAAATACGGATTGCGATAGGAGCCCGACTCCGGCGGCAGGATGCCGTCGGCCATGTTATGGAGGGCGACCCACTCCGCAGACCACCCGAAGGGAATCTGTCTCACCCACTCGGCGCCGATCTCGCGCGAGCTCAAGCCCCTTCCCCGCCGCCCGAAAGCGTCGAGAAACGCGAGCTCGTAGACGACATCGTCGTTCACCGTCTCGGGCGGCGCGATGTACGAATCGATGCGGCCGTACACTTCCTCGATTCGAGCCGTGTGGTAGCCTTCGATGGCCGTGCCGAAGGCGCCGCCCGCGAGCTGCCCGGTCCAGCCCGCGCGTATCCGTTCCTCGAGGTTCCCGGAAAATGCCCGCGATCGGTCGTCGGCGCGCGCCGGCATAGCCGCGCGTACCTCGTCCCAGACGCGCGGATGCCGGTGCCTCCAGTACGGGTGTGCCGGGTCGGGCCGCGCGGCGTGGATTGCGTGCAGTAGTTCCGAGGTGAGCACACGAAGATCATCGCGTCTCCCCTCGCCCGCGAGCCGCAGGCCCTCAGAGAGCAGCTCCTCGGCGGAGGCGACATCGTAGCCCCTGTTTCCCATCGCCTGGACCATCTCGACGTAGGGTATCTCGGGGGCGCCCGAGCCGGGCACGTTCGCGTGCCAGAAGAGCGCAATGAGATCGTCGCCCGTCGGGAAGACGGTTTCAGCGGTATACCAATTGCTGTCGTGGGTTCTTCGATCGAGCGGGACGGCCGAGAGCCGCAGGGCCCTGTCGATCTGCCATGCCGAGCGCCGAGCGCCGGGGGAGCGATCCGGCTCGCTCACGACGTCCTCCTCTTTCGTTCGCGGCCGCGCCGCGCATACACGTAGAGCGCCGCGAGCGTCGCGATGTAGGGCACCATCGCGGTGAACTGCGGAGCGACCTTGTAGCCCTGCAAAAAGAGACCGAGACCGTCAAAAAAACCGAATATGAGGGATATGGCCGCGATGCCGAAGGGATTGCCGTCGACCAGGATGACTGCGGCGAGCGAGATCCAGCCTCGGCCTGCGGTCATGTTTTCGGCAAACAGGGTCACGTAGCCGAGCGACAGGAAGGCGCCGCCGAGACCGCAGAGCAAAGCGCAGAGAAGAAGCGACTGCGTTCGTATCCGCGAGGTCACTACGCCGCTCGAATCGAGGGAGGCTGCGTTGTAGCCGGCCGCCCGCAGACGCAGGCCGTAACGCGTGCGAAATACGAGGTAGCCGCAGAGGATCGTCGCGAGCGCGGCGATGTAGACGATGAGGTTCCGGCCGGAAAGGATGGGGCCGACGAAGGGCACGGCATCGAGATAGGGAATGTGAAGGTCCGGGATCGACACGAGGCTCTTGCTGGTGAACACCCCTTTTACCTTGAAAATCTGGCGCAGGAGATAGGTCGTAGTGCCGAGCGCGAAGAGGTTCAGGGCTATGCCTGTCACGAATTCGTCCGTTTTGAGCTTGACCGAGAAGAATATGAAAATCAGTGCGAGCGCGAGGGAGCCGAGAATCGCGAAGAGAAGGCCGATGAGCCAGGAGTGGAAAAAGTAGGAGCCGAGGACGGCGAAAAAGGCCGCCATCAGCATCATGCCTTCCATCGCGATGTTGAAGACGCCCGCGTAGAAGGTCAGGGAGCCCCCCAGGGCCGCAAGGAGAATGGGTGTAGCGCCGGAGATCATGCCGGTGATGAGGCCGATGAGGATATTCATGCCGACCTCTCCCGCGCCCGGCGCCGCGCGGACAACCTGTCGAGCGCCATGTTCGCGTATTCGCGCGTGGCCACGATGACGAGCACGAGCACCGCCTGGAGCACCTGGGAGATCTCGCTCGGCACGTTCGTGATGAGCTCCATGCCGAGCGCGCCCGTCTGGATGGCCGCGATGAAGAGGCCGTAGACGAGGGTGCCGACTATGCCGTTGTTCGCCATGATCGCGATCATGATGCCGTCCCAGGCATAGTTG
>Ga0187814_10000398_pt1 | contig 14175 bp, 12 predicted proteins | sample NC_S_4_FD_132450 | JGI IMG/M metagenome (GOLD analysis project Ga0187814, IMG submission 132450) | Wetland sediment microbial communities from Neuse River Estuary, North Carolina, USA - ASW-S_4 | ecosystem: Environmental > Aquatic > Freshwater > Wetlands > Sediment | place: USA: North Carolina... | reverse complement strand
TCCGTCGCCGCTGCACAGACCGTCTGTGATCTGGTAGGCGGCGCCCCACATGGCATGGGTGTCGATCGGGCGGCGCAGGGTGTCCAGGTGGATGTGGAAGTCCACGATGTGAGTCCGGGCAACGCGGCTGAGCCGGTGCTCCAGCCAGCGGGTGCGTTCCTGCTGGGTGGTTGTCTCTCGTGCGGAGCGCTCCAGGAAGAGCCAGAACCCGTCGATGTCCATGCTCGTAACAGTAAACGGCGCATCCACGGTGGCTGTGCGGGGAAGCTCATGCGTGCGTTAGTCAATCGCGCCGCCACGCCGAGCGTGATCAACCAGGCAAGGACCCTGACCTCCAGTGCCTGTAATGCACCGGGGTCCCGGGGAAGGGCCGTCTTGCTCAGCCCGAGGTCCAGCGAACCTCTTGCCCAGGCACGAGCACCGGGTGGACGTTGTTGGTAACCAACGCCCGCAACGCGTATTCGAGGATACCCGCCAGGGGCTCCTCGCCGGTGGGCTCGTCGGCGAGGAGGACTCGCACCAATTCTTCAGCGAGCTGCCTCGACGGGCCCTTGAGGTCCGCGATCGTGAGGTCGTTCATCGTCGAGACCCTACCCTTGATCATCACCAGGGCTTAGGTCGCCAGCCGGCACCAGACCACTTTCCGGGCCGGCGACGACGGCCAGCGGAACCAGCCCCACCGCCCATCACTGAGCGCGTCTACCAGGCGCAGGCCGCGCCCGTGCTCGGCAAACAGGTCCTTCTCTACCAACAGCACCGGAACCTCTGAGCTGGAATCGATGACCTCGGCCAGCAGGTGATCGTGAAACAGGCGCAGCGACAGCCCGACGACGGTAGGCCGGTCCAGCTTCCGCGCGGCTTCCACGGCGTTGGTCGCCAGCTCCGATACGAGCAAGACGGCTGTGCCGGCGAACTCGGACCCGGCATAGCCGAAACAGCGGTCCAGGAAGCTGGCGGCGAACTCACGCGACCACCGGGGAGTCGAATCCATCACCGCGAACTCGATGTAATCGGCCGCGACGGGGGCGGGCGCGTCAGCCTGGCGACTGTAGGCAACCGATCCGCGCGGCCCGCTCATCGTTACCGTCATCGCGCCCTTCCTAGGACGATCGGGGGAAGGGCTGCCCGCCGTTCAGCCGGGGGCCGGCTGTCAGGGGGCCGGTGGGCAACCGTTCATGAACTGTTGCGCATCGCTTCTGGCCCGGCCAGAGCCATGGCACACTGACTGCCATGCCTGGCACGCAGAACGGCAATCCGGCACAGCACTTCGGGCGCCAGCTCAGGAAAGAACGTCAGGCGCGCGGCTGGTCACTGCCTGAGCTGTCGAAGCGAACGGGCATCAACGCGGGCCACCTGTCACGGATCGAGACCGGACGGCGGCCGCCCACGGAGAACGTCGCCATGGCGTGTGACGCCGCGTTCCCGGAGCGGCACGGGTGGTTCACCGAGTATTACGCCGAGCTGAGCACCTGGTCTGAGGTGCCTGCGGCGTTCAAAGACTGGTCAGAACGCGAAGACAAGGCCGTGAGCCTGCGCGTGTGGTCACCCGGCATCGTCCACGGCCTTTTGCAGAGCGAGGACTACGCGCGGGCGCTGCTTGCGACCTACCCCGGCGTCAGTGACGAGACCGTAGCCGCGCGGCTGGCAAGCAGGATGCAACGCCAGCGGCGGCTGTTCGCGCGCGACGCGCTGGTGTGGTTCGTCGTGGACGAGCTGAGCCTTTACAGGTGCGTAGGGTCAGCGGGCATCATGGCCGAGCAGATGCGCCACCTTGCCGAAGCTGCACGCCTGCTGAACGTGACTATGCAGGTGCTTCCGGCCGTCGCTCATCCCGCCACGGGCAGCGAAATCATCGTGACCGACGATGCGGCGTATGCCGAGCACGCGGCCAGCGGCTTCGTCTATGCGGGCGAAACGGTTACAGCGCTCGCACGGATCTTCGATACCCTACGGTCGGAGTGCCGCAAAGCGTCAGAGTCAGTGGCGCTTCTGGAAAGGATGGCGGAACTATGGGCGAGTGGCGAAAGTCCTCTTACAGCGGCGCCAACGGTGGGTCATGCGTAGAAGTCGCCACGGCCGACCGCGTGCTGGTGCGTGACACGACCAACAGAGACGGCGGGACGCTGACGCTGAGCGCTGACGCGTGGCGAGCGTTCACTGATTCCCTCAAGACCGCGTTACCGAACGCGCACAACAGCGCACACGACACGTAGCCCGCCGAGACGACCTCTCGGCGGGCTACAGCATTCCGGGCCGTCTGCGTGGCGCTCAGCGCCGGCAAGTGCTGGCCATCGCCGCGACCCCCTGATCGGTCACATCCGCTAGCATGACCCGGGTGCCCGTGCTGGTGACAGGCAACGAGCCGCGCTGTTTGAGTCATGGGAAAGTCATGGTTGCCGACAGCCGCAACCGCCGAAACCGGACAAAAAGCGTATCTGAGGGGCCGCGTCCATGCGTTCGAATCCCGCCATTCCAGCAGGGATCGGCGCTGTGAGTACGGCTTTCTTGGACAGGCACGCTTCAGGCTTGACAGATCAGATTGCGCAATCGACATCGGGCAACCGGGGCCCAGCCGGTGCGGCGCACACCGCCGCGTGCCGGCTCGCCTGGTCGGCGGCCCGGAGCACGGGCCGCCGTGCCACGTTCGCACCAGGGGCACATCTTGTCCCGGCTGTCGTCCCGCGATCCTGGCCGTGCGCCAGGTATTCCGTGATCACGTAAACCTTTGGCTGGTATAACGACCACAACTCTTCGTGATCATGGAATCGCGGCGCGCGAGCACGCGCGGTGCGATAACAACCGTCGCAATCGCCGCGCTCGTCATACCGGACGCGTGGGCCGACTTCCCCCGCCCCGCTCGCCCTTCGCTGCCGGGCTCATCTGTCGATTGCGCGATCGACCCGCCGCCGGTCCGCTCCGGCCGGGGGCCTCGGGAGTCCGGGAGGGGTGTGGGAGTCTGGGGGTATGGATGAAGGGCCTGAGATACGGGACTTGCCGGTCGGCATCGGCGAGACCGGGCACCGGCGGGAAAGCGACTCGATGGGGGTCATCCAAGTGCCGGCCGACCGGTACTGGGGAGCGCAGACCGAGCGGTCGCTGCTGCACTTCGGTGACATCGGCGCGGACCTGATGCCGCGGGAGGTGTATCACGCCTTCGGCTACGTGAAGAAGGCGGCCGCGCTCGCCAACGGGAAGGCGGGGCGGCTGCCCGCATGGATGGCGCAGCTCATCGCGCGGGTCTGCGACGAGGTGATCGACGGCGAACTTGACGAGCATTTCCCGCTGCGCGTGTGGCAGACCGGGTCCGGCACGCAGACCAACATGAACGTCAACGAGGTGATCAGCAACCGGGCCATCCAGCTGGCCGGCGGCCAGATCGGCAGCAAGGTCCCGGTGCACCCGAACGACCACGTGAACATGGGGCAGTCCTCCAACGACACGTTCCCGACCGCCATGCACGTCGCGGCCGTGCGGGCGGTGCGGGAAGACGTGCTGCCGAGCGTGTGGGCCCTGCAGCAGGCCATCGATGCCAAGGCTCGCGAGTGGCGCGCCGTGGTGAAGATCGGCCGCACCCACCTGGAGGACGCGGTCCCGCTGACCGTGGGCCAGGAGTGGTCCGGGTACGCGCGGCAGCTCGAGCAGGCGATCAACGGGCTCGAGCGGGCTACCGAGGACCTGTACGAGCTCGCGGCCGGCGGCACCGCCGTCGGTACCGGGCTGAACGCCCCGCCTGGCTTCGCCGTCGAGGTGGCGGAACGGATCGCCGCGGAGACCGGCTACCCCTTCCGCACCGCGGCGAACAAGTTCGCGGCGCTGGCCGGATCCGACGCCGTGGCCGCCGCCTCCGCCGGGCTGCGCGGGCTCGCCGTCCCGCTGGCGAAGATCGCCAACGACATCCGCTGGCTGGGTTCCGGGCCACGGGCCGGGCTCGGCGAGCTGATCCTCCCGGCCAACGAGCCGGGCAGCTCGATCATGCCGGGCAAGGTCAACCCGACGCAGTGCGAGGCCATGCTCATGGTCTGCGCGCAAGTCCTCGGGCACGACACCGCGATCGCGTTCGCCGCCTCCCAGGGCAACCTGGAGCTGAACACCATGCGGCCGGTCATCATCGCGGACTTCCTGCACTCGGCGCGGATCCTGGCGGGCGCCTGCCGGGCGTTCCGCGAGTTCTGCGTGGAAGGCGCCGAGCTCAACGAGGCGCGCATCGCCCAGCACGTGGACCGTTCGCTGATGCTGGTCACCGCCCTGTCCCCGGTGATCGGCTACGACCGGGCCGCCGAGATCGCGCACAAGGCCGACGCGGAGGGCAGCACGTTGCGCGAGGCGGCGCTGGAGCTTGGCTACATAAGCGCGGAGGACTTCGACCGGGTCATCGATCCGGCGTCGATGGTGGGTGACGCCGAGCCTGGGTAGGAGGGGTTGCCTACGATTGGTGGCGATCACGAGGAGGCGGGATGGCTGACGTTTACGACGTCATTGTTATCGGGGCTGGGCCTACCGGGGAGAATGTGGCGCAGCGGGCGGTGCGCGGGGGGCTGACCGCCGCCATTGTCGAGTCGGAGCTTGTGGGCGGGGAGTGTTCTTACTGGGCGTGCATGCCTAGTAAGGGGCTGCTGCGGCCGGTTGCCGCTGTGGCCGAGGCGAATCACGTGCGTGGTGTCTCGGGGGCCCGGCTCGATCCCGCTGAGGTGCTGGCGCGGCGGGATGGGTTCGCGCATCACTGGAAGGATGACGGGCAGGTTGAGTGGGTCAAGAATGCCGGGATCGACCTGTTCAGAGGGCCGGGGCGGATCGCTGGCGAGCGCGTGGTCAAGGTCGCGGATGCCGAGCTGCGCGCACGGCAGGCCGTTGTGGTGGCCGCCGGGACCCGGGCGGTTGTGCCGCCGCCGCTGGCCGGGGCCGGGCCATGGACGAGCCGCGAGGCGACCAGCGCGCATGCGGTGCCCGCGAGCCTGGCCATCGTCGGGGGCGGCGTCGTGGCCTGCGAGATGGCAGCCGCGTGGTCGGCGCTCGGCGCGCGGGTCACGCTGCTGGCCCGTGGCGGGCTGCTCGGGCGGCTGCCTGCCTTCGCGGGCGACCTGGTAGCGAAAGGGCTGCGGGAGGCCGGCGTCGACGTCCGCCTCGGCACGAACGTGACCAGCGCCGCCCGCGACGGAGATGTCACGCTGACGCTCGACGACGGGACCACGCTAGAAGCCGCCGAGGTTCTCGCGGCCACCGGCCGGGCCCCTCGTACCGAGGACATCGGCCTGGAGTCCGTCGGCCTGTCCCCCGGCTCGTGGCTCGAGGTGGACGACACGATGCGCGTAACCGCCGTCGACGGCGGGTGGCTGTACGCGTGCGGCGACGTCAACCATCTGGCTCTCCTCACCCACATGGGCAAATACCAGGGCCGCATCTGCGGCGACGCCATCGCCGCCCGCGCCAAGGGCCAGCACCCATCGGTCACAGACCGGTCAAGCAAGACCTGCGTCCCGCAGGTGATCTTCACCGTCCCTGAAGTCGCCGCCGTCGGGCTGACCAGGGAGCAGGCTGAAGCCGCGGGCCACACCGTCCGCGTCATCGACTACGAGATCGGCGACGTCGCGGGCGCGAGCCTCTACGAAGATGGTTACGAAGGCCACGCCCAGATGATCGTCGACGAAGCGGCGAAGACAATCCTCGGCATGACGCTGGCCGGCCCGGGCGTAGGCGAAATGATCCACGCCGCCACGATCGCCGTCGCCGGCCAAGTCCCCCTGGAGACGCTATGGCACGCCGTGCCGTCATACCCAACGATGAGCGAGCTCTGGCTCCGCCTCCTGGAAACCTGCGGACTCTGAGATGCACTCGGTAGGGATAGTCCTGCACCCGCAGCGCGATTCGGCGGAAGCCGTCAATGCCGTCCTGGACTGGGCTGACCGCAACGGCGCCACCGTCTACGGCATCGGCAACGAGATCGCGCGGCTCAACTGCGCCGCTACGGCGGTGACCGCCGACGAGCTCGGCAAGCGCTCGGACCTGCTGGTGAGCCTTGGCGGGGACGGCACGATGCTGCGCGCGATGCGCCTGGCCGACGGGCAGCGCGCCCCGGTGCTCGGCGTCAACCTGGGCAAGCTGGGCTTCCTCGCGGAGGTCGACGTGCCCGACCTCCCCGCCGCGCTGTCCGCCATCGACAAACACGACTTCACGATCGAGCCGAGGCTCGCGGTCGACAGCGTGGTCGCCGGGCAGCGTGTCACGGCGTTCAACGACATCGCCGTGGTCCGGGTGCCCGGCGACGGCCTCGCGGCGGTGGCGGTCCAGGTGGGCGGCCAGCCCTTCGTCTCCTACTCGGCCGACGCGGTGATCGTCGCCACCCCGACCGGCTCCACCGCCTACAGCTTCTCGGCGGGCGGGCCGATCGTCAGCCCGGCCGTGGAGTCGCTGCTCGTCACGCCCGCCTCACCGCATTCCGCGTACAACCGGGGGCTGGTGCTGTCGGTGATGGACGCGGTGACGCTCGAGGTGCTGCCCGCGAGCGGCCGGCTCGCCGTGGAAGTGGACGGGGCGGTGGCCGGCCATGTCGAAGCTGGCGACGCGCTGTCGATCGATTCGCGTCCCGCGGCCGCCCGGGTCGTCCGGCTCGGCCGCACCACGTTCTACCAGCGCGCCCGGCGCAAGCTGGGCATCTCCGACTCCGCCGAGATCGTGCCCGCCGCGGCGAGCCTCCCGCAGCCCCCGGTGAGCACGTGACGTAACAGGACAACTACGTAAAAAATTTGCGGATGGCGTGTAACGCTCATACCGGGTACGGCGTTTTAGATACAGGGCTTTCCCCCGCCAGGGGCCCCCGGATGCCCCCCCGTCCGGGGGCCCCTCTCAGCGGGTCTGTCGGCAGACCCCTCGGGTGGAGCCCAGTTGTCCGTCGTCGGCCGCGGCCCGCCATCAGCCGCGGCCGATGAACGGCACCGTCTCGTCCGGGTCAGCTAGCCGCTTGTGCCGCATGCCGGGCGGTTTCTTCCGCCCTCCGCACGGCGTCTATCTGGCCGGCGACCGAGCACGGGTAGCCGAGCGGGATGCACCCGGCGGGCACCGGCTCCACGGTGCCGTCCTCCTGGCGGCGCTGTTCGACAACGACGGGAAGTTCCGGGCGCTGGCGCCGGATGGCGGCCGCGACACCCAGTCTGGGCTCGAGTCCGTGCAATACCACGTCAGCACCGGCCACCAGCAGGCACGGCTCCCCGCGCACGAGGGGGCAGCCGCCCGGGTCGCCACCGGGGCCGCCGCAGAAGGCAACATCGAACCCGGCGTCCTGGAACAGGGAGAAGTCCGAGATCGCCAGGACCGGCCGGCCGTCCTCGATCAGCAGCCGGGGACGCCGCCCGGCGAGGCCCGGCGCGGACCATTTCCTGGGCATCCGTTGTCTCATCTGCTCACCCCGCTTCCTGTCGCCATATGCCTGCGGTCCTAGTAAGCGCCCGGGTCCGCGCGCCGTGCAGGGCCGTTGGTCCCGACCGTGACGGACTCAGCGCACGAAAAAGCGAACAGGTCGACGGGACGTCATCCTCAGCCGCGGCCGATGAACGGCATCGTCGTCGCCATGATCGTGATGAACTGGACGTTGGTGTCCAGTGGCAGTTCCGCCATGAAAAGCACCGCCTCCGCGGCATGCCGGGGGTCGAACGTCGGCTCGGCCAGGATGCTGCCGTCCGCCTGCGGCGCGCCCGCGGCTATCAGTTCGGTCATCTCGGTCGCCGCGTTGCCGATGTCGATCTGGCCGCAGGCGATGTTGTACGGCCGCCCGTCCAGCGAGATCGACTTCGTCAGGCCGGTGATCGCGTGCTTGGTCGTGGTGTAGCCCACCGAACGGGGGCGCGGCGAGACCGCGGAGATCGAGCCGTTGTTGATGATGCGGCCGCCCTGCGGGTCCTGCGCCTTCATCATCCGCACCGCGTGGTGCGCACACAGGAACGACCCGGTCAGGTTCGTCGCGACGATCGACTGCCAGCCCTCCGGGGAGACCTCGTCGACCGCGCCCGCCGGAGCGCCCGTTCCGGCGTTGTTGACGAGCAGGTCCAGCCTGCCGTGCCGGCCGGCCACGGCGGCGAACAGCGCCGCGACCGAGTCCGCGTCGCCCACGTCGGCCGCCACGGGGTGCACCGAGCCGGCCGGGGCGAGCGCCGCCGTCTCTTCAAGCGGGGCGATGCGGCGGCCGGCGGCGGTGACCTGCCAGCCTGCCTCGGCCAGCGCAAGCGTGATGTGGCGGCCGAGACCGGAGCCGGCTCCGGTGACGACCGCCACTCCCTTGGTTGTCATGCCCCTACGGTAAGACCACCGCCGGCGCCCCGGCTATGAATGGTGCTCGACGAGCGGCAGCTCGCTGCCTCCGTCGTCGTAGATGCCGGCCAGCCAGAACTGGCCGCCGATCTGCGTGATGCCGCCGGGAATATTGCTGCCCGAGCCGGGATCGGGGGCGCCGTCGATGGTCCACGGGCCGCCCTTGACCGAGTTCAGCACCAGCGCGTTGTTGTTGTCGGTGGCGGGGTCCACGTAGGTGCCGACCGCGTAGACCGTGGTCCCGTTGGTCGCGACGCCGTACAGGTTGGACCAGTTGGCCTTGTCCGGGACGGCGGGCAGCGTCTCGGCCTGCCAGCCCGATCCGGGTGCGTAGTGCTCGATCAGCGGCTGGCCGCCGCCCGCCGGGCTGTCGGCCTCGCCGACAGCCCAAAGCTGGCCGTCACTGGCGCCGGTCACGCCGTCGAGGAGCACGTCCGGCGACCCCGCCCCGGGGACGTGCACCACGGACCAGTAGCTGCCGTTCCAGTGCTCCACCAGGGGCTGGTCGGGCGTGCTGCCGGTGAGCTCCTGGCCGACGGCCCAGATGTCGTCAGGGCTGACCGCGTACACGCCGTACAGGTGGTTGCCGGCCCAGCCGGGGTCGGGCGTGGGAACCACGCTCCACGTCGAGCCGTCCCAGTGCTCGGCGAGGGTCTCGAAGACGCCGTCGCCGCTTTCCTGGTCGCCGACGACCCAGACGTCGTCAGGAGACAGTGCCGCCGCGCCGAACAGCATGTCGCGCAGCGAGCCGGGCTGGGGCGTGTCCGCGATCGACCATGAGGAGCCGTTCCACACCTCGACGAGCGCGCGGTCCTGGTAGTCGGCGTTCAGGTGCTCGCCGACCGCCCAGGCGTCGCCGTCCACCGCGGCCACGCCATAGAAGGAGTCGAAGTTGGGACCGGTGTTCGGGGTGCGGACGACGGTCCAGTTCTTGCCGTTGTAGTGCTCGGCGAAGCTGAGCGTGGCGTCCTGGTTCGAGTCCGCCTGGTCAGGCAGGTAGTCGCCGACCGCCCAGACGTCGGTGGGGCTGGAACCGGCGACCGGGCCGAGGCTGTTGTCGCTGGTCCCGAGCAGCTGCGTCTTCTGCACGGTCCAGCCGGCCGAGGTCGGCGCGGACTTCGTGGTGGACAGCGGCTCCTTCGGCTGCGACGGCGTCGGAGTCGGCCAGGTCAGCTGCGGCTGCCACGTGGTGGCGATCGCCGTGGAGCCGGTGATCGCGACCAGGCTGGACAGCGGGCTGACATGCGTGGTGTCGCAGGTGAACTGCAGGCAGCCCACGCCGAGGGCGTGCTGGATGGTCGACAGCGTCGAGTAGTGGTTGGCGGGCTGGGCGTCCTTGACGCCGCGCGGGCCGTGGCTGGTCACCACGACGGTGGCGACCGGACCGCCGCCGGGGTTCGCGTCGCAGCACCCTTCGCTGTTGTCGCCGTTGTCGTAGGTGATGATGATCGCGTTGTTGCCCTCGGCCCAGAACTTCGCGTGCGTGATCTCCGCGACCAGCTGGCCGAGGTAGGCGTCGCCGACGGAAACCAGGTGCTGGTTCTGCGGGTCGCCGATGTTGCCGCTGTCCAGGCAGTACGGCGGGTCGCCGTGCATGTCGTGGCACTCGTCCGGGACGACATAGCTGAACTGCGGCACGTCGTTCCGTCGCAGGTCCTCGCCGAGCTGGCCGATGGACACCTGCCGGGACCAGTCGGCCGCGGTCCAGTCGGGGGTGAAGTTCTGGATGGCGTCGTGCTTGGAGACGTACAGCGGGTCGCTGTCCGGCGCGCCGTTGCACTTGGCCGGGTAGCAGATGCCCTCATACCCCGGGTACGGCAGGGACTGAAGGTAGGCCTTCCAGCTCACGCCGGCCTTGTCGAGCTGGGTGATCAGGGACGGTGCGTCGACCGTGTTCTTCCAGTACGCGTCGTCGCTCGTCACGTTGAAGGTGCTGCCGCCAAGGATCCCGACGTAGTTGGACTCGCTGCTGTCCGGGGAGACGCCGTAGTAATCGGTCGCGACGCCGAACGTCTTCGCCAGGTAGTTGAGGTTGGGGGCCGCCTTGTTGCCGATCACGTCGGTGAAGCCGTTGTTCTCTTCCATGATGAGGAAGACGTGATCGAGATGGGGCACCGCCGGTGCCGTTGCGGCTGTGGCGGTAGCGCTGGCCGATGGGGCCGTAAGGATGGTAGTGGCGGTGGCGATGAATAGCGCCAGAGCCGCCGCGAATCTGCCAAGATGCCGCATGCCCGGATTCAAACGCGCACGATTGAACGTGACGTGACTCAGCTCACACGGCCGGATGACCAACGGCGCTACGGCTCGGGAACATCCGGGCCCGGGTTAGTGACCGCTGAATTTAGCCGGGCGCTTTTCCAGGAAAGCCGACACGCCCTCGGCGAAGTCAGCGCTTTTCGCCAGCTCACCCTGGAGGGACGCCTCGAGTTCCAGGTGGGCGGCCATCCGGTCGTACAGCCAGTGGTTCAGCTCCCGCTTGCTGCCCGCGTACGAGCGCGTGGGCCCGGCGCTGAGCCGCGCCAGCAGCGCGTCCGCTTTCCCCGCGAACTCCGCGTCCGGCCAGGCCGCGTTGATCAGGCCCCAGTCGACGGCCTTCGCGGCCGGGACCGGTTCGCCGAGCAGGGCCATCTCGGCGGCCCGCGCGAAGCCGACCCGGGACGGCACGAACAGGCTCGCGCCGCCGTCGGGGACCAGGCCGATGCCGACGAACGCGAGCGTGAAGTACGCCGACTCGGCCGCCACCACCAGGTCGCCGGCCAGCGCAAGCGACAGGCCCGCCCCGGCGGCCGGTCCGTTGACCGCGGTCACCACGGGCTTGGGCATCTCCCTGATCGTGGTAACGATCGGGTGGTACCACCGGGTCAGCACGGAATAGGTGTCGAGTTCCCCGGCCACCGCCTGGCCGGCGCCCTCCTTGAGGTCGGCGCCCGCGCAGAAGGCCCTGCCGTTGCCGGTGAGCATGACGGCGCGGACCGTGTCGTCGCCCGCGGCCGCGCGCAGCACGGCGAGCAGGTCCGCCGACAGCCCGTTGCTCCAGGCGTTCATCCGCTCCGGCCGGTTCAGCGCGATCTTGACCGCCGCGCCATCGCGGCGCACCTCCACCGTTTCATGGCGGCGGGTTAGCTCGTCGTTTCCCACGACCGTCATGCTAACAAGCGGTCCGGCGGATGAGCGCGGTCATGCCTGGCGCGCGAGCAGGGCCGCGCCGAGGACGGCGCCGGCGAAGCCCGCGCCGCGCGCCGCGCCGGCAAGGCCGCCGGGCATCGGCTCGGCGAATACGGTCAGCCCGGCCAGGATCGGCAGCAGGTTGGTGAGCAGCGTCGACACGCCGGCGGTGGCCAGGGCGGTGCCGCGCTGGAAGGAGAGCTGAAGGCAGACGAAGGCAAGCCCGTGACAGGCGGGCAGCAGTAGCGCGAACACAGCGACCGGGCCGATGCCGTCGACGGCCGCCTTGGTGGCGACGTCGCCGGCCGCGTAGAGCAGCCCGGCGGCGACCGCGAGCCCCGCCCCGGGTCTGAGCACCATCCCGGCCGGGCTGGCGGCGATGCCGGCCGCGAGCCCGGAGGCCAGAATCCACCCGAGCGGGCCGCTCCAGCCCACGGCGGCGGCATGCCCGGCGCCGGCCGACAGCGAGAGCCCGAGCAGGAGCAGCCCGCCCACGGACGCGGCGACCGCTGCCCTGTCCCGGGCGGCGAGGCGCGTACCGCCGGCCTGAACGAGCAGGGCGAGCAGCCCCACCCCGCCCGCCGAGGCGGCCTGGACCAGGCTGATGGGGGCCAGGTCGAGCGCGACGATGTACAGCGCCCAGCCGGCGAGGCCGCCGGTGAAGCCCACAAGCCAGCGCGGGCTGGTGAACAAGGCGGTCAGCGCCGCGACCGGGTGCCGTACGGACAGGGCTGGCAGCCTGCCGGACGCGGAGTGCTGGAGGTAGAACCCGTAGTTGAGGGCGGCGGCCGACGCGAGCGCGAGCAGCAGCCCGATCGCGAGCCTCATCGCGGGCCTCCCGCGGGCTCGTGAGTGCCTGGCGGCCTGGCGGCCGGCCCAGCGGGTGATTCCCCCGGAGGGGCTGCGGAAGGGGTCTCAGGCGAAGCGGCCGCAGGGGGTTCGCCTGGCGGCGACCAGCCCGCGCCGCGGATCAGCCCCGCGTACGGCAGGTAGCCTTCCGCGGCCATCGCCGCAAGCGCCACCCGCGGCAGGTCCGCCCGGTGCTCGACGACCACGTATCGCGGCTGCCATTGCGGGCTGAACTGCCGGTTGAACCGCAGCAGGTTGTCCAGCTGCAGCGCGAGGACCTCCTTGAGCCGCAGCAGGGCCCGCCGCTCGATACGCTGCGTCGCGGTCATGGCGGCGTCGGCGGCCAGCAGTCCGGCGAACGGGGAGAAGTTCAGCGAGACGCAGGCGAAGCCGTTGCGGCGCGCCCAGTCGGCCGCGGCGATGACAAGCCACGCGTTGAACCCGTTCGGGGTGTCCGCCCTGCGGGGCATGGAAGACAGCGACAGCGACCGGCCGGGGTGGCACACGGCCAGGTGGAGGAAGCCGGCGACCTGGCCGGTCTCGTCCCGCCCGATGACGAACAGCGCGTCGTCGCCGCGCAGCCGGAACGGGTCGTCGAGCTCCATCGTGAAACCCTTGCGGATGCCGCCGCGCAGCCAGGCGCGGTCGATCGCGGCCAGGTCCGCGCGCAGGGCGGGCGGCACGTCACCCGCCATGACGACCTCGGCGTGGTACCCGTGGCGCTCCAGCCGGTGCGCCGCCTGCCTGATCGTGCGCATCGGCCGCCCGGTGAGGCTGAACGTGGCGGTGTCGATGACCGCCTCGTCGCCGTGGTAGACGGGGTGCAGCCCCTGCCGCCGGTAGCCGGCGAGCAGCCGGCCGGACGCGCCCAGGACGGCGACATGCCAGCCGCGGGAGCGGGCGTGGCCGAGAAACGCCGCCACGGCCGCCTCGGCCTCGTCAGGCGGCCCAACGGGATCGCCGCTGACCACGGCGATGCCGCGGATGACGCGGTAGGCGATGAGGCTCTGACCAGTGAAGAACCACTGCTTGTCCAGCCGGAGCGCGAACGGCGCCAGCGTGTCGCCGCCCCAGCGGCGGACGATCTCCTCGGCTCGTTCCGCACCTCCGGCGCCGGGGAACAGCCGCTGCCGCCACGGCCGGACCCACACCCAGGCCGCCCAGACTACGCCGATCGCGGCGATGGAGAGCACGGAGGCCGGGTACCACCGGGAGAAACCCGCCGGCAGGAACTCGCTTCCGCGTGGCGCCAGGCCGGCCAGCGCCCGGACGCTGTCCCGGAGCGCGGCGGTCAGCGAAAACGGCAGGCCGCCCACCGTCTGGTAGGCGAACAAGGTCACGACGCCGTACGCGATGGCTGCCGCGAGCATGCCCGCCAGCCGCAGCAACGCCGACGGCTCAGCGGCCGGATCGCCGCGGAACGGGAACTCCTGCCTGCTGGCGACCAGGGCCACCGCGATGAGCCCGGTCACGATCGCCGCGGCGTAGTCGGAACCACCGCGCAGCAGGCTCAGCGCCGTGGACAGGCCAAGCAGCGCCACGCACAGGCCCCAGGCGCGCCTGTTGCGCCGGATCAGGCCACGCGACCCGATCAGCAGCAGCACCCCGGCCGGTGCCAGCAGCGCGTGCGCCGCCGGAAGCACGATGCCCGGGCCGATCCGCTCCACGAGGCCGAGTGCCGCGCCCCGCCGCGGCACCAGGACCGAGATCAGGTCGATCAGCCCGCCAACGGCCACCAGCCAGGCGAGCAGCCGGTACGCGATCCCCCCGGACCCCGTCCTGCGGCCGAGCAGCGCTCCGGCCACGCCGGCCAGCGCCGCGGACAGGTATATCGGTTGCAGCCCGGCGGCGGTGCGGAAGGCG
>Ga0187814_10000397_pt1 | contig 14188 bp, 17 predicted proteins | sample NC_S_4_FD_132450 | JGI IMG/M metagenome (GOLD analysis project Ga0187814, IMG submission 132450) | Wetland sediment microbial communities from Neuse River Estuary, North Carolina, USA - ASW-S_4 | ecosystem: Environmental > Aquatic > Freshwater > Wetlands > Sediment | place: USA: North Carolina... | reverse complement strand
GGGACCACCCTCGGCGCGCCGTCCTGTTACGTTCCCAGCACGATCGCCAGCAGCGACTGCGTCTGAGCCTCCGCCGCATAGGCACGTCAGCCGGGGGGCACCACCGTCACGCCCGGCCACCTGGCGCTCACCCGCTGCCGGGCCAGCCTGCTCATCGAGATCTCCGGCGTCACGCGCACCGGGTTGGCCCGCCACACGCCGTCCAGCAGATCCGCGAGGCCGTAGGGCGCGCAGACTTCGAGGCCGCAGGCGGCGAGCCGGACCGCGACGCAGGTCGCGGTCTCTGGCCAGGTGGCCACCGCGTCATGAACGCCGCTGAAGGCCTGGACCGGCGGCCCGCCGAAGTACGCGTGGTACCAGGTGTGAACCGCCGCCTGGTTCGTGGCCTCCCACGGCATGTCGGCGAGCCTGCCGAGTAGCTCTTGCGCCGCCAGATCGCACTCCGGGCCGAGGTGCCCCGGATCGAAGTACGCGACGTCGATGTCCTTGACCGCAGCGGGGATAAACCGGCCGTAACGCTGGCCCCAGATCACGTCGCGAATTGCGCCGGCGCCGATCCACGCGTCGGGCAGCCCGCTCTCGGCGACAGCGCGCAGCGCCCGCATGATCCATGCGTTACCTCGCAACTCCCCCGCAAGTACACCGGCTGCACCAGGCTCCAGCCCGGCACACCGATGACGCCGCTCAGTCACGTGCCGCTCCCGTTATCCGGATGACCAGTGCGCCAGACCGCACTACGGTCGAAAGCATGCAGACCATGGTGCCCGCGGGGGCCGACAAAATCTGGGCTGAAGATTCCGGCGGGGACGGGCCAGTGCTGCTTTTCCTGCACGAGGGTGTCGGCGACGCCCGGATGTGGGATCCGGTCTGGCAATCGCTCACGCCCTCGCACCGGGCGATCCGCTACGACGTGCGGGCCTACGGCCGCTCACCAGCGGCAACGGAGAATTACTCGCTGCTCGGCGACGCACAGGCGGTCCTTGACCACTACGCGGTCTCCAGCGCGCACATTGTCGGCTGCAGCATGGGCGGAGGCACCGCGATTGAGCTCGCACTGGCCGAGCCGGACCGGGTGCAGTCCCTCGTGCTGCTGTGCCCTGGCATCCCGGGCTACCCTTACCCCGAGGACCCCGAGATCGAGGCGCGGTTCGATGAAGTCGCGGCGGCCGGCGACATCAACGGGCTGGTCCGGCTCGGCCTGGAGCAGTGGGGCCGGTCGGGCGAGGACCCGCTCGTCACCGATCTCATGCGATCGGCGATGCGGGCGTGGGACAACGAAGAGCGCTTCCAGCAGCGGGGCGACCCGGTCTACGACCGACTCGGCGGGCTGCGCGCGCCGGTCGTGCTCATGGTGGGCGACCAGGACAACCCAGGCCTGATCGCGAGCAACGAGGCCGCCGCGCGGCGGATCCCGGACTGCGAGCTAATCCGCATGCCCGGCGTGGACCACTATCCGACCATCCGCGCGCCGCAGCTCGTGGCTGAGACGGTCCTGCGTCACTGCACGCCCCGGGATTGAGTACTCGTGGCAGCACGAGTGGTATTGGTTGTGCATGGATGTTAGCGCCGCTGCCGCCAGGGTCCGATTAGAGCTGCGGAACGCCGGCTTCCAGGAGTTCGTGCCAGGGCGGCGAGGGTTTCTCGTCGAAGGCGACCCCAACGGTGGCTGGGTTAGCGTCAGGTGCCACGCTGGCTTTCCCGGCGCGAGAAAGAGGCGCGACCGCGACCTGCAGAACTACCGCCACGTCCTGTCAGCGGCCGGGTTCACGGTGACCGATTCCCCCTGGATGCCTGGCTCGTTGCGGGTGACGCCGCCGCCAGAGCCTGCCGACATCTGACTGCGACGCGACTGCATCGCTAGTCCGGTCGCACCAGCCGGATACTGGAGACGTGCGCATCATCCTGCAGACACAGCGACTGGTCCTGCGCGAGTTCACCGTGGACGACGCAGACAATCTGTTCGACCTCAACAGCGACCCAGAGGTGATGCGCTACCTCACCGGCGGCAGGGCAACTCCGCGCGAGGTGCTCCGGGACGAGGTCATCCCGTTCCATCTCGCCGTCTATGAACGGCTAGACGGGCTCGGAACCTGGGCGGCCGAGTCCTGCACCACCGGAGACTTCCTCGGCTGGTTCCACTTCCGCCCGGGTCCCGACGGGGACGTCACCAACATCGACCTCGGCTACCGGCTATGCAGATCCGCTTGGAACAAGGGCTACGCCACCGAGGGGTCGCGTGCTCTGATCAACATTGGCTTCACCGACCTTGGCGTGGAGCGGGTGTTCGGACACACCATGGCGGTCAACACCGCCTCCCGGCGCGTGCTGGAGAAATGCGGCCTGACGCTGGTGCGTACCAGTCCCTACGACGGACCCGACGTCATCGAAGGCTCCGAGCACGGCGAGGTTGAGTACGCTCTAACCAAGCCGGAGTGGCAGGAACGCCCGGCTGAAGCAGCTCGGTGACTCCCGGGCGATCACTTTGGCAGGATCGTGCTCCCGGATCGGACAACCATTTCCTGCAAGGCGGCCACGTGCTGCTCGAATGCAGCGCGCCCGGCCGGTGTCAGCCGGGCCGACGTGCGCGGACGCTTACCCACGAAGCCCCGCCCGATCTCGACGTAGCCTGCCTGCTCGAGCGTTGCCAGTTGCTTGGACAGAGCGGAATCAGACAGGCCGACGCTATCGCGAATGAACTGAAAGTCTGCCCACTGCGAGGCGGCCAGTAGCGACACGATCGACAGCCGGGTGGGGGCGTGGATGAGCTCATCGAAGCGTGCACGGGCCATCACATGACACCGGCGCGGTTGCCGAGCATGATCCGGCGCAGCAGCCGGTTGAGCACTGGGCCGAAGAGACCCATCGTCAGGCCGCCCACCCCGCATCCAATCGTCGCCGGGTAGGAAACACCGGCTGCGCGGAGCCCGAACGCGATGGCGAGCGAAATCCCCACGATCAGCGCCACGAAAGCCAGGATCGCCACGACCCCCCTGCCGTCCAGCAACCCTTCGCGCAGCCTGGCGTCGAGCAACTGGCCGCGGACCGCGACGCCAGTCGCGGCCAGCAACCCCACGACGAAGACCGGAACAGTGATCCCGATTGCCAGCGGAGTCCGGGTATCGACGCCGACGGCCAGCACCACCATCAGCGCGCCGACGACCCACCAGTACCACGCAGGCACTGTCGCCCGGTCGATGACCTGCTGCTGCCGCTGCTGGATCTCCGCGAGGGCGTCAGCTGCCTCGCCCGGGTGTAGTTCGCTGTTCACTGACTCCCGTTTCCGTTGCCGCTAGTTCTTGCCTCATAGGAAAGTAACACTGACTTTCCTATGAGGCAAGTACTTTCCTAAACTATGCAGGACCCAGGTGTTCCCTAAGCGGACGGCGGGATGCTTGCCTTACTGCCTGGCCTCCGACGCGGCCAGCGTGGCCACCAGCCGGGCACTTGCCTGCGATAGGCCTCGTACTCAGCTCCGAAGCGCTTGGCCATCGTCGGCTCCTCCCACCAGCGGACGAAGGGCGCTACGAACGCAGCGACGCCGAGCAGGTAGATGAACAGCACCGGCCTGCTAAGCAGGAGCGCCTCCCCGGTGATGACAGCGAAGTAGGAGACGTACATGGTGTTGCGCACGTACCGGCAGGGGCCGCCGATCATCACCTTGCGCGAAGACGGCGGGTCGGTGGGGAACGGCGTCCCGATGCCCTCGACGGTGAATCGCGCGAAGGTCGCGACACACACGATGCCGCCTAGCGCGATTAGAGCGACGCCCAGGGCCCGCACCGCCAGGGGCCAGAGCGGCGCGCCTTCCCGGAACCGTGTGATCAGCCAGGGAAATAGCACGACGATGAGTCCCGGGCCGAACGGGAAAGAAACCACGGTGACCGCTGCGGAAACCCAGCGGTTCACGGTGGCGGGGCGTCAGGACCCGGTGGTGCGGCGGGCGGGAGCGTTCCAGTGCGAGCGCGCCCCTCTACCAGCCGGTCATAGGCGAGCCGGGCATCTTCCGGCAGATCGCTCCGGGCGATCCCGAAATTCAGCGCATGGCGAGCTTCCTGCTCCGGTGTCAGCTTCGCCATCGGCCACCGTCCTAAGCCCTGGCTGGAACGCTACTCCGAGCACGGCACGCCCACCTGCCTGCGATCGGGCCGCCGCGTCTGCCCTCAGCGCGGCCCGCGGCGCGCGGCACGCAGCACGCTGTCGTGCACGGTGACCGCGTTCCCGTCGGGGTCGGTTGCCGTACGGGGTGACGCGGCATTCGTGACGATCGTCCAGTCGGCGTCGTCCAGCAGGCCGACGATGTCGTCGCCGGTATAGAACAGCTCGGGCAACGGCGGCCGCGGCACCGTCGTCTGCAGATCGGACGGATGGTGACCTACGATGAGCAGCGTCCCGCCGGGCGCGACCGCGGCCGCGAGCCGCCGGAACATCGGGGTCCTGAGCGCTTCTGGCAGCTGCATGAACTGCACCGACACCAGGTCATAGCTGGCGTTGCCAGGATCGGATGACGTCAGATCCTCGTGCCGCCACTCAATCCGCCCGGCCAGCTCAGCCCCACGCTCGGCAGCGTGCGCGGCGCCGCGCTCGAGGGCGACCGCGGAGATATCGACAGCGGTGACGATCCACCCGCGGCTGGCCAGCCAGATCGCGTCCGCGCCTTCGCCGGCCCCGGCATCGAGCGCGATTCCCGGTGCCAGGTCGGCGACCTGCGACACGAGGTTCGGGTTAGGGTTGCCACTCCAGAGCGCGCCGCGGGACCGGTAGCGCTCGTCCCAGGCTTCCTGGCTAAACGGATCTGACATGGTGCGCAGGTCTCCCGCTCTCGCTCGCGCTCGCCAACTGGGTCGAGCCCTGATCAGGCTAGTGCGCACGGGCGGGCGAGGCCGCTCGGTAGGGTGCGCTGGGTGGACCGACACGCCAACCCGCACTGGCAGGTCACCTCGGGTCAGCAGGATCCCGGCACGGTCGACCGGCTGCTGCGGTTGCTGCCGGACTGGTTTGGCATACCAGCGAGCAACGCGGCATACGTCGCGGCGGCCCGGGAGCTGCCGACCTACGTCGCCCGACCGGCCGATGACGGTGCAGCAGAAGGCCTCCGCACCGGCCCGGTCGGCGTGCTGTTGGCTCGGCGGCATTTCCCGCAGGCGGCCGAGATCCACTTTCTGGCGGTCGATCCGGGCTGGCACCGACAGGGTGCGGGCCGAGCGCTGGTTGCTGCGCTGGAGGCCGACCTCGTCGCCGATGGCTGCGAGTTGCTGCAGGTGAAGACTCTCGGCCCCAGCAAGCCGCACGCCGGCTACGCGCGCACCCGGCAGTTCTACGCGAGCCTGGGATTCCGGCCGCTGGAGGAACTGCTCGAGGTGTGGGGGCCGGAGAATCCGTGCCTCATCCTGGTCAAGATGCTGGGTCGGTCTGCAGCATCCGGCGGGAACGACTGGAATGTCGCAACTCAGTCGTAACGCGCCTCGATCTGCCACCGGCCGTCCTGCAGCGCCACCAGCCAGGCTGTCCCGTCGTCGGCTACCAGCTGGAACCTGGCCTGACGGCAAGCGTGCGGCGGATCCCACCAGCGCTGCGTGACAGGCCACGGCCCGGCCCACTGGGTGATCAGGTGAGTCGGGCCGTCGGCCACCGACAGCCAGGCCGGAGCTGCCGACAGCCCGGCCCGCCCGCTGACCGAAACGGCCTCGCCGGACTCGCTGGTAACGCTGGCCGCGAGCGGTACCGGGTACACGGTCGCCGGGGCGGGCGCCGGGATCTGGGCTGGCCAGGGACGCTCCGCCGGCCGCTGCGGCACCCCGGCGTCACCGAACGGCACGAGCAGCACCTGCTCGGCTGGCCGGCGGCCGCCTGCCAGCACCGGACGGGTCACGCAGCCGTGGCCCAGCATCGCCTGCACGCGGAGGGCCGCGCGAGCCACCCGGTCGCTGATGACAGGGTCGCCCCACAGCGCGAGCTGCCGCCCGGTGGCGCGCACCAACTGGTCCGGGACCAGCCGGAGCAGCGTAATCCCGAACGAGCCCGGCCAGCCGGCGTCATCGGCGTTCCCCTCGCTCATACCACGCCTGCCTGCCGGGCCTGGCGCACTCGCCTGGCCGTCGAGCTGCCACCGGACGCGCTCGGCTACCGCCAGTGCCGACAGCAGCCCGTCGTGCCGCCACAGCCGGCTGACCTGAGTGCCATCCGCGAACTGCACGTCCACCCGGACCCGAACGCAGGCGAACCCGTCGGACGCCAGCCGGTCATGCATCTGATCGGCTAGCGCCTTGGCCGCGAAGATCACCGGCTCTGACTGCTCGGCCGGCGGGTCGAACTCCAGCGCGGCGGATAGGTCAGCCGCCGGCGGCCTCGGGACCAGCGGGCGCGGGTCGAGTCCGCGGGCCAGCCGGCAGGCGAGTTTCCCTGGTGGCCCGAACCTGCTGGCGGCCTCCGCGGGCGGCAGCCCAGCGAGCTGGCCCAGCGTCTCGATACCCAGCCTGGGCAGCAGCTCGCACAGGTCGGAGACGCCCAGCACGCCGACGGGGAACCCGGCCAGGAACTCTCGTGTCTTCCCCGGCGGGACCACCAGCCCGCGGCCGGTCCGGGCCGCCAGCCCGGCGGCAAACAGGCCATCGGCGACCCCGACCTGGCAGTCGACACCGCGCTGGCGGACGGCCTCGGCCAGCTTGGCGGCCAGCTCGACCTCGCCGCCGAAGTAGCGCGCCGGGCCGCGGGCCGGGATGGCGCAGACGCCCGGCCGCAGCACTTCGACCTGGGGGCAGAACCCCTCGACGACGGCGACCACCGGCTCGAACGCCCGCGCCGCGGCGCCGCCTTCCTGACCTGACGCGCCGCTCCCCTCGGCTGGCGGCCCCGTGGTGCCCGCGTTGTCCAGCCAGTCCGGGCAGCGCAGCACGAGCACCCGCCGGGGCGCTGCGGCACCGCTCACCCGCTGCTCGCCAGCCGCCCGGTGGCGACCAGTCCGGACCCGTCGGCGGTCGTGCCGACAGACCCGCCGCCCGGCACACCGGGCTCGCTGACGGCCACGCCGGTGGCCACCGTGACCGAGCCGTCTGGGCCTGGCAGCCAGAGCCACGCCGAACGCAGCCGCTCACCCGCACCGCGCCCAGACGCGAGGACCCGCGCCCGGCGAGCCCGCAGCCGCCCGTGACCGGCTCCGATCCCAGTCCACTTCGCGTCGGCCACCAGCAGCCGGGACTGCGCCCCCGGCCAGTCTCCGGCGACCACGAGCACGCTGCCGTACCGGCGTGCGGCGGCTTCCAGCTTGCGCCGGAGCTGGGACGGCGGAGCGCTCGGCGGACCGAGCAGCACCACGTCGAAGCCGTCGAGCAGGGACGCCACCACCTGCGGCCAGCGCGTGCCGGGCTCGCCGATCAGCAGCACCCGGTCTGGATCCACGCCCGCCTCGGCCGCCGCCCGCATCCCGATGGCCGACACGCCAACCACGGCGCACCACGCCCCCTCGGCAACGGCCCCGGCCACCAGAGCCAGCGACAGCAACCCGAAGTCCCCCGATGTCACCACCGAACCGCGCTGCAGGCCGCCGCCTGGCAGCAGGTCCCGCAGCGCCGGGAGCACCGGCAGCAGGCCCTCCCCGGTCAGCACGTCGTCCCGGTGGCGCATCGGAGATAGCTCAATGACCTGCGCTATCTCCGCCTTCACTACACCACTATCGAACAGGTATTCGATAGTGTCAAGCAGTCGGCTCAGCCGCGGCCCACGAGTGCGATTGTGACTGGCGGCTCGCTGATCAGCGACTACTCGTACTGCATAGCCGGGAAGTCCGCATCCGTTCGGCGCCCGCCCGGCGTCAGGTCGAGCACATTCCAGATCGGCCAGATCGAGTCGACGTGGCGGGGGTCCTCGCCTTCGTCCCGGGGTGCGAACATCAGCTCGGTTGCCCAGCGGTGGCGAAAGCCGTCATCGTCACGCGTGAACACATTCAGCACCGGAGCCTGCTCACCATCCGGCCCTTCCGCGTGGTAGTCGCGGTTGTAGTTGTTGTTCCGCGAGGACAGCAGCCGCAGGTGGCGCCAGCCGCGGTCGCGGGCGAAGTTGCGGATCCGAGCCGGATCCGACTTCGCCACCACGACCAGGCTGATGAGGTCGTCCAGGTGCGGCGCAGCGCCGTCGAGCGAGTCGAGTATCGACGTACAGGACGGGCACGGCGTCTCGGCTAGCGGCAGCCGGGCCGTCTCACCCGTCGCGGGACCCGCTCTGGTATCCCCTGACCAGCGCGGGAACATGAAACTGTAGATCACGAGCGTGTCCTTGCCGGCGGGAAGCAGGGCTGAGAACCTCACTTCACTCCCGTCGGCCGCCGCCTCGAAGACGTAGTCCTCCGGGACGCCACCACCTGGCGGGAGGGCTCTGCGCTGCGCGGCGACTCGCTCGATCGCCCGCCGGAGCTCGATCTCCGTCTCCAGCAGACGGTTGCGCGCGAGCCGGTATTCGTCTGACTCGCCGGGGAAGCGGATGGCCGGGTCTGCGGGCACGCGACTCAGCCTAATCCGCCCTCCCGGCTGGCGGTGCGCCGGCCACAGCGATGGTGATGAACTCCGGGCTGGCCGGCCTCAGCGGCGAGCGACCCGCCGCGCGGCCATGCTGGCCGGCCCGCGCCGACCAGCAGCCGAGAATCTAGCCGCACCGGTACTTGCCACCAAGAAAGCCTCTTCTTTTACTATCTCTAAGTAATTCCATGACGCAGAACTTGCTTTCCGGCTCATTTACGGCCACTTGATAGAACTGGCTTATCAACGTGCCCGTCTCTGCCACTCGCGCCAGCCGACTAGCGCCGGTCTTCACCAGGTATGCCACGGCCTGGGTCTACCTTGCAGCAGTCTGCGCGGCTGAGATCGCATACGCGCTGCTGTCCCCGCACGACCGCGCCACGCTGCTGCGCTGGGCCAGCACCAGCGTGCACAACCTCGAGCACCACCCGCTGGCGTGCCTGACCGTCTCCGCCTTCTTCCCCGACAGTTCGCTGCTGGTCTGGCCAGTGCTGATCGCCCTCGCCTTGTTCAGCGCCAACAGCGTGCTCGGTAACTGGCGCGCCGCGCTGACCTGCGCTGCAGCTCACATCGTCGGGACCGGGGTCAGCGAGGGCATTGTGGCCTACCGGGTGGCGCACGGCACCCTGCCCGTGGCGTACCGGTTCCTGCTCGACGTCGGGCCGTCCTACGTCGTGGTCGCGGCGATCGCGGTGGCCCTGCTGTACGGCGGTTGGCTGGCCCGCGCGGCGGCCGGACTTGACCTAGTCCTGCTCGTCGTCGTCGGCCAGATCTTCGTTGGCCTCAGCCACCTGGAAGTAGCGGCTGTGGGGCACCTGACGGCGCTCCTCACCGGCGCCGTGCTCGGGACCGTGTTCGTCTGGCCACGCAGCCGGGAATAGCGCTCAAATAAGCGGATTACGCTTCGGCAACCTCCTCGCTAATATCGCGTCGGCCGCTGCTAAATTGGGGTGACACGCGCCAGCTTTCCGGGGTCCCGGTTGCTTCGCGCAGCAGGGGGCATCTGCGCCGCCGCCTTGAGTTCAGGGGCTTACTCGACTCCCGGTTAGGCAGATTGAGCTTTCCATGGGCTTTAGGGGCGACTGGCCCGCCCGCGCCTGGCCAGCTCGGCTGACCAGACCGGTGGGCGTGCCGCCGGTCAGCCGCGCGGCGCGCTGGTGCGGCTGGCTCGCAGTGGTCGGCATCGGCGGGTCGCTGGCCGTCACGGTGGCCGTGTCACTGGCCCGCGCCTCCTGGATGGGCCCAGCCGTGCCGATGCCGAAGCACGGGCCGCCCTTCGAGCTCAGCAGCTGGCACCTGACGCTGGCGTCCGCGACGATAGCGCTCTGGCTGTCTGCGGTGGCCGGCGGACTCGGCGTCGCCGCCGCTCTGATCGCGGTCCGCCGCGGTGCCCGGCCGCCGGTCTGGCTGCTGCTTGCCGCAGCGGCGGCCGTCGTGGCGGTGCTGACCGTATTGCCGCCGGTCGGGTCTACCGACTCGCTGGACTACATGGCCTTCGGCCGGATGGTCGTGCTAGGACACAGCCCCTACGTCATGGTGCCGCGGGACCTCGCGCTTATGCATGACGCCGTCGGGAAGTCGATTCCGTGGGAATGGGGGAAGTTTCCGAGTTCGTACGGGCCGGCCGCCACCGTGGAGCAGTACCTCGCGGCCCGGCTCGGCGGCACGTCCGTGGCGCGGATCCTATTCTGGCTCAAGCTCGCGAACGCAGTCGCCTTCGGCGTCGTTGCCTATGCGGCTGACCGGCTTTTGCGCTCCGATCCGGCCGCGCGGCTGCGGGCGCACCTGCTCTGGACCATCAACCCGTTGCTGATCTGGCAGCTCATTGCCGCTGGCCACCTTGACGTCCTCGCCGCTGCGGCCGGGATGCTCGGACTCGTGGTGGCGGGGGGCTGGCCGGCCAGGCAACCGGAGCGCGGGGAGCGTCTCGGCCGGGTGCTCGCGGGTGGCTTGCTCGTCGGGCTCGCCGCGGATGTCAAGATCACCTTCGCGCTTTTCGGCCTCGGCCTGGCCTGGGCATACCGCCGGTCGCTCGCCGCGTGCGCGGTTGCAGCCTGCGGGATGCTCGCGGTGCTGCTGCCTAGCTATGGCTGGTTCGGGCCGCCAGCCATCAAGGCTGTGACGGTCAGGGATAACCGGACCACCGCCGATAACTTCTACCAGCTATTCGGCAGCCCGCACTCGGTCCTGCTCAAGCACGTCGGCATCATCGCCGCTGTCCTCGTCGTCGGCCTCGCGATCGTCACTCTCGCCCGGCTGCCGATCCGCAGAACGGCCCAGCCAGCGATCTTCGCCGCGCTCGCAGTCAGCACAGCGTGGCTGTTCGTGTGGCAGTACCAGCTGCCCTCCTACGAGGCAATGATCATCTGCCTGCTGATCCTCGTGCCTGCCTGCTGGCTGGACTGGCTGGTCGTGGTGCGCCTGACGGCCGCGACGGTAGCGCTGATGCCCGGTAATACGGTGGCGCCGCCGACCCCCTTGCTCGCCCGGATCTCATACGACGACCTGACGCTCGTTGTGCCCATCGCGCTCATCTGCGCGGCGGCGACCCTGGTTGTCCTGTGCCTGTTCAGCCGCGACCAGCGGCTTTCGCTGCGGGCTGACTCGGCCTCCCCGGCGGCTGGCACCGCGCAGCTAGCGATACGAACGGAGGCACGAGCGGCCGACACCGGGCCGCTGGCAGCCGACAGTCAGGCAGCTAACGGCTGACCGCCGCGGCGGTGCTTACTGCTGGGGCCCGACCGGCCGATCGCTGCCGCCGCCTGGTCACGAAGCGGGTCACCACGAAAGCCACGATCACGAGCAGAACGGCAAGCCCGGTTAGCACGTACAGGTTGCCGAGAACCAGCTGAAAGCCATGCCAGTGGTACTCGACGTACCCCGGTCGGTCACCAAGCCGCTGGAAGGTGCCCGGGTTGGTATTAGGCGGCTCCCAGATGAGCCCCTCCGAGAATCCACCCAGGTCGGTCGGCTGCCCCCAGAGGGAGCCAGGCCAGGCACCAAACAGCAGCGCGATCAAGACCCCGCCGCTCACCCATGCCCAGCGCAGCGCTCCCCGGGCCCGCAGCCCGTAGCAGACCAGCACGGTGATCCCCGGCACGATCCACACCCAGTGGTGATCCCAGCTGATCGGCGACACCAGCAGTCCGGTCAGCGCGCACGTCAGCACGCCCAGCAGGTCGTGCCCGGCGCGCTGTAGCGCCGCCGCGCAGGCCACGCCGCCGATCAGCACCGCTAGCGCGACACCCAGCCAGATCGGCTGGCCGGCGGCAATGCTGCCGGACAGCCGGGTGATGATGCCCTGGAGCGACTGGTTCCCCTCCCAGCCGGTGAAGCCGGTCCGGCTACTCTTCAGGAACAGCCCGCCCAGCCACCAGGCGCGCGAATCCGCAGGCAGCACGAGGAGGCCGACAAGTACGGTCGCGACAAAGGTGCCGGCCGCCACGCAAGCGTCCCGGAAGCGCCGGGTGAGCAGCAGGTACGGGATGAAGATCAGTGGCACCAGCTTGATCCCGGCTGCTATGCCCACCCCGACGCCCCGCCACCAGCGCCGCTCCGGCTGGCACAGGTCCCACATGATCAGCGCCATCAGCACGAGCTCGATCTGGCCGAGGTAGATCGTCCGCTGCACCGGCTCGGTCCAGAACAGGGCCGCGGCCAGTAGCAAGGCCCCGCCGAGCCTGGCCAGGCCAGCCCGGTACCCGAGCGCGCCGAGCGTCACCCAGATCGTCGCGACCAGCGCAAGGACGTTGACTCCGATCCACAGCTCTATCAGCACGCCCCACGGCGGCAGCGCCAGGATGGTAAAGACAAGCGCGGCGAACGGGGGATACGTGAATTTGAGCCCGTGTCCTGGCCAGTCATAGAGCGGTGCAGCCAGCGCCGGGTTGTAGCCGGGCCGCAGGTGCGCGACGGCCTGGCCGCCCGTCCGGTACACCTGCAGGTCGACCGGGCTGAGCCAGTGTTCGGCCGGATGGGTGACGAGGAAGGCGCAGTAGGCGCCCATCATGGCCGCGAACAGCGCAGCGCCAGCGATCAGGACGAGCCGGCCAGAGGGGCGAGCCCAGGCCGGTACCCAAGTCCTGCTGGACGGCACAAGGAGAGGCACGCGCTACAGTTCCCGGACTTTTCGCCGTAGGACGGCCCGATGGCAGGCGGCTATGTACCCGGCCATCAGGAAATCAGCCCCACGATACTCGGATCCAGGTTGCGCCGGCCGACCGGTGCCGGGACCCGGGGTCAGCTGCCAGCGGCCGTCAGCAGCACGATCGCGCGCGCCGCGGCCGCGCGCACCCGCGGCACCGGATCGCCGCGCAGCTCCGCCACCGCGTCGAGAGCCGCCCCCACCCTGTGTCGCGCGATCACCTTGGCCGCCATCTCGCGCACCCGCCAGTGCTCGTCGGTCACCGCCCCGACGATCGCGCTCGCCGCCCGGTCATCCCACACGTGCAGCAAGCCGCGAGCCGCCCAGACCCGGCGCCAGTACTGGTTGCGCTGGCGCGGCCCGTCGTCCAGCACGATCTGTGCGCCTGATCCGCCGAGGGCGAAGAGCAGGGTGTCGTCCACGTCCCGGCACTCGAGCAGCGCCACGCACCCGGCTACCACCTGATCACGGCCCCGGCGGGCGCACTCGATCTCGACGCGCTGCCGCGGTGTCAGTTCCCAGCTGGACCCGTTCGGCATCGTTCCCTCCGCGCTGGGTGCTCGCGGCCGTGCCCGCGATCCCGCGTCAAGCTTCGCACCGTCAGATAACCAGTTGCGGCAGCCACGGTCAGCTGCTGTACTGCAGCAGGCCCATCGACATCCAGGAGGAGGTGCGAGCGACATGCGAGCAGCGGTCATGTTCAGCGCTGGCAATACCGGCCTATCCAGAGGACACGACGCTTCGTGCATTCGCTCAACCTCGGCATCCTGGCGCATGTAGACGCCGGCAAGACCAGCCTCACCGAGCGGCTGCTGTTCGCCGCCGGAGTCATCGACAAGCTCGGCCGCGTCGATGACGGCAGCACCCAGACCGACACGCTCGCGCTGGAGCGCCAGCGTGGCATCACCATCCGGGCCGCTGTGGTGTCATTCGCCATCGGTGACCTCGTGGTCAACCTGATCGACACCCCCGGCCACCCCGACTTCATCGCCGAGGTCGAGCGATCGCTGGGCGTGCTCGACGGCGCGGTGCTCGTCGTGTCCGCGGTCGAGGGCGTTCAGCCGCAGACCCGGATCCTGATGCGGGCGCTGCGCCGACTCGGCGTTCCGACGCTCGTCTTCGTCAACAAGATCGACCGGGCCGGCGCCGGGTATGACGCCGTGCTTGCCCAGATCGCCGCGTTGCTGACCCCTGCCGTCGTCGCCATGGGCGGCGTTGATGACCTGGGCAGCCAGGAAGCCAGCTGGCGGCCATTCGGATCAGGCGACCCGCAGTTCACCGGCCGCCTGACCGACGTGCTGACCGAGCACGACGACGCGCTGCTGGCCGCCTACGTCGCTGACGCAAGCACGCTGTCCTACGGCATGCTCTGGGACGGGCTTACCAGGTACACAAAGCGGAGCCTGGTGCACCCGGTCTACTTCGGCTCGGCCATCACGGGCGCGGGAGTGGACGCGCTGACAGCGGGCATCGCGGAACTGCTGCCCGCGGCTCGCGGCGACGCATCGGGCCCGCCCGCAGGACGGGTGTTCAAGAT
>Ga0187814_10000396_pt1 | contig 14189 bp, 15 predicted proteins | sample NC_S_4_FD_132450 | JGI IMG/M metagenome (GOLD analysis project Ga0187814, IMG submission 132450) | Wetland sediment microbial communities from Neuse River Estuary, North Carolina, USA - ASW-S_4 | ecosystem: Environmental > Aquatic > Freshwater > Wetlands > Sediment | place: USA: North Carolina... | reverse complement strand
GAGGCCCTCCGGCAAGAGATAGCGCCGGCTGAACTGCTCGTACGTCTCCCGCAGGTCTTGTACGGCCCTTGGGCCACCACTATCGATGCGAAGGCTGACACCGTAAACAGAACCGTTCGGCCGTTGGAGTCGCAAGGTTACGGCATTGTTGTGTACTAATCCAAGCCAATGAAGAAGCGGGGCGAAATGCAAGGCCGTGGCAACGAAGTCCTTCACGAAGTATGAGTTCCCCGAAAAGAAACGATGGATCAGGACCTCCTGCCTCAGGCGAGCATACGGCACGCCCGAGACCGCCAGGACCCGATCCCCTGTCGCAACCACCTTAGGACTTGCCGCTGTCCGAATGACGGCAAGGCCCTCCGGAGCCCAGTAGAACGCAATCGGCAGGACCCGCTCCGCAGCAACGCCAGTATAGGGATAGTCCATGGTATGTGCATCATGAAACCAGTGGGTGAGTTCGGTATCCAGTTTGAGGAGTTGCCAATTCGACATTGGCCGACGCGCCGAAAGCTCGATCTTGCTCGCGAAGTTCCGAAACGCCTTTCGCTCATCGGGCGCGCTCAACGCCGGGTGGGCGTCCAGTTTGGACACAACGTAGCCGATCTCGCGCTCCTGAGCCTCCACCCGTTGCGCTTCCCTGGATTGTCCGCAAGAGGTCAACGTGGCTGCCAACGCGGCCCACAGGCATACGCGCGCGAAACCCCTAAGGACCGTGGCCGTCATTCCGAGACACCTTGCTTCTCCTTAGAGGAGTCCAGGAACGCCGGGTGCTGGCCGTGCATCGAACGAGGACGCGGAGCGTCACCTCTCGGCCCGCTCCGCGCCATCCCTGCCCCGCTCGGCGCTCGGCCACGCGGTCCTTCGCCGCGCGCGCCGACCCGACCTGCCGCGACGCCGGCGCACCTAGCGCGAGTGCCCCAACGGCTTCAGGCCGGCGGTCGCCACGTACCACTGCCCCGACGCCCCCTGGCCGTTCGCCTGGCCCGGCTTCGAGTCGCTGGCGTACGTGTAGAGCGGGTGCCCGTTGTAGCTCACCTGCAGCGCGCCGCCGGACCTGAAGTCCGCGAGCTTGCCCTTGAGGCCCTTCGGGGCCACCGGCTTGCCGGACCTCAGCGTGAGCGGCGGCCAGTACTGGGCGCAGCCGCCCGTGCAGGTCGCGTGGTTGGCCTTGTCCGGCGTGAAGTAGTAGAGGGTGAAGCCGGCGGACGTCGTCAGGACGTCGAGCCGCTTGCCCCCCACCTTGAGCTCCCGCGTGAGCACCGTGGGACGCGCCTTGGCCGCCGCCCCCGCAGGGGCCAGCGTGAGAGGAAGGATCAGGACCAGGGTCAGGATCGATGCCGCGGCCGCCCATGGCTTGCGCATGAGGCTCCCCCCTCCGCGAAAGTCGGCTCGTCGCCGGTACGCACAATGTAGCAGTGCGCCGCGGCCCTGGCGAGGACGAGTTGCACTTCGTGCGCGGCGCGCTGGCGCCGGGCCTTCGCCCGGTCGACGAAACCCGCCGCCCTCGGCGGGCGCCCGCCGCCGCCCATGGCCCGCAGCCAAGCCGGACAGCCTCGCCCGACCGCCCGACGCCACCTTGACGGTCTCGCCCGGCAGATGCCAACATGGCCATGTTCAGGAATTTCGCCCGTGGCCACGCTGGCCGAGCCATGCCGGCTGAGCACGTCGGTGGGCTCGTCCGACGGTGGCCCGCAGGCGTCGGCGATCCACGCGGGAGGTGGCACGTTGAAGCAGGCATGGGCGGCGCTCGCCGCCGGGCTGCTCCTGTTCTCGGGCTGCGGCGCCCCGCCGGCCCACCCGCGGGCGAGCGCGCCAGAGACCGGTTCTGTGTGGAGGATCGGGCCCTTCACGGTGCGCGAGGTCCCGCTGCCCGCCGCCCTCGTCGCGCAGGCCTTCCCACGCCTCGGACCGTACGCGGTGGCGGGCGCCGGCACGCTCGTGCGCGTCTCCGCCGAGCCGCCGTACTTGCTCTACCGGAAGGCGCTCGACCAGAAGAAGTGGCGCAGCGCCGGCGAGGTCATGTGCACGGGCCGGCCCTTCTTCGCCCAGTCGCAGGGCCCGGACGCCTGGCTCTACTGCCCCGGCGCCTCGGGCGCGAGCACACTCGTGCGGGTCCCGGCCCGCGGCCCGCTCCAGTCGCTGCCCATCAGCGTGGCGGTGCCTCAGGGCGCGACCCGTCTCATCGCCTACGCAGAGGAGTTCGGCGGCGCTGACGGTGGCGTCGTCTGGTCCGTGGCGGAGAACGGCGAGCCGCCGACGCCCTGCGGCAACGGCTACGTCGACCTGGCCACGGGCAGGAGCGCCGCCCTGTCGCCCGCCCTCAGCGCCCTGGAGGTCTCGGCCCCGTCCACGTACACGTTCCTCGGGCCCGACGACACCCTCTACGAGGCCAGGCCATCGTCGTCGGACGCGACGACGATGGCCGTGTACCGGTGGGCGCCGCGCGTCGCGGAGTGGGCCCGGGTCGCCGTAGTCCACCGTCCCAAGTTCGCCTACGGTGAGCCTCTCATCGCGGCCGACGGCAGCTTCTGGAGCGTGACGCCCGTCCGGCCGATCGCCAGCCCGGTCCCGCTGGACTGGCGCGTCGAGCGCGCGGTGCCCGGCAGCGCCCGGGTGGCGTCGTGGCGCATCCACGGCGACCTCGTCGGCCTCGGTCCCGGCTACGTGGCCTACCTCCCCTTCGACGATCCGAACGCCCTGGTCCTCGACTTCCCCACGCTCCGCCGCTCGGTCTCGTACCGGAACCTCTACTCCTATCCCACCGCGCCGTACTTCCTGAACGACGTCGCGACGATGGACGACGGCGGATCGACGCTCACCGGGGCGCAGGTCGTCACGATCGGCACCGCGCGGGGCGTGCGGGACCTCGTGATCACGCCCTGACGCCCCATGCGGCGAACCCGCGCTTAAGGGAGCCGCGCCGGATCGTCCCAAGGGTCAGCCGGGCCACTCACCGAGCGGGCCAAGGCATCCCGCAGGACGCGGAGGACGGGCGCTCCACGGGCGCCGCGCTCCCGAGGCGGTCCGCCGCCCCGCCGCCGGCAGGATCTCGGCTGGAATTCATGGAAGTAACGCCCGGATAGTTCGGGATTGCGCGGCGGGCTGGTCCTCGAGGCTCCCCGCCGCCCTGGTGCTGCGACCAGGGGCGGCCGCCTCCGGGGGCAGGCCAGCCGCCGGGAGGAGGCCCTGCCTTGGTCCGAACCCAGGCGGCGGACGTCCCGCTGCAGCTCGGTGGCGCGTGGCGTGCGCGCCACCGCTCATGGCGGCGCCTTCGGCACCATCCGCTCTTCTGGATCGGTGCCGTCATCCTGGTCTTCCTCGTCCTCTTCTGCTTCGCCGTCCCGCTCGTCTGGCACCCCTCGACCGACATCGACGTCGCGGCGATGAGCCTGCCGCCGAGCCTGCGCTTCCCGCTCGGCACCGACGCGCTCGGCCGCAACAACCTCTGGACCATGATGATCGGCGGGCACCTGCCGATCGTCAGCGGCTTCGCCGCGGCCGTCGCCGCGACCGCCCTCGGAACCGCGACCGGCCTCGGCGCGGCCCTCTACCGGCGGCTCGAGGCACCGCTCCTGCGCTTGGCGGACGCCATCCTCGGCATCCCGCAGATCGTGCCGGTGCTGATCGCCGAGGCGATCCTCGGCGTCCACGCCGTGCTGCTCATCGGGGTCGTGACGCTCACGCTCTGGCCCGCCACCACCCGCCTCGTCTGGGCGCGCGCCCTCGTGCTGCGCGAGCTGCCCTACGTGGACGCCGCCCGTGCCGGGGGGGCGTCCGGCCCGCGCATCCTGCTGCGGCACGTCCTGCCGAACAGCGCCGACACCGTCATCGCGTCCTTTGCGAGCCAGTTCGGCAATGCGGTGCTGTTCATCGCCATCGCGGCCCTGCCGGGCATCGGCGCCGGCCTCGGCTTCCCCGCGGACTGGGCGACGATGGTCGCGACCGGCTTCAACATGTCCAACTGGAGCTGGTGGCTCTTCATCCCGCCCGGGGCCTGCCTCGCCCTGCTGATCATCTCCGTCTTCCTGATCTGCGAGGCCCTGCGCCAGGCCCTCGACCCCTACGTCGAAGGGGGCGGCGCCGCATGACGGCCTACGTCGGCCGGCGCCTCGGGCAGGCCCTCCTGACGCTCTTCGCGGTCAGCGTCGTGCTCTTCTTGCTGATGAAGCTCTTCCCGGGCGACCCGGGCTGGATCCTGCAGGGGCGGGGCGCGACCCAGGCGACGGCCGCCGAGATCGACGCCATGCTCGGGCTGAACCTGCCCTGGCCCGTGCAGTACCTCAAGTGGCTGCAGCAGCTCGTGGCCGGCGGCTTCTCCGGTGTCCTTGGGACCCTGCCGCCCACCCTGCTGATGGTCGCCCTCGGCGGCGGCCTCGGGCTCCTGCTCGCCGTGCTGCTCGCGTCGGTGCAGGCGCGCCGCAGGGGGCGCCTCGTCGACGACGTCCTGACCATCGCCTCCCTCGTCGTCTACGCGCTCCCCTGCTTCTTCGTGGCCCTGCTGCTCTGGGAGATCTTCGGCCTCAATCTCGGCTGGGTGCCCCTGGTGCCCGCCGGCATGCCGCCGGGTGCCCAGACGTTCGGCGGCTGGCTCCTCGCGATGATCATCCCCACCGTGGCGATCGCCTTCACGGTGATCTCGAGCTGGTCCATGCACCTCAGGGCCGCCTTCGAGGAGGCCATGCACGCGGACTTCGTGCGCACGGCCCGCGCCAAGGGCCTGCCGGAGCGGCTCGTCCTCCGCCGGCACGTCCTGCGCAGCGGCCTCCTGCCGCTGCTCGCCATCATCGGCCTAACGCTGCCGGCGCTGCTCACGAACGTGATCGTGCTGCAGATCTGGTTCTCGTCGTGGAGCATCGGGCAGCTCCTGATCGGTGCGCTGCAGGAGAGGGCCAACGGCATCCTGATGGACGGCGTGCTCGTCGTCGGCGTCGTCGTCGTGCTCGTGAACCTCGTGGTCGACGTGCTCGCGGCCTTCTCGGATCCGCGCGTGCGCTTCCAGTAAAGGGCGGCCGGGTCCCGGCCGGGACCGCGAGTCCGTCTCCCCGCGGAGGGATGCCCTACGCCGGCCTCCGCCCGTCTGCTCGGCGCCGCGTGCGCCCTCGCCATGCTCAGCTGGCTGACCTGCTGGGTCGCTGCCCTTGGCGGCTCCCCGCTCGGCATCCCGGCGCCGCCACGCGTCCGTCCGACCAGGGCCGAGCTGGCGCCGGGGGAGACGGTGGGCGCGCTCTACGAGCGGGTCGCGGTCTGGACCTACGTCGGGCCGGTCGGGCCCGAGGACGTGCTCGGCCACTACCTGCCATACCTCAGGCGGCTCGGCTACAAGGAGGCCAGCGCCGGCTACAGCGGAGGGCCTGGCCTCGACCAGGACTTCTGGCTCTTCGAGCGCGACGTGCAGGAGGACGACGTCGTCGTCATCACGCTGGCCGACGGAGGGACGGCGCGCAGCCGCTACTCCATCGCAAGCGAGGTCGTGGAGGCGCCGCCGCGCCCGCCGGACACCCTGGTTCCAGATGGGGCGACCCGGCTCGTGGCGACCGGCCGGCGGACCGCGTACGGGCGGGACCTGCGCAGGAGTCTGGGACCGGGCCCGGAGCTCGACCATCTGGTGGCGCTGGTCGACGGCCTGCCGGTCGGCACGTTCGCAGGCCATGGCGGCATCGGCGACGCAGGACAGGCCAAGCTGGTCTTCGCCGCGGGCGGGCGCTCCTACACCTTCACCGAGTGGGCCGGCTTCGGCCTCGTGAGCGGACCTGGGCGATTCCAGCTCGCCGACCCGCGCCTTGGGCTCTGGCGCGCGATCCTGTCGCTCCTCGGACGGCGAGGGGGGCGCTGAGCCCTCGCCGTCCGCAGCGCCGCTGCCCGCCCCGCAGAGGCACAGGGGCCGGTCGGCTGCGTCCGCATGTCCCAGGACGGCCACCTCCGGCCGTAGCCGCGCGCCGTGCCGCGACGTTATAGTTCAAGCATGCTTGATACAAATGATTTTGAAGAGTTGCGGGCGCTGCGCTTTCAGGCCCTGGCGGATCCGACGCGGCTGAGGATCATCGCGACGCTCGGCCGCGATCCGCTGTGCGTCTGCAAGATCCAGGCGGCGCTCGGTCCGATCGCCCCGAACCTCCTCTCGTACCACCTCGGCATCCTGCGCGGCGCCGGGCTCGTCAGCGCGCGCCGGCGCGGGCGGTGGCTCGACTACACGCTCGAGTACGGGGCGCTCCGGGATCTGAGGGCCAGCCTGCCGGACGCAGCGGGCGACGCGGGCACCCCGACGCCGCCCACCGTCGGCGAGGAGCCCAGGTCCCGGGATTGCTGCGGCTAGTCGAGGGAGGGTGCGCGCCATGCTCCAAGGGTCGACGCCCGGTCAGGGGCAGCAGCGGCGGACCGGCCCCGCGCCCCGCGCCCGAGCTGCGGCGGACCTGCCGCTGCTCGCGGCGATCGCCGTCGCGGCAGCCCTCTGGATCGCTCTCTACCTGCACCTCCAGGCCTTCGCGGGCTGGCTCGCGTACTCCGTGCTCCACCTCTCCCCGGCTGCGCACCTCGGCATGGCGGTCGACTTCTTCGCAGCCGACGTGCCGAAGATCCTCCTCCTCCTGACCGGCATCATCACCGCGATCACCGTCCTGCGCAGCTACTTCCCGCCGGAACGCGTCAAGGCCGCCCTGACCGGCCGCGGCCAGTTCGTCGGCACCGTGCTCGCAGCGCTGCTCGGCACGGTGACGCCGTTTTGCTCCTGCTCCGCCGTGCCGCTCTTCATCGGCTTCGTCGAGGCCGGCCTGCCGCTCGCCGTGACGTTCGCGTTCCTGATCTCCTCGCCCGTCGTCAACGAGGTGGCGCTCGTGCTGCTCGCCGGTCTCTTCGGCTGGCAGATCGCGCTCCTCTACGTGGGCCTCGGCCTCTTTGTGGCCGTGGCGGCCGGCAACGTCATCGGCCGCCTCCACCTCGAGCGCGACGTCGAGGACTACGTCTACCGGATCAAGGTCGGCGCCGCGGAGGTCGCCGCCCCGACCTTCCGTCAGCGCGTCGGCGAGGCCCTCGCCTACGAGAGGGACCTCCTGCGGCGCATCCTCCCCTGGGTGCTCGCCGGCATCGCCCTCGGCGCCCTGATCCACGGCTACGCGCCGACGGACCTCGTCGTGCGCTACGCGGGGCGCCACAACCCCTTCGCCGTACCCGTGGCGGTGCTGATCGCCGTGCCGCTGTACTCGAACGCGGCCGGCACCATCCCCATCGTGCAGGCCCTGATCGGCAAGGGGCTGCCCTTGGGCACGGCGCTCGCGTTCATGATGGCCGTCACCGCCATCTCGGTTCCGGAGCTGATCATCCTGCGCAGGGTGATGCGGCCGAGACTGATCGCGGTGTTCGTCGGCGTCGTGGCCGTGTCGATCGTGCTGATCGGCTACGTCTTCAACGCCGTCGTCTAGCTAGAAGAGACTTGGGAGGCGATCGGGTGGAGATCCAGGTGCTGGGGCCGGGGTGCCCGAACTGCAAGCGGCTCGCCCAGCTGGTGGAGGTCGTCCTGCGCGAGGGCGCATGGACGGCCGAGGTGCGCAAGGTCACGGACATGGAAGAGATCCTGGCCCAAGGCGTCCTGAGGACGCCGGGGCTCGCGATCGACGGCGCGCTCAAGTCCCAGGGCAGGATCCCGTCGCGCCAGGAGGTCCGGGACTGGATCGAGCAGGCGCAGGCCTGATCTTGGCCGCCCGGAGAGCGCGCTGCCCGCGGTCGGGCGGTACCGGCCCGCCCCGCTCAGCTTGCCCGCCGGACGGCACTGGAAGGTGAACGCCATGTCCGAGGCCGACGTCGTCGCCCGCACGCCATCTCCCCGGACCCGCAGGAGCCTTGCCGAGGACCTCGTCCGCCTGGGCGTGGCGCCGGGCGACCTCCTCCTCCTGCACTCGTCGCTCTCGAGCCTCGGCTGGGTCGCGGGCGGCGCCCAGGCCGCCGTCCTCGCGCTGCTCGACGCCCTCGGCCCGCGGGGCACGCTGGTCGTGCCGGCGCAGAGCGGCGACAACTCGGACCCCTCGGACTGGAGCCGGCCGCCCGTACCGCAGGACTGGTGGCCCGTGATCCGGCAGGAGCTGCCGGCCTTCGACCCGGCCGTCACGCCGACGCGCGGCATGGGCCGCATCGCGGAGCTCTTGCGCACGTGGCCCGGGGCCGTGCGCAGCGCGCATCCCCAGGTCTCCTTCGCGGCGCTCGGGCCGCTCGCCGCCGAGGTCACGCGTGCGCACCGCCTGGACGACGGCCTCGGCGAGGGCTCGCCGCTCGGGACGCTCTACCGGCTCGGGGCCAGGGTGCTGCTGCTCGGCGTCGGCTACGAGAGCGCGACGGCGCTCCACCTCGCGGAGTACCGCGTGCCGGGGCTCGGGCGCGAGACGTCCGGCGCAGCGGCCCTGACGGACGCGGGCCGCGCCTGGGTCACCTGGTCCGACGTCGTCCACCTGGACGCGGACGAAGTGTTCCCGCGCATCGGGCGGGCCTATGAGGAGACCCGTCCCCTCCTCAGGGGGCGGGTCGGGTCGGCCGAGGCGCGCCTCCTGCCCCTCAGGGACCTCGTGGACTTCGCCGTCGCCTGGCTCGCGGCCGACGGTCTGCCCTCAGAATCCTGAGGGGCGCTCCCTTTAGCCATCCTCGCGCAGGCGCCCGTGGCGGCGCAGGATCTCGAGGAGAGCCGGGACGTCGATGGCCGGCACGTCGGCGTCGCCCGCGCGCACGGCGGACATCGGCTCGCCGGCCAGGATCGCGTTCAGGACGGCCTCCTCCACCGCCTGGCAGACCGCCTCGTAGACGGAGTCGAGGAGCCGGTCGCTCAGCGCCTGAAGCTCGAGGACGTCCGGCCCCTGCCCCGGCAGCGGCGGAGGGTTGGCCGTCGAGAAGGCGAGGAAGATGTCGCCGGAGCTGTTGCCGCTCGAGCTGCCCGTGCGGGCGATGCCGAGGGCCGCGCGGCGCGCCACGCGCCGGAGCTGGTGCGGCAGGAGCGGCAGGTCCGTCGCGACGACGCCGATCACCGAGCCCTGCTCGGGCCGCGGGCGCTCCGGGCGCCGCGGCAGGAGGCGGCCCACGGGCACGCCCGTGACCGTCAGGAGCTCCGGCAGCCCGAAGTTCGCCTGCACGAACGCCCCCACCGTCCCCTTGAGCCCCGGCGGGCCGTCCTCGAGCACGCGCGACGCGGTGCCCGAGCCCGCCTTGTAGCCGTAGCAGACCATGCCCGTGCCGCCGCCGACGCTGCCCTCAGCCGGGGCGCCGCCGGACGCCGCGTCGATCGCGGCGAGGGCGTCCTCCTCGGTGATGCGCTGGCCGAGCACGTCGCTCAGCGTGCCGTCGTAGGTCTCGGCGACGACGGGGAGCGCCCAGAGGTGCTGGGACGTGAACGCGTCGGGGTAGGTGCGGACGAGCCAGCGCACGGCCGCATGGTGCACGATCCCCACCGAGTGCGTGCTCGTGAGGCAGATGGGTCCCATGAACCAGCCGCCGTCCTGCACCCACTGCAGGCCCGTCATCTCGCCGTTGCCGTTGAGTGTGAAACTGCCGGCCCAGGCGGGCCGCAGGGGCCCCTCGCGGCCGAAGGGCAGGATCGCCGTCACGCCCGTGCGCACGGCGGGGCGGACGTCCTCGCGCCGGATCGTCCGGTAGCCCACCCGGACGCCCGGCACGTCCGTGACGGCGTTCAGGGGCCCCGTCCGCCCCTCGAGGGCCAGCCCGAGCTCGCGCGCGCGCATGATGGCCATTCCTCCTCCGGTGCGCCTTCGGGACTCAGGGCAGCGCGGCGGGGCCGAGGAGGGCGCAGAGCGCCCGCATGGCCTTGCCGCGGTGCGAGTGGCGGGACTTCTCCTCGCGGCCGAGCTCGCCGGCGCTGCAGCCGAGCTCCGGCGCCCAGAAGACGGGGTCGTAGCCGAAGCCGCCCTCGCCGCGCGGCGAGCGCAGGATCTCCCCCTCCCACGTCCCGAAGGCCGTCCACTCGAGGCTGCCGGCCGCGAGCACGAGCGCGGCGCGGTAGCGCGCCGTGCGCTGCGCCACGCCGTCGAGCCGCTCGAGCAGCAGGCGGTTGTTCGTCACGTCGTTCGCGCCCGGGCCGGAGAAGCGGGCGCTGTAGATCCCCGGGGCTCCCCCGAGCGCGTCCACCTCGAGGCCGGAGTCGTCCGCGAGCACGGCCCGACCGGTGGCCGCGTGGGCCGCCCGCGCCTTGAGGCGCGCGTTCGCGAGGAAGGTCCCGCCCGTCTCCTCGGGGAGCTCCACGTCGTCCGGGAGCGCCACGACCCGGATGCCCCACGCCGCCGCGATCTCCGCCATCTCGCGCAGCTTGCCCCCGTTGCGCGACGCGAGCACGATCTCACGCATGGCGGCTGACCTCCGTGAGACGCTCGCCCAGCACCTCCTGCTGGCGCCTAAGGAGCTGCCCCGCGCCCTCCGCCGCGAGGGCGAGCAGCAGCCCGAGCTCCTGCGGCGCGAGGGGGCGCCCCTCCGCGGTCGTCTGCACCTCGACCCACTCGCCCTGGGCCGTGAGGACGAAGTTGCCGTCCACCTCGGCCCTCGAATCCTCGCGGTAGCACAGGTCCAGGATCGGCTCGCCCTCCAGGACCCCCGCGGAGACGGCCGCGACCTGGCGCAGGAGCGGCCGCCCGACGGCGGGATCCCGCGCCCTGAGCCAGGCGAGGGCGTCGACGAGCGCCACCATGGCGCCGGTGATGGCGGCCGTGCGCGTGCCGCCGTCCGCCACCAGGACGTCGCAGTCCACGGTGAGGGTGCGCTCGCCGATCGCCTGGAGGTCCACGGCCTGGCGCAGGCAGCGCCCGATCAACCGCTGGATCTCCTGGGAGCGCCCCGTCTGGCGCCCGCGCACCGCCTCGCGCGGCGTGCGCTCGGCGGTGGCGCGCGGCAGCATGGCGTACTCGGCCGTGAGCCAGCCGCCCTGCCCCCGCCGCCAGATCGGCACCCGATCCTCGACGGAGACCGCGCAGACGACGCGCGTCAGGCCGACGCCGATCAGGCAGGACCCCTCCGCCTGCGGCAGGCAGCCCCTCTCGAGCTCCACGCGCCGCATCTCGCCGCCCTGCCGACCGTCCGCACGCACAGTGGCCTCGCCCCTCATGCAGGTTGCTCCTCTCAGTGTAGCGCCTGTCCGCGCCGAGGCACAGCGAAGCGGCGCCCGGGGGCCGAGGGCCCGCGGCCGCCGCTTGCCCAGGATCTCAGGCGGATTCGCTCCGGCTGCCCGCGGCGTCCAGGGACCGCGGCCGTGCGAAGAGGAAGTAGACGAGGCCGGCCACGATGAAGCCGACGAAGTAGGTGATGTCGCCGAACTGCGGGTAGTTGGTCGGGAACCAGCCGACGTAGAGCGGGTACTGGTTCATGAACGGCACCGACACGATGATGCCGATCAGGAAGGCCCAGATGCCGACGCCGAACGCGTGGCTCTTGTCGTAGAACTCCCCGGTCTCGTAGCGCCCGCGGGCCTTGAAGAGGAAGTCGACGAGCACGATGGCGAGCCACGGCGCGACCCAGTAGCCGAGGAGGAAGAGGAAGCTCTGGTAGTGCGCCCAGTAGCCGTTCTGGCCGCCGAACCAGGCCACGATGGCGCCGAGCACGCCGACCACGATGGCCCCGAGCCAGCGCTTCATCGGGATGTCGATGACGAGCGAGGAGAGGGCGCCCGAGTAGATGTTGAGGACGTTCGCGGTGATCGTGCCCAGCACGACGGCGATCATCGTCACGACGCCGAGCCACTGCGGCAGGAGGTTCGTCACGAGGTCCGTCGGCACCGAGATGCCCTTGAGCGTCGCGAGGCCGGCGCCGAGCACCTCGAGCCACACCGTGGAGATGAGCAGCGACCAGAAGGCGTTCAGGAAGACCGAGCGCGAGGAGGTCTTCTGGGGCAGGTAGCGCGAGTAGTCCGAGGCGAAGGCCATCCAGCCGAGGCAGTACGAGAAGGCGATGGCGAGCGTCAGCATGAAGGCGCCCGTGGAGCCTCCGACCTCCGCCGCGATCTTGAGGTTCGTGCCGGCGCCGAGGTGGCCGTGCGCGAAGGCGTAGATCGAGACGATCACGAACACGACGGTCAGCACGACGGCGAGCCAGCGCTCGAGGGTGTGGATCAGGTTGTAGCCGTAGACCGCGATGATGACCTGCACGACCAGCATGATGGCGAGGCCGAGCCCGAAGGACATCTTGAAGAGCCACTGCAGGGCGAAGACGCCCAGCACGGTGTTGACGGCGAACCAGCTGAAGCCGGCGAAGAAGTTCAGGATGCCGGGCAGGAAGTTGCCGTAGTAGCCGAACGCCTTGCGGGACTGGATCAGCTGGGGCACGCCGAGGCGCGGCCCGAAGGTGCTGAGGGCGCCGAGCGCCAGGGCGCCGAGCAGGTTGCCGATCAGGATCGCGATCGCGGCGGACCAGAATCCGAGACCGAACACACCGGTCGCCAGAGCACCCGTCACCAGGGTCGCGAACTCGACGTTCGCGCCGAACCAGAGGGTAAAGATGGTGAACGGCTTGCCGTGCCGCTCGTGGGGTCCGATCGGCTCGATGCCCTTCGGCTCCACCTTGAGCACCTGGTTCTGGTAGTCGTACTCGGCGCTCACGCGATCCCTCCGTTTTTCCGAACATTCTGCCGGTAGTATGCCATAAGGTTCGGTAACTGTCACCCGGGCAAAGGAAAAGCGCGCCGCCCGCAGGCGACGCGCCACACACTTCCTCAGAGGGCCAGGGATCGCTTGAGCTCCCGCTGGATGTCCTGCCAGGGCACCCCGCCCTCGAAGCGGACCTGCCCGTCGAAGAGCACGAGCGGCAGCTCGAGCTCGCCGCGCCGCACCCGGCCCGCCAGGCCCTCGTCCTGGCCGTCCTCGAGGCTGCGGTAGACGACCTCCGCCTGGCCGGGGAAGCGCATCTTCACGAACGACGCCACCATCTCCGCCTGCTCGAAGATCGTCTGGGCGCTGGGACACGAGCCGTAGGCGAACTCCTCGCCGTTGGTGCCGACGATGGTGACCTCGATCAAGGCGTGCTCCCCCCGTGGTGAAACCGGACAAAAATCTGGTGGAGGCGCGGGGGAACTGCCCCCCCGGTCCGCCAGGCCTCAAGAACGGGCATCTACGAGCGTAGCCCTCGCTTTAGTCTCGCCTCGGCCGCCTTACAAGGGCGAAGTCGGCCTCGGCCAGCCGCGATGCGTGTCCCCGCTCCGTCACGGCACCCGGTGCAGGTGAGTCCGCGCATTTTCGTTCCCCGGGGCCGGCGGACGTGGCCGGGGGGAACGGCTCAAGCGCTCTTAGGCTGCGAGAGCGAAGTTCGAGTCGTTGGCAGTTGTGCCGTTTCCGCTGTTTTACGAGGCGCGGAACCTCGGCTCGCTTCCCGAACCGGACCACCCGGCGTCGATCCTAGTTCGCCCCCAAACCCCGGTGCCGTCCCTTCAAGGCCCGCTCCATCTCGCGCTTGGCGTCGCGTTCCTTGAGGTCCTCGCGCTTGTCGTAGAGCTTCTTGCCCCGGCAGAGCCCGAGCTCCAGCTTGCACAGACCGCGGTCGTTGAAGTACATGCGCAGCGGCACCAGCGTGATGCCCCGCTCGCGTGCGCGGCCGACGATCGCATCGAGCTCCTTGCGGTGCAGGAGCAGTTTACGCTCGCGATAGGGCTCGTGATTCATGCGGTTGCCCTGCGCGTACGGGCTGATGTGCACGTGGTGCACGTAGAGCTCTCCGTGCGCGAACGACGCGTAGGCGTCCTGCAGGTTCACGCGCCCCAGCCGCGCCGACTTCACCTCGGTGCCCGTCAAGGCGATGCCCGCCTCGATCGTCTCGAGCACGAAGTAGTCGTGCCTGGCCTTGCGGTTGTCCGCGACGATCCTCATGGCGTCTCGCCGGCAGGCTCCTTTGGCGCTTCGGCGCCGCTCTTCTTGCCGCGGCGCCCGCTGCGGCGCCTACGATTGTAGTTTCGCCGGGACTTCCTGTCAACGGAAGCCGCCGCCACGTCCGCCAGCGGCCCGCCGTCGGCGCCGCCTTCGGCCGGCTCGGCAACCGGCTTTGCGACCGGCTCGGCGACCGGCTCGGCGACCGGCTCGGAGACCGGCTCGGCGACCGGCTTTGCGACCGGCTTTGCGACCGGCTTTGCGACCGGCTTTGCGACCGGCTCGGCGACGGCCGGCGCATCCGCCGCCGCGGTGGGCGCGACCGGCCCGGGCGGAACGTCCCCGCCCGGCTTGGGCGCCTCG
>Ga0187814_10000395_pt1 | contig 14201 bp, 8 predicted proteins | sample NC_S_4_FD_132450 | JGI IMG/M metagenome (GOLD analysis project Ga0187814, IMG submission 132450) | Wetland sediment microbial communities from Neuse River Estuary, North Carolina, USA - ASW-S_4 | ecosystem: Environmental > Aquatic > Freshwater > Wetlands > Sediment | place: USA: North Carolina... | reverse complement strand
GTGGCCACAGTATATGAAGCGGCGAACCGCTCAGGGCTGATCGATGTGCCACTGATTCAGATTGTCCCCGGAAGCAGGGCCGCAGGGCCAGCCCGCACAGTTCGCTGCGGACAAGCAGATAACTTGATGGTGCATGCCGTGCTCGACCAGGTGCAGCCCGGTGAGGTCCTGGTGCTAACCATGCCGGAACCAGAACCCGTGGCGCTCATTGGGGAACTGCTGGCAACCCAGGCGCTGGTCCGCCAGGTTGCAGCTCTGCTCATCGATGCAGCTGTACGCGATAGCGAAGAGTTGCGCTCCCTTGGCTTGCCGATCTGGACACGCTGGATACGTGCGCGAGGAGCCACCAAAACCAAAGTAGGAACCATCAACGAACCCGTCGTCATGGGTGGGACAACCATCGCGCCGGGTGACATTGTGCTCCTCGACGCAGATGGAGCCGTGGTGGTCGCCGCCCAGCAAGCAACACGCGTTTTAGAAGCCGCGCAAGCACGAGAGGCCCATGAGACGGCTCTCAGAAGCAAGTTGCAGGCTGGTGCGCTTACGTACGACCTTCACGGCTTAAGAAAGCTGGTGGAAGGAAAGGAACCCGGTTAAATATACATTTCCTGACTTCCAAGCCTGGTTCCTTCGTAAAAAAGCTCATCCTGAGCAGTAGCGGTATCTTCGCGGGCATTACGCTCACAGCATCATGAAAACCCACTTGAGTCGCTTGCCCGAAGAAGCAAGAACTCAATGCCACAGGTAATCAAAGCAGATGAGCTTCAAGTTCTCGCGACGCACAGGCATTTTACTTTCGCTAGCGATGCTGGCCGGTCTCTCTCTTTCCAGGCTTATACTCTGTATTGCGGCCAACAGTTCTTCAACCAGGGCATTAGAAGTGAAGGTCTCGTATGCCTTGCGTAACGTTTTGACATAGACACCAGGCAGAGGTACGTTCAACTGCTGTATGGCAGCGATCACTTCTTTGCGGCTGACGGCAGGGCTGTTGCTATAGCCGTGCAGGACGGTCGCGATCTTCTGCTGAATAGGGTCAAGTTGCTTGGGAGCCTCTTCTACCGCGACCTGTTCGACAGAGGACTGCACGATGGATTCGATCACCTTTTCCTGTAGCGCGAAGATATCCACCTCTCCATCAACAGGCACGAGGCGCGGCGTATCAGGCTGGCACTGAATGAGGCTTGTGATCACATAGCGGTTGTCGTCGATGCGCCCGCCGCGCCAGTCCTCGGACAGGTCGATGTAGCGCCAGAAGTGCTGGCGGGAAGAGCGACCGTTAGCCGACGAGCTTGCCTCACTGGCTGGAGCAGTAAAGTAGAAGAAGACACCTTTTATCCCCTCACGAGCGAGACCACTGTGAATGCCGTCGGGAAGTTCTTCCAGCATGTTGCGCATGCCAGCGTCGAGCAGGTTTTGCAGATTTTGCAGCAGGAACTCGCTGCTCACCAGTTCGGCGAACTGCTCCTGCTCTTCTACAACTTTGCCATCTTCTTCTTCGATGCGGCGCAGCGTGTTGAAGTTCTGTGGGTGAACGACTTCGCCCAGGATGCTTGCATCCAGGAAACCGCTCTGGTCGATACTGGCGATTTTCTTTGAGAGACTCTCGACCAGGCCAAGTAATTTTTCCAGACCATCGTCCGGGAACATGTTGTGGACCCACAGGGTATCATAGGAGGTGCCGATGCGGTCGATACGCCCGGCGCGCTGCACCATGCGAGTCGGGTTCCAGTGCAAATCGTAGTTGACGAGGATGCCGCAATCTTGCAGGTTCTGCCCCTCAGAGAGCACGTCGGTCGAGATGAGCATATCGATTTCCCTCTCCGTACCTGCTATTTCCGGTTTGTGGTTGGCATGCGGAGCAAATTCAGTTACCAGGCGGGTACGTTCGCGCGCGTCTGCTCCGCTGTCCATACGACGAATGTGCGGCTCACCGGCTTCGGCCCGCCACGCCGCGGCTGCCGGGACATCGCTGCACAGTTCGCGGTAGAGGTAGCGTGCAGTGTCTTTGTAGTAGGTGAAGAGCAGTACCTTCTGGCCCTTGAGTTCGCCTGCCAGGAGTTCCTTGAGGCGGGAAAGCTTGGCGTCCCGGTCAGGTGTGATGGTAGCGATATCGTGCCAGATGTCCCGCAGGGCTTCGGCATCGCGTCGCAGATCATTGTGCAGTCGCTTGAGGTCGTAGAGTGAGGCGTCGAGGGTTGGCAATGTCTCAATGAACTGGCGCGCCTCTCGGCTCTCATCGAGCTGATCGGAGAGCGAGGAAGGGGTGGCATCGTCCTCCTCATCCTCACGAGCAATGAAGCGCAGGGCCTTCTGAAAGCTGGCGCTGTTAAGAATTTTGCCATCCAGGATGTAGCTTTCGAAGGTCTCCAGAAATTGCAGAGCACGGCGTACGCTGATACGGAAGGCCTCGACGCTGCTCTCAAAGCGTTTGAGGTAGCGGCTTTTGAAGATGCCGGCCAGCGCCTCTTCGCGGCCTTCCTCGAACTGGTCGCGCCTGATGCCCTGTTTCTTGTACGTTTCCAAGCGATAGGGAGCGAGTCGCAGGGTCTCGATGCGATTGACGATCTTATCATAGATGCCGCCATAAGTGGCCTCCAGGTCGTAGCGGATGGTTTTCAGCCTGCGTTCGGGCCAGTGGATGGGTTGGCCCTTGATGGTAGCATTGGGATAGGCTTCCTTAATAAAGGGGCGCGTGCGCCGAATGACGATCTCTTCAAGCAGGTTGAACAGGGCGATGCCGCTTTCCTGCTGGTGGTTGGCGCGACGGGCAGCCTGGAAGTATCTGTTCAGATCCCCAATACCCGCAGCGGCGAAGTAGCTGCGGTCTCCACCGGTGACGAGGTTGACCTGGTTGTAGAGGTCAAAGACGGTATTGTTGATCGGCGTGGCAGTGAGCAGGATGAGTTTCTTACGTTCGCCGCTAACCTTGCCACGGCGATTATTTGCCGCCAGGATGCGCTCCAGATTTTCATAGCGCTGGGCATTGCGATTGCGAAAATTGTGGCTTTCATCGATAAGGAAAATGTCGGCATCATCCACTTCGCGGATGTCAAACTCATCCCGGCCCAATGCTTCCTGGGTGACGGTGTGGGCAGCAATGGCAGCGCTTCGTAGCTCCGTCTCCCACATTCGTTGCAAGGAGGCAGGACAGATGACCAGGGCCTTGTATCGCTGGTGATAGGCGTAATCCTCAAGCAGCTTTTTGCCGATCCAGGTTTTGCCGAGGCCTACACTATCGGCAATCATGACGCCATCGTAGCGTGCCAGGATTTTGCGTGCCTTTTTGACGGCGTCCTCCTGAAACTCGCTCAGGTCGACGACCGAGCGCATGCTGGCTCCATCGTCTGCCGCGTTATCCAGGTCGTCCCGGAAATACTCGAAGATAGCTTTCATATAGACATGGTAAGGTGTGTACGCTTTGCGCCCGAACTTCGAGGCATCGAGCAGATCGATCAATACATCCTTGAAGTCGCGTGCAGCCTCCCACTGCCGCTCGTACCACGCTGATAGTTCGTTGATCGCCAGTACACCCGGCACATTGGCGGCAGTAACCCGTTCGAGGTCGCTCAGTTCCGCCAGGCGCTTGCGGTCGCTGCTCTCCAAAAAGCCCTTGACGCGTTCGGGACCGACTTCAGCCGGAGACAAATTAGCGCGGTGCGCCAGGTTGAGTTCTTTATTGGTCAGCAGTCCAGGACGAGTGAAATTGGAGGAGCCAACGATGGCCGCGACAGGATTGAAGCGCTCGAAGCCACCTCCACTATAGAAAAGGTAGCACTTGGCATGCAGGAAACCACCCGTGTAGAGGCGCACCTGCACGTGTTCCTTGCGCAGAAAGGCGATTAGGTCTTCGACCAGGCGCAAAGTCTGTTCGTTAAAGTTTTCTTTGGCCAGGTCACGGATGAGCCCTTTGACAGGCCTGGCGCCAGCTTCGCGCAATCCAAGGTCGGAACCTGCTTCCGGTTCATCACCGAGCAGCAAGCGGAAGTTGCCGAGGCCGTTGAGACCTTCACGCAGCAGCTGCCAGCCACCAACGTTGAAGTAGGCCGTGGCAACGTCGAGCGAGTGACCTTTGTATTGGGCCAGGAGCTCATTGAGAACATCGGCCATTTTGTGCTGCTGGTTATCGATGACGAAGGGGATGGTCATGGTAGTATCTTATTCATCCCTCTGTACTATCATTCCATGATGTGTAATAATCAACTGGTAGCTCGTAGGCATTGCTATAGTCATATACGCTGATTTCTTTTCGACTCAGTATTTCCCAGTGCATTAATGCGGCTTCATTTCTGTTTTGTAGTATGTTTGATATCCATCCTCCTAGCTGTGCAGCGTCTTCATCACTTACATACGGAGCATCGTCTCGCTCATCGCGCAGAAATATCATATCAACCTGGAAAGGTATATTATCATCGCGTAGAAAAAAGAGAAGCTCGTCAATGCCATCAAGTACACGATGAAGATCATGTGCTGCGGGCAGTTTATCAATAGCCTTTACAATAGGTTTCTGTATGGCATTCACTATGGCATCTGATAAGGCAGGGCGATTGTAGCGCCTCCCTAACCACTCGCTAAATTTGCGGGGCGTCACATTGTCATTTTCTTTGAAACTAGTTTTGGGCGTGAGTGAGAGAAGAGCCGCCTTTTCAATTTGAATACGTACTGTTGCATCAGCTATTAACGCTTCTTCGGCCTTATTATTACTAGAGCGACGCTGCATAAGAAAAAGCCGAGAAGAATTCTTGCCAGCCTGATGCATAACACCTTTGTCTGAACTCCAATAACCACGTATTACTTCAATATATGGCTCCTGTATGGGAGATCTTTGAAGATCACAGGTTTGAGATGCGACGATGAGAAGGTCATTTGCATCAAGTGCTTCCTGATTGAGAATCCAGTTGAGTGAGCCTGTTTTCTCCAGATCGGTGTTCTGTTGGTCGCTTAAAGCAAGCCAGGACTTTGGGGCAGAAGCAGCCCCCAGCAAACTTCCTTGACACCAACCAAGTTGAATCAATACCACTCCAACAACTTCTGGACTAATGGGTTGAACTATTTCATCCTTTGCCATCTCCTAAGATCACACTTCCTCATCAGATATATTGGCGTCATCATCGCGATCCCTCCATGCTCGTGGTCTAAGTCGTTCAAGTGAATCTTTGACTTCTTCTGGCGAACGCTTTTGATATGTACGATTTGAAGGCGTAAGAGGCCGGAACGTCTCCTGACCGGTACGCACACGAAGGAGAAAGCCACGAAAGGTATTATATTGCTGTGCTGTCAGGTAATCAATAGGCTTCTTTCCTCCTGGTGAGACTGGTGTTAGCAGCCAGGTGTTCGTAGCTCCTGGGCTACCGAGGCGTTGAGCTGCCTCCTCCACGAGGGAAAGCACTTCAAGCAGATGCTCCCGGTGCACATCATGCAGAGGGAAACCGGCTAACCACTTGTAATAGGTCGTTCGTGACACGCCAAATATCTCTGCGAGGCGTTCTACTTTGAGGCCTGAAATCTCTCGCAGACGCTCTGCTTGAATGGATGCCGAGTTTGTGTCTGGGGATGGTGCTTGCTCTATGCTCCCTGTGCGCAACTTCGCCCGCATCGAATCTTCGATCTGAAATCTTGTGTGATAATCGGTTACCGCATCATCGAAGGCTATTTCCAAAACAAGAAGCACTAACAACCCCGCAAAAAGGTCATGCAGTTCAGATCCTGTAGTCGTAGATAGGAGGTTAGAAGGTAGCAGACCTTGAGAGAATGAAGGTTGAACATTGGGCTTAGGTCTTATAACCTCCCCTGTTCCTGCCCAAGAGAACGTTGGGTTAAGCAAATTTATGGTTCCACCAAGAACCTCACCGATAGGGGTACCTACTCCTCTTCTCAAATAAACAATACCTGTTCGGTCGGTGATCTCAGCTTCATTGATCATGTATTGGCTCCAGGAAGTTGTAGAGCGACTCGCTAAGAGTCCAGCGGAAGAAGCGGTACATGACATCGTTGTAGTCCTGCAACTGCTTAATAGTCGCAGAGATGTCCAGGTCACACTCTGTCATATCATAGTAGTCTAAATCAATGAGGTAGAATCGTCCACTCGCGGGTTGTTCTTGCGGAAGTGGCATGACAACGGTACCATTGAGAAATCCATGCCTTATAGCCAGAGTTCCATCAGGGCGCTCAATCTGTACTTCATGTAAGGTGTGGTTAACTCGTGCATCGAGCAGACTGGAAGCCTCAAAGCCTACAAATTCCGGATTCAGAAGTGCTCTCCATTCAGCGAAGCTCTCAGCATGGGAATGGCGAATTTCATTGATGTAGCGCAGTCCAAGACGTAAACGATCCGTGATTTCCAGTTGTTCCTTCCCTGTTTCCAGTAGAAAGCGAAAGCGGTTCAGGAAATCATTCATTGAGTCATAACTACGGGACTCGAGTGTAATAGCAGACTCGCCAACGACTACTGACCAACGTAGGTCACGCGAGGAGAAACGCCATAACTTTTCGCCCATATTAGGCTGGATACCTGCTGGTGAAAGCTGGTAAGTAACTGCTGCTTCACGTGCTACTTTTGGATATACTGAACGGATAGCTTCCTGAAATCCTGCAATAAAAGCATCTTGCCCAAAACCAGGCATAATCGTAAAGCGCACCTGACCAATAACTAGCCGAAGCGGAGCTTTTCTAAATTGAACCCATTCGTATTCTGGAAGCTTCATTCTTTCCCCTTTATCCATTATATCGTCTTTCTGTTCTTAGTTTACATATAGCTTGACATAACGTCAAGCTATATGCCGCTACTAGCTATTCGCTGTACCTAAATATGCTTCTTGCTATCTCCCCTGTGAAAAGTATGATGCCACTACAACAAGGTGCATTGACAATGCTCGAATTGATGTTACCTGTGGTATAATATGTATATAACCGCCACGGCGGGAGTTGAACCCGCGTCTCACCTTTAGCAGAGGGGTGCGTTATCCACTACGCTACGTGGCGAGATGAGAGAATTTCGGGTGTAAGGTTCCTAGGCCATATCCCGAAATTTTCTTAATGCGTTTACATTTCTCCCTCCGATTCTATGTCAATTGCTCATCATATTTGTCTGATAGCTAGCATCAGCGGGGGTCCATTCGGACTCTGATAGTTTCATTCTACGCCTGATGCTACAGTACCGTCTCTCTGTATCTAGTTTACACAAAAGTTAACATTATGTCAACTTTTGTGTTTTTGACGACAAAGGGATAGGCAAAGTCAGGTCTTGCTCATTTTCTTTGTTAGAGAAGAATCACTCAGGAATTTCTTTAGCAGAGGAGTCCCTTCAAGCAATGATAGAGGAAGAACTTCGCCGTTTTTGAGGAACGTGAGGAGGTTGGTAGAGCAAAAAGGTAGATGCCATATCGATTTTTGTGTAACGATGTGCAAAGAGAAGGCGCTAAATCCACTCCAGACCTGGCTTACGGGCTTTTCTGCTATGTACCATTACACAACATCTGGTACGGCATCAAAAGGTAAGCCTCAAGAGGCGTTTCTTGACCGTTGGATATCCGGGATAGTATACTCCTGTTATGGTAGTAGTTCCGCTTTGGGATATTACTGCTTTAACAAATGCATGAACGAGAGGTTCTGATGCAGACACCAAGACATTATTCAAAAGCACCAATTAAAGAAGCAATTATAGACCTCAGAGTTGTTCTGCCAGAAGGGTTTTCTGTTGATAAGCTTGGAGGTATTCATCCCCTTATTGATGATCGCTTTTCAAGTAAAGAGCCACTGATTGCCGGTTCATTTATGTTGCAAGCGGCTCCATCTCTCACGGTTAACGCTAGTCAGCAACATAATGGTTTTGTGTTTAGAAGCAAAGACAACTTGAAGGTTTTTCAAGCCACTTTGAGCGGATTTACTTTCAATCGTCTCACTCCATACGAGTCATGGGAAGAATTCCGTGATGACGCTAGGTATTTATGGCAGATATATAAGGATATTTGCGAACCTGTGAGCGTGACGAGGGCAGCCGTAAGGTACATCAATCAGCTTAATATCCCAACAAAAGAATTAGATGATCTTAGGGAATATTTGAGTACAGTACCAGAAGTGGCACCTGCACTGCCTCAAAAGCAACTGAGTTCTTTCTTCATGCAATTACAAATTCCTCAAGTAGACTTAAATTGTATGTTGATTATTAACGAAGCCTTAGCTCCACCAGCGGCCCCGGAATTTGTTTCTATCATTCTCGATTTTGATTTGTTTCGTGAACACATTTGGCAAACTGATGATGAAGATGTGTGGCGTTTCCTAGAAGCTCTTCGAGAGCGAAAGAACCAAGTGTTTGAAGCGTCTATTACGGAGAAAACTAGGAGGCTGATTGAATAATGCCACAAATAGCAACACAACCACGGAATGCTAGTGATGAGCTAATTTCTTACTTCATGATGTCAAAGGGCATCAGTATAACTAGTGAGAACCTTTTTGAGAGCTTTAAAAGCTCGATTAAAGAATTTTTTGGCAAATCAGAGGTTATGCGACATCTGCAACATTCTCATGCGTTTGCTGCGGATACAGGTAGCTTCTTGAGAAAACCTCTAAGTGATACTCTTACTAAAGTACATAGCCTGTTATCATGGGGCGAAAACTGGAATAGTTATCGTACACCTGCACCCGATCCTAATGCTATAGCACACGCCGAAAGCTGGATTGTGAGTTTTTTTGAAACAGTAGAGGATTCGGGTCTGCCCTGGATTAAACCGAGTGTGACACCTAGCCCAGAGGGTGAGGTGGTATTCGAGTGGTGGTATAGGGAAAAAAAGTTAACAATTTATGTCGGCGATCAGAGTGCAGATTACGTGCAGGTTTGGGGAACCGATATACATGCTAAGATTACTGATGGTGAGATCGAATCTATCGATGACTGTCGTTCACTTTGGATGTGGTTGACAAGTTGAAGCAATGTCAGAAATTCTTATATCAGATGTAACTGATGACGAAATCTTATACCGTCGCATACTTGATGACTTTTATGAGGTTCAAAACGACGGAACATTCAAATTTAAATCACAAGCTTTTACTGATGTTGAATTTAGGACCTCAGTCAATCGCGCAAAATTATGTGACAATGACCCTAAACGAACTCTGGGCAAGTTCTCAGGGGGTGTTGTGAGTTTGGTAGCCCGTGACGTGCGTGCTATAAACGACATTATACAATATGACAAAAACAAGAACCCCATTCAAACATTTATTGTTGATGTAGAGCATGTACCTATCATAAATCATCCTATTGAACCCGATAATCTCGCCCATGCGGAAATACATACAATCCCCGAGTGCCCAAACAGCAGAGTCTTCAAAAGGCTTCGCGAAAGATTAGTATTACTGGCTAATGCCAGACAATGGGAATTAGCACCGCGAGGTCTACTCTAGAAGTTTGTCTGGCACAAGTGCTGTTCCTGGTACAATGATATGGTCATGGATTCCCCATTATCGGCCCAGCCACTGTAATGCACGTTGTAGTATCTCTTCGACTTCCTTTGGACAAGATATGCAGGCAGCTATATAGCGTCCCTCTTGTGGCTTTCCTCGTCCAGACACATTATGGCTTTCTTTGTAGCTGTTGACATCTGGAATATCCTCAAACTTTCCGGTAGGTGAGGTGTTCGCTGTATATACCCCAGCCTTCTCTGCGAGAGCCTTCAGTTTTTCAAAGGAAGCTGTTGTGTTAGATATGTCATCTGTATCATCTATCCGCTTTAAACCCTTCAATGCATTCCAAAGAGGTCTATTCTCATATGGCGGAAGTGCGTCTCCATCACAGATAGCTACCCAGGGGACACCCAACTCGCTCAGAAAATGCATATAGAAAGGAAAGTTTGTTTTTCCTCCAACCCAGCATAATGCGAGATTTAGATCGGCAAATGTCCTCCCTTGACCAATAGCAGACTTTGGAAACCATTCACTCAATGCTCCTGTCTCTGTTTCCCCTTCGACCAAAATCACTCCATTAGCGAAGAGAAGTCCTGCCAGGTCGCTGGACTTGTTTAATTCTTTTTCAAGTTTGTCCAACCTTAACCAACTGGAGCTATCCATGCCCTTTACAAGTGTTCCAGTATTGGTTTTCTGCATTCGCCGCGCTTTACGAAAATCATCTGCTGCTGTCGGAAGCATATGCGCAGAGTGCGTGACAACAATCACCTGACCAGGAACCGTATGCAGAACTTCTACCAGTTTATGCTGCATGCCAGAATGAAGATTTGAAGCAGGTTCATCGAGCAGTATTACCCTACCCGCACTCTCATCAAGAATGGTGGAGAGCATGAGAGCTTCCCAGACACCTGCACCATGATAGGCAAGTGGGATTTCGTCTTCCTGGTCTGTCACTTGGATATCAATAGAAAGATCTGGTTGCTGAGCATTTTCCAATCTTGCGGTAATATCAAAGCCCAGGTCTTCACCTACAAGTTTCGTGAATGACTGTTGTATTCTCTGAAAGCGCTTCCGCTCAGAATAGTCGCCATTTTTTAGACGGTAGAGTAAAAGTGGTATTTTTCGTTCGTTATCAAGATCAATTTCGGATTTCGCGACCTCTTCCTTGCTGAATGTAGCAATATTCTCAATCGGCACGCGTAGGTTATTCGTAAAGACAAATGCCTGCTTGAGCAGAGTTTGCAATACATTACCAAATCGAAAAGATTGATTCATTATGCTCACTATATTCAGGTTGCCACTCAGCTCTGCAAATCGCCTCTGAGCAGGCAAATAAGCCTGCTGGGCATTCATATCAATTCCAAGCGTTGCTCTCTTCTCACTCAAATAAAGCAAGCAAGCGACAGGATCGATAGAATTCATAGAGGGGTAACCCTGCCGGGTCAGCAAATTCACGATATCCAGTAAACTACTGGTACTCTGAAAAAATTCAACCAGACCATTTATTGGCGAATACCCGCCTGGAATATTTTCAGGCACATTACCTCTTATCAGGACGCTATCGATAGGGCGTACGAAAATGGTGACGGGTATATTATTCTGATTAACTGTGTAGGTGATACGAAGATTTTCGTAGTTCTGGCCTCGATAGGATACATGTAACTTGCCACGGAAAAGAAAAGGGAGAGTCTCTGGACGGAAAATATGTAAGAGCCACTCTGAGAAAGCTGTATTCCCCTCAGAAGGTACTGGAGCAATAGGTTGAGGGAGTACAGGTGTAAGGATATTGGGGAGTTCATAGGGTCGGCTCAGAGAGGCACAAAGAAAGGCGATGATTAAATCTTGCTCCCAGCTCGTGTTGAACTCAACATCGAGAATCAAATTGATCTCTTTCGGATTCACTCCACGACTACAAAGTTGATCGAATAGGACGGGTCTATTGAAGCTAAAAGTGTCGCGAACAGCTTTCAAAGCTCGGAAAACTGTCGTTTTGCCGCAACCATTTGGCCCCACAAGAAAATTCAGATGGTCATCAAGCTCATCTATGCAGCAGTCGCGCAAAGACATGAAATTGTGCGCTTTGATACCATGGACTATCATGATTCCTTCCCTTCAACAACCCTAATCTCCTCCTCAGTCAACCCATACAACCGGTACACCACCGCATCAATCAACCCATCCGTCTTCCTCAGCCTCTCCTTAATCGGCAGCACCCTTTGCAAGCTCTCCTCGTACATTTTCTTAATCCTATCAACCAATCCCGCATCGCTCAAACTCACACCCACCCGGCTCTTATTCTTGCGCAAAATCTCCAGCAATTCATCAGTGGCCAGCGCCGCCTCACCCTTCTGGTAATCACCCGCATAATCGGCAAGCTTGCTTTTGCCTGTTAACACATCAATTCCTTTCCTGCCATCCTTATCCGGCAATACCCTGACCGTAGTCACCAACCAATCCAAAAACTCCTTCTGCGCCGCTCGCCTCTCCTTATTCAGCCGTATCATCTCCTCCGCCAGGAACGCCAGCAGATCATGCACCACGTCCGATTCCTCTGGCTCTTTCGACAGGTGGTGCTCGACAAAGCCGGTGACGCAAGCTTGATCGTTCTTGCTTAAACAGTATTCGTAGAGGTTTTTGGCTTTTTCGAGGTAGTAGGCGCGTTCGCTGGCCGGGGTATTGAAAGCGATGCGATGGATGGGTAGAGATTCTATGAAAATGTTAAAGATTCTGATTCGGCCTCCTTCTTCTACATCACCAAGTACAGAACAATTCTTCTTCAAATAACTCCAAACTAGCAAGGAATTGAGGAGTGCTAATAAATATTTATCATCCTTTGCGATCACATAGACTGTGTTACCGACGTAGTAGGCATTCTTGTCTATCGTAAACCTACTGTTCATCGATATATCTGGGTATATTATCTTGGGTTGCTCAAAATCAGCATAGTAAGCCACATTGTCTTGAATCTCGTACCATTTGTAAGGACCTGGTTTTCTACCAGGCCATTTCCCCTCTGTTCTTTCGTTCCAATTTGACGGTCGAAGCTCTAGCTGAGTCCTATATTGCAGTAGATGCCGTTCTATTGCTTTATAGTTGATGAGATCAATACCTCGCCTCGTAAATATCAGGTATTGTTCTTTGAAATCGAAATAATAACGTCTAATATCGTCACCTACAAGTAAGGGTTTTATGATTTCAGCACATCTAGGGTCATCAGCTATCAGCCTGTCACGTGTAGCTCGGTTTATGACGAAGGCTTCATTGCAACCCGTTTTTATACCATACTCAACTTTTCCGCTTACGTACTCTTTCAAAGATAGGCTGTTAACTTTCAGCTTATCTAGAACTGTCTGCTGCGCGTCAACAACCAATGACCAGTTAGAACCCTTGAAGGCACTTTCTAGCAGTTTTACTGCACCTACTTTTACAACGTTATCTAACCTTTCAAAGTCGAGGCTTTTCACTTGCACATAATCAACTGTACTGGAAGGAGTAGCATTACTCGATATTGTTATCAACGGATCAGTTGCGGCATCGCCAAAGACTCGTAGCTCACCGAAGTCTATAAGCATTTCGAGTCTTACCTTATTAGTAAGGAAAGAGCGCAATGCTGCCCCATAATTAGCCCGCATAAACTTATTCGCAGTAATCATGCTGAAGCGACCGCCTGGACGCAGCAGAATATGCCCACGCTCAATGAAGTAGGTGTACAGGTCGGCGATACTATTGAAGACTTCGTACATCGCCTTGAACGCCGTCTTGTCATCTCCCAGACCCTCTTGCCGCACATACGGTGGATTCCCCACCACCGCATCAAATCCTCCGTTCTCTTTGCGCTTTGTCTCATCAAAAAACACTTCGGGGAACTCCAGTTCCCAGTGGAAGAAGCGTTTCGTTTGGGCGAGGGTTAACGCGGTTTCGATGGCTCTCCTATCCTCGGGGTTGGATAGATTGTAGTTGCCAGCCACGATTGCACCGGCATATAGACGCGTCTTATGTTTTGCCCCTTTGTTGCCGAAGTACTCGCTGATATAGACATCCAGTAGGCGTTTGAAAGGGGCGAGTGCGTCGTAGGCTCCCTTGTAGGCTGCGCGCGATGCTGCCACTTCCTGGGCGGTGACGTCTGAAAGTTCGCCGACTTTGCGCATGAGTTGAGTTGCATCGAGCAGGTAGGTGAACTGGCTACCCCAGAGGTCGCGACTAAGCGCATCTTGCACCTCCTGCACGCTGCCACCAATCAGCGAATTGCCACACTTCATATGGTGGTCGAGGAAGGAGAGCGGCGCGCCGAGGGTGAAGCAGTCGAGCCAGAGGCTTACTTTCGCCAGTTCGACGGCCATCGGGTTGAGATCGACGCCATAGATGCAGCTTTTGAGGACGCGGCGCTTGAGCAGGTTGAGATCGGTGAGTTTGCTCATGTCGATGGTGACATTCTGGCGCTCCATCTCTGCCTGGATGTCGCGGCGTGTCTGGGCCAGTTCGTAGACGACGGGGTTCCAGCGGAAGGCGGTCAGGAAATCGGCCATGCGGTCGGTGATGTAGTCCACCGCCTCGACCAGGAAGTGGCCGCTGCCCATAGCAGGATCGAGCACTTTGAGGTCGAAAAAGGCGTCGTTGAGCGTCTTGTGGAACTTCTTGTAGGTTTCGTGCTCGGCGCTGATATCTTCGCGTCTCAATGCTTTCACTTTGTCGCGCTCGGCGCGCAGTGTTCTTTCGGCTTCGCGGAAGATGGGGCGCAGGGCTTCGAGTTTTTCGTTGAGCACGGGGCCGGCGGTGTGCTCGATGATATATTTCACGATGTAGTC
>Ga0187814_10000394_pt1 | contig 14252 bp, 15 predicted proteins | sample NC_S_4_FD_132450 | JGI IMG/M metagenome (GOLD analysis project Ga0187814, IMG submission 132450) | Wetland sediment microbial communities from Neuse River Estuary, North Carolina, USA - ASW-S_4 | ecosystem: Environmental > Aquatic > Freshwater > Wetlands > Sediment | place: USA: North Carolina... | reverse complement strand
GGGAGCGCCGGGCGCCGCCGGCACCGCCGCGTGGCCATGGCTCGCCTTCGCGTTCGTCGCGGGGGCCCTGCTCGTGCTCTCGGTGCGGCCGCGCCCGGCGCTCCCCTGGGGCGCCGTCGCCCTGCTCGTCTGGTGGACCGCTCTCGCGGCGGCCTGGGGCTGGACGAGCCCCGCCTCCGACGCGGCCGGACGCGGGATGGTCGCCGTGCTCGACGCGGGACTCGGTCCCGCGGGGCGCGACGTCATACTCGCGCTCTGGCCGGTGCTGACGCTGAGCCTCGTCTTCCGTCCGTTCCTGGGGCAGCTCCTGCGCGGTTCCTCGCGCGTCGCGCGGCGCGGCGCCGCGTCCGCCGTGCGCAGGGTGTCCGACTTCGTCACCGAGGACGCGCCGCAGGCGGAGTCCGCCGCGGCGGAGGAGCCCAAGGCCAGGACCCGCACGCCGCGCGCAACCCCTGTCGCCGACGCCCAGACCCCGCCCGAGCCGGCCGCGGACGGCCCTGCGCCCTGGTTGGAGCCCGCGCCCGAGCCCGCGCCAGCCTCCGCGACGCCCGCGCCCGGGCCGCCCGCGGACCCGCCGCCGCTCTTCGAGGGGCTGCGCCCGCAGTCGGGGGAGTACCGCCTGCCGCCGCTCAGCCTCTTGCACCCGCCCAAGGCCGGCAGCAGGGAGGGGCGCGACGCCGCAGCGCGCGCCCGCCTCCTCGAGGAGACGCTCGGCAGCTTCGGGGTGCAGGCCCGCGTGCTGGAGTACCAGCAGGGTCCGGCCGTGACGCGCTTCGAGGTCCAGCCGGGCCCGGGCGTCAAGGTCTCCAGGGTGGTGGCCCTCGCGGACGACATCGCGCTCGCCATGGCCGCGACCGACGTGCGGATGGAGGCGCCGATCCCCGGCAAGTCCGCCATCGGCATCGAGATCCCCAACAGCGAGATCGCCCCCGTGCGGCTGCGCGAGGTGCTCGAGACGCCCGCCTTCCGCAACTCGCGCTCCCTCCTGGCCGTGGGACTCGGCAAGGACATCGCCGGCAACCCGGTGATCGGCGAACTCGACCACATGCCGCACCTGCTGATCGCTGGGGCGACCGGCTCCGGCAAGAGCGTCTGCCTGAACGCCCTGATCGCCAGCCTGCTCTTCCGCGCCAGCCCGGCGGAGCTCCGGCTGATCCTCGTGGACCCCAAGGTGGTCGAGCTGCAGCAGTTCGACGGCATCCCGCACCTGCTCTACCCGGTCGTCACCGATCCGCGCCGCGCCGCGGGCGTCCTGCGCGGCGTGCTGCGCGAGATGGAGGAGCGCTACCTGCAGTTCGCCCGCGCGGGCTGCCGCGACATCCAGCGCTACAACGAGATCTCGGACGAGCACATGCCCTACTACGTCGTCGTGATCGACGAGCTCGCCGACCTCATGATGGTCGCGCCGAACGAAGTGGAGGAGGCGATCTGCCGCCTCGCACAGATGGCGCGCGCAGCGGGCATCCACCTCGTCGTGGCGACGCAGCGGCCGTCGGTCGACGTGATCACCGGCCTCATCAAGGCGAACATCCCGTCGCGCATCGCCTTCGCGGTCTCCTCCCAGGTCGACTCGCGCACGATCCTGGACCAGGGCGGGGCCGAGCGCCTGCTGGGCAAGGGCGACATGCTCTACGCGCCGCTGGGCCTGGCCAAGCCCCTGCGCACCCAGGGCGCCTACGTCTCGGAGCAGGAGATGCAGCGCCTGCTCGAGTTCGTCCGGCAGGAGGAGCCCACCTACCGCGACGACCTCGAGGCGCCGCTCGAGGACGCGGGCGAGGAGCCCGAGCTCGACGCCCTGTTCGCCAAGGCCGTCGAGGTGGTCGTGCAGGCGAAGAGCGCCTCGGCCTCCCTGCTGCAGAGCCGCATGCGCGTCGGCTACAGCCGCGCGCGCCGCCTCATCGAACAGATGGAGAGCCGCGGCATCGTCGGCCCGCAGGACGGCGCCAAGCCGCGCGAGGTGCGCATGTCGCAGTTCGAGTACGAGCGGATGTTCCCGCCCGACGCCTGACGGCGCCTTGACACGGCGCCCCGGCAATGGGAATCATGCCAAGGGGGGCGCAGAAAGGGGCGAAGGCCCGCTCAGGGCCGCTGGTCATGAGCCTTGTGGAGGATCGCCTGCGCGAGGCCGGATACGAGGTTCCGGAGGCCGCCAAGCCTCTGGCCGCCTACGTGCCGGCCGTCGTCGAGGGCAGGGACGTGGTCACGAGCGGACAGCTGCCGACCGTGGCCGGCAAGCTCGTGCGCGAGGGCCGGCTCGGCGAGGGCGTCGACGTGGAGCAGGGCAAGGAGGCCGCCCGCACGGCGGCGCTCAACGCGCTCGGCGCGGTGCGCGCGGCCATCGGAGACCTCGATCGCGTGGCCCAGGTGATGCGCGTGACCGTGTTCGTCGCCAGCGGCCGCGGCTTCACGCAGCAGCCGCAGGTCGCCAACGGCGCGTCCGAGCTGATCGGCGCCGCCTTCGGTGACGCCGGGCTGCACGCCCGCAGCGCCGTCGGCGTCGCGGAGCTGCCCCTCGGCGCACCCGTGGAGGTGGAGGTCTGGCTGCGCCTCAAGAGCTGACGCCGCGCCGGCTTCAGGTGCTCGTGGCGGCCGCGGGGATCTGCTCGCGGCGCCAGGCGGAGAACCTGATCCGGGCCGGTCGGGTGACGGTCAACGGAGAGCCGGCCGTTCTGGGCAGCCGGGCGGTGCCCGGGCGCGACGACGTGCGCGTCGACGGTCGGCCGGTTGCGTCCGGGCAGGAGAAGGTTTGCTACCTCTTGAATAAGCCTGCCGGCGTCGTGACGACCCTGCGCGACCCGCAGGGTCGTCCCTGTGTCGGCGCCCTCGTGGCGGACCTGCCGTGGCGGCTCTTTCCCGTCGGCCGCCTCGACCAGGACAGCGAGGGGCTCCTGCTGCTCACGAACGACGGGGAGCTGGCGCACCACCTGATGCATCCGCGCTTCCACGTGCCGAAGACCTACGTCGCGACGCTGGACGGTCCGGCGGACGAGGCCTTCGCTGCGCAGCTGCTCTCGGGCGTCGACCTGCCCGACGGCCGCCTCGAGGTGCTCGACGCGGTGCTCCGCGGCGAGGAGACCCCCGGGCGCGCGCGCGTGGAGCTGACGATCGCCGAGGGCCGCAAGCGCGTCGTGCGCCGCGCTCTCCAGGCCCTCGGGCGGGGGACGCTGCGGCTGCGGCGGATCGCGTTCGGCCCCTTGCAGCTCGGCGACCTCGCACCCGGGGATCTGCGTCCGCTGCGGGCCGACGAACTCGCCGAACTCGAGGCGGCGCTGGCCGGTGCCAAGAGACGCGCGGAGGCGACCGAGGAACCATCGCAAGGCAGGCAGGGGGAGGCGCAGGGGTCTTGACACCGAGGAGAGCGAACGGCATCTCGCGCTATGAGGAGATCGCCGCCGACGTGGCGAGCCGCATCACGCAGCGGGAGTGGTCCGAGGGTCAACGCCTCTTTGGGCGGTCCTCGCTGGCCGGACTCTACAAGGTATCGCCGGAGACGATCCGCCGCGCCGTCGCACTGCTGCACAGCCATGGCGTCGTCTCGGCCATCGCGGGCTCCGGCGTGATCGTGCGCTCGCGCGCCGCGGCGGAGCAGTACCTGAACGAGGTGCACCTGGACGCGGAGCTGCACGACCTGGGCAAGGAAGTGCAGGGGCTGCTCGCGGAGCGGCGCCAGCTGGACGACCGCCTGAGCCAGGCGATCGACCGCCTGGTGCACCGCACCTCCGGCGCGCTCAGCACGATGCGGCACGTCGAGGAGATCGTCATCCCCGACGACTCGCCGCTGATCGGGCAGACCCTCGTGTCCGCCGACCTGCGCACGCGCACCGGCATCACGGTGATCGGCGTCGCCCGCAAGGGCGAGGAGATGTTCTCGCCCGACCCCAGGATGACGCTCGACCCCGGCGACCTGCTCATCGTCATCGGCAGCGAGGACGCCAAGGCGCGCCTCAAGCACCTCATGCAGGCGGGAGGTGACGGCTCCTGAAGACGGTCCTCTTGGTGGTGGACTGCCTGAACGACTTCCTCGACCCGCAGGGCGCCCTGACCTGCGGCCCCGCGGGCGAGGAGGCGGTTCCGGCCATCGCACGGGAGATCGCGCGCGCGCGCGAGGAGGGCCTGGAGGTCGCCTACGCCTGCGACGCCCACCGCGCGGACGACGCCGAGTTCGAGCTCTACCCGCCGCACTGCGTCGCCGGCACCTGGGGGGCCGCCATCCTGCCGGCGCTCGCGCCGCGCGCAGGCGAGCGCGTCCTCCCGAAGCGGCGCTTCTCCGCGTTCTTCGGCACGGACCTCGACATGGCCCTGCGCGAGGCGGGGGCGGACACCCTGCGCATCGTCGGCGTCTGCACCAACATCTGCGTCCTCTACACCGCCGCCGAGGCCCGCATGCGCGGCTACCGCGTCGAGGTGCCCGCCGGGGCCGTGGCCTCGTTCGATCCCGACGCGCACCGCTTCGCGCTGGGGCAGCTGCGCGACGTCCTCAAGGCGACCGTCATAGGGACAGGTGAGTAGGGTGCTGCGCTCGATGCAGGACGTCGCGGCCTTCCAGGTGGAGAGAGACCGCCTGCGCTCCGCGACGCATGAGGAGATCCTCCAGGGTGCCACGTCCGACGTGTACTTCCAGAAGACCTACGACATCCTGCGCCTCGCCGGGCGCGCGGACACCGAGGTGATGGCCGAGGTGTTCGGCCGCGGCGACGGCATCCTCGCCGGCATGGCCGAGGTGCGGACGCTCCTGCGCGGCCATCCGGTCGAGGTGTGGGGGCTGCCGGACGGCAGCGAGATCCACACGAAGGACGTCGTGCTCCGGCTGAGGGGCCCCTACAGCGCTTTCGGCATCTTCGAGACGTCGCTGCTCGGCATCCTCGCGTCCTCCTCCGGCTGGGCCACGGCCGCCCGGGCGTGCAAGGCGGCCGCCGGCGGGCGGCCGATGATCTCGTTCGGCGCCCGCCACGTGCACCCCGCGATCGCGTCGGTGATGGACGCGGCGGCCATCGCGGGTGGCGCCGACGGCTGCTCGAGCATCCTCGGCGCGCGCCTCCTCGGCATCGAAGCCTCCGGCACCGTCCCGCACGCCGCGGCGCTGATCGTCGGCGACACGCTCGCGGTGGCGCGCCTGCAGCTCAAGACCGCTCCGCCGGGCGGCCGCACCGTCCTGATCGACACGTTCCAGGACGAGGCCGTGGAGGCGCTGCGCGTCGGCGCCGAGCTGGGCCAGGCGCTCGAGGGCATCCGGCTCGACACGCCATCGGAGCGCGGCGGGGTGACGGTGGAGCTGGTGCGCGAGGTGCGCGCCCGGCTGGACCAGGCGGGGCTCGCGCACGTGCGCATCTTCGTCTCCGGCGGACTGAGCCCGGAGCGGATCCGGGAGCTGGCCGAGGCCGGCGCCGACGCCTTCGGCGTCGGGCACTACATCGCCGTCGCGCCGCCGCTCGAGATGACCATGGACATCAAGGAGGTGGAAGGCCGCCCGCTCGCGAAGCGCGGCCGGATCCCCGGTCCGACGCCGAGTCCGGGCCTGCGGCGCATGCCATGAACGAAGAAGTCCTGCTGATGGGTCCCGGCCCGAGCCCTGTGAGCTACCGCGTGCGCCAGGCCATGGCCAGACCCGTGCTCGGCCACCTGGACCCGCGCTTCCTCGCGCTGCTCGACGCCCTCGACGACGACCTCAGGCTCGTCTTCGGCAGCTCCGCCAAGCTGACCTTTCCCGTCTCCGGCACCGGCTCCGCCGCGATGGAGGCGTCCGTCACGACGCTCTGCCGCCCCGGCAGGCGCGTCCTCGTTCTGAGCTGCGGCGTCTTCGGCGAGCGCATCGCGGAGATGGTGCGCCGGTCCGGCGCCGACCTCGACCTCATGTCCTTCCCCTTCGGGGAGAGCGTCGACCCCGACGCCGCCCGAGCCCGCATGGCCGACCACCGGCCGGACGTCGTGGCGGTCGTGCAGGCGGAGACGTCCACGGGCGTGCTGTCCGACGTGGACCAGGTGGCGGCGGCCGCGCGTGCGTACGGGGCGGACCTGCTCGTCGACACCGTGACCTCCCTCGGCGGCATGCCCGTCCGCATGGACGAGTGGGGCGCCGCCGTCGTCTACAGCGGCAGCCAGAAGTGCCTGGGGGCGCCTCCGGGACTCGGCCCGATCACGGTGCGCGACGGCGTCCTGCGCCCGGACGACGCGCCGCGCAGCTGGTACTTCGACCTCGGACTCATCGCCCGCTACCTGGGCAGCGAGCGGCTCTACCACCACACGGCCCCCGTCAGCATGATCTACGCGCTCGCCGAGGCCATGCAGACCCTGCGCGAGGAGGGGCTGCCGGAGCGCTTCGCCCGCCATCGCAAGGCGTCCGCGGCGCTGCGTGCCGGCCTCGCCTCCCTCGAGCTCGGCTCGCGGGTCGCCCCGGATCGCCTCCTGCCCTCCCTGAGCGTCGTGACGCCGCCCCAGGACCTCGACGAGGCCGCGCTGCGGCAGGAGCTCCTGCTCGACGAGGGCGTGGAGATCGCCGGCGGCCTCGGCGCCTGGCGCGGACAGGCATGGCGCATCGGCACGATGGGGGAGGGCGCCCGGCTCGAGCCGGTGCTGCGCACGCTCGCGGCCATCGCCCGCGTGCTGGCCCGCCACGGGCGCTCCGCCTCCGCTCGCGAGGCGGCCGCGGCCGCGCAGGCGGCCTGGCGCTCCACCGACTGACGCCGCCCTGCGGCCGCGAAATCCCCCTGGGCGGGGGTTGCGCTGCACGGCCGGGTGGTGGACGATGGGATCGAGAGCGGCCGCGGGTCGTCGCGTGCGGCGTGGTGCGCGCAGGAGCCCTCGGCCGGAGCGGCCCGCCCCTTGGCAGCGGTCTCGCGCCGGGGCGGTGGCACCTCTCGCAAGCGGCCCTCCCGCACGGCCCTGCGTGCAGTCGGCGGCGGTGATCCGGCAACACTACGTTCCAGGACGCGGCGCTGTTGGTAGCTTCGCTCCAGGCGACTCTCGCCGCGCCTCGAGGGGGGTAGTCCGGATGGAGGTGCGCTGCTCGCTCTGCGGGAGGGCGGAGACGATCGAGAAGTGGTCCGAGGCCCACGAACGCATGCGGCGCGGTGGCGGACCGTACGTCTGCCAGACCTGCCAGCAGCGCGTCCAGCACGAGGCGCGGGACGCCGTGCGCCGGCCGAAGCCGGTCTAGCGCGTGGCGGCGTAGACGATCAAGCAGACGCCCGCGCCGATGAGGAGGAGCCTCGTCCAGGACACCTCGCCCTGGGCGAGGCCCCAGATCCCGATGGCGGAGACGGCCACGAAGAGCAGCGGGCCGAAGAGGCCGAGCGCCGCGTTGATCGAGACCGCCGTCGAGACCCGGCCCGAGCGCAGCATCAGGGTCGCCGCCACCAGCTCGACGCTCGCCGAGAGGAACCTAAGGGCCGCCATCCCCAGGACTGCAGGTTCCCGCATCGCCGCACCCCGCTTCCCGAGACCACGCTATGGCCCCGCGGCGTCCGGCATGTTCGCATCGTCATGGAGGGATTCCCATGCAGAAGACGCGCTTCATCGACATCCGTACGGCCGTGCCCGGCCCGAAGAGCCTGGACGTGCACCGCCGCATCCGCGCCTTCACGCCGCGGGCCGTGCAGGTCTCCACACCGGTCGTCGACCGCGCGGAGAACGCTCTCGTCACCGACATCGACGGCAACACGCTCATCGACCTGACGGGCGGCATCGGCGTGCACAACGTCGGCCACCGCAACCCGCACGTGGTCAAGGCCCTGCACGAGCAGGTGGACCGCTTCCTGCACACCGACTTCACGAACATTCCCTACGAGAGCTACGCCCGGCTGGCCGAGCGCCTCACGAAGACCTTCCCGGGCGGCGGCGAGGCGTCCCTGATCCTCTTCAACTCGGGTGCCGAGGCCGTCGAGAACGCGATCAAGATCGCCCGCGTGGCGACGGGACGCAAGGGCATCATCTCCTTCGAGGGCGCGTTCCACGGCCGCACGCTGATGGCGATGAGCCTCACGAGCAAGGTGCACCCCTACAAGGCGACGATGGGCCCGTACGCGCCGGAGGTCTACCGCGTCCCGTTCCCGTACTCCTATCGCTGCGACCTCGCCCACGGCGAGGGTCACGTCTGCGACGAGCGCTGCTACGCGCGGATCGAGCGCGCCATGCTGACGCAGGTGGCGCCCGAGGACACGGCGGCCATCATCGTCGAGCCGGTGCAGGGCGAGGGCGGCTTCGTCGTGCCGCCGGCGACCTTCCTCCCTTGGCTGCGCAAGTTCACGGAGAAGTACCACATCCTGCTGATCGTCGACGAGGTGCAGACCGGGTACGGCCGCACGGCGCGTTTCTGGGCGACCGAGCACTCCGGCATCCGGCCGGACATCCTCACCATGGCGAAGTCGATCGCCAACGGCGTGCCGCTCTCCGGCGTGATGGGCCGCAAGGAGATCATGGACGCGCCGGGACCCTCGATGATCGGCGGGACCTACGTCGGCAACCCGCTCGCCACGGCCGCGGCCAACGGCGTGCTGGACGCCTTCGAGCAGGACGACGTGCTCGGCCAGGCCCAGCGCCAGGCGGAGCTGCTCGGTCGCCGGCTCGCCGCGATGGCCGACAAGAGCCCGTACGTCGGCGAGGTGCGCGGACTCGGATCGATGACCGCCATCGAGCTCGTGCGCGACCGCGCCTCCAAGGAGCCCAACCCCGAGCTGACCGGCCGGGTCGTGGAGCGCGCGATGCAGCACGGCGTGCTGGTGCTGACCGCCGGCATCTACGGCAACGTCATCCGCTTCCTGCAGCCGCTGACGACGCCGCCCGACGTGCTCGAGGAGGCGCTCGACGTCGTGGAGGCCGCGCTGCTCGAAGGGTGAGCGAATCCCCGCTGAGCGCCCTCTTGGAGCTCGCGGCGGCACTCCTGGAGTCCGGGGCCGAGCCCTACCGCGCCGAAGAGGCGATCGAGCGGGCGGGGCGCGGCTTCGGACTCGGGGATGTGCAGGTGTTCGTGACCCCGACCGGGCTGTTCGTGGGCTGCGTGGGACCGCTCGGCCATGAGGCCGGGGTCCGCCGGGTGCGCCGGCGCGGCACCGACCTCGGGCGCCTGGCGGTCCTGAACAGCTTGTCCCGCGCCGCTGAGCGCGGCGACGTCACGCCGCCCGAGTGCCTGCGGGCGATCGCGGCCCTGGCCGCAGCTCCGGAGCCCTACGGGCTCGGCACGGAGCTGCTCGCCGGCGGCGTCGCGAGCGCCGCCTACGCGTGGTTCATCGGCGCGCCGCCGATCGCCGCGCTCCTCGCCGCGCTCGGCGGAGCCTTCACCATCCTGATGCGCCGACGCCGCGTCGTCTACGCCGCCGAGCGCTTCTTCGCGCTCGCCGTGTCCGGGTTCGCCGTGGGGCTGATCGGCATCGCCGGATCGGCGCTGTTCGGCGTCGCGACCGGCATGGTCGTCGCCGGGGGCGTCGTCGTGCTCGTGCCCGGCCTGGCGCTCACCGGCGTCCTGCGCGACCTCGTGGCCGGCGACTTCCTCTCGGCGGGCGCCGAGGGCCTCGAGGCCCTGACGGTGACGGGCGCCCTCGCCGCGGGTGTCGCGCTGAGCGTGGCGGCCGGCATCGCGCTCGGGTGGAGTCGATGATCGTCGCCGCCGTGGCCGGCGCGATGAGCGCCTTCGCATTCGCCGTGCTGATCCGCGTGCCGCGGCGCGACCTGCTCCTGGGCGCGCTCTGCGGCCTCGTCTCGGGCCTCGTCTACTCCCTCGCCGGGAGCTTCGGCCCGCACGCCATCCTGCAGGTGCTGGTCGCGGCCGTCGCGGCGGGAGCGCTGAGCGAGATCCTCGCGCGGCTGCGCCGCACCCCCGCGACCGTCTACCTGATGCCCGGGCTCATTCCGCTCGTCCCTGGTCTTCTCGCCTACCACGCGATGTACGCATTGCTGCAGGGCGACTACGTCACGGGGGCGGCCGTGGCCCTGGAGACCATCTACTGGGCTGCGGCGATCGGCGTGGGCGTGGCCCTCGTGCTGACGCTCGCGCGCAGCCGCGGCGGGCGCCCGGCAGGGAAGGCGGGCGGGCCCCGCGAAGAGTAGGCATCCGGTCCCGCAGAGGAGGCAGGCCCCCCAGGGCCGCAGCGACTGCACCCATCCATCTGGAACGGACTCGGGCCGATCGGACTCGCGCTGGCCATGATCGCGGAGAGCCTCGGGCTCCCGCTCCCCTCGGAGATCATCCTGCCCGTCTTCGGCGTGCTCGTGGCGCGCGGCGCGTTTCCGTACTGGCCCGGCGTGCTGCTGATGGTCGTGATGCAGACCGTCGGCAGCTGGATCGGCTACGCGATCGGCTACTACGGCGGGCGGCCCCTGGCGCTGCGCTACGGCCGCTGGGTGCTGCTCGACGAGCACTCGCTCGGCGTGGCGGAGCGCTGGTTCAACGCCTACGGCCCCTGGACCGTGTTCTTCGGGCGCTTCGTGCCGCTCCTGCGCACGTTCATCTCGTGGCCCGCCGGGTTCGCCCGCATGCGGGGCGTCCCGTTCACCGCCTTCACGTTCCTGGGCGCCGTGCCCTGGACGGCCTTCCTGATCTGGCTCGGCGTGCGCTTCGGCGGCGCGCTGCCCCGCATCGAACCGCTCCTCAGCCGCTACAACCTGCTGTTCGCGCTCGTGGCGGTGGCGGTGGTCATCGCGTTCTTCATCCTCCACCTGCGCCGCCGTTGATCGGGTGCCGAACCATCTGCTATCGTGTCTGTACCATATAAGGGCCGCCGTCGGCGAGCCGACGTCCCCCAGGAAAAGGAGTGGAGGCCGTGAAGCTGCGGATCACCATCGACGGGCCGGCGGGCGCCGGCAAGTCGACGGTGGCGCGCGAACTCGCGGAGCAGCTCGGCTACGACTACCTCGACACGGGCGCCATGTACCGCGCCCTGGCCCTGGCGGCGCTGCGCGCCGGCGTGGCTCCGGACGACGCCGAGGGCCTGCTGCGCCTGCTCGGCGACCTGGACCTGCGTCCGGAGAACGGCCGCTTGCGCCTGGGCGGGGCGGACGTCGCCGACGACATCCGCCAGCCGGCGGTGGACCGCATCGTCTCGCAGGTCGCAGCCCATCCGGGGGTGCGCTCGGCGCTCGTGGCGCGGCAGCGGGAGATCGCCGGCCACGGCGGCGTGGTCGTGGACGGCCGCGACGCCGGCACCGTCGTAGTGCCCGAGGCGGAGTGCAAGTTCTTCCTCACGGCGTCGCTCGCCGCGCGCGCCGGGCGGCGGCACCGGGAGCTCCTGGCCCAGGGCACCCGCGTCGACGTCGCCGAGGTCGAGCGCGAGATGGCACGGCGCGATGCCCAGGACGAGATGCGCGAGGTCGGGGCCCTCAGGGTGCCGGAGGGCGCGCTCGTCGTGGACACCACCGGCCTCTCCGTCGCCGAGGTCGTGGAGGGCCTGCTGAGCCGCTGCAGGGAGAGGGGTGCGTGATGCGCAAGGCCGGCGCCAACCCGATGCCCGCCTTCCGACCGCTGGCCTACTTCACGCTCAAGTGGATCGCGGTGGGCTTCTTCCGCACCTTCTTCCGAGTCCGGCTGGAGGGCTTCGAGCACGTCCCGGCGGACGGCCCCGTGCTGCTCTGCGTCAACCACATCAGCGGCTTCGATCCGATCGCCGTCGGCGCGCTCGCGCCCAGGCCGGTGCACATGATGGCGAAGATCGAGCTCTACTCGTACCTCGGCTGGCTCCTGCCCGCCGTCGGCGCCTTCCCCGTGAACCGGGACGTGCGCGACGCCAGCGCCGTGCGCCAGGCCCTGAGGCTCCTGCGCGCGGGCCGCGTCGTCGGCCTCTTCCCTGAGGGCCACCGCCACTACGACGGGCGCCTGGGGGAGCCCCGCCCCGGTGCGGGCACGCTGATCGCGCGCTCCGGCGCAGCCGTCGTGCCCGTGGCCGTGCGGGGGCCCTGGCGGCTCTTCCAGCGCGTCCAGATCCGCTGCGGCGAGCCGCTCGACGTCTCGGGGAGCTCCGATGCGGCGGACGCGGTCATGCGGGCCATCGGCCGCCTCTACTACCTGCCCGAAGAGCGCGCGCAGGGCCTGCCCTGGGCCGAGTCCGATTGACAGTTGTCTTCCGGCCCGGGTATGCTGTATGGGCCAGCCCCCGGATTGCACCCGGGGATCGACGCCTAGAGGCGGTCGGTTCGACGACAGGTGAAAAGCCGGTAGGACGGCGGGCCGCGGGGCCCGTTCTCTGTCGTTCGGCGGGACGCGCGGTGGGTTGCCGTGCGTCGGAACAAAGGAGGTCATCGCGTGGAGGATCAGCTGCACCCCGAGCCCGACATGGAGCTGGTCGGCGAGCCCAAGGCCGAGGAGACCGAGGTCCCTTCGCCCGCATCGGACGAGCCGGCTGCCCAGGCTGCCGAAGGCGAGGAGCCCGTCGCCGGGGAGGCGCCCGCAGCAGAGGCGCCGCCCGCCGAGGCTCTCGCAGCGGAGGAGCCGGCGGCGGAGGAGCCCAAGGCCGAGGAACCGGCAGCGGAGACTCCCGCGGCGGAGGAGCCGGCCGAGGAACCGGCCGAGGAGACTCCCGCGGCGGAGGAGCCGGCCGAGGAGACTCCCGCGGTGGGCGACGAGGGCGTCGACTACAGCGAAGGCGTGGCGAGGCCCCGGCCGGGCGACGTCCTGCACGGCAGGATCGTGCGCATCGCGGACGATCACGTGCTGGTCGACGTGGGCTACAAGTCCGAAGGCATCATCCCGCTGAGCGAGCTCACCTACCGCAAGGTCCAGTCCGCGGCGGAGGCCGCGACGCTCGACGAGGAGATCGACGCCATGGTGCTCTCCGTCGACGGCGAGGAAGGCAGCCTGCGGCTGTCCAGGCGCCGCGCGGAGGAGGCCAGGGTCTGGGACGACCTCGTCGCCGCGTTCGAGAACGGCAGCGTCCTCGAGGCGCCCGTCGTGGAGGCCGTCAAGGGCGGCCTCGTGAGCGACATCGGCGCGCGCGGCTTCATCCCCGCGTCGCAGGTGGAGCGCGGCTACGCGCAGGACCTCTCGCCGTACGTCGGGCAGACGCTGCGCGTGAAGATCATCGAGCTCGACCGCGGCAAGCACCGCGTCATCCTCTCGCGCAAGGTCGTGCTGGAGGAGGAGCGCAAGCAGAACCGCGAGCGCATCTGGGAGACGATCGTCGAGGGCCAGGTGCTGCACGGCACCGTGAAGTCCCTGACGGACTTCGGCGCCTTCATCGACCTGGGCGGCGTCGACGGCCTCCTGCACGTGTCGGAGATGTCCTGGGGCCGCATCCAGCACCCGTCCGAGGTGCTGCACGAGGGTCAGGAGATCGACGTCAAGGTGCTGCGCCTCGACCGCGAGCGCGGCCGCATCTCCCTCGGCTACAAGCAGGTGCTCGACAACCCCTGGGACAGCGTGGAGCAGCGCTACCCGGTCGGCGCCATCGTGCGCGGCAAGGTGGTCCGGCTCGCGACGTTCGGCGCGTTCGTCGAGCTCGAGCCGGGCATCGACGGGCTCGTCCACATCAGCCAGCTCGCCGACCACCACGTGACGCGGCCGGGCGAGGTCGTGTCCGTGGGCGAGGACGTCGAGGTCAAGGTCCTGCGGGTCGACCCGATCGAGCGCAGGGTCTCCCTGAGCCTGCGCGAGGCGGGCGGCTACCAGTCGCAGAAGCGCGACGCCTACACCGAGGAGCCCACCCACGACACCGGCACGGCGACCATCGGGGACATCCTCGGCGACGACTTCAAGGGCCTGCTCGACTAGCTGCACGACGCACCCGACGGACGGCGGCCGGACCGCCGTCCGTCTTGCTTTGCATGCCCCTGGAGCCGCGCGGGGAGACTCGGAGCGGGTGATGACCTCGTGCCGACGGGATCTCTCTTGCTCTGGGGCGCGGGCCTCCTGCTGCTGGGCGGCTTCTTCCACGTCGGCCCGGCCCGCCGCAGGCTCTGCCTCGGGTTCGCCGCCGGCGTTCTCGCGCTGCACCTCCTGGCCGGCATCTGGCCCGTCCTGATCTGGCCCTCGCTGGCCCTGCTCGGCGCAGGCGCCCTGGCGCTCGCCCTGCGCGGCATCTCGACGCTGACGCTCGCCGCCTCCCTCGCCACGGCGGGGTCGATGGTGCTGGGCTGGCCCGCGGCGGTGGCCGCAGGCCTGGACCCGGTGGCCGCGACGGGCCTCGGCGTCGGCCTCATGTCCGCCCTCGCGGCGCCCGGCGCCTCGGCCCCGGCCGCCGCCCTGGCGGGCACCGTGCTGGGGCAGCTCACGCTGGGGCACTCGTTCGACGCCCCTGCGACCTTCGCTCCGGCGCCGGAGCAGTTCTACCAGG
>Ga0187814_10000393_pt1 | contig 14253 bp, 13 predicted proteins | sample NC_S_4_FD_132450 | JGI IMG/M metagenome (GOLD analysis project Ga0187814, IMG submission 132450) | Wetland sediment microbial communities from Neuse River Estuary, North Carolina, USA - ASW-S_4 | ecosystem: Environmental > Aquatic > Freshwater > Wetlands > Sediment | place: USA: North Carolina... | reverse complement strand
CGGGCTGGTCCTGACTTCCACCCTTACGCCCCGCAACGCCGAAGTCCACTAATCTCATTAGAACAATCGGGAATATCCGGCCTCAGGAATCTCCTACCGGTGGCTCAATGTCGTCGTAGACGCGGGCCGCGGCCAGCAGCCCGTCCGGGCTGCGCTCATAGACGCCGAGCCCCGCCTGCGGCGGCAGGTCGTGGCGGCCCCAGCGGACGCAGTTGTACTCCAGCGCGCAGCGCACGCCACCATCGGTCACGGCGCAATGCTGAAGGCCGATGCCGCCGCCTGCGCTGAAGCACCTGGCGAAGAACGAGCGGAGCTCATCGGTGCCGCGGTGGGCGTAGTGCGGGCCAAAGGGGCCGCGGAAATACCCATCCGGCGCGAAGGTGCTCACCACCACTTCGGTATCACCAGCTGCCAGCCCGTCCTGGTAGCGGCCGACGACATCACCGGGGCGGGCCTGCCCGGGCTTGAGTATGGGAGGCCGGAGGTGGCGCCGCTCGTCTACTGGCCATTGGCTGCAGTACGTGCGGAACACCACCGACAAGTCGTCGTGCGATTCGGCGACGACCGCCACCGGCCACGCCAGCTCCCGCCCGTGGTGGTCGAGGTGCGCCAGCAGTTCCACTACCGCCCGCCCACCGACCACGGTGCGGGCCACGGTCTCGCTACGGGCGTGCAGGGCGGCGAGCCAGGACAGGTTGCGGCTAACGAACCGGCGCAGCTGCCGGTGGCCGCGGATCTCGCCCGCGCGGGGGTCGTAGACCACTACCTCACCAGGCCACGCGTCCTCTAGAAGGTGGGCGTCACCCTCGTTCAGCGCGGTGAAGTACTGCGCGACCGGATCAGCCTCACCCGCGGCGCGGGTCTGCTGGCGCGCCAGCTCCACGGCACTGACGAAGTCCGGAAACCACGGCATCGCATACCACGCTCCCTCGCCCGCCCGGCACACCACCAGGCTGCGTTCCTTGCCTCCGGCAACATCCTCATCCCTAGCGCCGCCCGAACGAAAGCCCCGAACCGGCACAGGAGGCCGCAGCTTACCTATGAAAAGGCAGAAACCCGCGCAGCGGTCCCATAACCGGGCCCGGCGGACAGACACCAAGCACTCCCACAGGGCCAGATCTGGTCAAACGGTTCCCGGCCGGAGGACACCGTTATGCGCGGCCAGTTCCGCATGTCGGTCGCAGCCATTTCCTCAATTGGGCGGGTAGGCGCGCGATTATCAAAGCGACCGTCGCAATGTCCGCAGCCGCGCAGACCCGCGGCTGGCTCAACATGTGTCCACCCGGCCTGAATACTTATACATAGCAGTTCTGAATGAGAATGCGAACCTCTCGCGCCACTCGAACGCAACTCGTCTCGGTCACGGGCGGGCGAGGAAGAGCCCCTTCTCCGTTGCGAGGTGGGGTGCCCACTCGAGGCGGCCCGCGCCCGCGAAGCGCAGGTACGCGCGGAGCGCGTCGCGCATCGCGTCGACGAACCCGTCGGCGCGGCGCGGCGCGAAGCCGTCCTCCCACCAGACGTCGAGCACCTCCACGCGGGCGCGTTCCCGGTCGATCCGCGGTTCGATCCGGCCGACGAAGCGGTCGCCGAAGGAGATCGGGAGCACGTACCAGCCCCAGCGGCGCTTTGCCGGCGGGAAAAAGCCCTCCCATACGTAGTCGAAGGCGAACAGGTTCGCCAGGAGGGAGTTGTCCCACAACAGCGAGTCGAACGGGGCGATGAACGCCACAGAAGGCGCTGGCTTCGGCGGCGCCTGCATCAGCGCGAGCTCCTCGCGGAGGACCAAGCGCTTGCCGCGCACGCCCTCGACGTCGACGGGCACGAGCGCGCCGAGCTCGACCAGCTCCTCGCGCAGCTCGTTGCGCCCCGGCCGCCCCGGGGTCGACTCCGGATTGGCGATGCGGTCGAACGTGCCGCCGGCGCCCCCGGCGCCGAGCAGGCCGTGGGCGCGGTACCGGGACAGGAGCTTATGCCTGAGCTGTTCTCGCACCGGCACCTGCCGCGCGAGCAGATCGGCCGGGAGCACCCGTTCGAGCAGGTCATAGTACCGGCGGTTGCCCTCGCGCCGGGCGAGGCCGATCACGCCCGTGACGGTATACGCCTCGAGCACGGCGCGCACGACGTTCTCCGGCATCCCGAACCAGTCCTTCGGCGCTCCGTGCTCGGGCTCGAACTCGAGCGCCGACAGCGCGCCCTCCGCGCGGATCCGCCCGAGCACGCGCTCGGCCACCGCGGCGTTCTCGGCGAGGATCCCGGCGTGGAACCGGGGCCCCTTGCGACCGAAGCCCAGACGGAACCAGGGGAACTCGCTCGTCGGGACGAGCGACAGTGCCTTGTTGGTCGCCTCGAAGATCTCACGGCGTTCGTAGAGCACGTCGCACCAGGCGGGCTCGTAGCCGGCGACGCGCGCGTGCAGTACGAGGTCGTGGTTCCGGCCGGCGGCCGCGATCGGGTCGAACTGGATCGACCCGAACCTCCGGAAGACCTCGAGCACCCCGTCGAGGCCTCCCGCGACAGACCGCGCGGGCGCGAGGAAGTGCCGCGCCAGGAGAAAGCGACGCGCCGCCTCAGCGGTGACCTTCACCTGGAGGACACTAGCAGCACGGCTCCATGGCACCGGCGACCCTTCTGACGCTGGCGTGAGTGTCTTCACCGAAAGCGCGCGGCAGGGACATGCCCGTATCATCGAGCGGCTCGCGGCGCGGGGCTGTGATGCGGTGGGGCTGGTGTGCGCCGAGATCCCGCTCCTGGTGCCGCCTGATGCCTCTCCCCTGCCGGTTCTGGACTCGACCCGGCTGCTGACCCGCGCCACCGTCGAGGCCGCCAGCGGGCAACGGGCCGTACCGGTATGGCGCGGCGGGCCCGTGGCGGACTGACGCGATCGGGCCATGGGACGCCAGCTCGGTCCGGGAACGGGCCCCAGTCTTGCGCAGGTCCGGGTATTCACAGGCGCTAGTCGGGCCAGAGCGCGCGAACCGCGTCGGGGACACCGTCGACGGCGGCGGAGCCGAGCAGGGCCAGCTGCAGGAGGTAGCCAGGTACGAGGGAGAGAAGCGCCGCGGCGAGCACGCCGGCGGAGACGTCGCCGGGCAGGTTCCCCGGGTTCTGCTGGATGACCTCGGCGAGGTTGGTACGCAGCTGCGTGACCAGGACGGTGAACCGCGCCGCGAGCAAGGGGTTCCGCAGGGCTTCGGACCAGACGATCACGGTGAGCTTGCCGAGGCCGCCCTGGGTGTCCTTGGCGTGCAGCATGTCCATGACGTCAGCCAGCACGGCGCCGACCGGCCGGCCGGGTTGTCGGGTGGCGATGACGCCGATCATCTCTGTGACGCCGCGCATGTTCTCCTCGGCGATGGCGACGATCACGTCATCCTTGCTGGCGAAGTAGCTGTAGACCGCGCCGGACGACAGGCCGGCCTCGGCGAACAGATCCTGCATGGACGTCGCGTGGAAGCCATCGCGCAGGAAACAGCGTCGGGCGGCGGCCAGGATCTGCTCGCGGCGGGCGTCCCGGTGCTGCTGGCTGACCTTCGGCATGCTCACAGTATAAACAAAACGAACATTCGTCTTGACAGCTGCGTGCAGATGAAGGAAGCTGGGAAAATAAGAGAACGATCATTCTTTATTCGGAGGTCCGGCCATGAGGAACCCGCTGGCGGCCCATCCGCCCTTCGGAGGTCCGGCCATGAAGAACCTGCTAGCGGCTCATCCACCTTCGGAGGTCTCGCCATGAGGAACCCGCTGGCGGCCCATCCGCCCTGGCGCCAGCTGACGATTATCTCCGTGCTGCTCCCGCTGATGATCGTGCTGGCCGTGCTGGCCTTTGCCTGGCCCACGGCGCGCATCGCCCCGCGCGAGCTTCCGGTCGGGATCGTGGGCCCGGGTCCGGGCAGCCAGCAGGCGCTGTCCGGCCTGAACCGGACCGATCCGGGCGGCTTTGCCGTGCGGCTGTACGCCGATGAGGCATCGGCGCGGGGGGCTATCGAGGACCGGGTGATCTACGGGGCGTTCGTCGTCGGCGCCGACGGCATCACCGTCCTGGAGGCCAGCGCGGCCAGCCCGGCCGTGGCGCAGCTGCTGAGCACGGTCGGCCAGCAACTCACGCGCAACGTCGCCGCGCACGCCGCGGCGAGCGGTACGCCACAGCAACCGGTCCAGGTCCGGGACGTCGACGTCGTCGCCCTATCGGCCAGTGACCCCCGCGGGCTGGTGCTGCCCTCCGCACTGCTGCCCGTGACCATCTGCGGCGTCATCATGGCGTCGGCCATCGCCCTGGTCCTGGCGTTCCGGCCCGCCTGGCGCCAGATCATGGCCCTGATCGTGGTCTCCGCCACGGCCGGCCTGGGCGCCTACCTGATCGCCCAGGGCTTCCTCGGCGCGCTGCCGCACGGGGCCGTGGCCACCTGGGCGACGCTGTCCCTCATCCTGCTGGCCATCGGCGCCACCACAGCCGGCCTGATCGCCCTCATCGGCGCGGCCGGCCTCGGGCTCGGCATCCTCTTGATGATCTTCATCGGCAACCCGTTCTCGGGGGCAACCTCGGCGCCCGAACTACTGCCCGCGCCGGTCGGTACCATCGGGCAGTGGCTGCCGCCCGGCGCAGGCGCCAGCCTGCTCCGGAGCACTGCCTACTTCAACGGCCACGGCGCCTCGGGCCACCTCACCGTGCTGATCGTCTGGATCGTGCTGGGCCTGGCGGCCATCGCCGTCGGCCACCACGCTCCGATAGGGTTCGCCGCCCGCCGGGCCTGGAAGCCGGGGCCTGCTCAGAGGAAGTTGTTCGGCCAGATCATCGTCCGCCACATGTGGGCGACCGGAGAGCCGTCGAAGCCGAGCCCTTCGGCAGGCTGCCGGAAGTTCCGGCCTACCACGTCCTCGAACTCGTCGAAGTCCACCACGACATTGGGATCGAAGGAATAGATGTCGTTGATGGTGATCAGGCGCGACCTCATGTACCAGCGATGCCGGCGGGCCGCTTCGTGCTCCCGGCGGATGTAGTCGGGCGGGTTGTAGTCGGCGCCGAAGTAGCCGATGTAGGCCTCTGGATACCGGTAGCCCACCGACTCGTCCGGAAAATAGCGCAGGGCCTCGTGCTTCTCGATGGCCCAGGCGATTTCCTCCTCGACGTACGGGGCGACCAGCTGCGCACCCCAGTAGCCGTGGTTGGCCGACAGCAGGCCGGCGATGGCGATGTCGTGCAGCAGGCAGGCCATGATGACCTTCTCGTCCAGCCCGTTTTCCCTGGCCACCCGGGCGCTTTGCAGCAGGTGCGTGCGGGGGATCGGGCCGAAGCGCAGCAGGTAGAAGTCCTTGAGCGTGGGACGCTCGGGCATCTTGGGGAGGGCGGGATTGTCTCCCATCATGAAGATCGTGTCGGGATGACGCCCCTCGTCCAGCAGCGCGCCCTGGTAGGCGCTCGCCGGGGTGCCCATGGTGGCAGCGGCCGGGGGCATGATGATGCGGCGCCGACGGTCAACGGCGTCGTCCAGCGGTTCGCGGATCCAGTTCGCCAGGCCCGCGTCCCGCAGGGAAGCGGGCAGTTCGTGAGGCGGCACCTGGCTGGAGGGTCGGGTCTCCACGGACTCGGGCATGCCATCACATCCTTTCGGTGCCTGGCGTGGTGAGCTGTGCTGGACCTACCCTGGATGGGGTCCGGCTAGGCGTACTCTCTCCCCCACGCCCACCCAAGGAGGCTGCGGATGGCACTGAAGATCATGCCCCACGGCCGGTTGCAGGAATGGGTGGCCGAGGAAAAGGGCTACTTCGCGGCCGAGGGGCTCGAGTACAGCTTCGTGATCAGCGAGGACTACGGCGTTCATCGTCCGCGGCGGGACGACGCCGGGGAGGTCAAGACCGGGGCGTTCGAGACGTTCGGGGCCGGGCGCGACGGCGCCGACGTGAGCTGCGCGTGCCACTGGGCCACGAGCGCCGCCGCCAGCGAACGGGCGGGCCAGCTCGTCACGACCGCCTACTCGGTGGCGAACTGCGCCATCGTGGTGCCACCCGAGTCGCCCATCCGGCGTCCCGAGGAGCTGGCCGGGGTGGCGATCGGGGTCGGGTACCACTCCGGGAGCCACTTCGCCACCGTGCAGGCCCTCGAGGGGGTGCTCGCTGCCGACGAGATGAAGCTCAGCTTCCAGGGGCCGCCCAACGAGCGCTTGGACGCGCTGCTGCAGCGGCAGGTCCCGGCCGCGACGACCTGGGGAGTCCCGCTCTACATCGCCGAGGCCTTCGGGTTCCGCAAGGTCATCGACGCCACGTTCATGATCGGGTTCCTGGTCACCGGGCTCGACGTGCGCAAGGCCGACGTCGAGAAGTACCTGAGCGCACTGCGGCGGGCGCAGATGGAGATCGACCTCCACCCGGAGCTCTACAAGCACTACCACCTGCGGGCCGTGCCGGAGAAATACCGGGACCAGGTCGACGTGCGGGCGTTCGGGACCGGGGAGCGCATCGTGTTCCTGCCCTACACCCGGGAGGTCTTCGCCGCGACCCAGCACTGGACCGAGGCGCATCACCTGTTCCCCGAACGACCCGAGTCCCTGCTCGGCTACGACGAGGCCGCCCTGGTGTTATCAGGCGGTCGGCTGGTCAGTTACAGCTCCCCGCATCGGATTCCTGAGCGCCGTTCGACAGCGGGGCGCTGTCCGGGTCCTCGTCCCGCCCGGGGTCGCAGGGTACCGGTGTTTGGGTCATGAACCACGATCCGTTCGGATGAATGATTTTATACGAACGTGGTAGCGAAAGCCGTCAGTGACGGATGTTGTAGGGTGGCCGGGACGGGCGGGACATGAGGACGGGTGCGGTAGATGAGCGTGGATGAGCGGATCGAACGGTCCAGACTGCTGTACGAGCGGGCGCTGTTCGAGAGCGACGCCGGGGCGCTGGCCGAGGCGCAGCTGCAACTGGATGGCGTCGAGGCGGACCTGGCCCTGGCCCGGGGGCGTGTCATCCACGGCCGGTTCCTCCAGCAGCGGGCCGAGGACCCGGAACAGGCTCGCGAGGATCCGCGTGAGCTGGCGTTGTTCGAGCGTGCCGCGGAGCTGTACCGGGCGCGCGGCGACCTCCGCGGCGAGGCCGAGTCGCTGTTCTGGGTGGGCTGCTGCCAGCAGGTGGTCCGGCACGACAACGAGGCCGCGGTTCCCGTCCTCTGGCGGTCGCTGGAGCTGGCGACGGAGACCGAGGACACGATGACCATGTCCGAGGCGCTGCGGCACCTGGGTATCGCGGAGCACGCCGCAGGCCGGCTCGAGGCGGCGCGACTGCACCTGGAGGAGTCGACGCGGCTGCGGCGCGAGATCGGCGCCTGGCCCGGCGTGGCCTCGAACCTGGTCGGGCTGATCTACATCGCGGCCGGGCAGGACCGCCGCGACGATGCGCTGAAGCTGGCCGAGGAGGCCCGCGCGATCGCCGAGGCGAGCGGCGCGAGCGGCCTTATGCGCCAGATCGAGGAGGCCAGCGCCCAGCCGTAGGTCACCGGCTGTAGGTGAGGTCCCCGGAGCGTCAGGTCTAGCGATGCTCGATCAGGGGCATCTCGCTGCCGCCGTCGTCGTAGATCCCGGCCGCCCACAGCTGGCCGCCGATCGTGGTGACGCCGCCCAGGATGTTGCTGCCCGAGCCGGGTTCGGGACCGGCGTCGACGGTCCAGACGCCGCCGGTGCCGCTAAGGATCAGCGTGTTGTTGTTATCGGTCTTCGGGTCCACGTAGGTGCCGACCGCCCAGATCGTCCCGCGGGCCACCGTGATGCCGTACAGGTTGGTCCAGATCGAGCCGGCCGAGGCCGGCAGGCTGGCCGTCTGCCAGATGCCGTCGGCGTAGCTCTCGATCAGCGGACGGCCGCCGGCGGACGGGCTGTCGGCCTCGCCGTCGACCCAGACCGTGCCGTCCGAGGTGACGGTGACGCCGTCGAGCAGCACCGAGGCGGTGGCGGCGGGCATCGGTACCACGGACCACGAGTGGCCGTCCCAATGCTCCACCAGCCCGTTGTCGGGGAACGCGCCGAGCTGCTGGCCGACCGCCCACACGTCATCGGCACTCACCGCGTCGACCGCGTACAGGTGGTTGCCGCTCGATCCCGGGTCGGGAGTGGGCACGACGGTCCAGGTGGAGCCGTTCCAGTGTTCGGTGAGCGTCTGGAAGACGCCATCGGAGCCTTCCTGGTCGCCCACCACCCAGACGTCGGACGGGGAGAGCGCGGAGGCGGCGAAGAGCATGTCACGCACGGAGCCGGGTTGTGGGATGTTCGCGATGCTCCACGTGTTGCCGTTCCACCCCTCCACGAGTGCCCGGTCCTGGTACCGGCTGTTCAGCCGCTCCCCCACGGCCCAGGCCTGGCCCTGGCTCGCGGCGCCCCCGTAGAAGGAGTTGAAGTTGGGTCCGGTGTTGGGCGTGCGCACCACCGTCCACTTCTTGCCGTTGTAGTGCTCGGCAAAGGTCAGGGTGACGTCCTGGTTGCTGTGGGGAGCGTCGGGCAGGAAGTCGCCGAACGCCCAGACGTCGCTGGGCGAGGAGCCTGCGACGACGCCGAGGCTGTTGTCCGACGTGCCGAGCACCTGGGCCTTCTGCACGGTCCATCCACCTGCCGTCGAGGTGGCCTTCGTGTAGGAGGTCGGTTCCGGCGGATCTCCGGGGGTCGGGGTGGGCCAGTTCAGCTCGGGCAGCACCTTGGTGGCGATCGCCGTGGAGCCGGTGACCGCGAACATCTCGGTCAGCGGCTTGACGTGCTTGGTGTCGCAGGTGAACTGCAGGCAGCCCAGGCCGAAGATCTGCTCGATGGTGCCCAGCAGGGAGTAGTGGTTCGCCGGGCTGTTGTCCTTCAGCCCGCGGGGGCCATGGCTGGTGATCACGATCGTCGCGATCTGGCCGCCGCCCGGGTTGGCGTCGCAGCATCCGGCGGCGTTGTCGCCGTTGTCGTAGGTGATGGCGATGGCGTTGTTGCCCTTGGCCCAGAAGGAGGCGTGGGTGATCTCGCTGACCAGCCGACCCAGATAGGCGTCGCCCACCGCGACCAGGTGCTGGTTCTCCGGGTCGCCGATGTTGCCGCTGTCCAGGCAGTACGGCGGATCGCCGTGCATGTCATGGCACTCGTCGGGGACCACGTAGCTGAAGGCGGGCACATTGCTGCTGCGCAGGTCCGCGGCCAGGTACGTGACCGGGACCTGGCGCGACCAGTCGGCCGGGTTCAGAGAGGTGGCGTAGTTCTGGATCCCGTCATGCTTGGAAACGTACAGCGGGTCGCTGTCCGGGGCGCCGTTGCACTTGGCGGGATAGCAAATGCCCTCGTACCCGGGATACGGCAGCGCCTGCAGGTAGGCTTTCCAGCTCACCCCGGCCTTGTCTAGCTGGCTGATCAGGCTGGGCGCGTTAATGAGGTTCTTCCAGTAGGCGTCGTCGCTGGTGACGTTGAACACATTGCCGCCGAGCAGGCCGACGTAGTTGGTCTCGCTGCTGTCCTGGCTGACCCCGAAGTAGTCGGTCTCGACCCCGAACGTCCTGGCCAGGTAGTTCAAGTTGGGCGCGGCCGGATTCCCGATGACGTCGTGGAAGCCGTTGTTCTCCTCCATGATGAGGAACACATGGCTCAGGCTGGGCGCCGACGCAGCGGGCTGGGCCAGCGCGGCCTGGCCCGAGCCGACGGCGACGCCGAGCAGCGACAGGGCCGCCGCGATCAGGCAGGAACTGGCCAGGCAGCCGAGCCGCCACAGCCGGTGAGGGATCCGTTCGCCATGCATCGCGTGCCTCCTCGCGGCAAGTGCTTACCAGGAGTCAAGCAAACGCGGTTGAACGGAAAGTGACACGAATACGACAAATTGCTGGTCACTAGGGCCACGGGCGAGCCGGCCGGAGGGGGCGGATGGCCGCCCCCTCCGGCCGGCTGTGGCGAGCGGTCGGATCAGGCTAGATCGGTGGTTTCGGGTTCGCTGGGAGCTGGCTCGGTGGGGGCTGGATCGCTGTGGACCGGCTCTTCCGGAGCAGGCTCCTTCCGCACCGACTCGGTGCGAGCCGAGCCGAAGATGCGCTCGGCCGCGCTGATCAGCTGGTCGGCCCGGTCTCGTACCAGCTCGAACCGCGCGATGACGTGCTCGACCCGGTCCTGCAGCCGCTCGGCCGGGTCTCGCCGCGGATCGACCCGGTACGGGCCTCCAGGACCGTAGCGGTGCCCGGGCATGGGCCGGGGAGGCCGAGGCGGGCGCGGGGGACGCGGAGGACGGTGCGACCGGTGGTGCCGGTGGTAGCCGTGGCGCGCGTCGTCGTCGAAGTCGCCGGCCAGGTCCTCGACCTCGTCGGCCGCTTCCTCCGCCTGCTCGGCGGCCTCTTCGGCCTGGTCGGCTTGCTGCTCGGCGCGTTCGGCGCGGCGGCGAGCCTGCTCGGCGGCGCCGCGGGCCTCGTCGGCCCGCCGCTGGGCCTGGGCGATGGTCTCGTCGTCGCCCCACTCGTTGGTCAGGTCGGCCGCTTCCTGGGTCAGGTCGGCGGCTTCCTCGGCCCGGTCGGCGGCCTCCTCGGCGCGTTCGGCCCGCTCCCGCGCTTGCTCGGCCAGCCGGCGCGCCTGGTCGGCCAGCTGGCGGGCCTGGTCGGCTTGCTCCCGGACACGGGCCTCGGCCTCTCGGACGTCCGCGTCCTGGGCCGCCCGGACGTCCGCATCCTCGGCCAGGCTGTCGTCCCAGTCCTCGTCGCGGACATCATCGCGTGCGTCGTGCTCGTCCTGCACTGTGTGCCGGGCCACGCTATAGGGCTCACCCGTCTCAGCCATGCGTTGGCGGGTGGCGATCTTCCGGGCCTTGTCCTCAGTCATGATCGTTTCTTCCCTGGCGAGGCGGCCCGCGTCTGCTCGCCATGGTGAACGGCCTGCTATAAATAGCGCTGCCATGACTAGCTCAGGCACCCGAGTCTTAGACCCTTGTCCTCGTTGCCGCCGACGGCGCGGGCCGATCGCTGGCTCGGAAGCGGGCAGGTGGTGCGCTGCCACTACCGCCAAGGGTACATCAAGATATAACGCTTGCAAGGGTGGCTAGCCCCCGGCTTCCGCGGGGGGTTAGCTTCCGGGCGCGGCCGGGGGCGCAGCCCGCTGGGCATGTGTGCCCCCGGCCCCGATGCTAGGGCCGGGGGCACACGCGCCCCAATCGCGGAGCGTTCGGGAATGGGACTTGCGGCACATAGGCCCTGGTAGATGAGGCCGGGGGCACACCCACGCCATGCGGGCCACTATCCGGGCGGCCGACGGCGCAAGTCAGCGGCCGCATCGGCGGCGGCGGCCGCGGCCTCGCCCAGGAAACTGGCGATGGCCTCTCGGTGCGGCTCCGGGACACCGGCCGCAATCTGGGTGACCCGTGCATGGAAGGCGGCCAGGGCGGCCGGGGTGCGCTCGGCGGCCTGCGGGGACAACTCGACGAGCACGGAACGGCGGTCGGTCGGATGAGGGCGCCGCCGCACCCAGCCGCCTCGCTCGAGCCGGTCGACCAGCATCGTGATGGCGCCGGAGGTCAGGGCCAGCCGGTCGCCGAGCTGCCGCTGGGTGAGCGGGCCCGCGGCCTCGAGGTGCTCGAGCGCGTCGAGGTCGGCCGGGCTGATACCGGCGCCGCTGGCCAGCGCGGACCGCATCTGGTCCCGTACCAGGCCGAACCACTGCAGGCGCGCCGTCAGCGTCTGTGGTCTCGTTGCTGCCATTTGACCTCAGTATAGCGTGTGACTAAAATACTTAGTGTATAAGCTACTTAACGATTAAGGGAGGTGGGGATGATGATTAGCTCCCTCTTCTACCGGCTCGCCTACCGCTCCGGAACACCCCGCTGGGACAGCCCCGAACCACAGCCCGAACTCGCTGAGCTGGCCCGGGGCCGTCCGCCGGGCCGGGTGCTCGACCTGGGCTGCGGAACCGGAAGCGACGTGCTGTACCTCGCCAGCCTGGGCTGGGAGGCGATCGGGGTGGATTTCGCGCCCCGCGCCATCGAGATCGCCCGCTCGCGGGCGGCCGCGTCCGGCTCCTCGGCCGCCTTCATCGTGGGCGATGTCACCCGGCTGCGCGAGGCGGGCGTGGACGGCCGCTTCGACCTGGTGCTCGACGTCGGCTGTTATCACGGCATACCTGCCGGCCGGCGGGACGCTTACCGCGCCGGGGTCGCGGCGGTGACCGAGCCGGGCGGCGACCTCTACCTGGCCGGTATCTCCGATCCTCCGGCCGCGTGGCGCATGCTCGGCGCGCCCGGCCTCGGTGCCGATGACGTGCGGCATCGCTTCGGCGCCGACTTCGACCTGGTCGGCGAGCAGACGACCGGACCAGTGGGGCGGGCCGGAAACTTCACCGTGTACCACCTGGTCCGCAAGCCTGCGGCCGCAGCGGCCAGGACCGGATTATTCTCCGGTCGAGCCGTCGAGGCGCTCCCTGATCAGGTCGGCGTGGCCAGTGTGCCGCGCGTACTCCATCATGTGCGTCATCACCGCACGTCTCCATGTGGCTCGCGCCCGCCCCGGCCGGGGAGCAGGACCGCCCCGCCTAGCACACCACGGGCAAGCGCGGTGGGTCGGCGGCGGCGAGCACCCCGCTTCGTTCGGCTAAAAATCAGGATGTCGGCCCGGGGTATTCGTCGTGCCAGTTCCACCACTGGTACGGCGGGGTCTGGGGATAGCCCTCGGGTGAGTCCTCCCAGGTCTCCTGCCGTCCGAGCGCGCTCATGTCCAGGTAGCTCCAGGTGCTCCCGAGCGCCTCGTCGCCGCGGTTGTTGAGGAGGTAGGTGCGGAACACCCGGTCGCCGTCGCGGATGAACGCGTTCGTGCCGTGCCATTCGTCCACGCCGAAGTCTTTGTCGAAGTCGTCGAGCATGGTGTACCAGGGCATCGTCCAGCCCATCCGCGCCTTCAGGCGCGCGATGTCCAGCTGCGGCGCGCGCGAGGCGTAGGCGAACGTGACGTCACGGGCGTTCAGGTGGACGACGTCGGCGACCTGGTCGGCCATGAGGGAACAGCCGATGCATGCGTGCTCGGGCCAGCCGTGCACGCCGGGCTCGAAGAAGGCGCGGTAGATGATCAGCTGGCGACGGCCCTCGAACAGGTCGAGCAAGCTTTTTGTACCGTCAGGCCCGTCGAAGGCATAATCCTTCTCCACTGGGAGCCACGGCATCCGGCGGCGCTCGGCCGCCAGCGCGTCCCGGGCGCGGGTCAGCTCCTTCTCCTTCACCAGCAGCCGCTGGCGTGCCGCCTCCCACTCCTGCGCGGTAACGATCGGGGGTGTCTTCATCGTGGTGTCCATGCTGTCCTCCGGTTTCCTGAGATGCGGTGGTGCCGCGGTCGAGGTGGTCCTGCAACGCGCCGAGCGGGCCGTCCCAGTCGCGGGCCAGCACGGCCAGGAACTGCTGCGCCACTCGCATCGGGGCGGAGCGCAGCCGGTAGCGCACCCGGCGCCGCTCCCCCGGTTCGGCCGTCACCAGGCCGGCCTCGGCCAGCAGGACCAGGTGCTTGGCTATCGCCTGCCGCGTGATGGGCAGGTCAGCAGCCAGATCGGTGGCCGTGGCCGGACCCCCGGCGGCCAGGTCGGCCAGGATGGCGCGCCGGCTCGGGTCGGCCAGGGCCACGAAGACCTGTTCAGCGATCGCCTCGATGTCAGGCGGCATCGAGATAGTCGACCAGTTCGGCCAGTTCTCTCGCCCAGCCCTGGGTGTTGCCGTCGTAGGCCTTGACGTGGGCGTCCTCCGGCAGCTGGGCGAAGCCGGACTCGACCACCGTCAGCCGCGTGCCCGCGCCGACCGGTTCGAGCGTGAACTGCACATAGGTCCGGCGCGGATCGTCCTCGGGCAGCCCGTAGATCGGCCAGGTGAACCCGAACACCGCCGGCTCTTCCACCCGTTCTACCCGCATGTCAACCGTGGGCCCGTCGGTCCATCTCATCCGGGCCGACCCGCCCGGACGCAGGTCGATCGTGGCCTCGTGGCCGAACCAGGCGCCCAGCCCCTCGGCTGTGGTGAGCGCCGCCCAGACCTTGGCCGGCGGGTGCGCGATCTCCACGGTCCGCTCGATGCGATCAGGGAACACCATGACAGCCTCCGCCTTCGGCTAGTAGCAACTGACTGGTTGCTATAATATAGCAACCGATTGGTTGCGTCAACTGTCACGGCCGAGGCTACGCCGGCACGAGCGTCTCGCCGGTTTCCAGCAGGGTCTTGAGATCGGACAGGATGCGCGGCCAGCCGTCGGAGATGCCCGGCAGGACAGCGCTGCCGGGGTCGAAGTCGTCGTGGATGACGGTCAGCTTGACCAGCTCG
>Ga0187814_10000391_pt1 | contig 14272 bp, 11 predicted proteins | sample NC_S_4_FD_132450 | JGI IMG/M metagenome (GOLD analysis project Ga0187814, IMG submission 132450) | Wetland sediment microbial communities from Neuse River Estuary, North Carolina, USA - ASW-S_4 | ecosystem: Environmental > Aquatic > Freshwater > Wetlands > Sediment | place: USA: North Carolina... | reverse complement strand
GGCACGACCACTACTACCGGCGCCTCTACTACTCCTACAAGTACTTCTTCGCCGTTTCCCAACCCTCAAGGAACGAACGCGACGGCGCGATCTTTGCCGGAACCATGGGCCTGATCAGGAGGGTTGCCCTCGATGAGCTCGGCGGCTGGGACGAATGGTGCATAACCGAAGACGCGGAGGTCTCGCTCAGACTGCTCCGCGCAGGCTGGTCCGGCATGCACGTCGACGAATCCGGCGGCCGGGGGATCATGCCGCTGACGTTTGAAGCGCTCAAGGGACAGCGGTACCGCTGGTGCTTCGGCGGCATCCAGCTGCTGCGCATGCACTGGAAGTCCCTGCTCCCCGGCCCAGCGACCAGAAAGAACCACCTGTCCGCCGGCCAGCGCTGGTCGTACCTGTCCGGCGCGCTGCAGTGGTACGGCGACCTGCTTGGACTGCTGTTCCTGATCTTCCTGCTGGCCGGCGCGGCGAACGTCGCGACCGGCGGCGGACAGCTCTTCCGCAAGCTGACGGTCTTCCTCGTCGCCGCGGTCCCCGTGCTCATCCTGCTAGGCCTGGTTCGCGCGATCGCGCTGCTGCGCCGCAGCACCGGCGCGTCCTGGCGCGACGCAATCGGCGCGTTCTTCATCTGGCAGTCGACCTCGCTCGTGGTCGCCCGCGCCTCGGTCCTCGCCCTGTTCGCCAGGAAGGCGGCCTTCCTGCGCACCCCGAAGACCAGCGAGCGGACCAGCTGGTGGAACGCGCTGCGCGCCAACTGGGCGGAGACGATCCTCGCGCTCTGCGGCGCGGCCGGGATAGCCGGCGCGCTCACCAAGATAAATACGCTGAGCGGCCCCCTGCTGGCCGGTCTGCTGTTCGTGCCCACACTCGGGATGGCCGCCGCGCCGTTCAACAGCTGGGCCGCCCGCCGTGCCGCGCTCCCGGCCTGGCTGCGTGAGCGTCGCAGCACCGAGTACCGGCGCGAGCGCCACGCTTTCGCCGCGGGCGTCTCGGCCGGCGGTGCGATCGCCGTCGGCATCGTGGCGGCGGCCGCCATCGTGCTGATGCTCACCGGCCGCCACATCACCGGCCCCAGCCTCGTCCGCCCAGTCCAGCCTCCGGCAGCAACTAGATCCTCCCCGACGCATTCCGCGAGCCCGACTCCGTCACCAACGGCTTCCCCGACCCCCACGGCCACGCCAACGGTGACCCCGACCCCCACAGCCACACCAACGGCAACCCCGACCGCCACCGCGAGTCCGACAACCGCTCCGTCTTCGGCTACCCCGTCCAGCGCCAGCGTCTCGCCGCACTGAGCTCCGGGCAGACCTTGGTCCCGCGAGAATGGCGAGAGAAACCGGGCACCCGCATAGGCACCGCCGTTGTCGCAGGTTAACTGCCGCAAATCGCGGGCGTCACAATCGGCCCGGGCAACTGGACCGAAACCGTTGTCTCGATCGGCGGCCAGCCAGCGCCAGCCGAGGACAAGAGCGTTACCTCGCACGCCAGCTGCTGACAGAGGCCCCATCCGGCTGATGCGGAGATGACCTTCGGCCCTAACCTCGACATGCCGGGAAGCGGGAGCCTTACGGGGTAAAGCACCTGCTGAAGGCGGTGGCTTCGGGGGGAGGCTGAATTGGCCCGACGTGTACATGGCTGGCGTAAATTGGCCGGGTCCACCTGGGGTCGTCCGATGGACCCCCAGTTCTTTGGCGACCTGGAACTCGACGCTGGCCCGTTGCTGGACTATATCGATGAGGTCCGGCAGAGCTGCGGCGTGCACATCACAATGACGCACCTGATCGGCAAGGCGGTGGCGCACGGGCTCAGTGAGGTGCCCGAGCTCAGGGTCCGGCTCGCGCACGGGCGTGAGTACGACAGGGCCAGCGTGGATGTGTTCTTCATCGTGATGACCGGCAGCGGCAACGAGCTGACGGGGGTCAAGGTTCATTCGGCTGCCGACAAGTCCGCCGTCGAGATCGCTGCCGAGGTGAATAGCCGGCTCGCGGCGATCGAGGCGGGCAATGACCCGGACCTGGGCCGGGGCAAGGCCCTGCTCACCAGGCTGCCGCCCAGCGCGCTGCGGGTGGCATTGCACCTCGGCGCTTGGCTTACGTCCGACTTGAATCTCGACCTGAGCCGGCTCGGCATGCCGAGGCAGGCCTTCGGCGGCGCCATGATCACCTCGGTCGGCATGTGGGGAATCGGCCACGCCTATTCGCCGCTCGCGCACTACTACCGGGTGCCGGTGCTAGTCCTGGTAGGTGCTGTCCGCGAATGTCCCGCGGTCGTCCAGGGTCAGGTCGCCGTGCGGCCGATGCTGACGATCACGGCAACGTTTGACCATCGCTTCGTCGACGGGTACCACGCCGCGCAGTTCGCGGCTGCGGTGCGGGAGTACTGCGACAAGCCGACTCGGTTCGAGCCGTTGCTGCCATGAACCGGCCGTGACGCTAGCAGTCAGCACCGTTCGCGGGGCGATCGGGCGCCCGACACGACGGTCAGAAACAGATCCCGCAACCGGTCGCTGACCCGCTCGCCGGTCAGATCCTCCTTCAGCGCGAGTTCCACGACCCGCGCGGTGGGAAGGTCGAGCCCAATGCGGTCAGCCAGCGCCAGGGCGGCCGCGGTGCTTGCCACTCCCTCCACGGTGCTGCCGATAGACCGGAACGCACCTTCCGGCGTGGCGCCCGAACCCAGCAGCCGCCCGAACCGGCCGTTGCGGCCGTGCTGGCAGGTCACATAGAGATCTCCGGCTCCAGCAAGCCCCAGCACCGTCGCGGTACGACCGCCACATGCCTCCACAAGTGCCAGCATGTCGAGCATGCCGCGGGCAAACACCGCGGCGCGGGCGTTCGCGTAACTGGCCACCAGCGCGCTCTCCCCCAGCCGGTCCGAGAGGCCTTCCGCAAGACCCACGGCCACCGCGACCACGTTCTTGAACGCCGCGCAGGTCTCGGCCCCGGCCACGTCGCTGGTGGTGAACACGGCCGTGGTGGGCGAGGCGAGTGCACCAGCCGCGCACCTGCGCGCCCGCTGGTCCGTCGACGCGCAGAGCAGGCCGGTTGGTGAGCCCGCGAGCAGCTCGGCGGCCAGCACCGGCCCGGCCAGGGAAACCACGGGCACGTCCCCGAGCACAGCAGCGGCCACCTGGCTGGGAGTCTGCAGGCCGTCCGGCGTCCAGCCCTTGGTGGCTAGCACCCAGATCGCGTCAGGCGCGCCGATGCGCGCGGCCTCCGACAGCACGCGCTGAAGTCCGCCGCTGGACACCGCAACGTACACGACCTCGGCGTTCCGCAGCACGTCCTGCCATTCGCCGACGGAACGGCAGTCGACTTTTTCATGGAACGGCATCTGGAGCGACGGGTGCGGCATCCGCTGGTGCCACGCGTCAACAACAGCCTGATCGCGGTCGGTGGCCAGCAGCACGCTGTGAGCCATTCTGCGGGCGCTGTGCACTCCCAGCGCCGTCCCCATAGCTCCTGCGCCGAGCACCGCGACCCGAGAAACATCACCCACCTTGACGGCGGTTCCCGCCACGGCGCACAACATCCCGGGCCAAAGGTCCGTGGCCGACTGACTTTCGGCCCCACTTCCTCCCGGTCTGACGGGTCTCTGGCCGTCGGCTAGCGGCCGACCGGGGACAGCTGACAGCCAAAACGAGCCACGTTCCCCGATAGAAAGCTCACCTGACCGCCAGAGCAAAGCACAGAATGTCGAGATTAATCCGTTAGCTTAGCTTTGGCCGGCCAGCGCACACTCTCCGGGCGTGCACAGCTCTTCGAGGGCTAAGTTCGGCGTTCGATGATCGTGCCGATCGCGACCGCGGTGATGATCAGGATCCCGCGGACGATGTCCTGCCAGAAGTCCGGGACGGCGAGCAGGTCGAACCCGTTGGTGATCATGCCCAGAATCAGCACGCCCAGGACCGTGCGCCAGACTGAGCCGACACCGCCGAAGATGCTGCTGCCGCCGAGTGCCACCCCGGCGATCGCGAGCAGCGCGAGACTGCCGCCGAGACCGCTCGTGTCGCTCGTCCCCGACCCGGTCGTGGAAGCGTCGATCAGGCCGGACAGGCCGCAGGCGGCGCCGGTGATCACGAAAGTGATGAGCACGGTGCGGTCAACCTTCAGGCCCGAGAGCCGCGCCGCGTTGCGGTTGTCGCCGATGCCGTAGAGGTGGCGGCCAAAGACCGTGTACGCCAGCACGAGCTGCAGGACGATCGCGACGACGGCGAAGATGATGACGGGGTACTGGATGCCCACCACCCGGTGCTGACCGAGGAACGTGAACACGCTGCTGCTCGGCGTGATCAGCAGGCCCCCGCTGGTCACCCCGACGGCGATGCCGACGAACGAGAGGGCCGTCGCGAGCGTGGCGAGGAATGCGTTAACACGCAGCTTCGTCACCAGCAACCCGTTGATCGCCCCCATCGCCGCGCCAGAGACGATCGCGACGGGGAACGCCCACCACACGCCGTAGTGGACGGCGGCGTATGCGGCCAGCACTTCGCTCAGCACGAAGATTGACCCGAGCGAGAGGTCGAAGTTGCCGGCGATGATCGTGAACGTGACAGCGCAGGCGGCGATGCCGATGGTCGCGTTCTGGAAGACGAGGTTGAGCAGGTTTTGCGAGGTGAGGAAGACGTTCGACGCGATCGAGAAGTAGGCGAACAGCGCTACGGCGAAGACAACGATGCCGTAGTCGCGGACGTGCTCGGCCCTGATACGGCCCGGCGACCGGATGCGCCGAAGGGCGATCGCGCCTGCGCTGACACGGCCTTCAGCGGCGACAGGGTCTTCCGCCACGACTGGGTCCCCGGCTACGGGGTCGGACGGCTGCACGGTCATGTGGTCGTGCTCCCTCCGAGGCCGAACGCGGCCTCCATGACGGCCTCCATCGGCGGGTCGGCGCCGAACTCGCGGGTGATCGAGCCGCGGCGCATCACGAGCACGCGATGGGCGAGCCCGAGCACCTCCTCGATCTCTGACGAGATCAGTAGCACGGCCGTGCCGCCCGTGGCCAGGTTGTTGATCAGGCGGTGGATCGCCGCACGCGCCGCGACATCGACGCCGCGCGTCGGCTCATCGAGGATCAGCACGCGCGGATTCCGGAACAGCCAGCGGGCAAACAGCACCTTCTGCTGGTTGCCGCCGGAGAGGCTGACCACCTTGGCTGACGGGACCGGCGGCTGGATCGACAGCGATTTCAGCAGCGAGTTCGTCTTCTCGCGCTCGAGGCCGCGGCGCAGCAGTCCGAATCGTGTGGCCACGGCGCCCACATCGGCGAAGGTCGTGTTCGCCGCGAGGGTGAGCTCCATGAACAACCCGTCGTCCTTGCGGCTCTCGGGCAGGAACGCCATCCCGGCCGCCATCGCGTCCGCGGGCGAGCGGATGCGGCGCGGGGTGCCGTCGACGGCAATCGTGCCGCGATCGATCGGGTCCGCGCCCGCGATCGCGCGGGCGAGCTCGCTGCGGCCGCTGCCCACAAGGCCAGCAAGGCCGACGATCTCGCCAGCCCGGATCTGCAGCCAGATGTCCCTGAGCACGCCCTTACGGTTCAGGTCGGACACCTCGAGTACCACCGGCGCGGTCGAGCCCTGCGGCTTCTCGAAGTGCTCGGCCTCCGCGGCGGCACCGAACATGCCCGCGACGAGACTCTCCTCGGTTTCCTCCGCCGCCGGCGCCGTGCGCACGAGGTGTCCGCTGCGCAGCACCGAGACCGTGTCGGCGAGGTCGAGCACCTCGTCGAGGAAGTGGCTCACGTAGACGATCGTCCTGCCGCTGGCCCGCAGGGTGCGGATCATCCGGTGCAGCGTCTCGGTCTCGACGCTGCTGAGTGACGAGGTCGGCTCGTCCATCACGATCACGCGCGCACCGCACGCGACCGCGCGCAGGATCTCGACCTTCTGCTTGTCGGCGGTGCGCAGGGTGCCGACCTTGGCGTTTCCGTCAAGCTCGAAACCCCACTGGGACACGAGCTCGTCGTACTGCTTGCGCATCTGGCGCCGCTGGACAAACCCGGAGCGGCGTGGCTCGATGCCAAGGAACACGTTTTCGATCACGCTCATGTGCGGCACCGGCGAGAGTTCCTGCGCGATCATCGCGATCCCGTCGATGCGCGCTTCGCGCGGGCTCGCGTAGCGGACCGGCCGGTCATCGACGAACAGCTGTCCTTCGTCGGGGCGGATCACACCGCCGACTATCTTGCCGAGCGTCGACTTCCCCGCGCCGTTCGCCCCGACGAGCGCGTGCACGGAGCCTCCGGCAACCTCAACGCTGACGTCGTCGAGCGCCTTGGTGCCGGAGTACCGCTTGCCGATCGAGACGAGCCGGATCGGTGCTACCGCCTCTGCACTCATCCGGCTCGTCCTCGATCTCCGCTGGCTGACCTACTGCCTATCCCAGATTTCCCTCGAGCGTCCAGTCCGGCACGAAGCTCGGGTGCGCCTTCAGGTACGCCTGGTCGATGACCGCGGGGCGGGTGACCGGGTTGATGATGTTGACCACGTTCGGCACCGACTTGCCCTGCAGCGCCTGGTCCAGGTACTGGATGCCGAGCACCGACTCCGAGGCCGGGTACAGGCCCAGCGTGGCGTAGACGGTGCCGGCCTTGACCAGGGCGACAATCTCCTTCGCGCCGCCATACCCGATGACCGCGATGTTCTTGCCGGGCGTGTAGCCGCCGACCAGCTTCAGCGCGGTCATGGTCCCGGCCAGCATCTGATCACCGAACGTCGCGAACACGTTGATGGTCTTGTTCGCCGTGAAGAACGTCTGGGCGACGCCCTCCGAGGTCGTCTCGTCGTAGTCGCCGGGCGGCATCACGGTGAACGTGTAATTGGACTTCCCGCTGTAGTACGCCGTCATCTGGTTGATGCGAACCGTGTCAGTCGGGAAGTTGGAGAGCCCCGGCAGGAAGGCGATGTTGCAGTGGCCGCTTCCCACCTGCTTCTGGCAGGCCGCGTTCATCGCGTTCTCCTCGTTCGTCGCCTCCGGGCCGATCGACTGGCCGACGGTCGTGACGAAGTGCGGGTCAGCCGCCAGGGTGTTCTGCTGCGCCAGGGTGCCCCAGGTGTAGTCGGCGGACGCCACCTTGATGCCAGCGGCGAGCGCCTTGTTGATGACCGGCGAGAGGGCGGGGTCGTTGAGACCCCAGACCCAGAAGGCCTTGTACTTGCCGGTGGTGATCGCGTCCTGGATCTGCGTGGACTGCAGCGTCGGGTTGTTGTTGGCGTCGAAGGCATCGAGCTGGACGCCCAGCTTCGCGGCCTCCAGCTGTGCGCCCTTCAGCGACGCGATCCCATACGGGCTCGGGTTGTAATAGAAGATCGCCATCCGGATCTTCCCGCCCGACGATGTGCTTGAGGTCGAGGAGCTTGAGGGTGCGCTCGACCCGCATCCGGCGATCACCGCCGCTACTGCAGCTACTGCTACCGCGCCCACACCGATGCGTGCGCGCTCGCGCCTAAACATGGTCCTTACTGCTCCTCTCGAGAGAAAGGCCCCGCGAGCCGATCAGCCTTGAATCTTGGCCCGGCCCGGCTGAAGCAGAACGTATCAGCGCGCTGCCAACCTCATCAAGAACCGTCTGTTCCAGATCAATAACTATCGGTTCCAGCCATGTGCCGAGATCGGCGCCAATGCAGGCTGCAGCCGACAAGCAGCGAGCGGTCGGTCCGCGTCATTTTCTGAGCCGCGTTGTGCGTGCGAAGCAGCGCGCCTCACGATGCTTGTGGCCTAAACCAAAATCAGCTCGGCAAATATGGGACCTGACCACAACATTATGCGTCGGATGCGCTGGTTCGACGCTAGTTGGAGTGATTTGACGACAACTTGGCGTGCGGACGTCGAACCACGGAGCTAAACCTACTGGCAGGACTTTGACCCGGACTGGTGGTGCGACCAGCTGGCATAGCGCTTGCCTTTACCGATCCTTTGCCGATCAGGAATCGGCCCGATTCCTGACGGCAGGCGCACGATGCGCGTACGAGCGGAGCTCCCGAGCGGAAGCCGCGTCCGCTTGCTGCGGACCCTTCTCCCGCGACCACGGGTCCGTCCACCTGCCGAAGCGGCGACCTTCCCTATGGGCTTTGGTCCCGGACGTCAATAATCTGCCGGTCTTGTTCTGCGGACGATGGCTGGCGAGCCCATCAACCAACGCTGTCGGCTATTCGCCCACACCGAAACGCAAAAGAATCCTGCCTACGTGATTTTGTGCGCCTGGATCTGGACTGCCGTCCAGCACTATCAGCGGAGTTTCGCTCCGCAGTCTCATGCGCACTATCAGGAGACTGAAAGGTGCGCGATATCCGGTCGTTCATGGCGCGATGCCGAGGAAGTTGTCTCCGCTAACAAAGACGCGCCCGCGGGATTGGGCAAGCGCGCTGCTCACCAGGCTCCGCATTTTGGTCCGCAGTAGAGCTTGTTGGTCTCATAGCGACGAACTGCGACGAAGGAGGCGGTGTTCCTGCCGATGACATGCCCATCTCGTGAGGCTGCTGAAGTTGCCAGGTCATGGTAGAACGCAGGACCGCGCGGATGGGAACCGCCGCTGACCGCGAGGCGCCACGCAGAAAGCCTGTGCCGATATCAATGGCGTGCGGCCGGTGATGTTGCGCGCAGACGCGCGCACGGGTTCGAACCGTCTTGCTGATGCTACTTGTCGCTGAGCGACCGGATGAGATTCCCGCCGTGGACCGCTCTGGGTCAGCTGGCATTTGGCGGTGGCGGGGATGACCCTACGGAGCAGGGAACGTGCCGCTGCTTGGCGTCTGCGCGTTTTAGGGAACGACAACAACCGGTCGGTCAGCCAGGTGAACTACCTTGTGCGCGGTGCTACCAGCTATTAGTCCCGCCAGGTCACCGCGGCGTCGTGATCCAATGACGATCACGCTTACGTCGTGTGCCCGGGCGTACCCGGTAATCTCGCGCGCCGCGTGGCTGTACAGGTTGGCCGCGACTGCACTCCTCGCCCTGACGCCCGCGCTGGTCAGGTTCCGCTCGGCCTTCTCGACCATCATTCGCGCCTCCTCATAGGTCGTCACGGTGCAGGACTGGCGCATGGCGGGCTCGCCCTCCCACACGTGCAGGACAAGAACCTCGCCCTTGGACAGTGTCGCCAGCTCCTGGGCCGTGGCGAGCACCCGCTCTGCGATCTCCGACTCGTCAACGGCCGCCAGAATCCTCTCGTACATCTGCTCTGCCCTCCTGTTGTTGGCCGCGCGATCGGCGAGTTCAGTGTTTCGCATGCTGACGGAGGGAAGCAAAAGCCATTGGTCCCGCGTCGCGGGCCCATTGGCCCCGCGACCGGAACGCGCGCTAGCCGATAGCGGCAGCCGCGGTCACAGAGCGGGAGTCACGCCGCGAAGGTGCCGCAGCTACTCGTTCGAGATGGTGGTTTCCTTGGCAGTGAGGAACTCCAGCAAGGCGGGCCGACCTTCGTCCGTGGCGGCGATGCCGCGCTTGAGGGCGGCAGCAATCTCGCTCGGGTTGGCGATCCGCTCGCCGTAGCAGCCCAGGGACGTGGCCATGTCCGCGTAGTTGCCCGTGATGTCCGTCGCGCCGTACTTGGCCTGGGAGACCGGCATCACCGGGATCTCGATCGCCATCGACGAGTTGTTGAACAGGATCGACAGGATGGCGATCCGCTCGCGGGCCGCGGTTTCGAGGTCCATCCCGGTAAACCCGATGGCGGCATCTCCCCAGACGTTGATGCACAAGTGGCCCGGCTTTGCCAGCTTGGCTCCCATCGCCAGACCGAGCCCGTAGCCCAGCTGGGTCGTCTTTCCCCAGCCGAGGTAGCTGAGCGGCGCGGTCGCCTCCCAGAACGGCGTCATCTGGTCCCGGGGGCTCCCCGCGTCGTGAGTGATGATCGTGCGGTCCTTGTCCACCGTGCGGTTCAGCTCAGCGATCACCCGGTACGGGCTGATCGGGGTGACGTCGCTGGTCAGGCGTGCCGCCCACTCGGCCAGCCAGGCATCGCGCAGCTCGGCGATCCGGCGCGGCGCGTCCCGCCGCGCGTCAGCGGCTGACCGGTCCATCTCAGCCATCGCCGCACCGAGAGCGGCGAGCGTTAGCCTCGCGTCACCCACCAGCGCGTACTGCACGGCGACGTCCTTGTTGACGTCCTTGGGGTCGAGCGTGGCGTGGATTATGGTCTTGCCCGCCGGCATACCCACGCCGAAGCCAGTCAGCGCAAAGCTGCAGCCCACGCCGAGGATCACATCGGCATCTGCCAGGAATCGCTTCACCGGGCGCGGATTGGCCCGCCCGCCGCTGCCGAGCGAGAGCGGATGGTTTTCCGGAAACGCGCTCTTGCCCTCAATGGAGGTGGTCACCGGGATGTTCCAGGTCTCGGCCAACGACCGCAACTCAGGCCATGCCTTGGCCCAGTGCACTCCCTGGCCCGCATAAATGACCGGGTGCTCGGCGCTGGCCAGCACGCGGGCGGCCGCAGCGATGTCGGCCGGGTCCGGAGCACTCCTCGCAGCCAAGCTGGGCGTGTGCGACCAGCCGTCGGGTATCGCTTCATTCCACAGATCAGCCGGGACCTCGATGAGCACCGGACCGGGGCGCCCGTTCCGCAGCTGAGAAAACGCCCGGCGAAGGATGGCGGGAACGGCCTGCGCGCTGGCGACCGGCTCGGCCCACTTGGTGATGTTCCGCATGTTCAGGGCGGAGCTGAAGTTCGGGTAGTAGGTGGCCAGATGCCGTGGGTAGCCCCCCGGCACGACCAGGATCGGCACCGACTCAGAGAACGCCTGGGCCACGCCGCCGAAGGCGTTCTCTGCCCCGGGTCCGTGTTGCATGCAGAACACGCCGATCTTGTCGCCGGAGGTCACGCGGGAGTAAGCGTCGGCCATGTGCAGGCCGGTTCGCTCCTGGCGCACGATAATGGTCCGGATGTCTACCTGGGCCGCCGCTTCGATCAGCGGGTTGACCGGGTAGGCGAAGAGGATGTCGACTCCTTCAGCCTTCATGGCACTGGCAATGGCGTCGGCGACGTTCATCGGTTGGGGCCCCTGTTCATCGGGTACGGCTGCCACCGCTCCAGATTGGCGCGCGGCAACACGGATGGGTTGACACAACTCAGCGGCCAGTAGCCGCGCAGCACCATGGCCACCTCGCGGCCGACCCGGCGCCTGGTCTCGGGACGCATCCGGGAGGTAGCCGAGGCAACGTGCGGGGTCACCACCACATTGGGCATGGCGAGGAGCGGGTTGTCAGCCTCCGGCGGCTCTTGCTGGAGCACATCAAGGCCGGCACCAGCGATCGTCCCGTCCTGCAACGCCTTGATGAGGGCCGGCTCATCGACAATGGAGCCGCGCGCGGTGTTGATGAGGACGGCGGTCGGTTTCATCCGGCCTAGGGTTGCCGCGTCAAAGACCCGCTCGGTCTCGGCGTTGTGCGGGGTGTGGATCGACACGAAGTCGCTGCGCTCGAGCAACTCGTAAAAGCCCACCGGCTCCACCCCGGCGCCCGTTATCTCGAGCTCGCTGACGTAAGGATCGTGGGCAATCAGGCGAAGGCCGAAAGCCTTGGCGCGACGGGCAGTACAACGGGCCACGTTCCCGAACCCGTACAGTCCCAGGGTCTGGCCCAGCAGCCGGGGACGTGTGGCCAGCAGTGGCCTGCCCTCGGACCACCGGCCCGTAGCCGCCAGGCGGGACATGGCCGGCGTCATCCTCGCCGCGTCGAGCAGCAGCATCATGGCGTGATCGGCGACCTCTTCGATGAAGACGTCTGGCACGTTGGTCACGACAATGCCAGCCGCGGTGGCTGCCTCGACATCCACCATGTCTACGCCGACGCTGCCAACGCCGATGACCACACAGCTGCGCAGCGCGCCGATGATCTGCTTGTCGATGCGCATGCCCCACGAGGTCATGATGGCGTCGGCAGCACGGACACCCTCGATGAACTCGGTGGGGGTGTTGGCCTCGACCTCGACGATATCCGCGATGGGCCGGAGCGCCTCTAGCTCGAATGACCAGTCGTGTTCCGCGGTCTGGTCGCGCGCATGCTTCGGCACCCGGATGGCGACCTTCCTCTTCGCCATGCCCTGCCCTTCTCTCCGGTTCACATGTCTCCGATAGCAACCACCGCTGCTGCTGCGCCGATGCCAGCAAGCATCAGCGTCTTGACATGCATCCTCGCCCGCGAGGCGTGGCACGGACCAGGCATCTGGCACATACTTTTACCGACGCGACGAGACGAGAGCAGGCCCGGATCGCATCCGCGGCAATCGCGGCACCGCGGTCTGCTCGCGGCGAGGGGGGTTCGGCATGACCGACATCGGGCAAGCGCCGGCGGAAACCGCCTTGGTGTCGCTCCAAGGTGATCTGGCTGGCCCGCCGCCCAGGCCACAGGTCGTCCCGCTGAAGGGCCTGCCGGTTGTGGCCGTCATCGTCGGCTTCGTGATCGCAGCCATCGCGGGCAACTGGCTGTGGGCGCTGACTTTCTGCCACGTGGCGGGCGGTGCGCTGTGGACCGCCATTGACCTGTTCGTCGGCCTGGTCGTCGGGCCGATACTCGGGCGGCTGCCGGCAGCCGCGAGGGCGCACTTCAGCGCCCGGTTCATGCCGATGATGGTGCTGATCATGCCGACCCTGGTGCTGATGACGCTGGCGGCAGGCTTCCAGCTCGCGCTGCGCCTGGGGAACCTCGCACCCGCCAGCCCGAACCACTCCTGGCTGATCGTGTCGTACTGCGTCGTCGGCGTGATGGCGGTGATCGCGCTCGGAGTGCTCGAACCTGCCAACATCACGGTGCTGTTCGAGATGCGCAAGCCGAGGCCCGATCCGGCGGTGATCGAAATGCTCATGAAGCGATTCATCTACACGGCCGCGATCACCGGGCTGATGCAGGTGGCAACGCTGATCATCATGACCCGGGTGGCAACCCAATGACCGCCGCACCCGGCGCGCTGCCCGCCGAGCCCGGCCAGCCCGGGTCGGGCCGGGCGCACGGATCCACCGTCGTCCGCCGTCTCCCGCCGGTGGCGGAACTCGCCGTCGCCTCCCTCGGCTTGGTCGTGATCGGCGGCATCGTGATGGCTTCTAGCCTGCCGAGGCGGCCGTCCCTCACGCTGCCGGTCGTGATCGCGGTGGTCAGCGGGCTGCTGCTGGCCGCCGCGGTGGTGCTGCTCGCCCGGGTGCAGGACTTCGCCTGGGACCGGTTCCGGCTAGTGCTCCGGTGGGCACTGCTGGCGTACGTCATCTCCGCTGGCATGATCGCGTTCGCGTTCATCCGCGACCACACCCGCGGCGCCCCGCTAGCCGTGGCGCTCGTCATGCTGGCGTTCTTTGCCTTGGACGTACCGGTAATCATCGCGTTCACGGTCGCGCGGTACTCCTCCCCGCCGCACGGCCGCTGACGTCGGCGCCTGGTGCCTGATAGCCGCCCTGCGCGAGGCGGATCCAGGTGGCGCGCGCGATGCCAGCAGGCTGCCCGGCGGCCGTGAACACGGCTGAGCCGGCGGATACCTTGCGGCCGTCGCAGGCCAGCCGCCATCCGACCACAACGTGTGGCTCGCCCGCCTTGACCGGCGTGATCTGGCGGACCGTCATCCTGCCCAGGACAAACGGCGGACCGTCGAGGGCGATGTCCGCCAGGGCGCCGATGCCACCCGAGCAGTCGAGCGCCGCCCACACGAACTCGGGCCGGACATAGCCACGTGCGTCCGCCAACTGCTCATCGGGATACCAGGCGTCGGCAGATCGGTGGTCTTGGCCCGCGACCTTTCCCACCAGGATGCGCAGCCCATCGCCGGGTGCGCGATCCGGCCCGCACACGAAGCAGCTAGGAAAGGGGTGCTCTGCGGGGAAGACCCGCAGCCGACACCGCGCGCCCGCCGCTCGGGCTTCCGGAACGGTAACCGGCTCGGGAAGTTCCATCGCCGGTCCAGTGGGCAGCCGGGTGCCCTCCGCGACGAGCGAACTGCCGGCGAGAACGCGAACTGACCCAGCACCGGCGCGTTCGATGGTCATGGGGGTCTCTAGCGGAGGCGGCAGGCGCAGCGTGACTTCTGCGTGGCCGTCCAGATGAGCGGCGATCCGCCCGCACACGTAGCCGCCGTTGCCGCTGCCCGGCGGACCGCAGAAACGGCGAGCGATGACGAGGGCGGTCATGACGACGCCAGGAGTCGCCGCACCGCTGCCGTGCCGGCGATGACGGTGTCCTGATCGGGTGCCTGCGGGATGAGGTTGAACTCGGTGCAGCCCGCGGCCCGGTAGGGCGCTAGGAACTCGGCGACATCGTCCGCTGTGCCGTAGGGGCAGTACCGCTCGAAG
>Ga0187814_10000390_pt1 | contig 14288 bp, 11 predicted proteins | sample NC_S_4_FD_132450 | JGI IMG/M metagenome (GOLD analysis project Ga0187814, IMG submission 132450) | Wetland sediment microbial communities from Neuse River Estuary, North Carolina, USA - ASW-S_4 | ecosystem: Environmental > Aquatic > Freshwater > Wetlands > Sediment | place: USA: North Carolina... | reverse complement strand
GGGCAGCGTCTGGCTGCGCAACGTGGAACTGGCCCGCAGCAGCTGACCGAAGCCAGCTACTGCCGACCAGGCCGCCACCACCTTCAGCTACTGATCTCGGCCGCCGGATCTCAGCGAGATCCGGGGTGTCAGCGGCGCGCCGCCAGCGTGAACGCCGCCTTGATCGCCGAGAGCATGATCGGGGTCGCGATGGTCTCGTCGATGGGCTGCGATGGATTCTCGGCGAGCGCGGTGACGACATAGCTGTGCCCGGTCCGGGTGGTGGCCAGGTAGGCCAGGGCCAGGACCCCGGGCTCGGATCCGCCCTTGAACCAGGTTGTCTTCCACTCGGCCTGGTCGAGAGCCAGGCTGTCGTCGTTGAGCGAAAGCACCTGGCCGATGGGGGACAGGCCCGGCCGGCGGGAGAGAGCGGCGAGGGAGACGTAGGCACGGCAGACGTCGCTGGCCGAGGCGAAATATTCGAGGCTGTTAATGTCGCGTGGTGCGGTCCACGCTCCGGCCGCCGCCACGGCGGGAAGGGGCGCCCGGTCGACGGTGCTGGCGAGCAGCGCCCGGCGGCCGGGTTCGTCTGCGGCGATATAACGCTGCGCGAGCGCCGGCCACTGGTGGAGCTTGAGGACGAATATCTCACGGGTAGTCAGGAACGGCCGGTCCAAAGCCGGGCTAGCCATCCCGGTCGCGGTCAGCGTAGCCTCCACCGCGGACCGGCCCACGAGGTTGATCAACATGTCGGTGGCCGTGTTGTCGCTGAGGGACATCATGGCCGCGGCCGTGTCCAGCACCGAGATCTGGGTGCCGTCTGGCTCATTCTGGAGCTGCCCGGCGGGCAGGCTCTTGAGTTGCGCGGTGATGGTCAGCGGCTGGTTCCAGCGGACCGTGCCCGATGCCGCGGCATGGCCCAGCGCATCGAGCACATAGAGCTTGAACGCCGCGCCGATCGGCGCCGCGGTGGCGGGGTCGATGCTGTGCACCGGCTGACACGAGCCGTTGCTGACGTCGGCGACGAGCAGGCGGACCTGCGGGGCGACCGAACGGAGGGCGGCGTCGACGTCGGCCCAGGTGGCGAGCGTCGGCCCGGTGGTGACCGGGCTGATTCTCAGCCAGCTGATCAGGCCCCGGCTGTCGACGGTGAGCCAAACCTGGGCCCGCGCTGCCGCACCGCTGGAGGAGACGATGGCGACCACCGCGTTCAGCTCACTGACCTGGATCGACAGCAGTCCGGCGCCGGTCGCGGTCTGCAGTTCCTGGTTAAGCACGGCCGGGCTGACCCCGGCGAGAAAGGCCGCGTCGCAGTGGGCGCGTGCCTGCGCGCCGGACACGGGCAGATGGGCCATCGCCGCGAGGAGCCACCGGAGCTGGGCTCCGGCCGACGTGTCGGGCGCGGCAACGACCTGCCCAGGTCCCGCCGCTGCGACGGCGGCGGCTGACCCCGCCGCCGTCGGCGCTCCCGGCGGGCTGCACGCAGAGGTCAGGAGCACCGCCGCCACAATCAGCGCAGTCAGGAAGCGCCACGCTGAACGGCCCGGCCTGCTCCGGCTCCGGACACTCCGCCCTGGCATTTGCTTTTCCTCCTTTACCAGCAATACCCGCTCCAGCCGCCACTAGATCACGGTCGTCAGGTCCGGCCGGCCGGCCCGGCCGGCCGGAGCGGTGGCGCCGTTACCGTTCACCGGACCTCACATCTGCGCTCGGGAGAGCGACGCTCGGTCGGCGGCCGGACGGCAGCGCGCTAAGAGGACGGGTTCTCCAGACGCAATCCGGCCTGCCGCGCATACTGGCGACATGCCCGTCCGACTCCACCACATCGTCATCGACGCTCACGATCTGCCCGGCCTGGCCCGGTTCTGGACGCAGGCGCTAGGCTGGAAGGTCCTGTCCGAGCGCGAGAACGAGATCGTCATCGGGACGGACGAGAACGCGCCGGTCGGCATGTGCTTCATGCCAGTCACCGGCCCCAAGACGGTCAAGAACCGCGTGCATCTCGACCTCACCAGCAGCGCAGCGGACCGTGATCAGGAGATCGACCGCCTGCTCGGGCTCGGGGCGCGCCGGGTCGACATCGGGCAGACCGGCGCCGAGTCCTGGATCGTCCTAGCCGACCCCGAGGGAAACGAGTTCTGCGTCGTGCGCCCGAAGGAAACGCTCATCGGTTAAGGCTCAGTCGTGCCGCGCGACTGCCCGAGCCACTCACGTACCCGCGACCAGCTGGACGGTTTTTTGCCGGGTCACGGTTGGCCGGCGTGTCGCGGACCAGGCGGAGGCTGAGTTTGCCGGGGAGGAAGAAGTTCCGGATCCATTGCACGGGACGGCCCTCGGTCGAGATGGTGCTGTCAAGGTACATAGTGCCTATATGGCCTTGGAAGCCAGGGAAGGAGCCGATGATGAAGACGGCTGAGCACGCCATGGTGGGGGTGCGGCATCCGCTGGACCCGCTGACGGCGGAGGAGATCGAGGCGGCTAGCCGCATTCTCAAGCAGGACCGCGGCCTGGCCGCGAGCGCGCGCTTCGTCTACGTCACGCTGCGGGAACCAGCCAAGGACGCCGTCCTGCACTACCACCCGGGCGAGGCGTTCGAGCGCGAGGCGCATGTCGTGCTCCGGGAACGGGCCGAAGGCAAGACCTACGAGGCGGTGGTCTCGATCACCGCCGGCCAGGTGCGCCTGTGGCGGGAGGTGCCCGATGTCCAGCCGGCGGTCATGCTCGAAGAGTTCCTGGCCACCGAGGCGGCGGTCAAGAAGGACGCCCGCTGGCAAGAGGCGATGCGCCGGCGTGGCGTCACCGACTTCGACATGGTGATGATCGACCCTTGGTCGGTCGGCTACAACGGCCCCGAGGACGGGGCCGGCCAGGGCCGGTTCCTCCGGCCGCTGACCTGGGTGCGCCGGGGAGACCCGGATGACAACGGATACGCCCGCCCGGTCGAGGGCCTGATCGTCCGCTTCGATCTCGACCGCATGGAAGTAGTGGACATCGAGGATCACGGAGTAGTACCCCTGCCGCCAGGCAGCGGCAACTACACCGCAGAAGGGATCCGCGACCCCGGGAACGTCCCGCGTTTCCCCGATGGCCCCCGGCAGGATCTGAAGCCAGTGCAGATCACCCAGCCGGAAGGGACCAGCTTTAGCGTGGACGGGCACGAGGTGCGCTGGCAGAAATGGCGGTTCCTGGTCGGCTACACCCCCCGCGAAGGGCTGGTCCTCTATCTGGTGCGCTACCAGGATCAGCAAACGCTCCGGCCGGTCATCTACCGCGCCTCGCTCGCGGAGATGTTCATCCCCTACGCCGACCCGAGCCCGACGCACTACCGCAAGAACGTCTTCGACATGGGGGAATATGGCATCGGGGTGCTGGCCAACAGCCTGGAGCTGGGTTGCGACTGCCTAGGCGAGATTCACTACTTTGACGCCTACCTCAACGACAACGACGGTCACTCGCAGCTGATCAAGAACGCGATCTGCATGCACGAGGAAGACCACGGCATCTCGTGGAAGCACGCCGACTGGCGGAGCGGCAAGACCGAAGTCCGGCGCTCGCGGCGGCTGGTGATCTCCATGATCGCTACCGTCGGAAACTACGAGTACGGCTACTTCTGGTATCTCCACCAGGACGGCACGATCGAGTACGAGGTCAAGCTGACCGGCGTGATCTCCAACGGGGCCCTGCCCGTCGGACAGAAACCGGCCCACGGCACCCTGGTCGCCCCCCAGCTCTACGGTCCCAACCACCAGCACATCTTCTGCGTACGGCTGGACATGATGGTCGACGGCCCGCACAACACCGTCTATGAGTGCGACTCGGTGGCGCTTCCGCCCGGCCCGGAGAACCCGCATGGCAACGCCTGGGTGGTGCGGCAGACCCCGCTGCGCCGCGAGTCCGAGGCGCAGCGGGAGGCTGACGGGCGCGCTGCTCGCTACTGGAAGATCACCAACCCCGGTCGGCGGAACGCCACCGGCGAGCCAGTGGCCTACAAACTCATCCCCCAGGACAGCGTGCTGCCCTTCTGCCAGCCCGACACCCACATCATGCGGCGGGCCCAGTTCGCCGCCAAGCACCTATGGGTCACCGCCTACGATCCCGATCAGCGGTTCCCTGCCGGTGACTACCCTAACCAGCACCCCGGCGGAGACGGCCTGCCGGCCTGGACCGCGGCCGATCGCCTGCTGGAGAACACCGACCTGGTGCTCTGGCACACGTTCACCGCGCACCACGTGGTGCGCCCGGAAGACTGGCCGGTGATGCCAGTCACCCGCGTGGGGTTCCAGCTCAGAGCCGACGGTTTCTTCGACGGCAACCCCGCCCTCGACCTACCGCCCGCGGAACACTGCCATTGAGCAGGCCGCCGCGGGAGAGCCGCCGAACCTCATCCTTGACCTCCCCGCGTCTAACCGGCGGCAGGAGCGCCGGTCGCTCGTCAGCAGCGCGGTCAGGACGTTCCCGGGCCGGCGGTCCCGAGCGGGCTCGGCGCGCTGAACTCGACCCGGAAGATGGCCTGGCCCTGAACCGGCCCGGTCAGCGTTGAGCGCGGCCTGGTACGCGGCTGCGCCGTGCGGCGCGACCACTCGGACGGTGATCGTGCCGGTCCCGGAGCCGAAGGACGCCAGGACGGCTGGCGCCCAGGCTATGGCGAGGCTGCTGCCGAACAGCTCACGCACCGTGGCCGTCTCGACGACCAAGACCGAAGGCACCGGATCTGGCGAGGTTGGCCCGAGCACAACCAGCTTGCTGACGGGGAAGCCATGCGCCTGGAGCGCCGCGCACATCACCGCGTCACATGACACGGTGACATCCGGGCTGACCTGCTCGGCAACCCACGCAGCAGCCTGCGCGCGGACAGTCCCCGGCGAGAGGGAGACATGGTCTACCGCGACGGCGGCCAGCGACCCGATGACCATGACGGCCAGGCCAAGCGCGATCAGGCGAGCCCCGGCCCGACGTCGCGGCTTCTCCGGCCCGGGCCGGACTGCGTGCTCGGGTTCGGCGGCGGTCCGGGCCTCGACACCCGGCTCGGCCCCGGCAGCGCCGCCACGCTTCCCGTTGGTGCCATTGGCCGGGGAGCTGGTTTCGACCGGCCCAGCTTCCTTGCTGACCGCGGATTCCGGCACGAGCAGGTGCCCGGGCAGCTCGGTCGTTCGGTCCTCGGCCGCGCGCTCCTGTTCGTCGGCGTTTGCGGAGAAGGTCCCTTGCCGCGCGCGGGGCTGTCCGGCGATTGGTGCAGCCGATCTGGCGCGACACGCCGGGCGTGGCCTGGCCGGGGGGAATTACCGGTGACTGGGACAATCGTGCCCATGCAGGCCCGGATTGATCAGCGGTGGACCTGGCCGGGCGGAGCGCTGGCTGGCCGCACGCGGGCGGGCGTCGCTGTGCCGGGGCGGCGCCCGGCGGGGCTGGGTCCCTGATCGCGCGCGATGGCAGGAGGAATGACGTTGGTAAGTGGCCTGGCTCAAGCGGACATTCAGCGGATGCGCGACCAGCTGTTCTTCGAGGGCCCGGAACGCGGCCGCCGGCTGAGCCGCTTCTGGCTGTTGCTGCCGCTGTCGGCGGTGATCGCATCCGCTGGGGTGGTCAGCGACTCGACTGCCACCGTGATCGGGGCCATGATCGTCGCCCCGCTGATGACCCCGATCCTGGGGATCGTGCTGGCAGTTGTGCTGGCCGACGGGGCCAACCTGCGCCGGTGCGTCTTGCTGGTCGTGGCCGGCGCAGCCGTCGTGGTGGGGATCGGCTGGCTGCTAGGCCTGTTCGTCCCCTACCCGATCGTGGCGGCCACCAACAGCCAGGTGGCGGCCCGGGTCACCCCCCGGATCGTGGACCTGGTGGCCGCCCTGGCCACCGGGGCGGTGGGCTCGGTTGCCCTGGCCCGGTCCGATATTTCGGACACCTTGCCCGGCGTGGCCATCGCCATCTCGCTGGTTCCGCCCCTGGCCGTCGTCGGGCTGACCCTGGAGTCCGGCGCCCCCCGCCAGTCCCTGGCCGCCTTCGTGCTGTTCACCACCAACGTCGCTGCCATCCTGGCCAGCGGCATCGTGGTCATGGCCTTCTTCCGGGTCCACCGGGCCTTGGGTCAGGTCACTGCGGGCTTCCACCGCGGCGGCGCGGTCGCCATCATCGCCTGCCTGCTGCTGGTGGTGATCGTCCCGTTGTGGATCAACTCAGACCGGATTGACAAGACCACCGTCCGGGAAAGCGAGGTGCAGGCGGTGGCCGGGCGCTGGGCCGACGATGCGGGCTGGTCCGTGGTAAGCGTGACCGCCGTCGGCGACCAGGTGCTGGTCGAGGCCACCGGGCCCAGCCCCGCCCCTGGCCTCGCCCTGCTCCGCCGCGACCTGGACGCCACGGGCCTGACCGGACTCGACGTGCGAGTCAGCCTGGTCCCGGAAAGCTACCAGCCCCTGCCAAGGTAACGGCGGCATCACCAACCAGGGTCCCTCTGGCAAAACGCGACCCCGGCCCCTGGCCAGGAAGCCGGTACCGGCTGATTAACACGGGGTCAGCCATGGTTCAAGCGCCACGATGCCCGCAGGCAGTCTGGCTGCACGCCGCGGACTTCGGCGCCGCGCCGGAGGCGTGGCTGGAACTGGTGCTGGCCCGGATCAGGGTGGGTCCGGCCCGGTCGCCGTGGACCGCGATGGGCGCACTGAGCCTCGGCGGGACGCGGATCGTGCTGGGCGGACTGGGCCGGCGGCCCAGGGTCGACGCCCGCCCGGACCGGCTGACCGCCGATGTTCCCTCGCCCGGAGCCCGGCTCCAGCTAACGGTGACCACAGACGATGACGACCCCGTGGTGGTGGCTTATACCGACCCGGGCGGAGGGACCCGTACCGTCGGGCACGCCGCACTGGCCAGCGTCGGCCTGACCTTGCACCGCCCCGGTAATCGCGAACTCACCCTGTCCACCAGCCGCGGCGCCTACGAGCACGGCACCAGCCAGCACGTGCCCGGCGTCGTGCCCCAACCGCTGCCTGAGGGCTGAGCCATGGTCGGCCGGTTCCGGTCGCTGGACGGGCCCGGAGCTTGACGATCAAGGCCCGGGCCGTGGATCGTGTGTCGCAGGAAACAGCGGGAGGCACTGCGACCGTGTCGGCGGGCAGGTCATGACCGAGCCTTCGGGGCTGGCCAGCGCCCTGGCGTCGCGGCTGCGGGCGCTGTGGGGCACGCAGACCGAGGTCACCGGCGTCCGGCCGCTGCCCGGCGGCGCGAGCCGGGAGAGCTGGGACCTCCGGGTGCGGATGGCCGGTGACACCCATCTCCCGGTCGTAGAGCGCCGCCTCGTCCTGCTCCGTGACGTCGGCCGGGCCCGGGATCCGGGCAAGAACGTGGCCGTCGAGGCGGCGGCGATGACCGCGGCGAGGCTGGCCGGCGTCCCCGTGGCCGAAATTTACGACTACGGGGAAGGTGCCCTCGGCCAGGGCTACCTGCTGATGGAGCGCCTGGACGGGGAGACGATCCCGCGCCGGCTGCTACGCGACGAGGCCTACGCCGCCGTGCGGCCGGTGCTCGCGCGCCGCCTCGGAGAGGTGCTGGCCCGGATCCACCAGGTAAATCCCGATTCGGTCCCAGGCCTGCCCCCGGTCGACGCGCTCGGCCAGCTGACCGGGCTGTATCAGGCCTTCGCCGAGCCCCGGCCCGCGCTCGAGATCGGCCTGCGCTGGCTCGCCGGGCACCGGCCTGCTCCTGCCGCGGACGCGCTGGTGCACGGCGATTTCCGGACCGGCAATCTCATGATCGGCGCGGACGGGCTGCACGGCGTGCTCGACTGGGAACTCGCTCATCGCGGTGACCCCCGGCAGGACCTGGGCTGGCTGTGCACCAAGGCCTGGCGGTTCGGCTCGGCGAGCCCCGTCGGCGGGTTCGGTGTCCGCGCCGACCTGATGGCGGGCTACGCCGCGGGCGGCGGCACCCCGCCGGACGAGGAAACCCAGTGCTGGTGGGAGCTGTACGGCACGGTGCGATGGGCCCTGCTCTGCAGGCGGCAGGCCGAGCGGTATCTCGCGGAGGACGAGCCGTCGATCGAGCTCGCGGTGCTCGGCCGCCGCGTCTGCGAGCAGGAATACGACGTCCTGCTCGCCCTGGGCTACGCCGCGCCGCTGACCGTGACCGATCCCCTCGAGGGCCTCGAGGACACCGCCGCGACACCCCATGACCGCCCGTCAGGACCCGAACTGCTCCGCGCCGTCCGGGAGTTCCTCGCGACCGAGACCGGAGGCACGGATCCGCGGCTGAGGTTCCACGCCCGGGTCGCGGCGAACGCGCTGCGGATCGCCGAACGCGAGGCCATGCTCGCCACCGCGCACGCACAAAGCCACCGGACCAGGCTGGCCGCCCTCGGCTGCGAGGACGACGCCGAGCTCTGCGCCAAGATCCGCGACGGATCGCTCGACCGCCGCTTCGACGAGGTCATCGAGGCGGTCCGGGCCGCGACCATCGACAAGCTCACCGTCGCCAACCCCGGCCACCTGGCCCTCCCCGGATAAGCGCGGACCAGCCCAAGGAGACGACGTGGACTTCACCTTTCCCGAGGACCTGCGGGACTACCTGGCCGAACTCGACGAGTTCATCGAGCGCGAGATCAGGCCGCTCGAGGAGCAGGACGACAACATCCGGTTCTTCGACCACCGCCGGGAGGACGCCAGGACCGACTGGGATCGCGGCGGTCTGCCCAGCCGCGAGTGGGAGGCACTCCTCGCCGAGGCGCGCAGGCGGGCCGACGCAGCCGGCCACTACCGGTACGCGTTCCCCCGGGAATACGGCGGCCGGGACGGCACCAACCTGGGCATGGCGGTCATCCGCGAGCACCTGGCCAGCAAGGGCCTCGGCCTGCACTGCGACCTGCAGAACGAGCACGCCATCGTGGGCAACAACGTCGGCCTGCTGCTGATGCTGCACTACGGCAGCCCAGAGCAGAAACGCGCGTGGGTCGATGACCTCGCCGCCGGCCGGCGTCACTTCGCGTTCGGCATCACCGAGCCAGAGCACGGCAGCGACGCCACGTTTATGCAGACCCGCGCCGCCCGCGACGGCACAGACTGGATCATCACCGGCGAGAAGACCTGGAACACCGGCATCCACACCGCCTCGCACGACCTCGTCTTCGCCCGCACCAGCGGAACGCCGGGCAGCGGCGCGGGCATCACGGGCTTCCTGGTTCCGGTCGGCGCTTCCGGCTTCAAGGTCGAGGAGTACCTGTGGACCTTCAATATGCCCACCGATCACGGGCGCGTCTCGCTCCGCGACGTGCGGGTCCCCGACAGCGCCATATTCGGCCGCGAGGGTCGCGGGCTCGAGGTCGTGCAGCACTTCTTCAACGAGAACCGCATCCGCCAGGCCGCCTCCAGCCTGGGCGCCGCGCAGTTCTGCATCGCCCGCTCGGTGGAGTACGCCAAGACCAGGGCGCCCTTCGGCAAGCCGCTGGCCAGCAACCAATCGATCCAGTTCCCGCTGGTCGAGCTGCACACGCAGTGCGAGATGCTCCGCGTCCTCATCCACAAGACCGCCTGGAGCATGGATCAGTTCGGCCCGCTGACGCAGTCCGACAAGGTATCCATGTGCAACTACGTGGCCAACCGGCTGTGCTGCGAGGCCGCCGACCGTGCCATGCAGGTACACGGCGGTCTGGGCTACTCACGCCACCGGCCGTTCGAGCATATTTACCGCCATCACCGCCGGTACCGCATCACCGAGGGCACCGAGGAAATCCAGATGAGGCGGGTGGCGGGCTACCTGTTCGGCTTCATCAAGCCGGACACCCTCAAGGGCGTTACCGGCTGATGCCGGTGACGGCCGGCTAATGGGTCAGGGCTTCGGCTTCCAGCTTGGCCAGCGCCTCCTCCACCTCCTGGCTGGGTGGTGCGGCCAGCTCGAAGGTCTGCGCGATCAGCAGCACCAAGAACAACCGTGTGCCTGCCGCTGCTCGTCTTCGCCGCCACCGCCGGGCTGATCTTCGTCCCGCTCACGATGGCTCTGGTCGCGGGCATATCCGATGAGCACGCGGGCATCGCCTCCAGCATGTTCAACGCCGGCCAGCAGGTCGGCGGCGCGGTAGGCCTGGCCGTCATCGGCAGCGTGGCCTGGACGATCGTCAACAACCACCTCAGGCAGTCATTCGCGGGCGTCCCGGCCGGGCACGCCGGCGTCCCGGCCGGGCACGCTGTCCTCCCGGGTACGGGCAGCTCCATCTACGCTCACGCCCTGACTTCCGGTGTCACCGCGGCACTCACCATCGGCGCCGCCGCCACCGTGCTCGCGCTCGTCGTCACGCTGGTGGCCATCCGGGTCCGCCGGGAGGACCTCCCCGACACGCCCCTGCCCGCGTAGGCCGCCTGGGCCGCCAACCCCGGGGACCAGGGTAACGGCCAGGGATCTCACCGGGTGCGGCGCGACCGCCCGATGCGCGATAGTGAGGCTGTACCCAGCCTGCCGCTGCAGGAAGGCATTGTCATGACAGCACATTGGCTCGCACCCGCCGGGCTGCACACGGTCGCGGCCCGGCTGCCCTTCGAAGGTGAACTGCCTACTTTCGGCGGCGCGACCGGATGGCTCAACTCGCCGCCGCTGACGCCGGACGGCCTGCGCGGGAAGGTGGTCCTGGTCAACTTCTGGACCTATACCTGCATCAACTGGCTACGCCAGCTCCCCTACGTCCGCGCCTGGGCCGAGAAGTACTCCGGATCGGGGCTGGTGGTGACCGGCGTGCACACCCCCGAGTTCGGCTTCGAGCACAACCTGGACAACGTCCGCCAGGCCGTACAGGACCGGCGGGTCGGTTACCCGGTCGCGATCGACAACGACTACGCGGTGTGGGGTGCCTTCGACAACCACTACTGGCCCGCCCTGTACTTCGCCGACGCCCAGGGGCAGATCCGGCACCACCACTTCGGCGAAGGCGAATACCAGCAGTCGGAAATGGTCATCCAGCAACTGCTGGCCGACGCGGGATCCGCCGACATCAGTCACGACATGGTTTCGGTCGACGCCCGCGGCATCGAAGCCCCGGCCGACTGGGCCACCCTGAGATCACCGGAAAATTACACCGGCTATGAGCGCACGGAAAACTTCGCCTCGCCCGGCGGCATCCTGCACGGCAAGCCTCACGCGTACACCGCCCCGGCGGAGCTGAGGCGCAACCAGTGGGCCGTGTCGGGTGACTGGACGATAAAGGAACAGGCCGCCGCGCTGAATGAGGCCAACGGGCAGATCGCCTGCCGCTTCCACGCCCGTGACCTGCACATGGTCTTGGGGCCAGTCGCCTCGGGAACCTCCGTGCGATTCCGCGTGGTCCTCGACGGGCAGCCGCCCGGCCCCGCGCACGGCACCGACGTGGACGGCCAGGGCTACGGTACGGTCACGCAGCAGCGGCTGCACCAGCTGATCCGCCAGCCTGGTCCTGTCGCCGACCGCACCTTCGAGATCACGTTCCTCGACCCCGACGTGGAGGCCTACGTGTTCACTTTCGGCTAGCCCAGTCCCCGGCTCGGCTCCCTCGGGGGGGCACGCGGGAACCAGTGGATGTGACCCACTACCGGGAAGAACCGGTAGAGCGGCCCAACCACTGGTTGGGCAACAAGCACGTGAGTGACGCGAGAGACTGATGGGGCTCGAGTGGCCATTCGGCCGGAGGCTCGGCGCCCTGGCCAGAGACGATGCCGTACACCTCCGGCTAGCCCAGTCCCCGGCACGCGGGGCGCCGGCCGAGCCCGGTTAAGTGCGGGCCGCACCGCGCGGGCCGCACCGCACGGGCACACCGCGCGGGCCGCGCCGCGCGGGCCGCACCGCACCGGGGATCAGCGGGCGGGACACTGGGGGCATGGACCGCGAACGCGCGGAAACCTTCCTGCGGCTGCTGGTCGAGGCCGAACTACGCCGGGTCACGGCCCGGTCCGAGGACCGCGCCGCGCATGCCGGGGGCATCGCCCGGGTCATCCGGGTCGCGCGGGCCCTGACCGCGGTAGGAGCGCTCGGCGATGAGGACGTCGGCCGGGTCCTGGACGACTTCGAGCTGGCCCTGGTCAGGCGGCGGATGGGTACGCCGGCCCAGTACGGCCGGGACCTGCGGTGGCTGATGCGGTCGTCGTCGCCGCGCCAACCGCCCGCCGTACCCGACCACGCCGTTCCCGGCGGGCAGGTGATCCCGGTCCGCGGCGATGAGGTCAGCGGCGAGGTGACCCTGCTGTCCTACGCGCAGACGGAGTCCGGCGCCCTGTTGACCTTCGTCGCACGGCCCGGCCAGCTCAACCCGCTCGACCCCGAAGGACCGTGGCAGATCATGCCCGCCGCGCACCCGGTGCGGCGACGGGGTCCGGTGATCATCCCGTTCCGCCAATTCACCGCCACCGACGACCGCGGGGCGAGCTACCGGATGAGCTACATCGGCACCGGCCGCCGGCCCGGCGAGTGGACCCTCAGGCTCTATCCCCACCCGCCGCGCGACCTGAGCTGGCTGGACCTCAGCACGAGCCCGGGTGAGGCCGCCGTGCGCATCGACCTGAACCCGGAAACCCCGGCCGTCCGCCCCAAGGTGACGGTCCGCCAGGTCACCTGCAGCCCCGCCGAGCAGCTGCTGAACAACCTCGCGATGCGGCTGCTCGCGACCGGGGCGGTCTTCCCGCAGGACACCCGGATGCTGCTCGCCGAGCTCGCGCTGGCGCCGCGTGAGCTCTTCCCCGATACCGCCGAAGGGCTCGGTGACGTCGTGGCCGCCCTGCGGGCCTCCGGCGCGTTGCCCCCGCTCAGCGCCGTACCCGGCCAGCTCGCCGCGCTGTGCGCGCGGCTGAACGTCACCGGCCACGGCCTTACCGTGCCGCCCGCCCGCGACCTGCCCGAACCGTGGCTCGGCGTGCTCGCGCACCACACCCAGTCGCAGGCGGCACCGGAGCACGACGGCTGCGCCGCCGTGGCGGCCGTGCTTCCCGAACTCGATGGGACCAGCCTCACGATCCTCGGCCTGACCAGCTCGGCCGACGGCACCATCCTGCACACCCACGCCAGCGGCGAGACGTGCCACACGTACTACGGGCCGCCGGAACATCACCTCGCCCCGGCGATATGGCTACGCGACAGCCGCCGAGGCTGGCACGCCACGCGCGTCGGCAGCTACCACGAGGGCGACATGACGATGCGCCTGGAGGTGGTGCCGCCGCTGAGCCAGGCCACCACCTGGATCGAGGTCCTGGCCGCCGGGCGATCGGCTGAGGTTCGCGCCACGCTGCCGCTCCGCTGGCAGTGAATTTTTGACCGAACGGCCCGTGGTGCCTCACGCCCGGACCCGACCCTCGCCCGCCGTGGCCAACCCGGCCGGCGCCGGTTCGGCGAACAAGTCGTGCAGGTATCCCGTCACCGCCTCCAGGCGGCCCGGCCATCCCCGCGCCGCCACGTGGCCGTCCGGCCGGACCAGGACCGCCATCTCATGGTCGCCCGACGTCCGCGCTTGCGTGACGATGTCGAGGTCCTCCCGGTAGGGCCGCAGCGCCGAGTCGCTCAGCAGGCCGGCCTGAGCGGCGGGAATTACCAGCACGTGCCGGCCCCCGCGCAGGACGCGGTGCAGGGTGGTGGCCTGGCCGCCCGCCTGGACCTCGATGTCGGGCAAGCGCTGGCCCGCTCGGGGCGTGCCCCGGCCGTGGTCCTGGCGCGCCAGGGGTCCCGGCGGGTAGGAGACATAGATCTGGCTGATCCGCAGGGCGGCCCGGCGCTGGATCACCGGGCTGCGGCCGAGGGGCGGCACGACGAGGTCGCGGACCCGGCGCTTGACCGGATGGCTCATGCTGCCGTAGTGGACCAGGGCGTGCGTGAGCTTGAGCACGTCCTCGGCCACCGGGCGCCGTTCGGTGCCGTAGCTGTCCAGCAGCGCGTCGGGGGCCCGGCCGGAAGCGACCAGGGCCAGCTTCCAGCCCAGGTTGTGGGCGTCGATGATCCCGGTGTTCATGCCCTGCCCGCCGGCCGGGGTGTGGATGTGCACCGCGTCCCCGGCCAGCAGCACGCGGCCGCGCCGGTACGCGCTGGCCGACCGGCGGTGGCATCCGAAGTTGGCCAGCCAGGTGGGATCGGACACGGTGACCGGCCGCGGCGCCCGCTGGTCGGTCAGCTGCTGGATCTCCGCCAGGGTGGGCGCCTGCCTGTTCCGGTTCCCGGCGAAGGGCAGCGTCAGCCGCCACCGGTGGTCGCGCATCGGGAAGAAGATCGCCGGCAGCCCGTCGGGCCGGAAGAACGCGTGCGCCGCGTCCTCGCGCAGGTCCCAGTCCAGCAGGACGTCGGCCAGCAGCCAGTCCTGCGGGTAGGGGTGCCCGTGGAAGGTCAGG
>Ga0187814_10000389_pt1 | contig 14296 bp, 17 predicted proteins | sample NC_S_4_FD_132450 | JGI IMG/M metagenome (GOLD analysis project Ga0187814, IMG submission 132450) | Wetland sediment microbial communities from Neuse River Estuary, North Carolina, USA - ASW-S_4 | ecosystem: Environmental > Aquatic > Freshwater > Wetlands > Sediment | place: USA: North Carolina... | reverse complement strand
CCGACGCCCTGCAGGAAGATCATCACCTCCTTGATCGCCTTCTGCTCGGCCCACGCGGCGGCGATCATCGCGGTCCGCTTGGGGCCCAGCCCGTCGACCTCGATCAGCCGGCCCGGCTCATCCTCGATGACGTGCATGATGTCCACGCCGAACCGCGCGACCATGCGCTCGGCCATGACCGGGCCGATGCCCTTGATCAGCCCCGAGCCCAGGTACTTCCGGATCCCGGCGGCGGTGGCGGGCAGCACTGTGGCATAGGACTGCACCTCGAAACTGCCGGCCGTACCTCGGATGGCTGGACCAGCGGCCGCGCAGCCGCAAGAACTCCCCCACCTGCGCGCCCAGCAACGGCCCGACCGCCGTAACCAGCTCCGCGCCGCCCCGCTCGGGAGCAATCCGGGCGATCGTGTACCCGGTCTCCGGATTGGCGAAGGTGACCCGCTCCAGGACGCCGTCCAATACCGCGCCGCCGCCCTGGCCGGCCACCGTCGCTGGCATGAAGACAATTGTCACCGAACGGGCCCTGGCCGGTGACTGACGTCCGGACCTTTTGAGCTGGCTGGCCGTCAGGTGACGTGGCGGGCAGCGCGCGGTGTCTGGATTCGGGGCTGGGGAATCACCTGGACGATTGCTGACGTGGGCCCGGCAAGCGGGTTATCCACAGGAAAGTCACAGTGCGAGACCTGGGCCGGGGATTGTGACTGGCCGTTCTGGTGGCTGGTCACGACGATAGGCGCACCGGGAATCCCTGCCATGACCGGCGCGTCGTGCATAGCGGCCGCGAGCAGCCCGTCATTGCCGGCTCGCGCGGGCACGACGGTCTCGCGGAGCTTCTCCTCCAGCCGGAGGACGCAGTCACGGGCAGCGGCGAGCTGGCCGGCTTGCGGGCAGGGCCGGGCGATGTCGTCGCGGGCGTGGGCGGCTTCCGTGGTTAGCTGGTCGATCTCGGACAGGGAGCGTGACCTGAGGGACTCAAGGCCGCTGAGGCGGTTTTCCAGGCGGATGATCAGCTTGCCGGGATCGGTGCTCTTGACCTCGGCGGGGGTCATGCGGACGTCGGTGCCGGGAGCGCCGTCGAGGGCCATGATGACGTTCATGGAGCCCAGGACGCGCTCGACCGTGACGGTCATCGCGAAGCCGCCGAGTTGGCCGGGCCGCTCCTCGAGCCGCCGGTGGCTGGATTTGAGGAGCGCGTCTTCCATCTGGGCTGTGAGCTGCTGAAGGCGCCGGCCGGCGTCGGTTCTTTTGCGTGCCTGATGCCGTCGATGGTCATGGTGAAGGCGTCGCCGCGGGTGTCGGCGCGGCGGCTGATCGCGGTGTCGATGTCGCCCGCCCCAAGCCGCACTGAGCCGACCGGGCCGTGCTGGCCGCCTTGGCGCAACTGCTGCCGAAACGCCTGTGGCTGCACCGGATCGTGACGCCCGGCACCCTGCTCGCCTGGCACCGGCCCATCGTCAAGAACAACTGGACCTACCCGAATGCCACAGGACGCCCGCCGGTCCCGGATGTTCCGCGACCTGGTCCGGCGGCTGGCCAGGCAGAACCCGCGGTGGGGGCACCCCCGCATCCAAGGTAAGCTCCCCGGGCTCGGGTACCGCACCGGCGGGAACGATCCGCCGGATCCTGGCCGCCGCCGGGCTCACGCCCGCGCCACGCCGGGCGTCACCAACCTGGCGGCAGTTCCTGGCCTCCCAGGCGTCCGGGATCCTGGCGTGCGATTTCCTGCATGCAGGCACCGTGTTCCTCAGGCGGCTGTATGTCTTGTTCGTGATGGAGATCCAGACCCGGCGCGTGCACATCCCGGGCGTCGCCGCGTACCCCACGGGGGCGTGGACCGCGCAGCAGGCACGCAATCTGCTCATGGACCATGGCGTGAGGATCATCAAGACTCCAGTCCGGTCACCTCGAGCCAATTCCTACGCGGAACGGCATGCGGGAACGCTACGCCGCGAGTGCCTAGACCACCTGCTGATCCACGGCGAACGGCACCTCCGGCGGGTCCTGGCCGAGTATGCGCAGCGTTACAACGAACACCGGCCGCACCAGTCGCGCGGGCAAAGACCCCCGCTGCACGAGATCGACCGGCCGACCGACCTGACCGCCCGGATCACGAGCAGAAAGATCCTTCACGGCCTGATCAGCGAGTACCGGAGAGCAGGCTAACGAGCAGAGGAAACACCAGCACAGGGACCATGTGCGAGTTCTGGCACGGCACAGGCCAAGCTCAGGGCGCGACGAGCGAGCGAACGGTCTCCACGATCACTTCGCGTTGCATGTCCCTTCCTGAGAAAGGAGCGTCGGCACTGACGAGAAACTCTCCCGTCGTGATCGTCCATCCGACGGCGAGGCTTTCGATGAGGGTCAGGAGCTGCTGAGCGGTCAGGGCGCTGGTGGCGCGGCCACGTCGCTGGGCCTCCTCGATGACGGCGAGTCTGCGCCTGTAGGAGTCAACCCGTTTCCCGTACGAAGCGGGAGTGAACCGGCCTTCGAGCCTTGCCCACTGCACCAGCCGGACGAGTTCAGGATGCGTGAAGTGGTAATCGAACAGCCGCCCAGCGTAAGCGGGCAAGTCATCCGGGTCGATGGGAAGGGTCGCATCGATGATCGCGCCAGTATGGGACTCCAGCACCGCGTCGAAGAGGCGGTCCTTGTCGCCGAAGTAGTCGTATATCTGGCGCTTGTTCGCTTGTGCCGCCGAGGCGATCCGGTCGACCCGGGCTCCAGCGATCCCCCGTTCGGCGAACTCCTGGGTCGCGGCGGCTAGAAGCCGCCGCTTGGTCGCGGCCGAGTCGCGGGGGGGCTTGCCGATGTCCGCTGCGCGCTCCATGTCGCCGATCCTACCTCCGTTGCGAACCATCCAGATGGTTTGCTATGTTCCCACTAACTAGATGGTTTGGATGCCTCCAGGGGAGCCCGTGGACAGCAAGGTCACCGCGACCGAGGCCGCACTGCCAGTCCGGACGCGCGAGCGGGGGGACGGCTGATGGCTACGGTTCCATGGCGCCCGCGGGCTACCGCTCGCCTGACCCAGTTCCTCTACCCGTTCGTCGTACGTGTCCCCAAAGAGCTGCACTTCGCGACGCGTCCCATCGCAAGGCCGAAGGCGCGGTGGGTCCCGACCCGCCACGGCAGGGTCCGGGTCCTGGTCTACCGTCCTCACCCCGACGCGGCCCTGGCCAACGGCGGCATCCGTCCGCCCGTCCACGTCGAGATCCACGGCGGTGGCTTCGTGGCGCGCGATCCCCACCAGGACGACCACATCTGCGACTTCATCGCCTCCGAGGTCGGTGCTGTAGTGGTGAGCATCGATTACTCGGTTGCCCCGCAGGTTCAGTATCCGGTCAGCGAGGAGCAGTGCGCCGACGTCGTCGAATGGGTTGGCAGGAATGGGGACGCCAATGACTGGGACGGCACGCGTATCTCGGTCCTGGGCATCAGCGCCGGAGGCAAGCACGCCATCAGCGTTGCCCAGCTCGCCTACGAGAAGGAACTCCCGCTCCGCGCGTTGATGCTCGCCTACGCCGCCGCTGACATGACCCGCACGGACCGGACCTCCGCCATCGAGAAACCCATGGTGCCGCCCAGGGTGCAGCGGCTCGCCGCCGACACCTATTTCGCCGACGTCTCGCGGCGGACCGAGCCGCTCGCCTCCCCGATCTTCGACCCCGAGCTGGCGAAGAAGGTTCCACCTGCGCTGATCCTGACCGGCGAGTACGACACGCTAGGCCCCGAGATGGACCAGCTGGCCGAGGACCTGGCCCGTGCCGGCGTCGCGGTCACCCACCACATGTTCCCCAAGACGGACCACGGGTTCCTCCATTTCAAGCCGGTGGCCACCGCCCGGGAGGCCATGGAGTTCATCAGGAACCACCTTCTGGCCAATCTCGCGTAGCGCCTTACGGCGAGACGCATCGGCGGAACTTGACGCACTCAGAAGGAGATACATCCATGGCAACAGAGGAAGCAAACATCGCCGTCGTCCGCCGGTTCATCGACGGTGCCGTCAACGGCGGCGACCTCTCGGTGATCGACGAGACGTGGTCCCACGACATGATCTGGCATGGCGGCAGCATGGGAACCTTCACGGGCAAACCCGCCTACCTCGCCTTCGCCACCGCCAACGGCGCCGGCGCGTTCGAAGGCATGCACCTAGACATCCACGACGTCATCGCCAAGGACGACAAGGTCGTCTTGCGGTTCACCAACAGCGGAACCAACGTTGGCCCCTTCATGAATAACCCGCCAACAGGCAAGCACGCGGAGTGGCTGGGAATCGGCATCTACACCGTCCACAACGGCCGGATAACGGAGGGCTGGTTCGCCGAAGACATCCTCGGGATGCTGCTCCAGCTCGGCGCCATCTCACTACCGGCATAGCTTCATACCCGCACAGCGGCGTCGGGGCGCGGCGCGCAGTCGATCACGTGAAGAGGACCGCCGCTACCCGACTGGGAAGCCCTTGCCGTATCCGACATCCGCGACGGCATGTGGGCATTCACGGACTGGGCGCGCGCTGGGCTGCGCGACCAAGATGGAGGAGCTGGCCCTCTGCGTGCCGAGAATCTCATCCGCGGCTCTGAGCAGCAGAGTTGCTCTTCCGGCCTGCCGGCCTGGGAAGAAAGCGACGTCGACGGCGTGGGAGATAATGAAGAAGACCGGAATCGACCCCGCGCCGCGCCGGACTGGGCCTAGCTGGTCGCAGTTCCTGCGCTCCCAGGCTAAACCGATCCTGGCGTGCGACTTCTTCAAGGCCGACCTGCTCGACGGCACCCAGGCCTCTGTCCAGGCCGTGATAGAGCACGCCACCAGGCGCATCCGCACCCTCGGAGCCACCCTGCATCCGGTTGGGCTGTCACGCCAAGGACGTGCACGCGTCGGGTGGTTACCTCAATGACGAACAGCACGTACAGGCGCTTGAGGGAAGATTGTGCCGACATTGAAGAAGTCGCACGTCGGCAGGCCTTCGGCCCAGTCCGGCTTGGGCCGGGTGAACTGACGGCGGAGCACCGCTACCTCCTGACGGAGCATCATGATCTCGGCATTGTTGGACGCCTGGGTGCGGCCGGGCAACACCAGCCAGCCAAAGACCCGGACCAGGATCAGGTAGAGCAGCCGAGCGCACATGAACGGCGATCCTGCCGCAACCCACCCGTCCGGCCAACCGCAGGTCACGTCCTCCCTACGAAGTTTTGAAGCGGTACAGGTCAGCCGGTGCCGGTGCGGTGCCCCAGATACCGATCCAGTGGTCTGGTTCTGTCATCGTCTTCCTCCTTCGTGGGGAGTACGTCCCGCGCGTGTAGGAGGGGTGGTCAATCGATGCGGACGTTGAGCACATCGATCGACATGAGGACGGGCTGGGCGCTGGCGCGGCCGTCCTGGCTGGCGGGCAGCATGCGCCGGCGGGTCGGGAGGATGAGTCCGCCGTAGGATTTGTGCTCGGTGACGTAGTTGACGTTGGCTGGGACGCCGGGGAGTTTCGACTGGTAGTCGTAGCGGCGGAGCAGGCCGCTGCTATCGAAGGCGTAGGTTTGCTCGGGCGCGTGAGCGATGAAGCCGTCGGGAAAGGTGACCCGCAGGCGCCGCCACGGCGCACCGGCTTCCTCCCAAGGGCCGATGTCCTCGGAGTGCACGCCTGGCATGGCCAGGCTGAAGGGCGCGGTGAAGAACCCCCACAGCGAGAATCCGGCGGTGTAGGCGACGTCTAGGTCGTCCCAGGGGGTCGTGGGGGTCTGGCCTGCGAACGCCGCGGCCGGATCGGCGCGCTTTTGGAGGATCTCGCCGTTGTCGGTCTCGAGGGCGGTTCGCTCGGCGTCGAACACGCCGCGGCGATCGGGCGCGGTGAAGTGGTGGAAGATCAGGTGCTGGTGATGCGGGTCGATCTCCAGGTAGGCGTCGTTGAGGATGCCCTGTTGGCCACGGCGTCCCCACAGTTCTCCGCCGATGCGGGCGTGCACGGTGAGGGTGTGAACCTCCCGCCAGCGGTCCAGTCCGCCGTGGGCATCCAGGGCCAGGCGCAGCAGATCGTTCACGATCGAGCACCCTCCTTTGCCAAGGTTTCAGGTGGGGCGAGGGTGCCGAGATGGTAGGGGTGGTTGAGTTCGGTCTCGGTTCGCTGTCCCCAACCCTTGGCGCGCATGGCCGCCATGCGGGCGTGGGCCTCGGGCCAGGTGATCGCCTCCAGGATCGTGCTGAACGACTGGAGCAGCTCCCCCTCGCTCGGCGGACCCGAGCGTTCATTGATCAGATGCTTGGCGGTGGCCAGGGCACGGCGGTCGAAGCCTGCGATGCGGGAGGCGAGCTGGTCCACGAACGCGTCCAAGTCTTGGTCGGGGAGGGCCCGGTTGATCCAGCCATAGCGTTCGGCGGTGTCGGCGTCGAAGTCCTGCGCCCCGGTGATGATCTCCAAGGTTCGGGAGCGGCCCACCAGGCGCGGCAGCCAGTCCAGGCCACCGCCGCCGGGCACGACTCCGAAACCGACCTCGGGCTGGGCGAGGATCGCCCTCTCGCGGCTGGCGAAGCGCATGTCGCAGGCCAGGACGAACTCGGTGCCGATGCCGCGCACGCGTCCCCGGATGGAGGCGATGCTGAGCACCGGCGAGCGCGCCAGACGGGTGACGAAGTGGTGCCACTGGCCGGCGAGGCCGGCGGCGCCCGGGATGTCGGGCACCTCGCTGACGCGGTCGACGTCGAGGTGGGAGATGTAGTAGTCGAGATCGGCGCTGTCGAACACCAGCACCTGAACGTTCTCGTCAGCCTCGACCTGATCCAGCAGCACCCGTAGCGCCGCGAACACGCCGGGGTCGAACAGGTTGATCGGCGGATTGTCGAACGTGACCCGCCAGTACCCGGGGGTGACAACGGTAACGCGGGCGGGGCGAGCGTCGTCTTCCGCTTGTGCGGAGCCTGCGTTCATGGACTGTGCCTCCTGTCGAATAGGCCGGTAGGGCGGCCGGAGTGCGGCAGTCGCCCCCGGCCTGGAGCTGTGGCTTATGGGACGGTGTCCGGCTGGGCGGGTCGCGTGGCGGCGTCGATCAGCGCCGCGGCAGCCCCGCGTGCGTCTTTGACGGGGCTGGGGTCGTTGAGCGAGGTGGCCAGTGCCGTAGCCCCTTCGAACAGCACCGCCAGTTGCCGTCCCAGGGCTCGCGGGTCAAGTGCGCCGGCCTCCGCGGCTGTGTCGATTAGGCGTTGCGTGAAGTCCCGCTTGTGGCGGATCACCGCCTCCTGGACGGCGGGGAGCGCTCCAGCGGTCTCCACTGCCGCGTTGTGGAACGGGCAGCCCCGCAGCACCTGGCGGGCAGGGTCGGTGAACAGCTCCAGCAGCCGCTCGCGCGGCGGCAACTCCGGCCGACTCAGAGCCTGCTCGCCCCGGGGTGCCTGTGTGCCCTCCATCTGGCGCAGGTACTCCTCCACGAGGGCGTCCTTGCTGGGGAAGTGCTGGTAGAAGCTGCGCCTGGAGACATGGGCGACCGCAGTCAGCCGCTCCATGCCGGTGGCGTTGATGCCCTCCTCATAGAACAGCTTGTTGGCCGCCCACAGGATGCGTTGCCGTGCGCCACGCCCGCCGTGCGGCTGGCCCTGGATCTGGTCTGTCACAGTCCCCATACGCCGAAGTATATCGATCGTTTTACCTCAAGTACAACGATCGGTGTACTTGATTTGGTTACTCCTCGGCGGAGATCTTCTGGGCGGTGATGAGAAACCGGACAGCCGTGGGGATGGCGCCCAGGCGAACCTGGTGGGAGGGGCCGGTGTCGAAGGCGGTGCCGGTGATCGGGTAGACCGGCAGCTACCCGCGGAAGACCGGGCCTCCGCGCTCTTCGGCGGGCAGGGTCAGTGCGGTGGGCAGGTGTCCGCCGGCGGAGCCGCCGGCCACCATCAGGCGTGTCGTATCGAGGTGATGGCGGGGTCTCGCGGTCCGCGATCCACTGCTCACTCGCCCTGACTGCTCCAGCGCCGTCGGGTACTTGGCGCGGGCGACCGGTCGTGGTGCGGATCTGGTAGAGGAAGGGCGGATTGGCAGTGGCTTCGGCAAACGCGTGCGGCCTGTAGGAGAACCGGGATCTTTGGCCTCCGTGTCGCCCTCGTTTGTCCCGGCGGCTCGGGCGGCTGGAGGTTGAGCCTGTCTCTTCGGTCGCGAAGTTGTCCTACAAACCTACCTATGGTTGCTTTACGAAACCTCCTGGGGTTATGGTGTGGTTCAGGGCGCTCCATGGCGTCACAGGTTCGAGGAGGGCTGCAACGTGTCCGTCGCCGTGCCAACTTCACTCCCGGCCGATGTCGTTCGGCTGGCGCACCTGATGGACTGCGCGGTTGAGCTCGTGCCGGCGCAGGTCGTCAAGAGCCCTCTTGGGTTGCGGCTCAACTACGTTCTGCGAGGGGGAGCGGCCGAGGGGGAGCGGGTACGTGGCCGCTTCCTGCCCGGTGGTGGCGACTGGTGCGTTGTCGGCTCCGACGGGGTCGGCAGGCTCGATATCCGCGCCACGATCGAGACGGACGATGGCGAGCTCGTCTACGCCAGGTTCGACGGCCTGGCGTCGATCCCCAGGGACGTGACCGCCCGCCTGGCGGCCGGGGAGCGCGCTCGCTGGGACGAGGTCTTCATGCGCTCGATGGCGCGTTTTGAGACCGGCGCCGCCCGGTACGCCTGGCTCAACGGTGTCTTCGCCGTCGGCATCCACGATCTGGGCCCCAGCGACGGCGAGACGTGGCGTGTCGCTCACCACGTGTTCGAAGTGCTCTGACCAGCATCAAGGAGAAGGAGATGACCTCATGCCCATGTGCGACGCCTACATCCCGAAGGACGCCCTCCCGGCCGACGTCGAGCGGGAGATGCTCGGCCGCATCAGCGAGCTCTTGATCGGCCACGAGTTGCGCCGGGCCGACGATCTCGTCGACAACCATGATGTTGAGGCCAGCAGGGAGCGGGCCCGGCGGATCGCCTGGCTGTCGGTGCTCCGCCACGAGGCGTATGTCGCCAGCACCCCGGCGCAGGCCCCGTACTACAAGTTCGTCGTCTACGTCCCTGAGGGCCAGGCCGACGAGGTGTTCCGCACCGCGGTTACCCGCGACGTCACGCAGGCCGTCGCGGACGCGGAGGGCGGCAGGTGGCCGCATCCGGAGTTCCGGGTGTGGGTCTTCACCTGGGAGGTCCCGGACGGTACGTGGGGCTCGACGGGACAGGTCACCCGCCTCGTCGACGTGATGGGCTACCTCGCCCCCGAGCTTCGCGAGCCGGCCGTGGAGCGCCTCGCCGCGCGGCGCCGGGCCGAGGCCCGCGCGCTCCTCGAGGCCGCCGGTGCCCAGGCTGCGGTGAGCGGTTGATGATCATGACGACACGCTTGCAAACGCACGTGTTCACCAGCCCTAGCCGCGAGTTCGGGCGCCACGGGCAGACGTTCTCGCCCACGACCGCGACGCTGGTGACCGGCGAGCGCGACGCCGTCCTTGTCGACGCGCAGTTCATCAACGACGAGATCGCCAACCTCGGCGACATGATCGAGCAGACCGGCAAGCGGCTGACGTCGATCTATGTCACGCACGCGCACGCCGACCACTACCTCGGCCTCGGCCAGCTCACGGAACGCTTCCCCGGCGCGCAGGCCGTGACGACAGCGCCGGTACTTGCCGCCATCCACAAGACGGTCGACGACCAGATGGCGCAATGGCGGGCCATGTTCGGCGACGCCGTCCCCGAACCGGCGCTCCTGCCGTCGCCGCTCGACGGCGACACGATCGATCTCGACGGCCAGGTACTGCGGGTGGTCGAGGTCGGTCAGGGAGACATCGAGCCCAGCACGATCGTGTACATCCCCTCGATCGACACCGTCGTCGCGGGAGACGTCGCCTACAACCGGGTTCACCTGATGCTGGCCCTCAGCGGCCCGAAAGAATGGGACGCGTGGATCTCCAGCGTCGACCAGATCGAGCGCCTCGGCCCGAAGGCGGTCATCGCCGGTCACAAAGCGCCCGACGCCCGCGACGACGACGTGGCGACCATCCTGGACGGCACCCGCGACTACATCCGCGCATTCCGTGACGCTGTCGCCGCCAGCGGCGACGCTCAGCAGGTCGTGGACACGATCAGCGCGGCGTATCCCGATTACGGAAACCTGACCACGCTGCTGGTGTCGGCACGCGCGGCGTTCCGGCAACGAGGCTGACCGCAAGCCGGGCTCAGGACAGTACCGTCTCGTCCGTCGCGCCCGGCCCGGCGATCACCCTGACCGCGCGGGGCGCGACGTCGTCGCCGCAGTAGGCGCAGACGAGCCTGTGCCCGGCCGCGTGGCCGCACTCATGCTCGAAGATCACGGGCGGCCCGTTGGGCGCCTCGTACCGGTCGCCCCAGGCCATCAGCGCGCTGATCACGGGGAACAGGTCCTTGCCCTTGCGCGTGAGGCGGTAGTCGTTCCAGTCGCGCGCCTCGGTGTATGGCGCCTTCTCGACGATCTCCAGGCCGACGAGCTTATCGAGCCGGTTCGTCAGCACGTTCTTGGCGATCCCCAGCGTGCGCTCAAGCTCGGCGAAGCGGTGCGGGCGGCGCAGCAGCTCCCGGACGATGAGCAGCGTCCAGCGCTCCCCGACCGCCTCCAGCGTCCTCGCGATCGAGCAGTTCTGGCCCGTGTACTCGTTCTTGAGCATGGTCACCAGAATACCCGCGAAGTTGCTCGACACAACCAAAACAATCCGCTCATGGTTGTTTGAAGCAACCATGAAGGGTATTGTGCCGGACATGAGAGCAACCGTCCCCGACCGCTCACCGGCCTCCGAAGACCTGCCTGCGACGATCATCGAGAGCCTCGAGGCGACCGCGGCGGCCACGCCGGACAGCCCGGCGCTGCAAGTGTTCGGTAGCAATCGCGTCATCACCTGGAGTGAGTACGTGCGCCGCTCGCGAGCGCTAGCCCACGATCTCGCGGCCTTCGGCCTCACCCACGGCGACGTGGTCGCCTTCCTTCTCACCAACCGGCCCGAGTTCCACCTCATCGACGTGGCCGCAGTGCGCCTCGGGTGCGCGACACTGTCTCTGTATCACACGGCCACCCCCAGGGAGATGGGGTTCCAGCTGGCCGACTCGGGCGCCCGCGTCGTCGCCACCGAGCGGCGCTTCCTCGCCGCGATCGAGCCGCTGGCCGCCGAGTACGCCGTCGAACTGCTGGTCATCGACGACCCGGACCGGCCACAGCCGCTGCCGGCGCTCACCGCCGACATCGCGGCCGACGTGGAAGGACCCAAGGCCGAGATCGACCCGGACGATGTGATCTGCCTGCTTTACACCTCGGGGACCACCGGGCCGCCCAAGGCCGTCGAGGTGACACATCGCGGGACGCTGGCCATGGTGCGCGGAGTCAACACCCTCGTCCCCCCGCCGGAGGCGGTCCGGCGGATCTCCTATCTCCCGGCGGCGCACATCGCCGAGCGCGGCTACGCCCACTACGCCCACATCGAAGGAGGAGGTCTCGTCACGACCCTCGACGACATGGCCCTCCTGCCCGAGGCGCTGGTGATGGTGTCGCCGACGAACCTGCTGTCCGTACCACGCGTATGGGAGAAGCTCAAAGCAGCCATCGAGGCCAGCATCGCCGACACGCCGTCTGCCGGCAGGTCGGTCTCCACGGCGATGGATCGGGTGCGGCGCCTCCAGCGTGGCGAGGCCGCGCCGGGGGAGTCCGACGCGGCGTCCGATGAGGCCGAGGCGAACGTGTGGCGACCGCTGCGCGAACGGTTCGGGCTCGCCGACCTGCGATGGGCGGTGACCGGTGCCGCGCCCTGCGCACCCGAGCTGATCGAGTTCTTCAACGCCATCGGAGTGCCTCTCGTCGAGACGTGGGGGATGTCGGAGACGTCGGGGATTGCAGCGATCAACCCGCCTGCTCGCAACAAGATCGGAACCGCGGGTCCGCCCATTCCCGGGCTGGAGGCCAAGCTCGCAGGCGACAGCGAGCTGCTCGTGCGCGGGCCGACCGTCGTCACCGGCTACCGCAAAGACCTGGCGCGGACCGCCGACGCGTTCACCGAGGACGGGTGGCTCCGCACCGGCGACCTCGCAGTGATCGACGCGGACGGCTACGTACGACTGATCGGCCGTAAGAAGGAACTCATCATCAATGCGGCCGGGAAGAACATCAGCCCCAACGCCATCGAGGCGGCCGTGAAGGCGGTGACCCCACACGTCGCGCACGTGTGCGTGGTCGGCGATGGACGCCCCTACCTCGTCGCCCTGGTCGTCCCCGCCCCCGATGCGGCCGCGCAGATAGCGCCAGCGGCACTGCGCGCAGCGATCCAGGCCGCCATCGAGCACGCCAACCGCGGCCTGGCCCGCGTCGAGCAGATCAAGCAATTCGCTCTCGTGTCAGACGCCTGGCCGCCAGGCGGCGAGTACGTCACCCCGGGAGCGCAGAAGCTGCGCCGAACGCAGATCGCACACGACTACGCGGCGACCATCGACGCCCTCTACGCGAAACCGGGAACGCCATGAGGCGCGAGGCGGAGTTCCGTACGGAAGACGGCACCCTGCTGCGCGGCTTCCTGCACCTACGGGCGGGAGGGCCGCCGGCGCCCGGCATCGTGATGGCTCACGGTTTCTCCGGCGTCAAGGAACAAATCGACCCCTACGCCGCTCTCTTCGCCGAGGCCGGCTTCGCAGTACTCCTCTACGACCACCGCGGCTTCGGCACATCCGGAGGCGAGCCGAGACTCGAGGTCGACCCGTACCACCAGATCTCCGACTGGCGCGACGCCATCAGCTTCGCCGCCACACTCCCCGAAGTCGATGCCCTGCACGGCTTCGGCATCTGGGGCTCAAGCTTCGCCGGCGGGCTGGCACTCGTCGTCGCCGCCAACGACAAGCGCGTACGCTGCGTGGTTTCGCAGATCCCCAACGTCAGCGGCCACCGCAACAGCCGCGAGATGTTCTCCGCCGCCCAGCTCATGGAACTCCGCGGCCGATTCGCTGACGACCGCGCGCTCCGCCTCGCGGGCCATCCCCCGGCGATGATCCCGGTCTTCACGACCGAGCCCGGACAGCTCTGCGCGCTGCCACCCACCGTCAGCCAGCAGTTCATCGACTACGGCCTGGCAACGACACCGACCTGGCGCAACGAGGTGACGCTGCGCTCACTCGAGCACATGATCGAATTCGAACCAGCGGGCTGGGCACCCCACATCGCCCCCAAACCCCTGCTGATGATCGTCGCAGCGCAGGACACCTGCACCTTCCCCCAAATCCAACTCGACGTCTTCGAGGCCGCCCGACAACCCAAGAACCTCATCGTCCACCAAGGCAGCCACTTCGACACCTACACCGACCACTTCGGCGAAACCAGCCAGCCCGCCCGGGACTGGTTCCTAAGACACCTCACCATTGCCGTCTGCGGATGAGGCGCTGCGCGATCTGGTGCGGGTCCGTCGAGGAAGCCCGGCAGGTGCGGCAAGCGTTCGGCATGCCTAGCGGCCCAGTACCGAACGTCGCCGAGGTACTCGAACAACACGGCATCCTGCTCATCCGCCTCCCCCTGGACACCGCCGGCGTCGACGCCTTCTCCCTGCCTTTTCATGACCGGCCCGTCGTCGTGCTCGGCACCGACAAGAACGGCCGCGCACGATCCCGATTCGACGGCGCTCACGAGCTCGGGCACCTCGTCGTTCACGGCGACCAGATCTGGGGCGTGAAAGAACTGGAGCGCCAAGCTCACGCCTTCGCCGCAGCCTTCCTCATGCCCACCGAAGACATCCGCGACGAACTACCCGATCGCGCCGACTGGCCCGTCCTGTTCCAGCTGAAACGGAAATGGCAGGCATCACTGGCAGCGCTCCTGATGCGAGCACGCACCCTGGGCCGCATGAGCGAGAACAACTACCTGACCGCAGTCAAGGCTGCCTCAGCCCGCGGATGGCGACGCGTCGAGCCAGTACCGCCAGGGAAACCGGAACATCCGACCTGCTTGACGCTAGTGACCGCCACCGCTGATTAGCCCACCGCACCAGCCGGTCCGGCCCCGGCGACCACGCCAGCCCTGCCACCGCGGCAAACCACCGCGGCAGAAACCATCGCGGCAACCACCGCGGCAAAAGGCGATCTCCCAGATTCCTCCCAATACGGGAACAGCTCCCATCCGCGGCGTAGGATGAGAGCTGTCCAGTGAGCTTCTGACCTGGCCTTGCAGGTTAATTCCTGTGGAGCCCCGTTACGGAATCGAACCGTAGACCTTCTCCTTACCATGGAGCCTCGGTCTTCCGCTGACCGGCACCGGCCTGAGAGGATGTGATATTCAACCTGCTGATTACGGTCCGGAAGAGT
>Ga0187814_10000387_pt1 | contig 14322 bp, 18 predicted proteins | sample NC_S_4_FD_132450 | JGI IMG/M metagenome (GOLD analysis project Ga0187814, IMG submission 132450) | Wetland sediment microbial communities from Neuse River Estuary, North Carolina, USA - ASW-S_4 | ecosystem: Environmental > Aquatic > Freshwater > Wetlands > Sediment | place: USA: North Carolina... | reverse complement strand
GGTCAGCACCACCGCGGCGGCGCCCTCGGCCGCGGCGTCATCCAGCGCGCCGCACAGCGCCTGGCACAGCTCGGTGTCCAGCGCGTTGGCCTTGCCGTGCCGCATGGCCAGCACGGCCACGCCGTCCTTCGTGGTGGAATCGATCACCGGTGGCCTCCGTTGCAGGTCATCAGCTCCCGGCTGAGGATCTCCGCTGCACCTCCGGCGCAGCCATCAGGCAGGAACCCGCGTCACCGGAGTTCCAGGCTAGTGGAAACGTGCGACACCGCATGTCGTGACGGGGTAACCGCGGGCGACGCTAGCGGGGTGCCAGTCGCTGCAGTGGCCGGTAGGAAGCCGGGGTCTCTCGTCGCGCCAGGCGGCAAGTGATGACGTCGTTTCGTCCGCCTCAAGCTCCCAGGCGAAGGTCTCGATGTCCGCGCGGCGGACCGCGAACATCGGAAGCGACCGTGCCTGGCACCAGACCTGGACCGCTTCACCTTCCTCCTCGGTGGAGCGACGGCGAAGACCTCTTCGGACCCCGCAGGGATGACACGCCCGGCACCGCACGCTAAAGGCCTGCCGCCGACGGGCCGGCAGCCCTCAGTTCCGCGCGGGCCACCAGCTTGCAGTCATCGTCATAGGTGATCACCCCTGCCAGCGTCTCCCCGGCCATCACCCGGGGCAGCCAGTACGCCTCGTCATCCCACATCTGCTCCAGCGGCAGCGACGCGACATCGAACCACTCCGGAACCATCTCCTCCGACTCCCGCGGCTCGCCGCTCCACCGCTCGCCGAAGAACACCGTGACCACCGCGTCCAGCTCAGGGCGCGAGGGAAAGACAAAGCTGAGCTCCGCCCGCTCAGTCACACCGCCCAGTTCGACCGCGATCCCGGCCTCCTCACCCGCCTCGCGGACCGCGCACGCGGCATCGCTCTCACCCTGCCCGGCCTTACCGCCCAGGCCCATGACCATGCCCGACCCGAAACCCCGCTTCTTCCGCCCCAGCAGCACCTGCCGCTGACCGCGCTCACCGGACCGGAACACGTAACACAACGTCTGCCTGCTCACCGGCACACGCAACAGCATCCCACTCAGTGTGGTCACTTCTCACGAACATCGATCACCGTTCCAGCCGCCCGCGCGGTCAGAACTCACCAACAAGCACGGCCGGTTCCCGAAAACAAAATCAACAGGTACAAAGGCAGGACCAAAGCCTCTCTCCGAGTTGTGCACATCGGTTAATCCTCTGCTCGGAGGTTCTTCTCTGAGGACGTGATGGCACTGACAACCGCGCACCTGCCTGAGGTATCGCGCTCCACCCTAGCCAGGCCAACGCCGCTCGAGATCACTCTGCGTATTGAGCCTGAAGTGGAATACTTGCGGGGGTGAGTGGCATGGACTTTGCCCTCTACCGGGAGAGCCTGGGGAAGTACCTTTTCGATGGCCGGCCGGAGGTCTATTTCAGTACCCGCCTGAACGGCACCGAGCGGGTGTTGTTGGAGCTGCACGAACACACTCACTGGGAGGTGGCCAACGCCTCGACATACGGGAAAGAGCAGCTAATGCTGGCCGAGGCGATCCGGCACAAGGCCGGGGACCCTGTCGCCGCGGAATTGGGGAAGTGCCTGGAGACCTCGGTGGAGTTCTCGCGGCTGGCGTACGAAGGGTCGGCGCTCGCCGCGGAGCGGTCTTTGATGGCGATCGTCGGCGCTTCGTCACCCGAGTGGAATTCCCTCCTGCGGACGAAACTCTACGGGCAGGCTGACCGGCTATTCGGGGACTGGCTTCGCAAGCTCCCCTACTCACCTTCAGCGCAGGCTTCGATCGCCACGAATGCGGCGGAACTGTGCCTGAACTCGGTCTCCATCCTTGACGCCACGGAGTCCGAGCGCGACGCCATCTCGGCGCGTGACCCGAAGACCTTGCGCGCGGCCGACGTGCGGGCACGGCTGGCCCGGCGATCCCCGGACTCCCTGCTCGGGCTACTCAGCAAGCGGCTGGTGGCCAGGACGGGCGAATTCGTGGCGCGCCTCGATGCCGCCATCGACGGCGGCCTCGCCCAGGACGGGCTGACCGCCGCCGTGCTCCGGACCGAGGGAGCGCTCCCCGACATGAGCGCGATGGCGGAGGGCCACCTCACGTACGTCACATATGAGGCGCTGCGCCGCTTCGCAGAGGACAGCGGCGCAATCGACGGCACGCGAGAGCACGGCCTGCTGCAGGACATCTTCCAGTACTTGCAGGCAGACTGGATCGGCAAACTGCTCGCCGACGAGCTACTGGGCGTGCCCACCGCGCGTGGCATCCGCGCGCGACCACTGACTGAGGACGTGGTCCGCGGCGACCTGGATTTCTTTTCGACCATCTACACAGTCGTTCATCCGCCGGAGCGGGATCGGGCAACCGATATCCGGGTCACGTCCTGGGCCCCAGTCCACCAGGCGCTCCGGAGCTTGCCTGGACAGCCGCAGCTTTATCTCGCGATCACCGCCATCGAACCGCTTCCGCACTCTGCGGGCTCGCGCCCGGCAGGGTCAGAGCCAGAGGCATGGTACGAGCTCTCGGCGGCGAGTGCGGTCATCGCGCCGCACGATGACTTCAACTGGAAGTTCGGCCGGTCGCGGTACGTCATGAGCGTGCCCGGCTCGCGATTGCGCGAGGCGGTCGGGGAGCTCCTCCACTACAACCTGGCCGTCGCGGTTCCGTTCGACCTGATCGACCTGCCGACGGGGCGCATACGCCACCTCGGCACGCTGCCCCGGAACGCGACGGTAGGGTGCCTGCTCGAGAACGCTCCGTTCGCCGATTGGGCGCGGGAGATTAGGCGCCTGTCGCGGTCCTCCCGCACCATCAGCCACTACTACGAGATCGGCCCGGCAGCGGCGAACTTCATCATCACCTTCGGGATCGCCGATACCGCCACCTGGTTCGTCTACATGCCGCTGTCCATGTCCATGCGCCGGTTCATTGACGCCGGCGCCGTGTCCCTCGCCGAGGACGCCGGTCACGAGCTGGCGAAGACACTCGACGATGTCCCCATGAGCAGGCAGTTCGCCGCAGCATCATTCCTGATCTGCGAGCAATACCTCCGCAACGGACTGTGAGCCGACGTTGCCAGCGACACGGGAACCCAAGGATCCGCTGACCGAGTTCATTTCCGAGGCCAGCGCCGCCGCAATGACGGCCGGACTTGCCGCTCCACCGGCAGGGGCGGACGTTGCGGCGCTCCTGAGCCGCTTCACGTCATTCGAAGCCGACGCGCCCGCCGATCAGGGTTACGAGCGCATCCTGCTCATCAAGGACCCGGCCTGGTTCCCCGAATCGGGGAACTCGGTGAAGCCCGGCAACTTGCGCTTCAATCTCGGCACCCTCTTCGAGGCGATCGCGAGCGGCGTGGCGGCCGGCTTCTCCGTCGGCACCCCGATCGTCGCCGTCCTCACCGGACTGCTCGCGATCAGACAGCTGATCCGGGCGGCAACGGTTGACCTCTCCGACCGCGACGCCCTGGTGATCTGGTCCCTCTGGTCGTGTGAGCGGCGGGGAGATCCGGCCACGATCGAGATGATCCGCTCGCGCGCCCTGGCCGAGGCGGCCCAGGTCGGCTCGGCCACTCGGCCGTCCGCAGCCGAGATAGAGCACAGCCTGGATCGTCTGGCGAGACTTGGGACCGTCCGTCAAGCGAAAGATGGAACGTGGGAGACCCGCGAGGCGGTCACCGTCCGCACCTAGCCCTACCACGGCCCTACAACGTCGCAGCCCCCCAGTCCGATCTCAGAGAGGGGAAGGCGGCTGTTCCCGGCGACTCGCCGCAGCCAGGCACCCCAGGCGCCGTCGGTCTTTGCCACCCAGCGAGCACTTGTCCGCGCGCAGGTCCGGAAAAGCCTCACTACCGCTGACCTCGTGATCTGGCTGCCATCGGGTCTGCCGCAATAACCGGGTCGCTGTCATATTCATCCGCTGGGCGCCTCGTCACCCGGCTAAAGGGCGGCGGGGTCCGGCGGGCGCCAGTCGTAGATCGGGGCTAGGCCGCGCAGGGCGGCGGACGGGGCGAGCTTGCCGAGGGTCTGGGCCAGGCCGTCGCGCAGAGCGACGGCGGCCGGGGAGGTCCACATGGCCATCCGGCCGGCTCGCCGGGACAGCCGGACCACCTGGGTGGTGCGCGCCAGCCGCATCGTGGTGTACTCGGTCAGCATCGCGGCGACCCGCGATCCACCGTCCGCGGCCGCCGCCAGGCGGGCCAAGACTGCGGCGTCCTCCAGCGCCTGGCAGGCGCCCTGGCCGAGGTTCGGCGTCATCGGGTGCGCCGCGTCGCCGAGCAGCGCGACCCGGCCGCTGTGCAGCGCCGGGAGCGGCGCGGCGAGTTCGGAGACGTCGTGCCTGAGCACGGCGTCGGGCGCGGTCATCGCGAGCAGCGCCGGGATCGGCTCATGCCAGCCCCCGAAGCGCCGAACAAGCTCGGCCAGCTCCCCATCCCCACCCCGCGCGCCCTGCGGCGCGTCCGCGGCGGCGTAGCAGTACACCCGGCCGTCGGCGAGCGGCATGACCCCGAAAACGGAGCCGCGGCCCCAGGTCTCCGCCATCGGCACCGAACCCGAAACCCCCGGCGTCAGCAGCCGCCACGTGGTGAACCCCGCGTAGCGAAGCCCCGGATGCGCCGGGAACAGCGCGCTCCGCACGGCCGAGTTGATCCCGTCCGCCGCGACCACCAGATCGGCGTCGATCTCCCCCGCCGTCGTCACCACGTGCCCGTCCGGGCTGGCCGACGTCACCTCGGCGGACAGCGCGACGACGCCGTGTGGGACCCGGGTCGTCAGTGCGTTGATCAGCCGGGCGCGCGGCAGCAGGATGACCGGGTCGCCAAAGCGGTCGGCGATCATCCGGTCGGTGGAACTGCGCAGCAGCCACCGCCCGTCGGGGCGGCGGATCCCGATCTCCTGGCGGTTCACGTCCGCGCGGACCATGTCGCCCGCGCCGATCACGTCGAGCGCGCGCAGCCCGTTCGGCGCCATCGCCAGCCCCGCCCCGACCGGCTCGAGCGACGCCGCCCGCTCGCATGCGGTGACGTCCCAGCCGGCTGCGTGCAGGCCCGCCGCGGCCGCCAGCCCGCCGATTCCCGCCCCGATGATCACGGCTCTGGGCCGCGCCCCGCCTACGGTCATAGACCATAGGCAATCACGGTTTACCCGGCGCCGGCGACTTGCCTGGTGACCCGGTTGAGGCGGTTGAAGACGCCCGCGTTCGAGGAACACCGGGCGCACTTGACCACCGTCGCCGGCCGGGTGGCGCTGAACCTGCTCGAGGCCCGGCGGTCGCGCCGCGAGGACGTCGGTGGCGGGCGGGACTTTGCGGGTGGCGTTCGGCTTCACGATCGGCGCCGGCGGGCGCGTCGCGCGCATCGACCTGATCGCCGACCCGGGCGTGCTCCGATCTCTCTCCATCGAGCGCTAGGAACCTTGCAGGAGGGGTAGCAGGACGGGCAGCATGGGCCACAGGTGATCCGTGTGGAACGGTGAAAGGGGAACCATGCCGGACCCGTCAGTCCTGGGTATCGTCCTGGCCGGCGGCGTCGGCACTCGCCTCGCGCCGCTGACCGCGGACCGGGCCAAGCCCGCCGTGCCGTTCGGCGGGGTGTACCGGCTGGTCGACTTCGCGCTGTCTAACCTGGTCAACAGCGGTATCAGGAAGATCTGCGTGCTCACCCAGTACAAGAGCCACAGCCTGGACCGGCATATCTCCGTGACCTGGCGGATGAGCGACCTGCTCGGCAACTACGTGACGCCGGTGCCCGCGCAGCAGCGGCTCGGGCCGCACTGGTACACCGGCTCCGCGGACGCGATCTTCCAGTCGATGAACCTGATCAACGACGAGAACCCGGAACTAGTGCTGGTCGTTGGCGCCGACCACGTGTACCGGATGGACCCCAGGCAGATGATCGCGCGGCACGTGGAGCACGGCGCGGGCGTGACGGTCGCGGCGCTGCCGGTCAACCGGCAGGATGCCAAGGCGTTCGGCATCGTGGGCGTCGGGCCGGACGGGCGGACCGTCGAGACGTTCCTCGAGAAGCCGTCCAACCCGCCGCCGCTGCCGGACAACCCCGAGGAGTCCTACGCGTCGATGGGCATCTACGTGTTCAGCACGAAGGTGCTCGTCGACGCGCTGCGCAGGGACGCGGACGATCCCGGAAGCCGGCACGACGTGGGCGGGAACATCATCCCGTTGCTCGTCGGGGACGGCGTCGCGCAGGCGTATGACTTCCTGACCAACCAGGTGCCAGGCTCGACCGAGCGCGACGCCGGCTACTGGCGGGACGTCGGCACCATCGACGCGTACTTCGACGCGCACATGGACCTGCGCACCATCGAGCCCATGTTCAACCTGTACAACTACCGCTGGCCGATCCTCACCCACGTGGAGAACCTGCCGCCCGCGAAGTTCGTGCACGACGTCGGCGACCGGGTGGGCCGGGCGATCGACAGCCTCGTCAGCAACGGCGTGATCGTCTCCGGCGGCCTCGTGCGCCAGTCCGTGCTGTCCCCGGGGGTGCGGGTCAACAGCTGGGCCACGGTGGAGTCCAGCGTGCTGCTGCACAACACGATGGTCGGCCGGCACGCGGAAGTCAGGCACGCGATCATCGACAAGAACGTCTTCGTCCCCGAAGGGGTCAAGATCGGCGTGGACAAGGAGCACGACCGCGCCCGCGGGTTCGTGGTGTCGCCCGGCGGCATCACCGTGGTCGGCAAGGGTCAGGTGGTCACGGAGTGAAGGTGGCGCTGCTCACCCGCGAGTACCCGCCCGAGGTCTACGGCGGCGCCGGCGTGCACGTCGAGTACCTGGCCCAGGCGCTGTCGCCGCTGGTGGACCTCACCGTCCACTGCCAGGGCCAGGACCCGGAGGACGCGGTGGCGCACCCCCCGTGGGCGGCGCTGAAGGACCAGGTGCTCCGGGTGTTCTCCGCGGACCTGTCGATGGCGGACGCCGTCGGCACCGCGGACCTCGTGCACTCGCACACCTGGTACGCGAACCTGGCCGGGCACCTCGCGGCGCTGCGGTACGGCATCCCGCACGTCGTCACGATGCACTCCCTCGAGCCGCTGCGCCCGTGGAAGGCCGAACAGCTTGGCGGCGGTTACGCGCTGTCCTCCTGGGCTGAGCGGGTGGCTGCCACCAGCGCGTCGGCGGTGGTGGCGGTCTCCGAAGGCATGCGGGCTGACATCCTGGCCGCGTATCCAGAAATTCATCCCGAACGTACGCGTGTCATACGCAACGGCATCGATACTTCCGAATACCGGCCGGACCCGGAGACCGACGCGCTGGAGCGGCACGGAGTCGATCCCGACCGCCCGTATGTCATCTTCGTGGGCAGGATCACCAGGCAGAAGGGCCTGCCCGTGCTGCTGCGTGCCGCGGCGTCGCTCGACCCGTTGGCGCAGCTCGTGCTCTGCGCGGGAGCGCCGGACACCCCGGAGCTGCTCGCCGAGGTGACGACGCTGGTGGACGGCCTGCGCGCGTCGCGGTCCGGCGTGCTGTGGATTCCGGAGATGCTGCCTAAGAAAGAGATCATCCAGTTGCTCACGCACGCGCTCGTCTTCGTCTGCCCGTCGCTGTACGAGCCCCTCGGCATCGTCAACCTGGAGGCGATGGCCTGCCAGACCGCGGTCGTGGCATCCCGGGTCGGGGGCATCCCCGAGGTCGTCGAGGGGACCGTGACCGGGCTGCTGGTCCCGCCCGACGACCCGGCGTCGCTGGCCGACGCGCTGAACATGCTGATCCGCGACCCGGAGCGCGCGGCCGCCATGGGCCTGGCGGGGCGGGAGCGGGCGGTCGCCGAGTTCAGCTGGGACACCATCGCCGCCCAGACCGCGGAGCTGTACGCCGAGCTGACCGGGCTCCCGGTGGGCGTGATCACGCCCACCGGGTGAGGATCTCCTCGCCCCGCAAATCCGGCGGCGCAATGTGAGCGCCTTGCTATGGGCGCGCTGGTCAGGTAAGTGGCGCTGAAGTCCTCGTCGCCGTGTTCCTTGGCCCCCTGGGTCCGCCCGCGCCAAGCACCGCGACTGTCTCGGTCCGCACGGTCTCCGTCTGCGTGCCGCTCATCTGTCCGTATTCCCCTGTGGTGACTGTCGGTTCAGCGGTTTACCCGCGCACCTACCCCGTGACTTCACGAGAAACCGAGGCGACGGGATCTCGGGTCTGAGCCGCTAATTTCCCGATACTCGTTTTCGCCACCTCGTGCCGGGTAGCGGGCGAAACCGTTCGAGAAAAAATCACGACCTGAGGAAGTAAGGAGGCTGGAGAGATGAATAGCGGCATGCGGGCCGCGACAGCCGTCGCCGTCGGGTATGTGCTCGGCCGCCGGAAGAAGCTTCGCACCGCGACGCTCGTGGCCGCGGCGACCGCGGTCGGCGGTACGACCGTGGGTGGCATGGTACTGCGCCGGGGCATGAAGCTGGCCGGCTCGTCGGACGCGCTTGGCAAGGTCGCGCCGCAGCTTGGCGAGATCGTGGACACCGTGCGCGGGGATCTGCTCGCCGCGGGGAAGTCAGCCGCCACGGCGGCGGTCAGCAACCGGCTGGACTCGCTCACCGACTCGATCCACGACCGGGCCGAGCGGGTGCGCAATCCCGGGGCTTTTGCCGAGGAGGGCGCGGGTCAGGCGGCGGCGGCCGGGCGCGCGGCAGGCGGCGCGGGCGGCCGGGCGGCGTCTGGCGCTGGCGGCACGGCCCGGCGGCTGGCCGGGCGCGGCAGGGCCGGCTCGCGCGACGAGGACGAGTACGAGGCCGATGAGGCTGGCGAAGCCGGCGAGCCCGACTACGAGGCCGATGAGGCTGACGAGACCGACTACGAAGCCGACGACTACGAGGCCGGCGAGGCGGACGAGGCTCCCGCCAGGCGCGCCCCAGCGCGGCGCCGGCCGTCCGTGACCAGGTCGAGGAGGTAGCGAGATGGCACGCGCGGACAAGCCAAGCGCACCGATGGACCGGCTCAGAAACGAGGCAGGCGGCCTGCTCGACGCGCTCGCCCAGCGCGCGACCTCGGCCCTGCGCGACAAGGTGGAAGACGCGACCGGGCGGCTCACCGACTACGTCGACGGCGGCGGCGGGCCTGGCCTGATGGCCGCGGTCACCGGCGCCAGGAACGTGGCCGAGGGCAAGGGCCCCGTCCGGTCGCTGCTCGGCGCCGGGTTCGCCGGCGTGAAGGAGAAGGTGCGGGGGATGTTCGGCAGGGGCAAGAGCGGCGGCAGGCAGAAGCTCAAGCTCACCAACATCGTCGAGTCCGTCGAGGTGGGCGTGCCGCTGCGGCTCGCCTACAACCAGTGGACCACCTACCAGGACTTCCCCACCTTCACGAAGAAGGTCGAGCAGGCCGAGCCCGACGAAGACGGCGCGAAGGTCAAGTGGAAGGCGCAGGTCTTCTGGTCGCATCGCGAGTGGGAAGCCACGATCACCGACCAGCGTCCCGACGAGCGGATCATCTGGCGCTCCCAGGGCCAGAAGGGTCACGTCGACGGCGCGGTCACGTTCCACGAGCTGGCCCCCAACCTGACCAAGATCGTGGTCGTCCTCGAGTACCACCCGCAGGGGTTCATGGAGCGGACCGGCAACCTGTGGCGGGCCCAGGGACGCCGCACCCGGCTGGAGCTCAAGCACTTCCAGCGGCACGTCATGGCCCACGCCCTGCTCAACCCCGATGACGTCGAGGGCTGGCGCGGGACCATCGAGGACGGCGAGATCGTCAAGGACCACGAGACCGCGATCCAGGACGAGCAGGAGCGAAACGGCGAGCAGCAGCCCGCGGACGAGTTCGGCGAGGAGCGCGACGAGTGCGAGGCGCCGCAGGACGAGGGCCCCGACGGCGAGGCCGGAGCTCGTGAAGACGAGGCCGAGGCGCCCGGGGACGAAGCCCCCGAGGACGAGGAAGCCGGCGAAGACGGCAGCCGCGAGCGGCCCGCCGCTCGGCGCCGCGCCGCCCCCGCCGCCGCCAACGGCGGCACCCGGGCACGCCGACCCGCCGCCAGCCGCGCGGCGCGGTCCGATGACCGGCCGCAGCGGGCCGCGCGACGTGGCGCGACGCAATGGAGGACGCGCTAATGACGGTAATGCAGCAGCCAGGCGGCATGAGCGGCGGACGCCCGCAGCCATCGGGACTGGCCGACGTCATCGACACGATCCTCGACAAGGGGCTGGTCCTCGACGCCTACGTGCGGGTGTCGCTGGTCGGCATCGAGCTGCTCACGATCGACGCGCGCGTGGTGATCGCGAGCGTCGACACCTACCTGCGCTTCGCCGAGGCCGTGAACAGGCTGGACATCGCGCACGACAAGGAGACGCTGCCCGATCTCGTCGGTGACATGGCGGAGGGCGGCGCCAAGCACAAGACCAAGGGCGTCCTCGAGGCCGCCGGGGACAAGCTCCGCGAGTTCACAGACGCGCAAGGCGAACAGGGCGGCGAGCGCGCCGGCGCCGGCCGGCGCTCCCGCCGGGAGGGAGACTGACCATGGCCGCGCAGACGCGGGAAATGCCCGCCGCCCAGGAAGCGGGGAACAAGGCCGTCTACATCTACGGCATCATGCCGGGCGACGTCGAGCTCGAGCCCGGCACGACCGGCGTCGGGGACCCGCCGGCCGAAGTCCGGATCGTCCGGAACGGCGACCTCGCCGCCCTGGTCAGCGACGTGGACACGGACAAGCCGCTGGGGCGGCCAGAAGACCTCTACGCGCACGAGGAACTGCTCGACTCGAGTTCCGCCGACGTGCCGATCCTGCCGCTGCGGTTCGGCGCCGTGGTCTCCAGCGACGACGCGGTGGCCGAAGAGCTCCTCGGCGCCCATCACGACGAGTTCACGGCGGCCCTCGAGCAACTGGAGGGCCACGCCGAGTACGTGGTGCGAGGCCGTTACGTGGAGGACGAGATCCTGCGCGATGTGCTGTCGGAGGACCCGCGAGCCGCGCAGCTTCGCGACCAGATCAAGGGCGCGGACGAGGATGCCACCCGGGAACTGCGGATGCAGCTCGGCGAGATCGTCAGCGACGCCGTCGACGCCAGGCGCGAGCAGGACACCCGCGCGGTCGGCGCCGCACTGGAGGGACACGTCGCGGCGAGCGTGGTGCGGCCGCCCAGCCACGACCTCGACGCCGTGCACATCGCCTTGCTCGTGGAGTCGGGCGCCGCGGACGACATGGAGGAGGCGCTGCAGCGGCTGGCCGACGACTGGAGCGGCAGGATCGACCTCCAGCTGATGGGTCCGCTGGCCGCCTACGACTTCGTCGGCGTCGGCACGCTTCCGGATCAGGAGAGCTGACATGGGGCTGCTCACACTGCCGCTGCGCCTTCCCTTCCTGCCCGTGCTCGAGGTCATCCGGCTTGCGGAGCTGATCGGCGACGAGGCCGAACGCCAGCTCAACGACCCGGCGCGAATCAGGCGGGAGATCGAGGAGGCGCTGCGGCTGTGGGCGGCCGGGGAGATCTCGGACGAGGAGCGGGACCGCATCGAGCATGAGGTCACGGGCCGGCTCGTGACGAGAACAGGAGGCGAGCGTCATGGCTGACAGACAGTCGGCGCGCCACAGCGAGAACACGAAGCAAGCCGACCGGGCGCCAGCGCCGCGGCTCACCGCCGCGGCGGCGGGACGCGAGGCGCTGCAGCAGGTGGCCGAGCTGACCGGCAAGGAAGCGGAAGGCGTCAGCGGCGTGAGCCCGTCGGATGACGGCTGGACCGTCACGGTGGATGTGGTCGAAGACCGCAGGATCCCGTCGACGAGCGACGTGCTCGCGACCTATGAGACAGAACTCGACGCGGACGGCGAGCTGATCTCCTACCGGCGGGTCCGGCGCTATGCCCGGGGCCGCGGCGACGATGGGACCTCCTGACATGACCATTCAGCCGGGCGCTCAGGCCGCCCAGCTCTACGGAACCGGCTCATCTTCCGGGCGTGCCCCGGCCAACCTCGGCGACATCCTCGAACGGGTCCTGGACAAGGGCCTCGTGATCGCGGGTGACATCCAGGTCAACCTGCTCGACATCGAGCTGCTGACGATCAAGCTCCGGCTGGTGATCGCCTCGCTCGACACTGCCAGAGAGGTCGGCATCAACTGGTGGGAGAACGATCCCTGGCTGAACGCGGACGCCTCGCGGCGCGCCGAGGACCGCCAGTTGCGCGGCCAGGGCCGGGACCTGGAAGCGGAGAATCGCAGCCTCCGCCAGCGGATCAGCGAACTGGAAGCAGGCGGAAACGGGAGCCGGCATGAGCGCTGACCTCGGCGTCTGGGCGTACGCCATCACCAGGGACGACGGCGGCACGGACGTGTCCTCGCTGACCGGCGTGGCCGACGCCGGCGTGCGGGCCGCGCGGGCCGCCGGCCTGACCGTCCTGGTCAGCGACGTGGACCTGGCCGAGTTCGGCGAGGTCGCGCTCCGCCGCAACCTGGAGGACCTGGCCTGGCTCGAGACGGTGGCGCGGGCGCACCACTCGGTGATCGACGCCGCGTCGCGGCTGTTCCCGCTGCTGCCCACGCGGCTGGCCACCGTGTACAGCAGCGACGAAAGCATGGCGGCCGCGCTCGGCCCCCGCCGCGAGGAACTGCTCGCCGCGCTGCGGCGCGTCGGCGGGCGCGTGGAATGGGGGGTCAAGGCGTACGCGGCCGCCGAGGCGGAACCGGACGATCGCGTTCCGGCACAGGCCGCGGACGCAGGGGACGCCGCCGGCGGCCGGGGCGCCGGCCTCGCCTATCTCAAGCGGCGCCGGGCGCAGCTGTCCTCGCGGGCGGATGCCTGGCAGTCCGCGCTGGCGGCCGCGCGGGCGGTGCACGCGCACCTGGCTTCGCACGCCGTGCTCACCAGGCTGCATCCGCCGCAGTCGCCGCAGCTCAGCGGCAGTCAGCGGCCGATGATGCTCAACGCCGCCTACCTGCTCGACGCGAACGACGGGACGGGTTTCGCCGCGCGCGTCGCCGCCGCGGCCGACACGCACCCCGAGCTGGAGCTCGACCTGACCGGCCCCTGGCCGCCGTACTCGTTCACCGCGGACGACGGGCAGGACGGCCGATGACGCTGGCCCGCGACATCGTCCCGGCGGACCTGCCGGCCCAGCGGGTCGCCCTGGTCGACCTGCTCGACCGGGTGCTGGCCGGCGGGGTGGTGGTGACCGGCGAGATCACGCTGTCCGTGGCGGACGTCGACCTCGTGACGATCTCGCTGCGCGCGCTGCTCGCCTCGGTCAGCGCCCTCGCGACCCCGGCGGCGGAGGGAACCACATGACTCAGCCAGTCCGCTACCGCCTTGACGGCGACGACGACCCGCGGTCCGCCGAGCGGGGCCTGGCGTCGCTCGTGCTCACGATCGTGGAACTGCTCCGCCAGCTGATGGAACGCCAGGCGATCAGGCGCGTCGAAGACGGAACCGTCACCGACGAGCAGGCCGAACGGCTCGGCTGCGCCCTCATGCAGCTGGACGAGCGGATGTCGGAGCTCGTCGAGAAGTTCGGCTTGGAGCGCGAGGACCTGAACATCGATCTAGGGCCGCTGGGCCCCCTGCTTGGCGACTAACTGGCGACTAAGCGGCGGTTCGTCCTGATATCCCGAGGACAGCCACACGACTCGCAATGCCAGATGTGACACTTCGTGCAGGCAATCAGGTTGTGCATAGTTCCCTCTGAACGCCGGCGGGCACCTGTTCATTCCAGGTCAGCGGACGGCGTCCTTCCGGCTAGGCCAGGATCACGCCCGCGGCGGCGGCCGCGGTGAGCACCATGACGACAAGGGCGAGCAGGACGGTCGCGACGAGCTTCCCGTGCCGCGCCACCCATACCGACAGCAGCACCCAGAGATACCCCTCGCTGCGGGGCCCCAGCGCTTCGAGGACCCGGAACATGGCGGCGAACCTGGGATCGGTCGCGCGGACCTGGTTCTCGATCGCGGTCAGCGCTTCCTGCTCACGGGGCGCGAGGCTCATGTCACACCTCCCGGGGCGCCCGGCCGGCCGGGGCATCCGGCGGGCCCACAGAAAAAATATCGTAATGCGATGTATCATGCAAGAAACGTCCGACTTCCGGGCAGGTGATGAGGTTGCGGCAGATCAGGTTCCGCGCGCTGATCGCACTCGATCCCGTCGGCTCGCGCCGCGCGGCGTCGCTGCGACCGTCGCGGCACCCGGCACAGCAGTACCCCAACCGGACCCACACGCTGATGATCCGGGCGCTCCGCCTGCGCAGTCCCGGCGGCATCCGGTACTTCCCCGCGGAGATCTGCTGGGACGACGAGCAGCCGCTGCACCCCGGCGACCATGCCGAGGTGACGATCACGGTGACCGATGACGAGGCGCCCGATTACCTGGACGCGGGGCAG
>Ga0187814_10000385_pt1 | contig 14350 bp, 12 predicted proteins | sample NC_S_4_FD_132450 | JGI IMG/M metagenome (GOLD analysis project Ga0187814, IMG submission 132450) | Wetland sediment microbial communities from Neuse River Estuary, North Carolina, USA - ASW-S_4 | ecosystem: Environmental > Aquatic > Freshwater > Wetlands > Sediment | place: USA: North Carolina... | reverse complement strand
CCGGTACTTTACGGGGAGCGACCAGCTCCTGCTCCGGATCGACGGCTCGAAGACCGAAGAGGAATTGCCGACCACCGGGATCGGCACGAAACAGAAGAGCGAAATTACGCCACGGGATTTCGTTTGAAGAGTGACGGCCGCCACGCTGTCGGTCCCGCCCGCCCTATGGCCCGGGTTCGCGGAGCGCGCGTTCAGCCGGCCGAGAAATCGGCCCGCTGAAGGCACCGGGCGCGGTATTCGCTCGGAGACATGTCCGCGAAACGTTTGAAGGCCCGCGTGAAATTGAACTGATTCGCGAAGCCCAGTTTGTCCGCGATCTCCCGCACATGCAGGTTCGTGCTGGAAAGCATGGCCCGCGCGGCCTCGATCTTCAGGCGTGAGTAGTACTTCATGGGCGGCATTCCCATGCGCTGGGAGAAGACGCGGACGAAGTGCTCGCTGGAAAGCTGCAGGCGCGCGCAAAGAGAGTCGAGATCGAGGTCCTTCTCGATGGACATCTGCATGATCGCCAACGCCTTTTCCACATGGGCGTTGTCCACCACCCCATGGGGGGCGGCTCCCGCGGCCAGATCGTAGAGGAAGGCGATAAAGCTGTGTCGTCCCGCGCTTATGAGGTCGCTCCGAGACGAAAAGTGCCTTTCCAGCAGGTCCGCGAAGAAGAAACGTCGCGAAGTGCCGATGAGCCAGGGCGCTTCATGGTGGCCGCAGCGGTCGAGGAGTTCGAGCAGCTCCGCGTCCTCCGCCGCGCTGAAAAGCACCGCGTAATAGGTGATCGGGCGCTTGGCGTCCAGCGCGAGGATCTGATGTTCGACGAGGGGCGCCGTGAGATGGAGCGTCCCCGGGGCGATCGTCCAAGTGTGCCTGCCGTTTCTGAAACTCCCCGCGCCGGAGATGAAGTAGTGCAATTCGTAGAGACCGGGGCCGTGGCTGTGCCTGCGGCCATGCCATGTGATCTGACGTTCGTCCCGCAGATGGTACACGAACACAATATCGACAAATTGCATCGGACCGCTCCCCTTCGTTCCTGCGCTTCCTGAATCGCAAGCACTATGTCAATTTAAGATATATATCGTCAAAGCCCGAGATTGCCAATCCTCGCCTTATGGCATAGAACCATGAAAGCCTGCCAGAGGAGGAATGCGATGTCAGAACTGTTCCCCGGCGTACCCAAGATCAAGTATGAGGGCCCCGAATCGGACAATCCGCTCGCGTTCAAGCGCTATGATCCGGATAGGATGTTAGGCGGAAAGTCATTGAAGGACCACTTGCGTTTTTCCTTGGCGTTTTGGCATTCGATGACGGGATCCGGTCGCGATCCGTTCGGCGACCCGACCATGCTGCGCCCTTGGGATGGCATCGCCGATGAGATGGAGATCGCCCGCATGCGGATGCGCGGGGCATTCGAGCTGACCGAAAAACTTTCATTGCCCTTTTTCTGTTTCCATGATCGGGACATCGCCCCGGAGGGTGTGACGCTCCGAGAGACGAATCGCAAGCTCGATGCCATCGTGGCCCTGGCGGCCGAACTCTTGAAAACCAGCCCGACCCGCGTATTATGGGGCACGGCGAATCTCTTCGCGAATCCGCGGTTCATGCATGGAGCCGCCACGAGCCCGAACCCTCATATCTTCGCCTACGCGGCTGCCCAGGTCAAGAAGGCTCTCGAAATCACCATGGAACTCGGAGGACAGAACTATGTCTTCTGGGGCGGACGCGAAGGTTACGAAACCCTCCTCAACACGGACATGCGTCTCGAGCTCGACAACATGGGGCGATTTCTCCACATGGCGGTCGATTACGCCAAGGAAATCGGGTTCAAGGGACAGTTTCTCATCGAGCCCAAGCCCATGGAGCCGACCAAGCACCAGTACGACGCGGACTCGGGCGCCTGCTACGCCTTCCTGCAAGAATACGATCTGCTGGGGAGTTTCAAGCTCAACCTCGAGACCAATCATGCCACCCTCGCGGGGCATACGATTCAACACGAGCTTCGGTTCGCGCGGGACCGCAACATCCTCGGATCCGTGGACGCGAACCAGGGCGATGAACTCCTCGGTTGGGATACCGACCAGTTCCCGACCAACCTGTACACGGCCACCTTCATGATGTACGAAGTGCTCGGGAACGGCGGGCTCCATTCCGGCGGTCTCAACTTCGACGCGAAGCCGCGACGGGGCAGCTTTACGGTGGAAGACCTGGCCGTTTCGCACATCGCGGGCATGGATACCTTCGCGCGGGGACTCGAGGCGGCCCACGCCATGATACAGGACGCCGCCCTCGAAAAACCCCTTGCTCAACGATATGCCGCCTGGAGCGAAGGAATCGGCCGATCGATTCGCGAGGGGAAGGAAAACTTCCGAAGTCTGGAGGCCGCGGTCTTGGACCTCGACGGCATCAGCCTGCGCTCCGGCCGGCAGGAGGAGCTCGAAGCCATCGTCAACCGCTACATTTAGCGCGTCCATGAAGCGAACGAAGAATACCGGCTCCCTGGGGGACCGCGGCGGGCGGAGCAATGGCTAAGTCGGATCTGGTCCTCGGCATCGATTCGAGCACTCAAAGCACGAGTGCGGTGATCATGGGGCGCGAGGATCTCGTACCTCTCGCCGAAGCCTGCGTGCGATACAGGGACGACCCGAGATTGCGATCCTTCGGTCTCACCGAGGAGATCCCGGTTCTGCCCTCGCGCGAGCCGGGCGAAGCCGACCAACCCGCGGCGATCTTCCTCGCGGCCTTGGACGCCCTGTTCGAGGACTTGCCGCGCGAGTTGCTCGGCAGACTCGGAGCGGTCAATCTCTCGGCCCAGCAACACGGCCAAATCTGGCTGTCGGAACGCGGCGCCGAGGCCATCCATGACCTTCGGCGAGCGGGCTTCGGTTCACGCGGCCGTCTTGCCGAGCGCATCGCGCCGGGACTGGCCGACGGACGGGCTCCCATCTGGATGAGCGCGGATACGGCCCTCGAAGCGGCGGAGCTCAGGCGGGCCGCGGGTGGCGCCGCGGCCATGACGGAACTCTCGGGATCGGACAGTCCGCTTCGCTTTACCGGCGCCGTTACGCTCAGACGCGCCCGTCGCTTTCCCCGGCTCTACGGGCGGACGACGCACATTCATCTGATTTCCTCTTTCCTCGCGGCGGTCTTGTGCGGCGACCCCGACACCCCCATCGACTGGGGCGGCGCCTCGGGGACGAGTCTCATGGATTGGAGCGGCAGGAAATGGGCGCCAAGGCTCTTGAGCGCGGTTTCCGCCGGCCTCGAGGGCGGGGTCGCCGGACTTGAGTCGCGGCTGCCGCGGTTGGTTCATCCCCTGACGATCGTCGGCGGAATCGCGGCGTATTTCAGCGAACGGTACGGCATGCCGGGAGACTGCGCCGTCGTGGCAGGCTCGGGGGACAACCCCCAAAGCAAGGTGCTCGCCGAAGGCAGCCTCCTTTCGCTCGGCACCAGCTTCGTGCTGATGACCGAAGGCCGCACGCCGCATCTTTGCGCGAATGCCATGTACGACGGGCTCGGCCGCCCCTTCCTCTTCGGATGCAGGACGAATGGAGCTCTCGTCTTGGAAGCGCTGCGTCGTGCCCATGGCCTGGCCCGCGACGATTTTGCGACATCGGATGCCGCTCTCGAGGCATTTCCTCCCGGTTCGGTGCTCCGGCTTTTCCAGCCCGAACGCGAGTCTTTCCCGGCATCCGGGCCCCTCGACATCGGCATTCGAGCGGATTTTCCCGGCGACTACGCCGGCGCCGTCGACGCCGCCCTGGGTTTGATGGTCCTCGCGTCGGAGCCCTTCGGCTCCGTCGGCGCCGGGTTGACGGTGACGGGCGGGGTGGCATCGAGCAGGGTCATGCTCAGGCGAATCGCGACCCTCTGGGGGACGAGGGCGCTTCCTGTCGCCGAAGCCGGCGCGGCGGCCGGCGCCGCGATCGCGGCGGCTTGCGCGCTCGTCGCCGAGCGGGAGCGCGGGGAGATCGCCCGCCGAGGGAGGATGGGAGCGACCAAGCCAGGGATCGCCATCGAGCCTGACGCGGACCTCGTGGAGGCTTGTCGTAAACCGGGAGGCTACCTCGAGCGCCTCGAGGCTCTCTTCATCGAGGCTACCGGCACACGGCCGGCCGAGGCTTCAGCGTCCATCTGAACGCTTTATCCGGCGTCAGGCTCTTTTCTTGGATACGACGTCGAAAGCGACTGCCGCAAGGAGAACGAGTCCCTTCACAATCTGCTGGACATCGGAACCGACACCCATGATGGACATGCCATTGTTGAGCACGCCCATCACCAAGGCACCGATGATGCCGCCTATTACCGTGCCGATGCCTCCATAGGCCGAGGCGCCGCCGATGAAGCAGGCCGCTATCGCGTCCAACTCGAAGCCCTGGCCCGCGGTGGGAGTGGCGGCATTGAGGCGGGAGGCGAAAGCGACGCCCGCGATGGCCGAGAGAACGCCCATGTTCACATAGGCGGCGAAAAGAATCCTATTGGTATTGATGCCCGAGAGTCTGGCCGCTTTCTCGTTGCCGCCCATCGCGTAGAAATATCTCCCGGGAACCGTCCGCGTGGTGAAGAAGGTATAGGCGTACACGAGCACGCCTATGATTATGAAGATGATTGGAAGACCTTTGTACTTGGAGAGCCAAAAGGCGATCAGCAGGATCGTGAAACAGACGGCGATGACCTGGGCCAAGAAAAGAGGGAAGGTCGAGTTCTCGAATCCGTTACGCCTCCTCATCACCCTCCTGCTGATCACGGCTATCGCGTAGAGCAAGGCGACGATGGCCCCCGCGACTATCGCGGCGATATTGAGATTCAAGCCGGGCATGTGGAGAAAATCCGGCATGAAGCCCGAGCTGATCTTTTGAAAGGCATCGGGGAAGGGCCCGATGGTGAGGCCTTTGAGCATGAATATGGTCAGACCGCGAAAGATGAGCATTCCCGCCAGGGTCACGATGAAGGCGGGTATCCGGACGAAGGCGATCCAATAGCCCTGCCAAATCCCGACCACGAGCCCGGCGACCAGGGCCAGGACGATCCCCAAGCCCGTGTTCATCTTGTAATCCACGATCAGTATGCCGGAGAAGGCCCCGATGAAGGCGACGAGAGAGCCGACCGAAAGATCGATATTGCCCCCGGCCACGATGCACAGGGTCATCCCTATCGCCAGGATGAACACATAGGCGTTCTGGAGAACGAGATTCGTGACGTTCATCGGGACGAGGAGTATCCCTCCCGTGGTGAACTGGAAGAATCCCATGATGACCACGAGCGCGATGAGCATCGCATACTGCTTCAAGTTGTTCCTGAAAATAAATTTAACGCTTTCCATTTCCGCGTTCCCCGCTGCTCTTCATGATGCACGTCATGATGCCTTCCTGTGTCGCTTCCTCGCGCGCGAATTCCCCGACGATCCGGCCTTCATTCATCACATAGATCCGGTCGGACATGCCCAATATCTCCTCGAGCTCGGAGGAGATGAAGATGACCGATTTTCCCTCTTTCACGAGCTGGTTGATGATGCTGTATATTTCGAACTTGGCTCCGACATCGATGCCGCGGGTCGGCTCGTCGAGGATGAGCAGGTCGGGCTCCGTGAAGATCCACTTGCTCAGGACGACCTTCTGTTGGTTGCCCCCCGAGAGGTTGCCGGTCTTTTGGAGAATGCTCGGCGAGCGGATGTTGAGGCGCTCGCGGTACCCTTCTGCGACCTTGGCTTCATGGTCGCGGTCGATAACCCAATGTCTCGACACCTTTTTGAGGTCCGCTATCGTGATGTTCTCTTTTATGTCGCCGATGAGGTTCAAGCCCGCGGTCTTGCGGTCCTCCGTCGCATAGGAGACGCCGCAATCGACCGCGCGGCGCACCGTGCTGAGGTCCGCGGTCTCCCCGTCTTTCAAGACGGTGCCGCTGATGCGGTCGCCATAGGATCGTCCGAATATGCTCATGGCGAGTTCGGTGCGTCCCGCGCCCATGAGCCCGGCGAGGCCCACGACTTCCCCCTTGTGCACCTTGAAGTTGATGTCCTTCGCGACTTGGTGGTTCGGGTTTATCGGGCTATAGGCGCACCAGTTCCTCACTTCGAAAGTGACCGACCCGATCGCCCGTTCGCGTGGAGGGAAGCGGTCGACGAGTTCCCGGCCGACCATGCCCTTGATGATGCGGTTCTCCCCGATATCGTCCTCTCCCTTGACCAGAGTCTCGATCGTCGAGCCGTCCCGGAGTATCGTGATCGTGTCCGCGACCTCCTCGATCTCGTGGAGCTTGTGCGAGATGAGGATCGAGGTAATACCCTTGCTCTTGAGGTCGAGAAGGAGCTTCAGAAGATGCTCCGAGTCGTCCTCGTTGAGCGAGGCGGTAGGCTCGTCGAGGATGAGGAGTCGAACATTCCTGGAAAGTGCCTTGGCGATTTCGACCAGCTGTTGCTGTCCGACGCCGATGTCCTTGATCGGCGTTTGGGCATTCTGTCTCAGTCCCACGAGTTCGAGGAGCGCGGCCGCTTCTTTGTACGTGCGGTCCCAGTCTATCACCATGTTCCGGGCCCGCTCGTTTCGGAGGAAAATGTTCTCGCCGATCGACAGGTAGGGGATGAGGGCCAGCTCTTGGTGAATGATGACTATGCCGATCCTCTCGCTGTCGGCTATTTCCCTGAACGCGCATTCCTTGCCCTCGAAGACTATCTGCCCCGTATAGCTCCCATGAGGATAGGTCCCGCTCAGCACGTTCATCAGGGTCGACTTCCCCGCGCCGTTCTCCCCTACGAGCGCATGGATCTCGCCGCGCCTGATGGAAAGGTTGACGTTGTCGAGGGCCTTGACGCCCGGGAAGCTCTTTGTGATGTTCCTCATCTCCAGGATGGTTCCGTCCAAGATGGCATTCTCCCCGTTGGTCGATAACCGCAATTATGGCGCACCGACCCGCGGGAAAGATATCCCGCGGGCCGGCCTTTTGGATTGGAACGTCCCGATCGTTACTGTAGATCCGAAGCCTTGTAGTACCCGCTGTCGACCAGGATCGCCTTGTAGTTGTGCACATCAGCGAAGACGGGGTCGCAGAGGTAGGACGGAACGATCTTGACCGTGTTGTCGTAGGTCTTGGTGTCGTTCACCGGAACCTGCTTGCCATGCATGCTGGCGTCCACCATGTCGACGACCTTGGCCGCGAGCGTCCTGGTGTCCTTGAATACCGACATCGACTGCTGCCCGGCGATCATGGCCTTCACATTGGCCTTGTCGCAGTCCTGGCCCGTCAGCACGGGGTAGGGTTTGCCCGCGGCGCCGTATCCGTTGTTCTTGAGCGAGGCCACGATGCCGATGGCCAGGCTGTCGTTCGGCGAGAGCACGGCGTCGAGCACCTTGCCGTTGGCGTAGTTAGCCGTGATCAGATTGTCCATCCTGGCCTGGGCGGTTGCGGAAGTCCAGTTGGGGATCGCGATGGTGGTGAAGGCGGTCTGGCCGCTCGGGACGACGAGCTTTCCCGAGTCGATATAGGGCTGGAGAATGCTCATGGCGCCCTTGTTGAAGAAGGTCGCGTTGTTGTCGTCCGGCGATCCGGCGAAGAGCTCGATGTTGAAGGGGCCCTTGGCGGTTTTGAGCTTGAGCGCTTTCTCTATGAACTGCCCTTGGATGACGCCGACCTTGAAGTTGTCGAAGGTGGCATAATAGTCGACGTTCGGCGTGTTCATGATGAGCCGATCATAGGCGATAACCTGGATCTGGTGGTCCTTGGCTTCCTTGAGGACCTCGGTCAGCGAGGAACCGTCGATCGAGGCGATCACGAGGACTTTGCAACCCTTGGTTATCATGTTCTCGAGCTGCTGGACTTGGGTGTTGACGTCGTTGTTCGCATATTGGAGTTCGACTTGATACCCTTTCGCCACCAGTTGGGACTTCATGTTGGCCCCATCCTGATTCCAGCGCTGCAAGGATTGGGTTGGCATGGCCACGCCGATCAGCTGACCTTGAGCCCAGACCCCCGTCACGATGACACCGAAAAGCACGACCGCGATCATGAATGACTTCTTCACCTGCTTCCTCCTGGTGGCGCCCGCAAGGCGCCAACCTGGCGCAATTATCGCGATCGTTTCCCGGATAACCATATGGGAAGACTTGATATTTCATATCTCAAATTGATATTGGGCGGCAGAACACCCGGATGGGCGGTTCGATACACCTGCCTCGTGACCTTCCTTTCGAAAATGGCCGATTGCTTCAGGTCCTGAAGAATTTGTCGATTGCCTGGAAATCGCTCATATATTCGTCGACGAGGTGCGTCGCAATGTTCCTCACGACGGGAAAGGCGTGGCCCAGGCTCTTCTTGTCGACGACAGATGGGGATTATTGCCTGCGGCCGAGGCCAGGACAAGCTGCGCGTGCGGCCGCTTGCGCCGCCTGGTTCCTGCCTGCATGATGTGCCGTGGAAGGGGAACCCATGTCGTCTGCTCCCGGGGCGGTGGTCGGGCCGAAAGTCCATCTCTCGCTGCGCTTCCATGTCAATTTCTACCATTCTTACCGCGGCGATTCGCTCGACGATCGGGGCATCGGCAAGGATATCCGGATCATCCGCGGCATCCTCGACTCCCTCGATCGGCTTGGGGCGAAGGGGATTCCCGTCCGCGCGGCTTGGGACATCGAGAACTACTGGTCGCTCCAGGTCTACATGCCCCGCCACGCTCCCGACCTCATCGAGCGGATAGCCACGCGGGTCGCCGCCGGCCTCGACGAGGTCGAGCTCATGTCCTGGAACAACGGCATTCTCACGGCCCACGACGAAGAGGAGTTCCGGGAAGCCATGGCTATGGCCATCACCAATCCCGCAGGCTCGGGCGTGGCCGACCTCTTCCCCTCATGGGCTCGAATCGTCCGGCCCCAGGAATGCATGTGGAATACGAGTCAGATCCGACTTTACCGGGAACTCGGCATCGAGGCTGTCTCCGTCTACTACAGCGCCATCCCCTTCAACGGCTTCGGGAGTTTCGTTCCGCCCCTGCCGATGCGCGAACGCTACAATCCGCTCCGCCTCGTCGACCCGGACACGGGAACATCCATGCGTCTCCTCCCGGCCTACAACCACGCGGATATCGTCGAACATGGGCTCAGCCTGCGCCACTGGCTCAGGTCGATTCGAAAGGCGCAGCTTGCGTCGGCGGAGCCGGAGGACTTCATCCTCCTCATCGACATGGACGCCGACGACGGCTTCTGGGAGGGCTATGTCGGGCCGCGAGTTCCCTTCGTTCCGCCCTCGCTCAGGGGGCTGGAGGCCCTCGTTCAAAGCGTCGCCGACCTTCCCTGGCTTGAATTCGATCTGCCTGGCGCCTATCTCGCGAGCCACGAGGACAGGGGCGAACTGAGTCTCGGCCAGGACCTCGCGGATGGGGCCTTCGACGGCTATGCCTCCTGGGCCGAAAAAGAAGAAAACGCGAGGCTCTGGTCGATCGTGCAGGAGGCGAGGCGGGTGGCGGCGACCGCGGGGAGGCTCGCCTCCGACCTCGAACCCCAGGGGCGAGCGCGGGTCACGGGCCTTCTCCGCGAGGCAATGGAAAGGCGCCTCCTCGTCCTGTCGACAACCCACTTCGGGATGGCCTCTCCCGTGATGAACGTGGCGCGGCTCGGTCAAGCCTTCGCCCGAGCCGAGGAGGCTCTCGCCGCATCCAGGCAGGCGCTCGCGGAGGCCCGCGCGAGTGGCGGGGCACCGGGTGCCGAACCCGCCGCCGAGTGGTGGTACGACCCGCGTATCGAAGGCCTTGCTGTCGGCGCTGGGGTCATAGCGCGGGCGCCGGATGGGGAACTCGAGGTCGTCAACCCTCCGGCCTCTCGTTTGCCGGCGCGCCATCCGATTGAAGGAACCGGGCAGGTCCTTGTGGAAAGCTCTTCAGTGAGCGCCGGGTCCCTCTCGCTCAGGGTCACTGTTCATGGAGGCGTGACGGCGATCCTTGAGGGCCGTCCCCTCTTCGCCAGCCCGCTTTCTTCGCCCTGGATCAGGCACGCCGGTCGGAAGCGCGTGGGACGCATAGCCTCCATCGACACGCGGCAGGCCGGGGCGGGAAGCGTCGCGGAGCTCATCGTCTCGGGCACTATCGCCTTGCCCAGGGCGGGACTCGCGGGCGAACTGGTGGAGGCGCGCTGGCGCCATCGCTATGCCCTCGGGGAGGGTATAGCGGGCATCCGAGTCGACGTCGAGATCGAGTATCCCGAGACGGCCCATCGCGGCTACGATCGCGGCAAGGCCGCGAGGCTGGAGCGCGACTGGGACGCGCGCTGGACCGAAGTGGCGCCCTTCGAACTCGAACCTCTCTTGGGCGCGACACTGGACGCGCCCGCGCGCGTCTGGAAGCACGACTTCACGGGCAGGGTTTCCTCCTACGAACTCGGCTATCACCGCTTCGGCCCCAACCGCGAGCTGGACTCCCTCGACAACCACGTAACCGATGCGTGGGTCGCCGTTTCGGGAGGGAAGGGCGGGCTTCTTGTCGCCCAGTCCGACGAGGGGACGACGAATTTCGCCTTTTGCCCCATGCGCACCCGCGTCGAAGGAGGGCGGCAGCGTCTCCTCCTCAATCCCTTCGGGAGCTACCACGGACGGCAGTGGCGCTATCCGACGGCCACCACGGGCCTCGGCCGCCTCGCCGCAATTCTCATGGCCGACAACCTCGATCCCTATGCCCCCTCCTGGGAAGGGAAGAGGCTCGCCTTCTCACTCTTTCTCCTCCCCTATGCGGGAGGAAGGCCGCCCGATGGACTGCGTCGCGACGCGCTCATATTCGCCTCGAAGGGAATCCTCGCATAGGAGAAGGAGACGACATGGAAAGCGATCGAGATTTGGTGGAGGTCTTTGACTCAGGATGTCGGCGGTCCACAACGGTAGCTCCGGGATCGGAACGCACGACCGACGGGAAATCCCTCAGGATTCGAACCCAGGCCCGAGCCAGAGAAGCGGTCTGAGGGAGAGAGCGGCGAGGGAGCCGGAGCGTTGCTGGGCGATCCGGAGGAACTTGTCCCACAGTAGACCCGCGATCACTCAAGCTTGTGGTGCTTCCCGCAGAGGGGCAGCCCCATTGGGCCACTGCTACCCTGATGAGGGCGATAAGCTCTTGAAGCTGTTTGACGGGAGGGGTACGCTGCCTTGTCAAGTTTGGTAGCGTGGGCGCCCGACGCCGGCCAAGGAATCAGGACGCCCACGCTCTTTTCCCGGCTGCGCCAAAGCTCTGACCGGCGGTGGGGGAAACTCCCCTGGCGAGGGATGCTACGCTATCCTGGCAAGTTTGCAAAGAAAGCGGAAAGAGTCACGGGCGGGGAACACAATGGCAGTGGTGACCGTATGGCCTTCGGATATGCCTCCTGTCAAGTACGAGGGCCGCATCTGGATCAGGACAGGTCCGCGCAGGTCGATTGCCAACGAGCAGGAAGAGCGTGTGCTGATTGAAAGGCGCCGATTCAAGCACCTCCCCTTCGATATTCAGCCGGTACTTGGTGCCACATTGTCCGATCTATCCATGGTCATATTTCAAAACGAGTTTTTGCCGTCCGCTTTCGCTCCGGATATTTTGGAGGAGAACAATCGAAGCTACGAGGAACGACTCGCCTCGTGCAGGATGATTTTGTCACGAGATCATGAGTCCGGGGGGACCCTACGGCAATGTCACGGAGGATAATTTCGGGACTCCCGGCATCACTGACTATCGCAACCCGAATGTCGCCGATGTGCTGCGGACCTTCGGTTTCATACAGGCCTTTGGCAGAGGCATTCCCGTGACGAGACGGGAACTCGAGCGAAATGGCAACCCGCCGCCGGAATTCATCGTCAATCGTAGCGCTGTGGTCTGCCTATTGAGGAAGAAGTCATGACTATCCCTATTATTACCTTTTTTAACAGCAGGAGTGGCGTTGGGAAAACCTCTCTGGTCTACCACCTGGCCTGGATGTACGCGCGTCTCCGAAAGCGCGTTGTCGCCGTCGACCTGGATCCTCAAGCGAACCTGACGGCGGCCTTCCTTGAAGAAGACAGCATTGAAAGTCTCTGGAATGATCGCCGCGAAGGTACGACCATCTACCACTGTTTGAAGCCACTCGTGGGAGCCGGCGACATTGACGAGCCTCAACTCCTGAATATCGCGACTGACCTCTTTCTTCTTCCCGGCGATGTGGAGCTTTCGAGCTTTGAGGAAACTCTCTCCGCCGAATGGCCTGCCAGCACCGGGGATCACAATCTCCACCGTTCGATGCGCATTCAGAGCGCTTTCTGGTGTGTGATGCAAAAGGCGGCGGCCAAGGTGCAGGCTGACTTTGTGCTCGTCGACGTTGGCCCAAATCTCGGCGCCATAAACCGCTCCGTCCTCATCGGAACCGATCATGTCGTGATTCCATTGGGCGCCGATCTTTTTTCCCTCCTGGCCCTGAAAAATCTGGGTCCATCGTTGCGAACCTGGCGCAGGTTTTGGGAAGAGCGACTTGATAATTGGAAGGGCAGTGCTTCCGCGCGTGACTATCCAGGCTTCGAGCTGCCACAGGGTCGGATGCAACCGGCTGGCTACTTATGCCAACAGCATGGCATTCGCCTTGAGCGGCCCGTCAGAGCCAATGACAAATGGGTCAATCGCATCCCTGCGGTGTACCGGGAGTTTGTGCTTGAAGAACCAGTAGGTGAAACACTTATTCCCAGCTCCGATCCCTATTGCCTTGGGACTATCAAGCACTACCGGAGCCTCGTTCCCCTGGGACAGGAGCACCGGAAACCCATTTTCGATCTCTCTACGGCCGACGGGGCGATAGGGAGTCACGCCGGCGCCGTCAGGGGAGCCATGCAGGATTTCAAGCAGCTGGCTGCCACGATCGCCGACAGGATAGGAGTCATACTTTGATACCAGAAAAGCGATTTGAAGGAATGCTGGAGTGGGATCCCAACCGAGGCGATGGCGAACCCATGCCAATTATCGTCGGCGAAGGGCAGTCCTACGGATGGGAGGAACTCGGCGCCATGTTGATGTCCTACGAGGGTTTCAGGTTCAGGCTCGATATTTTCGATCCTTCAGATGAACCGTGAAAATCCGCATCGAAGTCGGGAATACAGAACCATGAGCAGGGTATAGGATGGCCACAATAGAGAAAGCGTCGAGAAGATCGAGCTCTCAAACAATGAGTCCAGGTCAAGTGTCGACTTCGACCCTCCAGCCTCAGGCATCCTCCCTTCCGGACTCGGGCATCCTGCCCTCGTCCTCCAGGGCCGCGTCCGCGCTTCTCGGCGCATGCCTCGCTGCGCTCGGCGTGCCGGAAGGAAAATGATTTAAGTGCCCGCCATGCGGCGGGCGACGGCATGCCTCGCTGCGCTCGGCGTGCCGAAAGGAAAATGATTTAGGTGCCCGCCATGCGGCGGGCGACGGCATGCCTCGCTGCGCTCGGCGTGCCGGGTGGAGGAAACTGGCAATTGACTAACTGTATTCCATGAGATACACTGGGACAATAATGACGGTACGCGAGACCGAGATCTTCCGGGCCTGGGTCAAGAATCTGCGCGACGAGCGAGCTCAGTCCCGCGTTAACATACGCATCCGTCGACTCTCGCTCGGCAATGTCGGTGATTCCAAGGCGGTGGGCGAAGGGGTTTCCCAACTTCGCATCGGCTAGGGTCCGGGCTATCGTGTCTATTTCGCGCGCCGCGGTGCTGAACTTGTCATCCTTCTTGCAGGGGGTGACAAGTCTACACAGGAGCGCGACATCCAAACGGCAAAGGCGCTCGCCAAGGATCTGGAGGACTGATATGGGAAGCGTGAAGACCACTGAATGGGACCCTGCCGAGTACCTCGACAGCGACAAGAAAATCGCCGACTACCTCGAGGCCGCATTGGAAGAGGACGATCCAGTCCTCTTTGCGGCCGCCCTCGGCGACATTGCCCGCGCCCGCGGTATGACCCGGATCGCGGCCGAGACCGGCCTCGGGCGGGAGAGCCTCTACAAAGCCCTTTCCGCTGATGGCAACCCAAGCTTCGCTACGGTCCTTAAAGTGGTCGCAGCACTCGGCATCCAATTGCAGGCGGTGCCGCGCCACGAAGTGGCCTGAGCTGAGCACTTGCGGAGTCTATCCTCCGCTGAGGGTGCGACCTGTGCAAATGAGCCGTCCGCGCTTCTCCCCGCATCCTTCCGGATTCGGGCATCCTGCCCTCGTCCTCCAGGGCCGCGTCCGCGCTTCTCGGCGCATGCCTCGCTGCGCTCGGCGTGCCGAAAGGAAAATGATTGAAATGCCCGCCGTGCGGCGGGCGACGGCATGCCTCGCTGCGCTCGGCGTGCCGAAAGGAAAATGATTGAAATGCCCGCCGTGCGGCGGGCGACGGCATGCCTCGCTGCGCTCGGCGTGCCGGAAGGAAAATGATCTAAGT
>Ga0187814_10000384_pt1 | contig 14374 bp, 10 predicted proteins | sample NC_S_4_FD_132450 | JGI IMG/M metagenome (GOLD analysis project Ga0187814, IMG submission 132450) | Wetland sediment microbial communities from Neuse River Estuary, North Carolina, USA - ASW-S_4 | ecosystem: Environmental > Aquatic > Freshwater > Wetlands > Sediment | place: USA: North Carolina... | reverse complement strand
GCGGATCCACGGCGCAGTAGTCGCTGACGTCGTAGCCGCCGTCGGCCAGCGGGGACGGGTAGAAGGGCGTCAGCCAGATGGCGTCCACGCCGAGGTCGGCCAGGTAGGGCAGGCGGGACCGCAGCCCGGGCAGGTCACCCACGCCGTTGCCGTCGGCGTCGGCGAAACTCCGCGGGTACACCTCGTAGACGACCGCGTCTTCCCACCACGCAGGTCCGTTTCCGCTCACGCGTCTCCCTTTCTCCCGCTGACCTCCCCGCATCTTATGAGTGAGCCAGCGGAGGTACGCCCGACGGGTTACTGCGCGGCCGCGAATAGGCCCGCGGGCCGATGCGGCGTCGGCCCGGCCTGCGGGACCGCGGTGCAAGCCGGCCGGGGCCTGGGATCGCGGCCCTGGTGCCCGCGATGCGGGCCGGTCTGCTGAGCGCGGTCGCGGCGCTGCGCACTGACTGAGCGTCCCGTAGAGTCGACGCGGAGGCGTCTGGGTGCCTGGTGGTCCCCCCAGTCTTCAAAACTGGTGGACGGCGCGCTGCGTCGTCGGCGGGTTCGATTCCCGTCCGCCTCCGCCACGCCCTGACCGCGGCTCACGGTTTCTGCCTCGGAACCTACCCCTTTGCCCCGGAGCAGGCCAGAATGGCCGACAAGGGAGGAAGGGAGCGGGTATGTCATCGGCGCAGCTTCTCGTATTCCTGGTGGTCGCCGTCGGCTTCGGCTTCGCCGGCTGGGGCATCGGGAAGGGTAAGGGCCGTCCGGCACTCGGAGCCTGGCTGGGTTTCCTGCTTGGCCTCATCGGGATCATCATCATCGCCTGCGTCCCGAAGACCCAGGCGCAGAAGCTGGCTGAGGCGCAGCGCCAGTACCAGCTCCAGGGCGGGGCGGCCTGGAATGCCGGGTACCCCTATCCGCCGCAGCAGCCGTACGCGCCTTATCCGCCTACGGGCCAGGGGCCGTACGCCTCCTACCCGCCTCCGGGCCAGCAGCCGTACGCGCCCTACCCGCAGCCGGGCCAGCAGCCGTACGCGCCCTACCCGCCTCCAGGTCAGCAGCCGTACGAGCCTTACCCGCCTCCAAGTCAGGAAACGTACCCACAGCAGCCCCCGCCCGGTCAATGGCAGCAGCCTCCGCCTCCGGAATCATCGGAGCAGCCACCTCCCAGCCCGTGGCCGGGGCCGCCGCGGCAATGACGCGCGCCGGGTGCTCTCCCGAACTAGCGGTGTCTAGCGGCAGGAAACCGGCTTGACCCCAATCCGGACGGCCAGCGACGCTGGCGTCGATGAGCGCGCTGCCTAACGACTACGACTCCGATCCCGACTGGTTGACGTGCGCGGACGCTCAGCGAGGGCCAGCCGGACCTCTGCTGCCAGCTGTCCGATGACCTGCTCGGCCAAGTCCGCGTCCGCAGCCTGAACCATGAGCCGGATTGCGGGCTCGGTACCGCTCGGCCGGACCAGCACCCGCCCGTTACCGCCGAGCTTGGACTCCGCCCTGGACACGGCGGCGGCGACGCCCGGCCCGAGCTGTGAGGCGTCGCCGGGCACGTTGACAAGCAGCTGGGGGAATTTCCGCATCATCTTCGCTGCCGTGGCCATCGTTATGCCGCGCCGGTTCACCGCGGCCAGCAGCTGCAGGCTGGTCAGGATGCCGTCGCCCGTCGCCGCGTACTCGCCCATGATGATGTGCCCGGACGGCTCCCCGCCGAGGACATACCCGCCATCAAGCATGGCTGCGGACACGTGCTTGTCTCCTACCGGGGTCTCGATCACCGTAATGCCGACCTCGCGCATGGCCACGTGGAAGCCCTGGTTCGACATCACGGTGACCACCACCCCGTCGTGAGCCAGCCTGCCCGATTCCTTCAGTTCGGTCGCAAGCAGGGTCAATATCTGGTCGCCGTCGACCGGCTGTCCGTCTGCGTCGACGGCCAAGCACCGGTCGGCGTCACCGTCATAGGCGACGCCGGCGTCCGCGCCGTACTCGACGACGGCCGCCGCCACTGTACCCAGGCTGGTGGAGCCGTAGCTGTCGTTGATGTTAAGCCCGTCAGGCTCGGCGCCGATCGTGACAACCTCCGCCCCGGCCCGGCGCAGCGCCTCTGGGGCGATGCGGTACGCCGCGCCGTGTGCGCAGTCGGCCACGATCCGCAGCCCGGCCAGCGCCTGTGGCCTTGCGGGAAGGTCACGAGCACGAGGGGGCGTCCTCCCGGGCAAGCGCTCGTGGGGGGCTGGCAGCGTCGACAGCAGGTGGTCAAGGTAGCGTTCGTGCTCCGTGCTGGCATCGGCGACCTTGCCGAAGAACGTGTTTGCCGGGGAGGGCTGCGCCGACCTCAACCGGGCTTCGATCCGGTCCTCCATGTCGCTCGGCAGCTTGGCACCCCCGGGGCCGAAGAATTTGATCCCGTTGTAGCTGGCCGGGTTGTGGCTGGCCGAGATGACCACGCCGAACGCGGCGCCGAGGGCCTGGGTCAGGTAGGCCACTCCCGGCGTCGGGATGACACCCAGCAGGAGGACGTCGACACCCGCGCTAGCCAGGCCGGCCACCACCGCCGCCTCGAGGAAGCCGCCGGAGGCACGCGGATCGCGGCCCACCACGGCGACCGGGATGCCGGGCCTGGCGACGCCGGGGTCCCCGGACCCGCCCTCTCCGTGTCGGCCGAGAACAGCCGCCGCGGCCACGCTCAGGTCCAGCGCCAGAGCTGCAGTCACATCGTGACCCGCGATGCCCCGAACGCCATCGGTGCGGAACAGATGGCCGCGCTGGATCGGTTCACCCATTCTCCCTCCCAGCCTTTGCGCCGCAGCCGCCTGCATCCGGCATAGTCGAACGCCACGTCCATGGGACGACCGATAACGATCCGCCCTCGATCCTTGCCATGCCGTCCCTTTCTCCAGGAAACCCGTCGATTGGAGCGCGGCGCTCCCGCCCGGGGTAGAGGCAAAGGTCCTGACAGCGGCCCGCTCTTACCCTGCTTCGCGGACTGGCATCGAGGTCGCGCACATCGACCTGCGCTGCTTGGGAGGCCGCGGCAGGGTCTTGTTCAAAACCGCGGCGAAAGCCGAAAACCGCGAATGCCGCCGCCACATCAGCATGGGGCCAAACGGCCCCATGGGACCGGACGTCCGGCTCTGCCGCCTGCGCGCGTCGTAGCCGACGCTAAACGCGTGCTGAATGGCTGCAACCGGATCATGCGGATGATTATCCCGTTCGCCGCCACGGCCGCCATCATCGCCGGGTGCGCCGCGCGGGTGAACCCGGCCGCGCCGACGAGCGGGCCGTCGGCGGCAGCGCATGACTACTGGGCGGCACCGTATGACTACCTTGCTGCCGGGGGTCCGTCTCCTGCCCAGGTCATGAAAGCAACGGGGATCCGCCGCTTCACGCTCGCCTTCATCGTCTCGGACGGGACCTGCACACCGATCTGGAATGCCCCTGATCCGCTGACCGGCGGTCCGGAGGAGGCCGCCATCGGCGACATCCGCGCGGCCGGCGGGGACGTGGCCGTGTCGTTCGGAGGCGCGGGCGGTACCAAGCTCGCTGTCACGTGCACCTCACCGGAGGCGCTGGCGGACGCCTACCAGAAGGTCATCAGCGCCTACCGGCTGCATGCCATCGACCTGGATGCGGAGGACACGGAGATCGCCACCGCCGATGTACGGCAGCGGATGGTCAGCGCGCTGATCATCCTGCGGCGACGTGATCCCGGGCTGATGATCTCCATCACCATCGCCGCTGAACCGGACGGGCCGGACGCCAGCGGGCGGGACCTGATCGGGCGCGCTGCCATAGGCGGGCTGCACGTTGACGCGTGGACGATCATGCCGTTCGACTTCTCCGCCAGCGTGCCCGACATGGGCCGGGCGAGCGTGCAGGCCGCCGAGGCGCTCAAGAACGACCTGATGAGCGCCTACCATGAGTCATCATCCGCCGCTTACCGGACCATGGGCATCTCGTCGGTGAACGGCCGCGACGAAACCGGCGACATCGTAAGCGTGACTGATTTCCAGACCATGCTGCGATACGTCCAGGCGCACCAGCTGGCGCGGTTCGCGTTCTGGTCGGCGAACCGTGACCGGCCCTGCACACAAGGCAGCACCGAGGATACGTGCAGCGGAATCGCCCAGGTACCGTACGCCTTCACGAGAATCGTCGCCGAATACGGCGGGTTACGCTGGCGCCCGGCGCACACGGCCGGAAAGGCCCTAACGCCCCTTTTACGGTATTGGTGCGCGGGACACGGAACCAGCCCACCGCCCTGCCCTTGGCCACCATCAGCAGCGCCCGGTACAGCACGTACACGCGCAGCGGTTCATAAATCAGCCGGTAAACGGGAACGAGAAGCAAATGCCACAGGCGTTCCCGCACCATGCGGACCGCCACAATCGACGTGACCAGCTGAGTACCAAAGATGAACGCGGCGAACAGCGCCACGGGCTGCCAGCGTCCCGACGCGAGCATTAGCGCGGCGGCCAGGTAGGTCAGCGGCATGAAGACCAGCGGGACAATGATCGACAGGAGCGCGTACGGCAGGACCACCATGCCAAGTACTCCGTAGCGCGGCCGCAGCACCATCCCGCGGTGGTGCCTGAAGGCCTGCATGATCCCGAAGGTCCAGCGCAGCCGCTGCCTGGCCAGAGCGCGCACCGTCATCGGCGCCTCTGTCCGGGCGACGGCCTCGTTGTCCAGTATGACCTTGTACCCGAGGCGATGCATGCGCAGCGTCAGGTCGCAGTCGTCCGCCAGCACCGCCAGCGAGTAGCCGCCGGCCTCCTCGATGGCGCGCTTACGCCACGCGGAACAGGCGCCGGGCGCGACCGTGATGGCGCCCACGAGCCCTTCGGCCATGCGGGTCACCCCGATACCCGATATGTATTCCAGGCTCTGCCAGGCGGTCAGCAAGTTCCGCCGGTTACCGACCTTGACCTGCCCGGCAACGACGCCGACTCGCGGATCCACGAAGTGCCGGGCCAGCATACCGATCGTCTGCGGCTCGAACACGGTGTCGCCGTCGAGGGTGACGATGACCTCGCCGCGGGCCTGAGCGATGGCGCAGTTCATGGCGGCGGCCTTCCCCCCGTTTGTTTCCTGCCGGAAGACGCGCAGCCTGGGCCACACGCTCGCGAAGTCGGTCAGCACCCCCCAGGTATCGTCGCTGGAGCCATCGTCCACGGCAACGACCTCGAATCGCGGGTAATCGGTCCTCGCCAGCTCCTCGAGCGTTTTCGCCAGGACCTTTTCCTCGTTGTAGGCGGGCAGCACAACGGTCATCAGGACCGGAGTGCCGGGGACCTGCGGCCAGGTACGTCGGCTCTGCAGGTGCTGGTTGACGAGGGCGAGCACGAGGTAACTCAGCGACATGAGCGTCAGCGAGACGACGCCGAACCAGAACAGCCAGGTGATCAGGTCCCAAGGCAGCACCAAAATGGCCCACGCGCTGTACCAGGTAAAACGATCAGCTACCGAGGGCGTCACGTGCTTGGGCACGTACTCGGCCGGCACCAGCGATGCGACCGTGGTGAACGTGTACCCTGCTGCTTTCGCCTCGGCGATCAGCCGCGGCAGCAGCGTGATCGTCGCCGCGCGGTCAGCGCCGCCGTCGTGCATGAGCACGACGTGGCCTTTCCCGTCGAGCTTCGGCAGCGGAACGTTCTGCCCCGGCTTGTACTGCCAGTCGTGCGAGTCCAGGTCCAAATCCACGGCGACGTACCCGAGCTGCTGTGCTTCCAGGACCACGAGAGGGTTGTCATCCGGGTCGCCGTAGGGCATGCGGAACAGCCGCGTCTCGTACCCGGCAACCGCCCGGATGATGCGGTCGTCCCCGATCAGCTCTTCGCGATCCAGCACGCTGCCGTGACCGGAACTGGCGTGCGTGAGGGTGTGATTACCCACCACGTGCCCTTCCCGGATCTCCCGGTTCACGATCGCGGGGTTACGCGCCACATTCTGGCCGACCACGAAGAATGTGGCACGCACGTGCTCACGGCCCAGTATGTTAAGTATCTTCGGGGTATTCCGCGGGTCAGGGCCGTCGTCGAACGTCAGCACGAGCTGATGGGCGGCCGGGGAGCCATACCACTCGAGCACGTACGGGTGCGTCCCGATCACCGTCGCCTCGTCCGCGGTGGCGGTCCGGATCACCCGGCCACTGAACGGGTCCGTGAGATAGATCTTGCCCGCCCGGCGCTGCACGAGGTCGACTCGCGCCAGAGCATCCTCTCCCTCGTCGCCTAGGACCGGCATGGTGCGTGGATTGCTTTCGCTTAGCAATCGCGCGGGATACCCGCTATCCCCATGTTCCGGCATGGTCCACAGCGGCCGGGCGGCAGATACTGTCAGCGGGACGACAATGGCTGTGACCGCGAGAAAAGCAAGGCCGGTGCCGGTCAGGATCCTGCGCCACCGCCTGCCGCGGACATCGAAGAACACCGGAGCACTACGGCTGGCACGGGCTGCAGGTTCCGTGCTTGTCTGAGCGGCCATGGTTCCTCCGGAAAGACTGCCAGATGAGCCATCGTCAGCCGCGGTAAGCAGGTTGATCCCTAATTGCCTCGGTGTACTTCATTGCATACCTGCCATCGCGTGCCAGGGACAGAGGCGTTCGGCCTTGTGCCGGGATCGAAAGTCCCCAAAGTCGTCATCAGGTGCCATTTTGTTGAGTCCGGAACCGGGCGGGCCCGCGGCCACCGTGGCTAGTGGGGGAATTGAGCGTCTCGTGACCGCGCCGGAGTCGGATGTCGGAGAACAGGTCCGGGATGGCGTTCCAGCCTCAGACCGGCGGGATGGTCCCGCCCACCTGGGCACGGGATCCACTGGTGAAGCCGTCCTCCTTGCCAAGACTGACCCACCGGCAGCTGCCAGCATGTAGAAAACTTCACCGAATTACGGCATGAACCGGCCCTTATGAATAAGACTCATGGGCTCCCATTATGCGGCGTTGAGGGAAGCAAGACCCCCGACAGAGAGCCTACTTCGTCGAAGCTGGGTGGATAAGACCAGTCGCGTGGATTACCCATATCGATTGTGCCGCCGGAGAATCCTGCGCCGGCGAAGTCGACCGTGCCGCCGGAGAACACCGCGCCGGCGAAGTCGACCGTGCCGCCGGAGAACACCGCGCTGGTGAAGTGCACCGTGCCGCCGGAGAACACCGCGCTGGTAAAGTGCACCGCGCCGCCGGAGAACCCTGCGCCGCTGAAGTCCACCGTGCCGCCGGAGAATCCGGTGCTGCGGAAGTCGACCGCGCCGCCAGAGAATCCGGCGCTGCGGAAGTCGACCGTGCCGCCGAAGATCTTCGCACCGCCGAAGTCGAGCGTAGCCCCGGAAAACTTCGCGCCGCCGAAGTCGACCCTGCCGCCGGAGAACTCCGCCCAGCTGAACTGGGCCGTGCCGCCGGAGAATCCCGCGCCGCCGAAGCCGACCGTGGCCCCGTAGAACTTCGCGCCAGTGAAATGAACCCAGCCGCCGGAGAGTCCCGCGTCGGCGAAGTCGACCGTGCCGCCGGAGAATCCCGCGTCGGCAAAGTCGACCGTGCCGCCAGAGAACTTCGCGCGGCCGAAGTCGACCGCGGCTCCGCAGAACTTCGAGCGGCAGAAGTCGACGGTACCGGCGGAGAACTCCGCCCAGCCGAAGTGCGCCGTGCCGCCGGAGAATTCCGCGCCACCGAAGTCCACCGTGGCCCCGCAGAACTTCGCGCCGGCGAGGTCGAACGTGGCTCCGGAGAACTTCGCGCCGCCGAAGCTGACCGCGCCGCCGGAGAATTCCGCGCCACCGAAGTCGACCGCGCCGCCGGAGAACCTCGCGCCGGTGAACTGTACCGTGCTCGCGGAGAATTTCGCGCGGCCGAAGTTGACCATGGCTGCCGAGAATTCCGCATTGCCAAAGTCGACCGTGCCTCCGGCGAATTCCGCGCGAGTGAAGTTAAACGTCCCGCCGGAGAACACGACATCGGTGAAGTCTCCGCCATCGAAAACTACGCCCGTGAAGTCGAAGTTCTGGTCATTCCACGGTGTGGCAGCGTCTTCTCGAAGATGAGTGGAAATAACCCGAATGATGGTATGGCGCACCTCGCGACTTGTACCGAAGGCAAGCCGTTCCGCCACAGGAGCCTCGTGACCTGGGTCAGGCTCGTATGGCATGCGTAGATAGGCGCATAGCACGTCGATGCAAGTCTGCCGGTTCGCCTTCCAGTCGTCGGCCAAGCCTGCCATCGCATGGACACCGGCCAATCGGACTGCGGGATTGTCGTTTCCGAGCTGAGTTGCTATCGCGGTAAATCGTTCGCTGAAAACCCGGACATGGTCATGAGCCGAGTCTGCCTCGGCAACTTTCTGATGCCGGTAGACGACGACCAACGCGACAAGTGCGCCTGCCCCGGCGACCGCTACGAACACTAGTTGCAAGATCGAGACGGTGTCTTGCAACGAAAGTGCGCCATGCCGACGAAATCCTCCCAAGGTCAGCAACACCCATGCGAGCACCGCCAAAGCCGCGAGGCCGAGGATTGTCACCGTAAAACTCACTGCCAGAGCGACGCCCATGCGCCACAGCCGCGCCTCACCAGAGCCTCTCTGGGCCGACCTATGACCATCCGCCGACCTGCGCTTGACTGTCACACGGCGAACCTAACGGTTGGAGCAGGAGCGGGGCTAGACCAAGCTGCCCACTTCTCTGATGGTCGGTCTACCCACCAATTGGCACTTGACTTACTAACCTCCATCTTTCGTGACCTCGGCTTGCTGGTCTGAGGTCACGGCGGACGGCCGTCTTCCGTGTCTGGCCGTGCTTGGTGACCCAGTCGTCGCGCTGACCGGACCGGGTTTCCACCTTTCCCTGGTGTCTCCTCGTGGCGGCAGGTACGGTTTCGGCTGGTCAGTCGAGCATCATGGCCGCAGCCGGATGAGTGGTCCCGTGCCCGGGGCCGGTTCTGAGCTCGGCGGAGCCGGAGGCGGCGGCCGCGGCGGACGATGGGCCTGACGACGGCGAAGGTCCGCAGCCGCATGGGTTCCCAACGGCGGCGGGAGCCAGCCCGGTGAAACGCCAGGTCATAGCCAAAATTGCCCGCTCAACCCGCCCTAACTTCGGCTTAACTGCGTTTCCCGCTCGATGACAAAAGTCCCCTCTCCTGAGGACAACGGTCTCCTGTGCGCAATAGAGGCCCTGGGTAGCGTCGTCCGGGAATTTACCAGTGCGTGGGCGGATGACAAATCCGCTCTTATGGATCTTCCCGCAGTGAGGTCCAGGACGTCGAGATCGGCGGGGTGAGGGACATGAAGATCATGGTGCTGGGCGGGGATGGTTACCTCGGGTGGCCGACAGCGCTTCACTTGTCTGCGTGCGGACATGATGTTGCGGTGGCGGATAATTTCGGCCACCGGCGTGCCGACCTGGAACTGGGCACCGGGAGCCTGGTCCCGATCGAGGAGCTGCCCACCCGCTTGATGGCGTGGCGGGAACGCACCGGCGAGGTCATCATTCCCTACGTTGGCGACGTGGTGGACTACGACTTTACCCGCCAGATCATCGCCGACTTCCGCCCGGATGCGGTGGTTCACTTTGCCGAACAGTGCTCGGCGCCCTACTCGATGATCGATCGCAAGCACGCGGTCTACACCCAGACGAACAACCTGGTCGGCACCCTCAACGTGCTGTATGCGATCGCCGAGGTCAACCCGGACATCCACCTGGTGAAGCTGGGAAGCATGGGAGAGTACGGGTGGCCGAACATCGACGTCGAGGAGGGCTGGCTTGAAGTCGAGCACAAAGGGCGCCGGGACCGGGTGCTGTTCCCGAAACAGGGCTTCGACTTCTACCATCTCTCCAAGATCTATGACAGCCATAACATCGAGTTCGCCCGCCGCTGCTGGAACCTGCGCGCGACCGACCTCAATCAGGGCATAGTCTACGGTCAGGAGACCGCCCAGACGGCCCTGGATGACCGGCTCGCCACCCGCTTCGGCTATTGCGCCGTGTTCGGCACGGTGGTGAACAGGTTCGCGATCCAGGCAGCAATCGGCCACCCCATCACCGTGTATGGCGACGGCGGCCAGAACCGTCCCCTCATCAACCTCCGGGACACCGTCCGCTGCATCCAGCTGGCATGTGAAAATCCGGCGGCCCCCGGCGAGTACCGGGTATTCAACCAGATGACCGAGTCAATGCCGGTCATCCAGATCGCCGAGACGGTGGCCCGCTGCTGGCCAGGGGACGCTGTCATCGAGAGGCTCGACAATCCCCGCGTCGAAACGGAGAACCTCTACTACAACGTCGTGCACGCCGGGCTGGAGAAGCTCGGGCTCGAGCCGCACCTGCTATCGGACGAGCTCATCTACTCACTGTTCGACATTACGAAGCGGTACGCCCATCGCGTGCGGCCCGAACTGCTGCGGCCCGCCTTCAAGTGGCGCGAGGCAGCCGGCAGGGCCTGCTAGAGATGGGGAGCGCGCTGACGATAATGCGGGGTGGCGCCCGCAACCTCCTGGCCGGGACCGTGCCTCGCTGCTCGCCGGCCCGCCGATGGATGGGATCTTTGGCCGCTCCTGACCGGCGTTCTGGCAACCGCCGCAGGTAGGCAGCGGCCGCAAGGCCGGTGCCCGGGCGTGGATGAGGTTGCTTGCAGATTCGCCTGGCACGGCGGTATCTGGTCATCCGTTGACGGGCTGCAGCCTGAAGGCGCTGACCCCCTTGAGGATCTCCTCATTCACGATATAGGCGAAGAACAGGATGTACAGCGCGGCCAGCGGCAGGAACGTAAGGTACACCGCCCGCTCCCGGCCCGCCTTTTGCTGCCTCGCGACCCAGCGCTTCACCGGCCGGAGCCTGAGAAGCAGCAGGGGAAGACTACACGCGGTGAGCTGGTACAGGCGCTGGTGAAGGACAGGGTTATGGTCAAAGCCACTGCCTGGTCCGTTCGTTCCGTTCTGGAAGCCGAATCCCTCAAGCAGTGCCAGGTGAAGGAACAGCAAGCCCCAGATGACGTAGGTCAGCTTCTGCAACGGTTTCCAGTACTTCCCGAGCCGCCGTTGCGCCCTGCTGTTGGAGATGAGCAGGAGCGGGAAGAGCAGCGACACCATCACGAAGCCGACCAGCAGGAAGGTGTGTCCGGCGAGTCGGCCGATGACCCCTCCGGCGAACGATGTGGTGATAGCTGCGAGGATCGCGTCGGCGGTGGCCGTGCACCCGAGCACGATTCCGTACCACTTGCGGAGCGGGACGAACCAGTGCTGCCTGGTCAGGGTGACCACCGGGGTGATGGTCAGGGTCAGGATCAGCAGCGCCATGGACCCCGTCCCGAGCACATCGGCTTCCACTTGGTTCATGGTGCTGCTGTTCAGCTCGATGACCGCGCGCGACATGAAAAATAGCGGTGCCAGCGCGGGAATACCTAGGAGGAAAACTGCGGCTGTCTTTCTCTTAATGACCGAGCCCGCGAACTTGAAGTCCTGATCCATCCAGGCGTCTACGGGATTCTTGGCTGTTGGCGGCCGTTCCCGCGCCTGCTCCGCCGAACGCCGCCGCGCGGCACCGGTCCCGGCTACTGGCTTGGCCATGACTGCCTCTAATTGGTCCTTATGGCTCGCGCCGTTTCTGATCCCAGTGATGACCCGCACGGCGGGCCGTCCTGGCTGGGCCGCCCTACGTGACGGCGGCGGTGGTGAGCCGTCGGCGGCTGAGACACCGGCAGCCGAGACAGCGGCGGCTCCGAAGGCCCTTGCTGTGTCGCACCTGTGCCGGCCGACCGGAAGACGAAGTAACCGTATCCGTGCAGCGCCAGTTCTGTGGTCGCGGCAATAAGGCCAAAGAGGATAGGGATCGTCATGGCGAGCACCACCAGGCGCATGGCGCGGAACTGTCGGGGCCGTCCCGGTGGCTCCGCGGCCGGTGTCGCGGACTGAGCCGCAGACGCTCGGTGCCTTATCTCCGCGGCCTGATGGTCAGCGTCCGGCAGGGTCAGGTTCGCCAGCCAGGCCGACCTCTTGCGGCCACCGGGGCTCCTCGCCCCTTCCCAGTCGTAGGCCGGGGGTTCGGTCACAGCGACTTGGCGTCGGTTGACGTCGAAGTATGCCTGAGGCGAGGGTCCCGGTGTCCCGGGCGGCCGGGCCGCTCGCCACTGTATTCCAGGAGTCAGGACGGCCGGGGGGTACCGCAGGGCGGCTGGGGATCCCGGTCGGACCGGAGCCTGCTGCGGCGGTGCAGGCGTTGGCGGCGGTCCGGATCCGTCGGCGGGTGATTGCCAGTCTGGGCTGGGATCACGAGGATGCGGCCAGCTTGGGCGATCGTCATCAGGGGGCGGTCGGCCCCGGTCGTAGTCACGAGAAAGCTGCCAGCCCGGGTCCGGCTTAGGCCTAGTGAGTCGTGTCGCTGGAGAGCGGCCAGCTCCGTAGGTTGCCCGAGGTCCCGGCGTCCTGGCGTGCATGGGCCTGCGCCTGAGGCCGGGGCCGACGCGGCGCCGGATGAGCCCGACCGTTAGTCCAGTGACGACGAAGGCGAGCAGCGCCCCACTGATCATGATCGCGCTGCCCGTACCCCCCGGCCGGGAGGGCCGATGTGAGGCCGTCGGAGTCACGACGGGTAGCGGGCCGAAGTGGACTCCGGGGCCCGCTGCGTCCGCAGGCAGCTGGAGGATCCAGCCCGGCTCGATGATCCGCGGATTCGTCAGCCGCCCGCCATTCGGCTGAAGTCGGCCCTTATTCAGGCTGAAGATCTCCATGTACTGGCCGCCGTCGCCGAGAGTCTCGGCCGCAACGGTGAAGAGGGACTCGGCGCGGCCGTTCCCTGGTGGCGGGACGACGTAGAACTTTACTCGTGCGGGTGACGGGGAGGCGGCACGTGGCCGAGCATCGGCGCTGGCAGAAGCGACCGGGCCTGTGCAGATGGCAGCGACCATCGCGGTGACGGCGAGCGCGGCCGCAACCAAGTGCGCGACCGCCCGGGGAAGGCGTCCCGCACCGCCGCGGATACCGCTGCTGAGGATCATCGTCTCTCTTGTCTCGTGTCGGCGCGTGAGGACGGTCCGCCCTGCGGCCGTCTGAGCCGCCCCGTTGGCTGCGGGGCAGGGAACGAATAACTCTCGGGGGACGGGAAGCCCTTCCGGGGGACAGCAGACGGCACCGGATCGGGGTTTCTTGTAGAGACTGAGCGCACTATGTCCCTTCCGCGCTGGTCGCCGCCGCGGAGCTGGCCTCTCGGCCTGGAGCGGTCGCCACGATGTGGCAATGCCGCTTCACGTCTCATAGCACAGGCCATGACGTATGTTATGGCCGTCTTGATAATTAGATCACATATACGAGGATGATGCAAAGAAGGACTCATCTTGAATATGAGTTCGTATCAGATCACGACAAAGGCCGAGACCCACAGCACGACGGTCACCGTCGCCGCCCCGGCGGGTACGGGAGCGATCACTCACCCGGCCAGGCCAGGCGGCAGGGAATTCGACCTCTGGCGACCAATGGACTTCTAGCCGGGGCGGGGCCTGGCGGCCCTGAAATCGGCTTGACCGGTATCCGGGGCGCCAGCGACGCTGGCGTTGATGAGCGTGCTGCCGAGGATGCGCCCGCGATCGTGGCGTCGGTGTTCGCCGCCCCGGGCGACACGGTGCGGGCTGATCCCTGGGACGGTCCCCTGGTCACTCTCACCTCGGTTCCCGGCGCTGTTGCGTGCCTGCGGGTCTATGGCCTGGCCCCGGTGGTCGCGGCGGAGGCCGCCGCGACGCTGGACCTGCCGCTGCCGCTGACCAAGCGCGGCTGCGTCGTCTATGCGACCAAGGGTCCCGGGCGCTAGCTGGCCAGCTCGACGGCCAGGCCGAGCCGCTTGGCCAGCAGGGCCGTGCGCTCGGTGTCGCCGGTGCCGAAGGTGCCGTCTGTCCGGGTGAAGCGGACATGGTGCAGCACCCCGCCGCGGGGCAGGCCGTCCTCGCGGACCAGCCTGAGCCGACGGCCGCCGGCCCAGCTCAGCTCGGCAGCGTGATCACCGGCCGTCTCGAGCCGACCGTCCAGGGCCTCCCGGAACAGCCGTGTCGCGCCCTCGAGGTCGCTGACGTGGTGCTCGATCAGGTCGAAGCGGGCCGGCGGCCCCGGCTCGGGTAGTTCCCGCGGCGCGGGCGTGCGCGGCTCACCGGCCTGCTGGGCGACCTGGATAACGATGCCGTGGGCGTTGCACGGGTGCAGGAACGCCTCCTTCCAGTTCGGGTGGTCCAAGTTGACCCCGATGGGCTCGAGGCCGAGGGCCCGGAGGCGGGCCAGTGTCCGCTCGTTGTCGCTGACGATGAAGTTGAAGTGGTGCGGGCCGGCGCCATGAGCGGCCAGGAAGCGCTCCAGGAAGGCCGCGTCGGGGCCGTCGGTCGGCGTCAGCAGCTCGATCTTCGGCCCCGCGGCGAACCTCAGCT
>Ga0187814_10000383_pt1 | contig 14382 bp, 13 predicted proteins | sample NC_S_4_FD_132450 | JGI IMG/M metagenome (GOLD analysis project Ga0187814, IMG submission 132450) | Wetland sediment microbial communities from Neuse River Estuary, North Carolina, USA - ASW-S_4 | ecosystem: Environmental > Aquatic > Freshwater > Wetlands > Sediment | place: USA: North Carolina... | reverse complement strand
GAGGGCGGCCCGGCCGGGCCGCCCTCTCCCGCGCGCAGGCGGCAAGGACGCCGCCTGCGCGGTCGCTCCCCGTGGTCCGGAGGTTCGACAGCGTGAGGGCGTGGCCCGGCGTTCCTGCCATGGCCGGCACCGCCGGCCTCTTGCGCGCCGGCGCCGCGGTTGCTATGGTCAGGGTGCTGCTGGGGGTGCCTCCCGCGGGAGGCTGAGAGGCCCTGAGGGCCGACCCTTCGAACCTGATCTGGGTCATGCCAGCGCAGGGAAGCGCACGCGGAGATCTCTTCGGGCGCCGCTCATCCTTGCGATGGCGGCGCCCGTCGTCCTACGCGGGGGTGCGTGCCGTGTCCGTGTCGAGGGAATCCGCTCCGCGCGAGGACGACAGGGTCTGGCGCGTCGAGCGCAAGGGCATCGAGCCCGTCCCGGCGACCGAGCGCCGGGCCAGCCTGACGGGCCTCTTCTGGGTCTGGTTCGCCGGCAACCTGGCCATCCTGACGGTCGTGCTGGGCGCGGTGGCGATGAGCTTCGGGCTGTCGCTCCTGGAGGGCGTCGCCGTGGCCCTGCTGGCGCCGCTCTGCTACGCCGGCATCGGCCTCTTCGGCATCGCCGGCGCGCGCACGGGGGCGCCCACCCTCACCCTCTCCCGCGCCACCTTCGGCACGTACGGCAACGTGGTGCCGGCCCTCGTGTCCTGGCTGAACCTCATCGGCTGGGAGACCGTGGTGCTGCTCACGGCCGCCTACGCGCTGGAGGCCGCCCTGACGACGGCCCTCGGCGTCCCGGCGTCCGCCGCGGTCGCCGTGCTGGCCCTGGGCGTCACCACCGTGGCCGCCTTCTCCGTGGCCCTCCTGGGCCACGCGACCATCGTGCGCATCCAGACCTGGGCGTCGTACCTGTTCGGCGCGCTCACCCTGGTCGTCTTCGGCCTCGCGCTCCCGAGGGTGCACCTGCAGGTGCTGCTCGCGCACCCGGGCGCTCCCTTCCTGACCGCCTTCCTGCCCGCGCTCTCCATCGTGGTGGCGGGCGGCGCGCTCTCCTGGGTCAACACCGCTTCGGACTACACCCGCTACCTGCCGACCCGCGTCGGCGGGGCCGGCGTCGTCGCCGCCACCACGCTCGGCAGCCTCGTGCCCTCCTTCGCCCTCCTGCTGCTCGGCGTCCTGCTCTCCGCCGGCCGGCCCGGCCTGGCGGCGGCCCAGAACCCAGTCGCCGCCATCGGCTCCCTGCTGCCGGCGTGGATGGCCGTGCCGTACCTCGTCACGGCGGCCGGCGGCATGATCGCCGGGGACATCATGGACGTCTACTCGTCGGGTCTCAGCCTGCTCGCGGCGGGGGTGCCGCTCCGGCGCACCCGCACGATCCTCGTCGACGCCGCCCTGTCCATTTCGGTGAGCCTCTACGTCCTGCTCGCGGCCCAGGACTTCCTCGGCGCGTACGTCTCGTTCCTCGGCGTGCTCGGGGCCGTGCTGGCCCCGTGGGCGGCCGTCTTCGGCGTGGACGCGGTGGTCGCGCTGCGCCGCGGCTACCGGGTCTCGGAGCTCTACCGGGGCGGCGCGAGCGCCTACGGGCGCGTGCGGCCCTGGGCGCTCGCGAGCTGGGTCCTGGGCGCCGCGACGGCGCTCCTGACCACCTCGGTCCCGCCCATCCTGAGGGGGCCCTTCGCCGTCGGCATCCTCCAGGGCTCGAACCTCGGGCTCTTCCTCGGCTTCGCCGTCAGCCTCGCCCTCTACCTGGCCGTCAGAGGCCTCGGCGGCGCACGCGCATGAAGCGCAGGCGGTAGCGCCGGCGCCGGCGGCGGCGCCGGCGGCGCCACGCCCAGAGGAGGAGGAGCGCCAGGACGCCCGCCGCCAGGTACCAGAGCCCGGCGTGCGACGGCGGCGGGGGCGGCGGCGACGCGCCGTCCGCCGTGAGCGGCAGGACGGCGAGGGGCGACCGCTTCGGGCCGACCACGGCCATGCCGACGGGCTCCCCGGCGCGCCAGGCGGAGGGCCAGCGGACGTGCACCGCGACGTGCGGCACAGCCTGCCCCGGCCCGGCGAGCCACGAGAAGCCCGCCGCCGCGACGGCGCGGGCCGCCCCGCCGGGCGCGCGCGCGAGCGCCTGACCTGGTCGGACCACGAGGACCGGGTGGAAGTTCGCGAAGCCCCAGTTGAGCAGCGTCTCGGCGTCGGACCAGTTGTGCTGGACGTCCGTGTGCAGGGCGACGGCGATCAGGGTGACGCCGTGGCGCGTCGCCGCGGCCACGATGGAGTTCTTGGCCTGCACGGTGTAGCCGATCTTCACGCCGATCGCACCGGGGTAGTTCCAGAGCAGCAGGTTCTGGTTCATGAGCTCGAACGGCTTCGGCTGACCCGGAAACATGAACGTCCTCGTCGCGTCGATGCGGCGGAAGTCCGGGTAGCTGAGGGCGGCCCGCGTGATCAGTGCGAGGTCGTGCGCCGTCGTCATGTGGCCGGGCAGGTAGAGCCCGTCTGGGTTCTCGAACGTCGTGCCGGTGGCTCCGAGAGCCTTCGCCTCGGAGTTCATGCGCGCGACGAAGGCCGGCACCGACCCCGCCTCGGCGATCGCCAGCTCCACGGCGGCGTCGTTGCCCGAGACGAGCAGCAGACCATAGAGCAGGGCCCGGAGGGTCAGGCGCTGCCCGGGCTCCAGGTAGACGCTGGAACCCTCGACGCCGTACGCCTTGGGCGACACCTTCACGCTGCGGCCGATGTCGCCGTCCATCACGGTCAGGAGGGCCGTCATGATCTTCGTCGTCGAGGCCGGCGGCAGGCGTAGGTCCGGGTTGTGGCTGAGGAGCACCTGTCCCGTCTGGAAGTCGATCAGCTCATAGGCCGTGGCGGCGATGCCGGTCGGGGCGGCTGCGAGGGCGGGTGCGGGGGCGAGCCCGAGCACGAGGGCTGCACCGACGAGGTACGGCACGATGCGGCGCATGACGTCCCCCCGGGGATGGTTTGGCCTTTCTCACTGTTCTGGCTGCACGGGTCTTGTCCTTCCGCGCACGAGCGGTATGCTCGGATCGCGGCGGAAATTGCTCATGGAGGTCATTTGTTGTGACGGAGACCGGGCTGCCGGACATCACGGCGGACCTGCGCCTGCTCCTCGAGCGGGCGATCTACTTCGATCCCTGGCTCGGCGCGATCTCCGAACGCCAGCTCAACCCCAGGGCGGAGTTCGCCCTCGAGGACCAGGTCGCGGCGCTGATCGAGAACTACTGGACACCGGAGGAAAAGGCCCGCAGCCTCGGGCGCATGCCCTCCTACCTCGGGCTCGTGCACGAGTGCGTGCGCATCGCGGCGCTCTCGACCTTCTGCCTGCGCGGCGTGTACGACGGCGTGCCCAGGGTGCCGGACGAGGCGGGCGTCGAGCAGCTCTTCACGGAGCTCGCGGCGTTCGCGAGCGAGCACGGCATCGCTCCCATCGTCCGCGCGGGCCTGGTGCTCCTCGGCTACGAGGACCTCCTGGCCATCGACTACTTCGGCGCCATGCGCGAGGACGACTTCCTGACGGGGCGCCTGCATCGTCCGTGGGCCGAGAAGCCCCTGGACGAGGAGCTCGGCATCATGGTCGTGCTCGGCACCTGCGAGATCGACCTGCAGGACGGCGTGCGCGTCGTGCGTGCGACGGACCTCGGCCGCCAGCGCCTCGCCGACCTGCGCCAGGAGCTGGTGCAGGCCGGGTACCTCAGCCGGCGCGTGCAGGCTCTCTACATCGCCCACTTCGACGAGGAGGGGGCGGACTACGACACCATCTTCGACCACATCGTGCCGGAGACCCACGCGACGCGCCGGGCGTTCCTCGACTTCTGCCACCTCCAGCCGGGCCAGCAGGTGCTCGAGATCGCCTCCGGGACCGGGCTCTTCACCGTCAACGCCGGCCTCGCGGAGTTGATCGGCGACTCCGGCGTCGTGTACGGCGTGGACCCCTCGCCCGAAATGACGCAGGTGGCGCGGCGGCGGCTGCGCGAGCGCAACCTGCGCAACGTTCGCCTGATGTCCGGACGGGCGGAGCAGCTGCCGTTCGAGGACGCCTCGCTCGACGCGGTGGTCGGCTGCCTGGCGCTGCACTTCACCGACGCGCCCTCGGCCCTGCGCGAGGCGCACCGCGTGCTGGTGCCCGGCGGGACCGTGGGCATGTTCTGGAGCCTGCCGTGGGACCTCCGGCGCATCCCGCTCTTCGCCGAGTGGCTCGCGCCGCTCGAGCGGATGATGCAGCACCCCGGCGAGAGCGGCTTCAGCGACCGGCGGTTCCTCTCCCTGGACGACGCCGGACGGATCCTCGGCGAGCTCGGCTTCGTCGACATCGAGCTGCGCAAGGTGGACCTGCGCCATGAGCTCTACCACGTGGAGGAGACGGTGCGGGCCATCCTCTCGATGGGCATCTACCAGCGCGAGTTCGAGCAGCTCCCGTGGGCGGCCCGCGAGGACCTCATCCGCCTCCTCCTGGCCCGCGGCGAGGACCTCGTGCAGCGCCATGGGCCCGAGGCCCTCACCTTCCTGAACAGCTCCGCCTTCCTGCGCGCCAGGCGCTCGCCCGACGACGACGTGGAGCGCCACGTCAAGGTCCTGTCGCTCGAGAGGGTGCGCCGGGAGCGCATCAGCCGCGAAGCCAGCTCATGATCCCCCGCCGGCGCGAGCGACGCGTGCGCGTGGCGCCGAGCTCCTGGCGCAGGGACGCCACCTCCTGCTGCGTCCGCATGAGCGCCGTCAGCATGCGGTCCCGATCGCGGCGCTCCCGCTCCGACGTCTCGCTCAGGGTCTCGCGCATGCGGGCGAGCTCCATGGCCACGTGCACCGCCACCGGGGCCTGCGTGCCCGGCGCCGCGGCGGGAGCCTCGCTGCCCGCGGCGGACTCCCTGAGCGCGCCGGTTCCCGCGGCGTCCTCCCGTGCCGCGTCCGCGAGGCGCGGCACCGGCGGATCGCCGGGCCGCAGGGTCGCGCCGAGGCGGCTCTCGATCTCCGCTGCGGCCTCGCCCGCCACGCGTCCGCGCGCGGCGATCTCGAGCCGCGCCAGGTCCTGCGCCGTGTAGCGTCCGCCGTCGGGCTGGGACAACCAGTGCCGGTAGGTGCGCAGGAGCTCGCGCACGAGGTCGGGCGGTACGCCCAGCTGGCGCACGAGCTCCGCGCGTCCGATCGTCCTCTCCGCCATCTTCACACCTCGAAGGCACCTTCTAAGGCGTGGGCGCCTTGTCCTGCGCCGCTCTTGGCGTCAGCTGTCTTACGTTCGACACGCCGCGGCCCGCCAGGCGGGCCTGGAGCTCGGCCTGCTCGTGCAGGGCCTCGTCCAGCATGTGCAGCAACAGGGTCCGACTGCGGCGCAGGCGCGACACCTGCAGCCTCAGGCTCTCCAGTTCTTCCTCTGCGCTCATGTCCTCACCAGGGCTAGCCTACGACGGCATGGCCCTCCTCATGCGGGCAGCCGCGCGAGGAAGCGCGCGAGCGCAGCGCCGCCCAGCCACCAGCGGCCCAGCGGCGGATCGTCGTCCTTGGCATGGAAGTCGCTGCCGCCGGTCGCGAGCAGGCCGAACTCCGCCGCCTGCGCCGCGAGCTCGGCCTGAGCCGAGCGGTCGGCACTAGGGTGGACCACCTCGAGGGCGTCGAGTCCGGCCGCGGCGAGCTCTTCGACGCGGTCGCCGCCCGAGCGGCGCGGGTGCGCCAGGGCGACGAGCCCGCCATCCCCGTGCGCGAGGGCGATCACATCGGCCGCCAGCGGCCGCCAGCGCGGCACGTAGGCCGGCGCACCGGGCGTCAGGAAGCGCCGGAACGCCTCGGTCGGGTCCTCGACCACGCCCGCGGCGACCAGGGCGCGGGCGACGTGCGGCCGGCCCGGCCGCGGCCGACCGAGAACGGCGTCGGCTTCGATCGGGTAGCCCATCGCCCTGAGGCGTCGCACCATCTCGAGCGCTCGCGCCGGGCGCGCCGCAGCCAGCTGCTCGAGGAGCGCCCGATACCCCCCGGCCGGCGGGCGGCGGAAGTACGCGAGCAGGTGGACCTCCTCGCCGGCCTGCTCGGCCGCGACCTCGGCGCCGCAGAGCGCCACGAGGCCGCACCGCGCCGCGGCCGCGGCGAAGTCGGGAAATCCCGCGCAGGTGTCGTGGTCGGTCAGGGCGGCCACGGCGAGGCCGGCCGACGACGCCGCCAGGGCGACGTCCGCCGGGGGCATGAGCCCGTCGGAGGCCGTCGAGTGCAGGTGCAGGTCGGCGCGCAGGGCCGCCTCAGGCACCGGCGGCGAAGCGCACCAGGGTCTCCACGCCGAAGCCGGTCGCACCCTCGCCGTAGGGGCCCTTCGCGTCGCGGAAGGCGGTGCCGGCGATGTCGAGGTGCGCCCAGGGCGTCGTGCCCGCGAAGCGGGCCAGGAAGGCGGCGGCCGTCGCCGAACCGCCCGGGCGCCCGCCCGTGCTCTTCGTGTCCGCCACGGGGCTCTTGAGGGCCTCCTTGTGCTCGCGGTCGAGCGGCATCCGCCAGTAGCGCTCGCCCGCGGCGCCGCCCGCGGACAGCACGGACTCCGCCAGGGCGTCCTCGTTCGCGAAGAGGCCGGCGCGGTGCGTGCCGAGCGCGACGACGATGGCCCCCGTCAGCGTGGCGAGATCGATGACGTCCTTCGCACCCTGGGAGCAGACGTAGCTCAGGCCGTCCGCCAGCACAAGGCGCCCCTCGGCGTCGGTGTTCGACACCTCCACGGTGGCGCCGCCGAGCATGCGCAGGACGTCGGAGGGGCGGTACGCACCCGTGCCGGGCATGTTCTCGGCGAGGCCCAGCACGCCGAGGAAGCGGCCCTCGAGCCCGAGGCGGGCGATCGCGTGCATGGCGCCCACCACGGCCGCGGCGCCGGACATGTCGCTCTTCATGGTCAGCATGCCGTCCTGGGACTTCAGGTCGAGACCCCCGGAGTCGAAGGTCAGGCCCTTGCCGACGAAGGCGTGCCACGGCCCGCGGCCGCCGTCGTGCCGGAGCACCACGAGCGCCGGCGGGTGCGCCGAGCCGCGGCCGACGGCCAGGATGCCGCCCGCGCCCATCTCCGCGAGCCGGTCGGCGCCCAGGACCTCGCACTCGAGTCCGGCGGCGCGGGCCAGGCCCGTCACCCGCTCGGCCAGGAGGTCCGGCGTCTTGTCGTTCGGCGGCGTGTCGATGAGCTCCCGGCAGATCCGCACGCCGTCCGCGACCGCGGCCGCGCGCCGGAGGGACGGATCCTGCGGCCCGCCTGCGGAGAGCAGGGTCACCCGCTCCACGGCCGGGCCCGGCTCGGACTTGTACGTGTGGAAGCGGTAGGCGCCGGCCGAAAGGCCGATCAGCGCAGCCTCGCGCGCCGCCCCGTCTCCGCCGGGCGCGTCGTCCGCCGCGGCGACCCCCACGTGGGCCAGTCCCATCTCGAGGGCCTTGCGGCCCGCGAGCCGGGCTGCGCGCCGCAAGGCGTCCGCGTCGCACTCCGCGTGGGCGCCGAGGCCCGCCAGGATGCCGACCTCAGCCGGGCCGTCGAGGGGCAGGGCCACGACATCCCCGAGCTCGGCCTTGAAGGCCGGACGGCCCAGGAACCGGGAGAAGGCGCCCCGCGCCGCCGCGTCGAGTTCGGCGGCGCCGCCCGAGAGCGGGCGGTCGCTGTACGCGAACGCAACGACCGCGTCGGCGGCGAACTCCTTGAGCGATGCCGTGGACTCATGCATGTCCATGTCCGAGCTTCCCTTCTACGAGAGTACGTCCGCGAGCACCCGCCGCATGTTGCCCCCGAGGATGCCGGCCTGCTCCTGCTCGCTGAACCCCGCCGACGCGAGGGCCGAGCGCAGGTTGGGGTAGTCCTGCACGCCGCCCAGGCCCTCCGGGGCCGCCGAGATGCCGTCGAAGTCCGAGCCGAGTCCGACGTGCCGGGGCCCGACGAGGTCCGCGATGTAGCGGATGTGCCGCATGAGGTCCCCCAGGGTGGCGGGCCCCTCCGGCACCAGGAACTGCGTGTAGAAGTTCATGCCCACGACCCCGCCGCGCGCCGCGAGCGCCTTGAGCTGCTCGTCGCGCAGGTTGCGCGGATGGTCGCAGAGCGCCCGCGCGTTGGAGTGGGAGGCGATGAAGGGGCCGTCGGAGCATTCGAGGAGATCCCAGAAGCCCTTCTCCCCCAGGTGCGACACGTCGAGCACCATGTGCAGGCGCTGCATCTCCCGCACGACCTCGCGCCCGGCGCCGCTCAGACCGCCGCCCGACGTCTGCTCGAACGCGCCGTCCGCCAAGGCGTTGCGCTCGTTCCACGTCAGCATGGCGCTGCGCACGCCCAGGCGGTGGAGCACCTCGACCAGCGACGTCGCGGCGCCGATGGCGCTCAGGCCCTCGACGGCCAGGAGCCCCCCGACCGTCCCCGCGACGGGCTCGACGTCCCGCGCCGAGAGCACGGGCCTCAGCCGCCCGTCGCTGCGCGCGACGGAGCGGTGGAACTGGGCGATCATCTCGAGGATGCGCCTGAGGCTCAACCCCTCGCCGTCCGCAGGCTGCGCGAACAGCGCGAAGAACTGCAGCCCGACCCCCGCGGCCAGCAGGCGCGGCAGGTCGAGCTGCCCTGGCATGTCCTGGTCGAGACCCTCGGCGGCCGGATGCGGCCCCGTCAGCAGCATCAAGGTGTCGCAGTGCGCGTCCGTGATGAAGCTCTCTTGCATTCACTCGCGGATGAAGATCCGCCGCACCTCCCTGGCATGTCCGGACTCGTCTTCCACGTCCACCAGTACGGCGTTGAGCTGCCGCCTTCCTTCCGCCACCTCGAAGCGGGTGGGCAGGGAGCGCAGGAAGCGCTGGACCATGGCCTCGCGGTCCATGCCCAGCACCGAGTCCGCCGGACCGGTCATGCCGACGTCCGTGAGGTAGGCGGTGCCCTGCGGCAGGATCCGCTCGTCCGCCGTCTGCACGTGCGTGTGCGTGCCCACGACCGCGGCCACCCGCCCGTCGAGGTGCCAGCCCATGGCCTGCTTCTCCGAGGTCGCCTCGCCGTGGAAGTCCAGGAGGGCCACGTCGAAGCGCCCGGCGAGCTCCTCGAGCTGACGGTCGACGCCGCGGAAGGGGTCGTCGACCAGGATCGGCTGGAAGACGCGCCCCATCGCGTTCATGACCAGCAGCCGCCCGGATGGCGTGTGGACGACGACCGCGCCCCGCCCCGGGGTGCCGGGCGGGTAGTTGAGCGGGCGCAGGAGCCTGGGCTCCTGGTCCACGAGGGCCAGGGCCTCCTTCTTGTCGAAGGCGTGGTTGCCGAGCGTCACGACGTCCGCGCCCGCCGCCAGGATCTCCTCGTACACGGACGGCGTGATGCCGAAGCCCGCCGCGGCGTTCTCGCCGTTGACGACCACGATGTCCGCCGCCTCGCGGCGACGCAGGGCGGGCAGCTGCTCGCGCAGGTACGCCCGCCCAGGTCTGCCGCAGATGTCCCCGACCATCAGGATGCGCAGGTCAGTCCCCTCCCTCGGGCTCCGGCAGCCAGGCGAACGGGTGCACACCCTGGACCAGGGCGTGCAGGATGCCGGCCGCCTGCCGGATCTCCCACTGCGCGTCCGGCTTGCCGCGCTGGCGGATGACGTGGCAGACCTCCGCCAGGTCCATCGTCGCGAGGATGGAGCGGCGGAAGGCGTTGAGCACCAGGTAGCGGGCCGCGGGGTGGTGCATGCCGAGCCGCTGCGCCGCGCGCTGCGCGTCCTCCGCGGCCGCCTCGAGCAGGCCCTGCGCGCCGGCGGCGGCCACGAGCGGCGGCACGACGAAGCCGCCCGTGAAGCCCGGCTCGGACCAGGCGAACTCCATGCGCCGGCGGTGGCGCAAGAGCTGGTGCCACGCGGCCTCCGAGAGGTCGAACTGCACGTCGTAGCTGAGCATGTGGTACGCCGCAGGGGGCTCGTCGTACGGCCCGAACGGCGTCACCGACTGCACGGCCGCCAAGAGCTCGCGATCGGTGCGGTGGTCGACGTCCTCGCCGGGGCGCAGAGCCGCCGCGAGGCGTCTCAGGGCGGCGCCGTTCGGCACCGTGCCCACGAGCCGCACCGGCGTCGTCGACTCGTGGCGCGGGGCCCCCCCCAAAGGCCGCTGGCGCACCGCCGGGGACGGGTCGGCGTGGCGCAGGAGCGTCGGCACGAGCAGCGACCCCTCCCGCAGCATCGCCTCCCCCAGTTGCACGTCCTCGGGGTGCGGCGACGAGCGCAGCACGACGATGGCGTCGCGCAGCGCCCTGGCGTTGCCGGTGACGCCGAGACTCGTGTGCGTCGCCAGCGGGAGGGCGTAGCGGGCGTCCTCGAACGCCTGACGCTCCAGGCGCCGGCGCACCTTGTCGTCGTCGAGGTCCAGGCCGCCCTCGCGGGCGAGGTGCCGGACGATGGCCTCGCGGATGGCGACGTAGCGGTCGTAGAAGCCGTCCATCGCCGCGTCGTACAGGGCCGCCTCGGCCGGATCGAGCTCGGGGCGGTGGTACGCGCCGCGCTCTGGGCCCTGGTAGCGCTGCGAGTACTCGGTGAAGCTGAGGAAGGGGTTCGCGAGCTCGAGCGCTGCGGAGGCGAGGCGCGAGACGCGCTCGACGCCGAGGTGCACGGTAGCGTGCTCGGCGACGGACGCATGCCCGTAGCCGACGACCCACCGCTCGTGGAAGGCGGACGCCGTCGCGGCGGCCTGCTCGGCGACGACGCCCGTGGCCGTGACGGCCAACTCCGCCTCGTCGCCCGCCAGGAGGCGCTCCAGGTTCTCGCGGAAGGTCCGCGGGCTGCGCGACACGTAGGCGAAGACGACCGCGATGACCTCTTCGGGCAGGTTGTAGATCGCGTAGACGTCGCGATCCGTGTTCGAAACGAAGCGCTCCAGCGACGGCAAGCCCGCTCCTCCTCCGCACGGCGCGCGGGGGCTGGGCCAGACCCGACCCCCGCGGGACTACTTGGCGATGTCGACCGCGCGGGTCTCGCGCACGACGGCGACCCGGATCTGGCCCGGGTAGGTGACCTCCTGCTCGATGCGCCGGGCGATGTCGTGCGCCATGCGCACGGCCTGCAGGTCGTCGACCTTCTCCGGCTTGACGATGATCCTCAGCTCGCGGCCGGCCTGGATGGCGTAGGTCTTCTCGACCCCCTCGAAGGAGTCCGCGATCTCCTCGAGCTTGCGCAGGCGCTTGACGTACAGCTCCAGGCTCTCGCGACGCGCCCCCGGCCGCGCGGCCGAGATGGCGTCGGCGGCCGTGACGATGACCGCCTCGACGGAGTGCGGGTCGCCGCCGTGGTGCGCCTCCATCGCCCAGATGACTTCCTGCGACTCCTTGTACTTGCGCAGCAGGTCGATGCCGAGCTCGAGGTGGGTGCCCTCCATCTCGTGCGTCAGGGCCTTGCCGATGTCGTGCAGCAGGCCGCCGCGCTTGGCGACCTGGATGTCCGCACCGAGCTCGGCGGCGATCATGCCCGCCACGAGCGCGACCTCGACGGAGTGCTTCAGGACGTTCTGGCCGTAGCTCGTCCGGTAGCGCAGACGGCCGAGCAGCTTGACGAGCTCGGGGTGGAGGTTGTGCACGCCGACGTCGAAGCAGGCCTGCTCGCCCTCTTCGCGGATGCGCTCCTCCATCTCGCGCTTGACCTTCTCCACGACCTCCTCGATGCGGGCGGGGTGGATGCGCCCGTCGCCCACCAGCCGCTCGAGCGCGATGCGCGCGACCTCGCGGCGGATCGGGTCGAAGCCCGAGATCAGCACCGCCTCCGGCGTGTCGTCGACGATCAGGTCGACGCCGGTGGCGTTCTCGAGCGCCCGGATGTTGCGGCCCTCGCGGCCGATGATGCGGCCCTTCATGTCGTCCGACGGCAGCTCCACGACCGACACCGTGGACTCGGCCACGTGGTCGGCGGCGTAGCGCTGCACGGCGAGCGCGATGATGTTGCGGGCCCGCTTCTCGGCCTCCTCCTTCGCGCGCTGCTCGGACTCGCGGATGCGCACCGCGACCTCGCGGCTCATCTCCTGCTCGACCTGCGCCAGCACGAGCCGACGCGCCTCGTCGGCGGTCAGGTTGGCCATCCGCTCGAGCTCACCCAGTGCGCGCAGGCGGATCTCCTCCACCTGCCCGCGCTGCTGCTCGAGCTCCCGCTCGCTCTGCTCGAAGGTCTCCTGCCTGCGGTCCTGCTGCTCTCCCCGCCTGTCCAACGCCTCCTCGCGCTGGATCAGCCTGCGCTCGATCTCCTGGACCTCGGCCCTCTGCTGCTGGATCTCGCGCTCGGCCTCGCTGCGAAGCCGATGCGCCTCCTCCTTCGCCTGGAGGATCGCTTCGCGTAGGTGCGCCTCTGCATTGCGCTCTGCCTCTTCACGGATGCGCCGGGCCGCGTCCTCCGCCGCCCGGAACCCGCCCTCCGCGTATCCGCGTCGAACGAAATACCCGACTACACCTGCTACGGCAGCGACCACCACGGCCAGGAGGATGATCTCCAAGGCGCTCGTGTGGCCCACCCCCGCTCGGGCCACGCGCACGCGGCCCGCTTCTTCGTGTCCGACCGTCCTCGTGAAAGCGCTTAGCGCTATCCGGTTCGAAGCTGCATTCTGATGCGATTCTTACAGTTCGCCCACCTAGCGTCAAGCGTCGCCCCAGGGCACCTCGATGCCTGCCTCTGCCAGCGCCGTGCGCACCGACTCCTCCGTGAAGCCCCGTCGGGCCAGGTGGCCCGCAAGGCGCGCCACCCCGCGCGCGTCCTCGGGGCGCGGCCTCCGGCCGAGGTAGAGCGCCAGCGCCTCCCGGCAGCGGGCGAGGTCGTCGACCGACCGGACCGCCTTGGCGGCCGCCGAAGGAGCCACCCGCCGCCGCTCGAGGGCCGCCTGCACGCGCAGGCTGCCCTGCGGCGCCCCACCTGGGGCCGAGTCCGCGATGTCCTCCGCCAGCCGGCGGTCGTCGAGCAGCCCAAGCCGCTTGGCCTTGGCCACGGCGGACTTTGCCGCGCGCGGCCCGACCTCCCGCCGGGTGAGCGCCTCCACGGCCTCCGCGGCGCTCAAGGCGCGCCGATCGAGGAGGTCGAGCAGGATCTCCCACGCGTCGGCCATGGCTCAGGACTCCTCGGCGCCGTCCTGGCCCGCCGCGGCGGGCACCTTCTGCAGCTGGAACTGGGCGCGGATGCGCTGCTCGATCTCCTTGGCCACCTCGGGGTGCGCGCGCAGGTAGTCGCGCACGTTCTCCCGACCCTGGCCCATGCGCTCGCCGCCGTAGGAGTACCAGGCGCCGCTCTTCTGGATGATGTCGAGTTCGGTGCCGTAGTCGACGAGGCTGCCCTCCTTGGAGATGCCCTCGCCGTAGATGATGTCGAACTCCGCCTGCTTGAAGGGCGGGGCGACCTTGTTCTTGACGACGCGCACGCGCGTCCGGTTCCCGACCACCTCGGCCCCCTGCTTGAGGGAGTCGATGCGCCGGACGTCGAGCCGCACGGACGCGTAGAACTTGAGCGCCCGGCCGCCCGGCGTCGTTTCGGGGCTGCCGAACATAACCCCTACCTTTTCCCTCATCTGGTTGATGAACACTGCCGTCGTCCTGCTCTTCGACAGCGCGCCGGTCAGCTTGCGCAGCGCCTGGGACATCAGCCGCGCCTGAAGGCCGACGTGCTGGTCGCCCATCTCGCCCTCGATCTCCGCCTTAGGCACCAGGGCGGCCACCGAGTCGATCACGATGACGTCGATCGCCCCCGAGCGCACCAGGGCCTCGGCGATCTCGAGCGCCTGCTCGCCCGTGTCCGGCTGGGAGATCAGGAGCTCGTCGATGTCGACGCCGAGGTTGTGCGCGTACGCCGGGTCCAGCGCGTGCTCGGCGTCGATGAAGGCCGCGATGCCGCCGGCGCGCTGGGCCTCGGCGATGATGTGCAGGGCCACGGTGGTCTTGCCCGAGGACTCCGGGCCGAAGATCTCGACGACGCGCCCACGGGGCACGCCGCCGACGCCGAGGGCGGCGTCGAGCGCGATGGCGCCCGTCGGGATGACGTCGATGGCCATCCCCGCGGATGCCTCGCCGAGCTTCATGATCGAACCCTTGCCGAACTGCTTCTCGATCTGGGCCAGGGCCATGTCGAGTGCCCGGTCGCGATCCAAACGAGATCCCACCTTCCAGGGCGCGTAGCTAAGCGTCGGGGCTCTTCCCGGCGGGAAGAGGAAAGGCCGAACGGAGATGATAGCGAGCCCCTGTCGGAAGAAGTTCGCTTTCGTACAGGCGAATCTCCTCCGCCATTACGCGCAGCGGGTCCACCCTGACCGCGGGAATCTCGACGCTCTCGCGCAGGCGCGCCAGCGTGACGTGCAGGTGGAAGGGGCGACGGTCGACGTCGATGCCGCGCCGGAGCAACTGCTCCGCGAGGCGGCCCGCGAGGTCGGCGAGGCCGGGCGGGGTCTCGCCCGTCAACGCGAGGATGCGCGCTCGGGAACGAGGGAAGCCCCGGATCTGGTC
>Ga0187814_10000382_pt1 | contig 14395 bp, 17 predicted proteins | sample NC_S_4_FD_132450 | JGI IMG/M metagenome (GOLD analysis project Ga0187814, IMG submission 132450) | Wetland sediment microbial communities from Neuse River Estuary, North Carolina, USA - ASW-S_4 | ecosystem: Environmental > Aquatic > Freshwater > Wetlands > Sediment | place: USA: North Carolina... | reverse complement strand
GTCCGGGTCGGTGCATGCGGAGAGGTTGAAACAGCAGGGCCGTCTCTTCCCGCTCTTCATCTTCGAGATGCTCACGTCGACCCGTCGTCTGCGCGTGTCAGGGTTCTTCGTGGCGTTGACCCAGCGCACCCATTCCCAGCGCGCCATCGGGGTGATCTCGTTCCACAGGTCCTGGATCTTCTGCGGGGCAGCTGCCAGAGCTGTCGCAAGATCCTGGGGCACGCTCGGCTCTGGCCAGTCCTTGGTCACCTCGATGTCGAGCGTCGCAGTGTCACCCGCGCTGATGCCAGCAGCGTGTTGCAGCGTGTCATCGACCCTCATCCAGTGGCCAGAATTTCCGTCTGGTTCGAGCACCGTCTGGAACTCGACGCCATTGATCGTTCCGTGGACGGCCACCTGCCCGCGCGAGGGGAGGCTCTTGGCCGCCGTCTCAGGCAACCGCAACACAGTCGATGTGTCGATCGTGGACAGCGTGGCGTCGAAGCGAATGGCCGCTCCCCCTGTGCGCTGAGTCACCGCCGTCTCTCATCTTCTCCGTTCCGGATACGGCGCCCCGGCGGCGGCACCGTCATCGAGTGCGTCACGGTTGACACTTTACAGCGAGAGTTCCCTGACGCGGGGCCGGGCTATGACCGGCGGAGGCGGCGACGAGGCCCACATCGCTGCGGCCATGCCATGGAGATCGGACAACACCCGATCGTCGGATTCATGGGGCCGAAAGCCTCGCCCGTCGCGAGAACAACGCGTGCCGCCCGGTACCGCGGCGGCGCGCGGCCGTCGCCTGCCGCCTCTCAGCGGCCGGTCCCTGCCACCCCGGAAAACCAACCCAGCCCGGGATGCTTACATGACACAGGATAGGCCGCACGGCGAGGTGTCTTCCCTGGTGGGAGACCCTTTTCCTAATAAATAACCCTCCTCCGAACTACGCGGGCGCCTTTCGGCGCACGTAGCTCTCCAGTGATTTATGCCGCATTCGTGACAGGGCGGGCGTGGACGGCGTCGTGGCAGGGTGAGCAGACCACCAGGGTCTTACGCCGCATCCTGGCCATGAGCGCCGCCCATGCGGGCTGCCCAGCGCCACGGCCGCATCCGGCTCATCGAATGCGAAGAGATCAAATACCTGTGCAAGGAACACCTAGGTCTCGACGTCCTGATCAGCCTGCCCAAGCCCCCGCCTAAGCGCCGCTGACCGATCGGCGCAAACGCCGGCCGCCTCGTCAACATCGTGTTGCTCGCCGGGGCCGTCCGTTCATGGATTGCTAGCCGGCCCAGGTGATGTCGAGGACGATGACTGTGCTGGTGCGGTCGTTTATTAAGTAGGTGATCAGGCCCGCGTCGCCGAACTCTACGCGCCTGACGTAGGGGGCGCTGGTCGGGAAGGTCCGGAGCGGGTCGTCGGGATAGTCGATGACTTCCGCCATGGCCCCGATGAGATTGTCGAATGCCTGACCCGGGAGCCCGTGTATCTGTTTCAGTGCCCGGCCGCTCAGTTCGGCCCGGTAGGTCACCGCCGGTCCCTGGCTGCGGCGACTCGGTCGGTCCAGTCCGGGATGGCGTCGGTGACTGGCACTGTCATAGTCGTTCCCGCGCGGGCGGCGGCGAGTTCCTCGTAATAGCCCGGCTGGCCTGCGGCGATCGCGGTCAGGCTCCACACGTGGAGAAGGCGCCGCAACTGCTGGTAACCCGCTGGGTCGTGCGCAGCATCCACCGCCCGGTGATACTGGCGGAGGAACTCCTCGCGCTCTCGTTCGGGGAGGTCTCTCAGGATCACCAGCGGATCGGCGGGATCTTCCGTCGGCTGTGCGGTCACGCGACTCAGCTTACGCCCGCCTGCTGTGCGCAGCCTGCCTGCCGCACCGGCTAGGACGCAGGCGCCGTAGGACAGGAGCCAGGCCATCCGACCGAACGATCAGCTCCGCCGCCGCCATCTCGGTCCCACTCCAGCCCACTGTCTGGGCGAATGAACTTAATTAGCGAAACTAACCAGATTTCGGGGAGCCAAACGGGGAGCCAACGGAGGCAGAAGCCGGGCGACCCGGGGCGACGTCTAGCGACAATCAGTCCAGCTAGCTGGCACTTCAGGCTACAGTAAGCGACGTCCCGCGATGGTTCGGTTGCGTCTCACAAGCGAGGGGTCACTGGTTCGAACCCAGTTGCGCCCACCAAGTGTGGTCTTCACGTTTCAGTGAGGCCTATTTTCACGTAGGCCTGAACCGGACATCAGCCGGACGGGACCGTAGTTTGTGCGGTTAGCGGCTGCGTGCGGCGATGATTTCGCGCTGTCGGCGCGTCCAGTAGTCAACGATCTGCTGGCGCGGAGCGGGGAGGGTTTCGTCGGGGTCGACGTCGTCGAAGTAGCCGAGGCCGAGCAGGATGTGGTTGATGGCCTGATCGGGGTATTCAGGCTGGAAGCGTTCGATAAACAGCGCTAGGCCTTCATCAACCGTGCGACGCGTTTGCTGCTCGATGGTCATGAGGTCGAAGTAGTCGCGGAGCTCGCCACGGTCGCCTACCACCTTGAGCTTCATCGCCATGAGGTCGCTGATCTGCGCGATGTGGAGCCCGTCGACTTGCGTGGGGCTTTCGAGCAGCCGCTGCGGGCGTACCTCGTCCGCGTGCAGGAACTGCACCCTGGTGGCGGAGAACACGCCGTTGAGCGTGCCGGGCGCACGTTCGGTGATTGCGAACGGTCCGGCTGCGGACAGCATGATGGTCAGCTCGTCCAGATCGACGCTGTTATGGTGGAAGAAGAAATCCAGGTCCCGGCTCACCCGGTGGGCGAGGTGGACGGCAATAGCCGTGCCTCCGCGAGATATGCAGTGGGCGGGACGATCCGGGCGATGGTCTCCCACGTCAATGCCGTATCCGGCGGCAGGATGCCGAGGATGCGCTCAGACAGCATGCGCATACCTGGCCAGGTTGTGCGCGAGCGCGCGCCGCGCCGGCTCAAGGCCGCGGGTGGCTGCCGCGTGTTCCCAAGCGCTGGCGGGTAGGTTGACCGTACCCCAGGCTAGGCCATCCGGGTCGAATGTCATGATCAGACGCCTAGCGATATACGGCGCCGAGGTCGCGACATCGAGCTGAGCGGGGGCTGTGTTCCAGAACAGGTGCAGCAGGTGGGGGGGAACCCGTTTGGCACGCGATCCATCAGTGCGATCCGGCAACTGGACCTTCGCCACGACGGGGGCGAGCGCGAGCCACTCGTCCGATCCGAACCGCACTTGGTAGACCGTCACTTCGCTGGCCTGTCCTCTGGCGATCATCATCGGTGTCCCCGTGACGAGGCCCTTGGCTACTAGCCGCGTCAACGCGCGTCCCGCGGCGGTGGGACTGACTCCTGCCCGCCGGGCGGCTTCACGCACCGAGGAAACGCCGCGCGGGGACCGCGACAGGGCGGCGAGCACCTGAACATCCATCCGTGACATGCCAGGTATCGGCGGAATGACCCCTAGCTCGCGGGCCAGCTCGCCGACCTGCTCCTCGGTCAGATGGAAGACACCTGACGTATCTTGCTCAATCGGCAAGCCCAGACGATCCACCGCGCGCCGTACACGCGGAGACGAAGTCCCGAGCCGCCGCGCTGTGTCGGCGAGACTATAGGTGTCCATATCGTTATTCTATCCGCTCCAGCCGTTGGGCACCCGCGCGCGGTCGTCGCCGTAGCGCTCGCGCACCTTCGCGGCCAGGGCCACAATGGCCTCTTCCCACGTCGGCCTGGCCACGTCCAGGCTCGGGTCGTGCGACGGGGTGCCGCCAACCCGGAGCCCTGTCCTGTGCTGCGCCGGAACGTCCAGTGGCCATAGCACGGGCCCGTGCTCCATCCTGACTTCGAGCCTGCCCCCCGAGCGGCCAAGGTTGACGTCCAGGTGAGCGAGGCCATCGCTGTCTGATAGCCACCCCTCGGCCTCGATCCGGGCCCAGGCGGCCTCGTCGACCTCACGCGGATCGGCGTCTGCCAGGTCGCTCGGCACAAGGTAGGACCAGAAGATCGGGTGTGCGGTCAGGTAGCTCCATGCCGCAAGCACGTCAGTCGGGTTCGTCGCATACGCCGGCGACCGTGCCCGCCCACCCCTCAGCGCGGTAGGCGGCGAGTTGCCCGGTGTTGCGTCGCCGTTCTTCTGGCGTGGGCGACCGCATCGTCCAGTTCCGCTTGCCGGGCCGCTGGAACAGAGTCAGACCGTTCATCTCGCGCTAGCGGGTGCCGTCCTCGCCGGTCCACTCTCGCGGCGTCGGCTCGTCTTCGAGCATTGGGCCGGCGCTGAAGCCAACTCCCAGCTCGACGCGGATCGGCTGCCAGGCAACGCCCGGCGCGCCACCATCGCGTCTCGCTCGTCGAAGTTACCCGGCCAGTACAGCTGTCCATCAAGCAGTTCAGTGCACTCGGCGCCCATCGGCAACCCGGCGCCGCCCGGATCGCACGCGGCCGCTGACCCGGCCCGCCGCCCGGGCGCCGCAGCCCTGGGTTCAGTTACTGGCGTACAGAACGATCTTTATGCGCGGTCGTAACGACGCGGAAGGTCCTTGCCCTTGGCGTAAAGATCGGCGGATATTGGACCCTTTGCCGCAAGGGTGTATCGCGGTATGTATCGGTACGTGGCCGAACGGGCCGTGGTGCACGTTGGAGTCGCCGATGACGGTTTCGCGGTAGCGGCCGCCGGCGGCGTAGCCGTCGAGCATGGTGCGGGTCTGGCCGACCATGGGTTGCGATCCCCTCTATCGCGCGCCCTGGGCCGTGGCAGGGTGCGGCTGGCGGCGAACGGCCGCCTGTCCGTAGCTGTCTGGCTGTTGGCTATGAGCGCGGCGAGAATGCGGCTCTCCGGTCCCGCAGCCAGCGTTCGCGACCCCGAACTCCAGCCAGCAGCGGCCCGCACAACGCACACGGCGGGAGGGGATCCCGTTTTCAGTAGGCAGGGCACGCGGGGTCGTCTTCCCGGGCCGGCACACCGCGCTCCCGCCGGAGGACCTCAATCAGCACGGAGTCGTCGAGGCGGCCCAGGCCCAGGTCGTGGCCGCGGACGTAGAGCCGGCGCGCGGCGGCGGCCAGCGGCGCCGCGGCCCCGGCCTGTTCCGCCGCGGCGCCCACCAGTCCCATGTCCTTCACGAAGATGTCCAGCGCGCTGCGCGTCGGCTCGAACTGGCCCTCCACCATCCGGGCCCCCCGGTCGTCGAGCATGAAGGACGCCGCGGCGCCCTCCCGCAGCACCCGCCAGCACTCCGCCGCGGTCAGGCCGAGCGCCTCCGCGAATGCCAGGGCCTCGGCGGCCGCGGCGATGTGCACGCCGCACAGCAACTGATTGACGAGCTTCATCCGCTGGCCATCGCCGGGGGAGGACCCGACCACAGGAGCGCTGCGCGCCAGCGCGGAGAGCACCGGCTGTGCCCGCGCCACCGGCTCTTCCGGACCGGACACCATGATCAGCAGGTCGCCGGAGGCGGCCCGCGCCGTGCCCCCGGACACCGGGGCGTCGACCACGGCCACGCCACCCGCGGCGAGACGGTCCGCGACGGAGATGACCGCCTCGGGCCCGACCGTCGCCATCACCACCACGATGCTCCCGGCTGCCAGCGCACTGGCCGCCCCGCCGGGCGCGAACAGTGTCTCCTCCACCTGCTCGGGCGTGGCGACCATGATCACGATCAGATCCGCGCCGCCGGCCGCGGCGGCCACCGTGTCCACGGGCCGCACGCCGTCCGCCGCCAGAAACGCAGCACGCTCCGGCACGATGTCGTAGCCGCGGACCACGTGTCCCGCGCGGGCCGCCCGCGCCGCCATGGGCGCCCCCATCGCGCCCAGCCCCAGCCAGCCGACCTGCATCAGCGCTCCTCCCGCTCGCCCTTGAGGATGGCCACCACGTCCGCCAGGGTGCCGTCGTCGCCGACGTTGCCGGCGAACACCACGTACGGCACGCCGATCGCCTCGGGCGCCGCCTCCAGCGGCCGCAGTAGGGAGATGACGCCGGGAAATAGCTGGCCGGCCACCTCGGCGCGCCGGATGCCCAGCCCGTGCCGTGCCACGTCGTGCGAGGTGATCCCGCCCTTGGCGACGACCCAGGCGGGCCGGGCGGCCAGCGCTTCGCGGACGGTCCGGGACAGGGCGGCGGACACCGTGCGGGCGATGGCCAGGCTCCCGGCTCCGTCCCGGCCCGTGGCCACGGCGCGGCTGGTGTACAGCAGCACATCCGAATCGCGCAGCGCGGCGGCCACCTGCCGTGCCGTCCCGGCCGCCGCCTCGCCGCCGCCGACGATGGCCGGGACGTCCAGCTCGAAGGCGGTGATCCCGCCCCGGGCACGGAGCGCCGACAGCTGGCGGCTGGTCTGGCCGACGTGCGACCCCACCACGACCAGGCCGTGCCCGCCCTGCGGGGGCCATCCCGCCGGCCAGATGTCCGCGCCGCGCAGCGGCGCCCGCGGGCCCATGCCGGTCAGCGCGCGCACGAACGAGGGGCCGGTGCGGAACAGGAACGACGCGCCCGCACGCTCGGCCATCAGCACCCCGGCCGCGACCGTCTCCAGGTCGGAGTATTCGGTGGCGTTGACCACGGCCCAGCTGCCGTCCCGCACCCCGGCCAGCAGCTCGCGGACTCGCTGCGGGCCGCCGAGCCTGATGTCGGCGAGGCCGATGCTGCCGACGTCGCCCCGCCGGATCGTCCCGCCGCTCTTCTCCGCCACGAAGTCACGCAGGTCCGATGCGCTGTAGCCGAACGCGGCGTCGCGTGCGAACTCGGTCTCGCCCACCGGGACTAGGCGGCCGCCCACCCGGGCCCAGTGGATGTCCCCGGCGGTCAGCCGCCCCGCCTCCAGGAACGCCGGCACGAACAGCACACCGTCATAGCCGCGGCCGGCGGTCTCCCGGTGCACCGAGTCCAGGGCCGTCACCTCCGCCATCACGTGCCCGCGGAGGGTCGAGTCGCTCCGGCTGACGAGCTGCAGGCGCGCACCGCGCCGTTCGGCCACGGAACGAAGGCCCCGTGCGGCCAGGACATTGATCTCGGCGGCGGCCGGCTCCTCCATGCTGCGGGCCTTGGTCAGGACGAAGCAGGTCGCGGCCGGGCCGGCCAGCGCCGCCTGGTACGCCGCCTCCTCCAGGACGGTCACCACCTGAACGCCGTGCACCGCCTGCGACCCGGTCGGGTCATCGTCGAGCACGCCCAGCAGCAGGCCGTCCGCGGCCCGCATCGCGCGGATGGAGGCACGCAGGCCGTCGTCGTCGGGCCGGGGTTCCGGAAGCCCGGCCAGCACCTCGGTCGCCGTGGGCGGACTGTCGCGCAGAGCGTGCCTCCCTTCCTGCGGGTGCCGGGACGTAAGACCACCGTATTCCACCGCCCATGGCCGGGCGGGAAAGGCGGGCACGCCGGGCCGTCGAACGGGACGACGGCACGAGCATTCTCCTTGATCCAATTCAAGTCCGCATGCACGCAGATCGGGCCGCCCGAGGTCTCACCGAAGATGCACAGCGCCCGGCGGTCCGCCGAGATCTGCCGCGCCAGGATGGCCGCTGCCGCAGCGCCCAGCCGGGCCGGAGCGGCTAACCACCGGTCGCAGTCTGGTCCAGTCGCCCGGCCACCTCGTCAGTGACCGGAAGCATTGTCAGCCCGGTGAGCAGCGGAACGGTGCGAAGCCCCGGCGGGAAGCGCCGCCGGGCGGGGTCACAGACGTTAGCTCATCTGGCACAGGACGTCTGCCTTCGTGGTGTGCCCGCTGGTCACCGTGGCTATCCCCGCTGCCCGGCACAACGCTGTCCCGCTGTCGTAGAGCGGGCTGTGGCCCGCAACGGTGTACCTGCCTGGCGGGACCCTGACGGAGTAGGCGCCGCCGGCGGCAACAGGAACGTCGAGGTGAACGCCCGGACCGGTCACGGTCAAGGTCCCCGGCCACGGGCGCGGCGACCCCGGTGCCGTGGCCGTGGTCGGGCCGCCAACGCCATACAGGTGACCAGTCAGGGTGCCATCGGCGGGACCCTGCCCTGAGCACGCCGTCGTGAACCCGGCCAGGCATACGGCAGCCAGGGCCAGGCCGGTCAGGGGGATTCTCACGTCCCTTGGACGAAACGCGCATGCTGCGGGTTCCAGGCGGTCCTGGTGTGCTCGGCCTGCGTGGTTTCGTTGTCCCGTCTCAGCCTCACCAGGGTCTGCGCGTATGGGACACTCCGCACGGCGCAGCCGCCTCGCGATCATTGTCCGGTTCTGCGGCGGCTGGGCGGGGGATCCAGCATCTGGGTTCATCTGCTCCCTTTCACTGCTCCTGCTGCGGCTTGCCCGTGCCTGCGGCGGGCTCGGCGCTGGCCGGGATCGCGCAGACCATGCCGTCGCTGAAACCGGCCGAGCCGATGCCGAGTGCCAGGTTGAAGCGGCCGCGCATGTTCTCCAGTGCGATGTGGTGCGTCAGTTCCACGATCTGGCCGTCGTCGAGATGCCGGCGGAGCCGGTCGAACAGCTCGCCGGGGACTTCGGCTGGGGTGCGGGTCATGCCGGCTGCGTAGTCGAGGACGAGCTTGTCCAGTTCGGAGAACAGCGGGTTTGCCTGATAGCTGGGCAGGGCCAGGAGCTCTTCGTCGGTCAGACCCCACTGGCGGGCGATCGCGGAGCCCATGTCGATGCAGTATCCGCAGTGGGTGAGGGTGGCCGCCTTCAGCTCGGCGAGGGCGTGCAGCCGCTTGTCGAGACGGTGCAGCCTGGCCGTCGCCTGTTCGAGCTTGGCGTAGCCCTTGAACAGCACGGGCACGAGGGCGTAGATCTCGAGCGGCTCGATCATCCGCTCGGTCTCTCGCCCTGTGAGCTTGGCGATGCTGCGCCGGGTGAAGTGGTAGGCGATCTTCATCTGCAGCCCGGCCTGGGCGGGCGAGACTCCTTTGATGCGGGCCATGTGATCCTCCTTTCGCTGGGGATCGATCAGCGGGCTTCGGCCTCGTTACGTGCCGCCGGTCCGGTCGGCTGACCGGGCGTCCATGGATGCAGCCGGGGAATCCAGGCGCGCACGGCGCGCCGGTAGTCCTGGTACTCGGCCCCGAATTTGCGGGCCAGGACGGGTTCTTCGTAGAAGCGGACGGCGGCGGCGCCGATGCACCAGGACAGCGCGGTGTACTCCAGCAGGCCTGGCGAGCCGAACAGCAGCGCCTCGCCTGCCAGGACGGCCAGGAAGCCGACGTATATGGGGTCGCGCACGTAACGCTAGAACCCGCTCACCACCAGACGTGGCGGCGACGCCGCCGGCACCGGAGTTCCCGCCGCCCTGATGAACTCCGCAAACGACTGGACGATCGGGACCAGGCCTGCGCAGATGAGCAACCCGCCCGCCGCCTGCACGGCCGTCCAGTAAGGCAGGGGCCGGTGAAAGTGCCAGTTGCCCAGCAGGTAGGGAAGCAGGCAGCCGAAGGTTCCCCCGAGCGTCACGCCCCACGCAACGCTGACGGCCGCTGCTGCCGGCTTGCGCATCAGCGCCTCCGGGAGAGCCAGGCGCGGGCGGTTTCGCCCGGGCTATCGGGCATCTTGATCGCGCCGTTCGCGGGTCCCGGACCGTGACTCCACGGCTGCGGCGCCTCCCGCGGGGATCGCCGGGATGGCTCGGCAGCCTTTGCGCTGACCGGCCGGGCGTAGCCCGGGCGGCCGCCGGCAAGCTGATCCGCGTCCGGCTCGATGGAAAGGCTGGGGATTGCCCGCGCCATCCAGCGGGGCAGCCACCAGTTGGCGGTCCCGAGGAGCTGCATGACCGCGGGCACCAGGACCAGGCGGACCACGGTGGCGTCGACGAGCACGGCGACCGCAAGGCCCAGGCCGAACACGCCGAGGATCCGCAGCGGATCGCCGATGACGAACGAGCCGAAGACGCAGACCATGATGGCGGCCGCGGCGGTGATCACCCGTGCCGTGCTGGCGAGCCCGCTGGCCACAGCTTGTGAGTTGTCGCGGCTTCGGGCCCATTCCTCGCGCATGCGGGAGAGGAGGAAGACTTCGTAGTCCATCGACAGGCCGAATACGATGGTGAACATCATCAGCGGGATCCACGGGTCGATCGGGCCGGGGCTGGCCCCGAAGACGCTGGCGAGCCACCCCCACTGGTAGACGGCGACAATCACCCCATAGGCCGCGCCCATCGAGAGCAGGTTCACTGCGGCGGCCTTGAGCGGGATGGCGATGGACCGGAACACCACCACCAGCAGAACAAGCGCCAGCAGCACGACCATGCCGATCACCCAGGGCAGCCGGCCAGACAGGTAGGCCGAGGTGTCTACGCCTGCGGCGGTCTGACCGCCGATGAACGCGGTGACCCCGCGGCCGGCGGTGGCTTGCGGGACCACCTGGCCGCGCAGCCGACGGAGGAGCGCAGCGGTCTGGGCGGACTGGGGCGCGGTGGCGGGATAGACGACGATGACCGCGGCGTCCCGGGCGGCGTTGACGACCGGCGGGTCTGCCGAGGCCACGCCCGGCACCTGGCGAAGCCGTGCGCCGAGCCGGGCGATCCCGGCTTGCGCGTGCGGGCCGCGCAGGTCGGCGGCGATAACGAGCGGGCCGTTGAACCCTGGGCCGAAGCCCTCAGCCAGCAGGTCGTAGGCCTGCCGGGTAGTGAGCGAGGCCGGGTCGTTGCCGGCGTCGCTGAACGCCAGGCGCATCGAGAACAGCGGCACCGCCAGCACCACCAGCACGGCCAGCGCCAGGGCGGCGCAGATCCACGGTCGCCTCTGCACCGTGCGGCTCCAGCGGCGCCAGAACCCCCGGCCTGTAGCGGATCCGCCCCTGGCGAGCAGCCCGGGGATGTGCAGCCGGTCGATGGCCGTGCCCGCGAAGCCGAAGATCGCGGGCAGCAGGGTGAGCGCCGCAGCCAGGACCAGGGCGACCGCGACGATGGTGGCGGCCGCGAGGCCGTCCATGAACGGCAGGCCCACCACGAACAACCCGAGCAGCGCGATCACCACGGTTCCGCCGGCGAACAGCACGGCGCGCCCGGCCGTGGAGAGGGAGACGATGGTGGCTTCCCGCGGCGGGCGGCCTTCGGCCAGTCCCTGCCGGTAGCGGGTGACGACGACCAGGGCGTAGTCAATGCCGACTCCAAGCCCGATCATGATCATCATGTCCGGGCCGAAGGCGGGCACGGTGACCAGGTGGCTGAGCGCCTCGAGGACGCCGAAGCCGATGCCGAGCCCGGCCAGGGCGGTGAGGATCGGCAGCCCCATGGCCACCACCGACCCGAAGGCCAGCAGCATGACCACGACCGCGGCCACCAGCCCGATCATCTCGGCCGATCCGGGGGCTGCCGAGACGACGTTCTCGACCGGCGCGCCCCCGACCACCACCTGCAGGCCCGGATGGGCGAAGCTGCGCGCGGTGTCGATCACCCGCCAGACGGCCTTCGCGGGGAGGTCTGCGGCGGCGGCGTCGAACTGGACCACCACGAAGCCGATCCGGCGGTCAGCCGACAGCCGCGCCCCGCCGCCGGGGGCGAGCGGGCTTTGCACGCCGGAGACATGTGCCAGGGGTCGCAGGGACCTGACCAGCCGGCCGATGGCCGCGGCGTTGACGGGGCTGTCGAGCGGGCCCGGCGAGCGCAGGACCACGTCCGCGCTGTCGCCTTTCTGGGCCGGGAACCGGCTCGCCAGCAGGTTCTGGGCCTGCTGCGAGGGCGAGCCGGCGAGGGCGAAGTTGTTGTCCAGCCGACTCCCTGCCCACTGCGCGAGCCCGATGATGGCCACCACCGCGAGCAGCCAGCCGGCCAGCACCCGGCGCCGGTGGTCGTAGCACCAGGCGGCGAGGCGGCCCAGCCCATTCTGTGGAGATCGGGCAATGTTCGCGGCGGTCGGGCTCTGGGCGGTCGCCATCGGCGTACCTCCTCCGCATGACACTCTAAGGTCAAATCGAGAGTAGCACTCCCAGTTCGAGAGTAGTAGTCTCACAACTATGGCTTCTGATGTCAAGCGCAGCCGCCCCCGCGACGGCAAGGGCAGCCAGGCACGGACCCGCCTGGCCCGCACCGCGGTCATCGAGGCGGCAAGGACCCTCTTCCTCGAACGCGGCTACGCCGCAACCACGATCGAGGCCATCAGCGACCTCTCGGATGTCCCGCCTGCGACGGTATACCGGCTGTTCTCCTCGAAACTCGGGATCCTCAAGGCACTGCTCCACGTCTTGATAGCTGGTGACGACCAAGCCGTCGCAATGCAGGACCGGCCCCACGTCCGTGCATTGCTTGCGAACCCAGACCCAAGGAACCAGCTGTCGGGTCTCGCCGGCATCATCGGCGGCATCATGTCGCGGGCCGAGCCCCTTTACCGGATCCTCCTCAGCGCAGCGGGCTCCGATCCTGACGCTGCCGCGCTGCTCGCCGAGCTGACCCGGCAAAGGCAACAGGGCCAAGGCCAGATCGCCCGTTCCCTGGCCCGCGCCGGCGCCCTGCGGCCGAAGCTGGGCGAGCGCGACGCTGCGGACATCATCCACGCGCTCACGTTGCCCGAGGTATACCGGCTGCTCGTCTGCGACCGGGGCTGGTCCCCCCAGCGGTACGAACAATGGCTGACCGATATCCTCATCAGCCAGCTGCTCCCCCTTCCGGCGCCGGAGGCGGGCGCGCATCCTGCTGACTCTTCCTTCGATGGGATACTCCCCGGAGGGCGGGTCTCCGGTGATAACAAGACCTCCATGGCTGAGTGATCGGGGGCAAGGCGTCACCGGCCCCACACCTTGGCCTACCTGGCTGCCCGGACACAGAACCTCCGGTTCCGAACCAACAGCCGACACCGAGCCTCAGTTCGCTGACAAAACGCAATTAGGCTGCGGGTGCGGCCAGCGATAAGCCGTGCCGATCGAACGTCGTGATCGGGCTGACCGCCGCGCCGCCTGCATTCTCCTGGGCCGCCGCGCAAAACGGCTGCCAGGCCAAGCAGGTCGGCTATGCGGCCGTTCGTCTTCCAGGCGACGGTAGCTTGGGCGGCATGGGAGCTCAGGAGCATCTGGCGGCACGGGGCGAACTTGGCGATCCGGCGGCGCTGACCGTCCGGCTGTTCCGTGACATGGTCGGCGCGCTGGAACTGCTCACCGTGTATCTGGGTGAGCGGCTGGGCCTGTACCAGGCCCTGTATGCCGATGGGCCGGCGACTTCCGCGGAACTGGCCGCCCGGACGGGCACCACCGAGCGGTACATCCGGGAATGGCTGGAACACCATGCCGCTAGCGGACTGCTGGAGGTGGATGATCCGGCGGCTGGGCCGCTGGCTCGCCGGTACTGCCTGCCCCCTGGGCACGTGCCTGTTCTCGCCGACACCAGCGATGTCCGCTACCAGGCGTTCAACGGTGCCGAGATAGCCCGCGCCGCGCGCTGGATGCCGGAGCTGGCCGAGGCGATCCGCAGCGGCGGTGCACCGCCTCCGCTGCCGTGGGCACCAGAGGGCCGGCCGGAGTTCAACCGGGCGGTGTTCCTCAATCTGCTCGCGAAACAATGGCTGCCTGCCATCGCGGACGTGGACCTGCGGCTGCGCAGCGAGCCGCCCGCACGGGTGGCGGACCTGGCCTGCGGCACGGGCTGGTCCAGCATCGCCATGGCGCAGGCCTACCCGCTGATCAGCGTCGACGGCTTCGACCTGGACGCGGACGCGATCCAGGTGGCCCGGCGCAATGCGGAGGAAGCCGATTTGGCGGACCGTGTCACGTTCACCGCCGCTGACGCGTCCGGCCCCGGTGTGTCCGGCCAGTACGACCTGGTGACGATCATCGAAGGGCTGCACGATATGTCCCGCCCGGTGGATGCGCTGCGCGTGGCACGCGGGATGCTCAGGGAACCGGGCTGCGTCATCGTCGCCGATGAGCTGGTCGAGGACGGGTTCACCGCCCCCGCTTCCATCGAGGAGCAATATCACTATGCCTGGAGCGTGGTCGCGTGCCTGCCGGCGGTCATGGGCGACCCGGATACCGCCGCGACCGGAGCCGTGATGCGACCCGCCACGCTGCGCCGGTACACCCTGGAGGCCGGCTTCCAAGGCCTGGAAATCCTCCCGGTCAAGGCGGGAATGCTGCGCTTCTACCGGCTGACACCATGACCCCGTGCAGCGGTGCCGAACGGCGGGAATGCGTGCCTGTTGGGTGGTGCGAGCCGGTTACGGTGCGCGATGACAGCTACCCGGGCAGCAGGGGTGATCAGGCGGCGATGTGCGCCGGTGACGCGGCGATCCCGGCCTCGGTGACCGGGGCGCCGCTGGTGCTAGCTTGGGTTCATGGTCAGTGCAGCTGGCCGCCGCCGGAATTGTTGGTCACGGTCAGCATCACCAGCGGGACAGCGGCGCCGCCGGTAGGCGTGCCGGGCCCGGACGATGTGCCGTTCGTACTCGCCGGCCGACCGCGCTGACGCTAGTCACCTGGTTCGGCACCATGCCCGCCGGATCACTGCGCGGGCTCGTGCTGGCCTGCGACGACCT
>Ga0187814_10000381_pt1 | contig 14409 bp, 13 predicted proteins | sample NC_S_4_FD_132450 | JGI IMG/M metagenome (GOLD analysis project Ga0187814, IMG submission 132450) | Wetland sediment microbial communities from Neuse River Estuary, North Carolina, USA - ASW-S_4 | ecosystem: Environmental > Aquatic > Freshwater > Wetlands > Sediment | place: USA: North Carolina... | reverse complement strand
CATGACCGTCGGCTCCTCGCGCAGCGAGTCCCCGACGAGCACGGCGCGGTTGGCCCGCCACAGCCCGCCGAGCACCTGCTGCGGCGCCAGCTCGCCGGCCGAGGTGGCGAGCAGCCAGCCCACCGAGCCGCGGCCCAGCCCCGCGAACAGCGAGCCGACTGCCTCGAACGCGACCCGGACCACCGGCACCACGAGGAAGAACGACTGCCAGGCGGCCAGCGCGATCTCCGGCGGCGGCTGGCCGCCTTCGGCGGACAGCAGGTCCATCAGCGCGCCGAGGTTGCGCTCAACCGTCTCGGCTTCGGCGGCGATCAGCGTCTTGTGCAACGCGAGGGCGGCGAGGAAGAGCTCGGTTCTGGCGCTGGCGTACTCCTCGTCCGCCCAGGCCGGTGACTTCTCGCGCCGCTCGATCAGGGCGGCGTCTTCGGTTTCCGCTTGCGCCGGGCCATCCGGTACCTGATCGCTCCAGCGCTGCCGTGCCCGCACGACGGGTTCGCGCAGCCGCGCCATGTCGACCGTCAGCTTCGCCACCGCGGACTTCGCCGCCTCGGCGGCCTGCCGGGCACTGGCGAGGTCGGCCCGCAATTCCTGCTCGTCCCGCAGCGCGGCGTCGCGCTGCTCCGTCGCCTCCGCGCAGGCCGCGCGCAGCGTCCGGTGGCTCTCAGACCACACGCGCCCCGCGAACGGCCCGCGGAGCAGCACGCTGACCAGCCAGCGCGGCAGGATTCTGGCCAGTCCGCCCGACAGGACGGCGGCCCGCCGGGGCTGGTCCCGCCGGTGCGCGGCGAGGTCGGCGAGGCTGGCCCGGCGGCGCTCCTCGGCGGCGAGCAGGCTGACCCTGACCTTTGGTTCGCGCTGGGCGAGGTCCGTGCACCGCTGATGTGCCGCTTCCAGCGCGCAGGTCGCCTCTTCCCAGGCCTGCTCGAGGAGGGAGAGGCGGGTGAGTGCGGCAGCCGCGACGGTACGTTCGGAAGATAGCTGAGAGACCTCGGCCAGCGCGGCGCGGAACCTGGCGACGGCGGCCGGCCAGTCGACCACCTCCTCCTTCCTCAGCCGCCGCAGCGCGGCAGGCATGCTCTCGCCGGCCCGGAACAGCACGTCGGTGCCGCGCACCGTGCCATGCCAGAAGCGGTCGACGAAGGCGCGGTCGCCCAGCCGGGCCGTGATCAGCGCCCACGTGCCGTCGCTGTCGGCCAGCCGCGCCGTCGAGGGGAAGTAGTCGGTCTCGGCCGCGCGGTCCCGCCACCGACCGCCGATGTCCGCGAGCCCTGTTTCCTCCTCCGGCGCCGCCAGCACGATCTCGAACCCCGTCAGCGCGGGCACCGGCGCGCTGACCGTGTGCGTCCCCCAGGAGCGTGAGCGGCCGAACGCCGCGGCGGGGGATGGCAGTTCCGCCAGCTGACCCGCCCGCTCGACCACGATCGCCGCGATGAGGTCGCTGAACACGGGTACCGTCCCCGTTCCCGGCGGCGCGTGCACGGCGGACAGCCCGGGGGAGCGGATGATCTCGTTGACCGCGAACTGCTCGCTCCGGGTGAGGGGACTGTCGGCGACCCAGCGGCCCGGCGGAATCCGGCTGGGCGAGATACCGTCCCGCACCACCAGCGGCTCTCGCCGCACGTCGATCCGCGCGCCCTGCCTGTCCTGGTCGTCCTCCGCGCTGCCGCGCAGGAACGCGGCGAGGGGGGCGCCGGTGTTTCCGGCCCGCAGTGCGCCGGCGACCTGCGCGAGATCGGTGGCGAACGAGCTGCCGAGCAGCGGCCATGGCTCGTCTCCGCCGTCGCCGGCCGGCGCCTGATAACTGCGCACCCGCAGGCCGCACGGCTCGAGCAGGGCTGTGACCCCGAGCCGTTCGGCCAGGCGGGCGGTGAAGTCCCGCAGGTCGTCGGAGGTCAGCGGCCGACCAGCCAGATCGTCGGCCGGCAGGCTGTCCGCGGCCGGCTTTTTCACGGACACTACGGCTTCCACGCCACCGGCCGCGATCTCCCCGATCGCCCGCGCGCACGCGGAGACGGTCACGTCGCCGGCCAGCACGCCGTCCGCGGTGACGGTGCAGGCGAACAGCGCTGACTGCCCCCGGACGGGCACATCGCGCGCGGCACCGTCGGGCTGGTCGTCGCCGTAGGCGATCAGCAGCGCGTCCCGGACCCGGGAGAGGTCGAAGAGCCCGCAGAACACCTGATGCCGCCACACCTTGCCCGCCGCGGGCGGCCGCTCGGCGAGCCGCGCGCCCGCTTCCCACGGCATAGGATCACCCGGGCGCACATCGGTCACGTTCTCCCTGACGCTGGCGCCTGGCAGCGGCTCCGGACTGAAGATCTCGATCGCCTGCCAGAAGCGCACGATCTGTTCGGCGTCTCTTAACATGACTCACCCCCGGCCGTCCTGACCCATCGGCGGCATCCCGTCAACACTACGCTGAGTTATGACATGATGCGTGACAGTTACCAAATTCGGGGGTGCGCCCGCGCGCGTCGCGACGTCGCGGCGTCACCGGGGACGGGGCAGTGGCGGGGTTCGGCATCGACCCGGACACGAAAATGCCTGCGGGGCGGTTCTCCCTTCGCCGGCATTGTCCGGATCAGGTTCCAGGGGTCGCCGTCGGCTTCCACGCCGCCCGGCTTCTCAGCCTTCCGTCGCCGTCCCGGTTACCCGGGGGGTTGGCCCGGACCAGCTCCCTCGATCGCCTCGCAGGTAACTGTCAATATCCCCGCTGCCGCCGGAGTGGACTAGAGCCAAGGGTCCCGGTCCGGTAGGGCCCGACGTCACCAATCAGCTCGGCGAACGGGCCCGCCCGCACAGCGATATCGTGCCGGGTGAACCTGCTGCTCGCCGACGCCGTGGGCCTCGGGAAGACCATCGAGGCGGGCCTAGTCGCGCTCGAACTGCTGCTGCGGCACCGGGTGACCTGCTGAAGATGGACTGGGGAGCGGCAGAGTTCCTGCGCGAGGCCATGGTCGGGGCGAGCCCCATGGTCTGGCTCACCCAAGTGGACGGCTTCGTCCTGGACGCCCGCCACGTGCCAGTGGAGATTCAGGCGCAGGCGTTTGAGAAGGGAATCATCCCGTACATCCCGCCACTCGGTCGCGACGGCACCGCCGCTCTCCTGAACGAGATCGGCGGTTGATCACTGCGGGTCGGCCTTCGCATCGCGCCAACGGCTTGCCCCCATGAAATATCCCGCCTGACAGCCAGTCGTTTCCAAGGTCCGAAACGGATTACCCTCGGTCTCGTGAGTCAGCGGCGGCCATTGCAAGCGCGCGTCGTGACGGCTGCCGAGGCGGCGTTCGCTAGGCAGAAATTCGTCACCCCCATCGACGTGTGTCTCGGTATCGGCTGGCTCCAGCCGCCCGACCTGGACGACTGGCGGCATGGCCGTGTGGACGACCTGGATTACTTCCTGCCGGGTCATGACGACAGGTGCGTTGCCTTTCTCGTCCACCTCGCCGAGTGGGCAACCGCCAAGGGCCTCAAGCCGGTCCAGGCTGATTACGTGTCGGCTACCAGATCCCGTCGCCCGCTGCGCTTTAGCTCACTGGACGAGCCGGTCCTTGAGAATGCCTGGCGGACGCACTGGATCTCTCCCGACCTTCCGGACAGGCAGGCCGAGCGCGTCACCCAGCGCCAGTCCGCCCTGCCCGACCTGGTCGTCATCCAGCCCCTCAAGGACTTCACCTGTGCGGAGTGCGGTGACGAGTGGGGAGACCTGCTCATCATGGATGACAAAGGGCCGGTCTGCATGAGCTGCGCGGACATGGACCACCTGGTATTCCTTTCGGCCGGTGACGCGGCGCTGACCCGGCGGGCTAAGAAGGCCAGCCGGCTGTCCGCCGTGGTCGTCCGGTGGAGTCGCGCCCGCAAGCGGTACGAACGGCAGGGCATCCTCGTGGAAGAGCCCGCACTCCAAGAGGCCGAGCGGCAGTGTCTGGCCGACTCCGACGCCCGGCTCCGCCGTCGCGAACGGGACGCCGCTCGCCGCGCGGACGAGGACGTGGAGTTCCAGCGCCGGTTCGCAACCCAGGTCGCGCTGCTGTATCCGGGTTGCCCGGCGCAGCGCGCACAAGCAATTGCCTGCCACGCGGGCCTGCGCGGCAGCGGCCGCGTCGGGCGTTCCGCCGCGGGCCGGGCCCTGGACGAGCAGGCGATCACGCTGGCAGTCGTCGCGTCGATACGGCATGAAGACACCGATTACGATGACCTGCTCATGTCGGGGGTCGGCCGCGAAGAGGCCAGGGATCGGATCAGGCCCGCCATCGCCCGGATCCTCGCCGCTTGGTCGAACGGCGCTAGGCCTGAACTCGAGCGGGCAGCGCGCTAGCGAGATCGCTTAGATCGGCTGAGCCGCCCTCGTCGGCTACGGAGGCCGGCTACGGCTGTTCCTGCGGGGAGACGATATCCGGTTGGTTTGGCTGCGCGCGCAAGCCGGGGCCTCTCAGGAAGCCTTGAACACCGTGTCGAGGTGCCACTCGAGGAACTCGCGCTGTGGCCGATCGGCCTTCCGGTCCGGCAGCGCGATCAGTTGTCCGGCCTTGGCGTAGAACTGTTCCCCGTTTCCGAACTGGTCCCGCAAGCGCGGACTGACCTGTAGCCGGTAGGACGGGTCCACGGCGAGATAGCCGAGATCGAACATCGTGTGCACATCGGAGCGGAGCAGGAGACCGTTGTCGACGCGATGCTCCCCGCCCTTGGTGACCGGGCGGATATGCGCGGCATGCAGCGCGGGCCAGATTTTTGTGCTCGTGATCGCGCACTCGCGGTGATAGGCGTTGAGCACGCGGGCTTGAAAGGCCCCCTGCCCTAGCCGGACGTTCTGGATTCGCTGCCGGAACATCGGACCGACGTGCTTCCAGGATGGATCGCCAAAATCGATCTCTACCTCACCAGTGAGCACCCGCGTCGTCAGCACATCGAAGAACGGCGCATACGGCTGCTCGGTTAGCTCAAACGACTTACCCTGCTGGATGCCGCTGGACCACAGACCCGGTGGCAATGCCATGCTGGTACCCGGTGCGAAGAAGGTAACGTCATCTAGCAGGATGCAGCCGATTTCTGGGTCTTCGCCTGCGCGCAGGCCGTTCCGTCCGCCGATAAGCGCTCGCAGGTCTTCTAGGGTCGCCGCGCCATTCGCAGGCCCATAGAACTCCCACGCCGCCGAGAGCGGCAGCAGTTCCCAGCCTGTTAGCCGGCCCCCGCCAACGATACGGCTCTCCGGGGCATGGGTCTTAAAGAAGAAGAGTTCACCCGGGATGATCGCATTGAAGCGGCGCCTGTCTCGGGGCCGCCAGAAGTTAACCTCGCTAAGGTCTTGCCGCGCAGCCAGAAACGTGTACCAATCGTGATCCGTCACGCCGACGTAGGCCCGCACAGCGATATTGTGCACCTGTGGCAAGGGGATGCGGGTGACAACGACGGCAGTAGAGGCGGAGTCGGACGACGGCGTCGCCGCGCGCGGCCTGATCGGGCGGACGTCCGGAGCCAGCTCCCGAGCCTGCCGACGAGCTCGGCAAGCAGCCTGGAATCGCGCGCCGCCCGAGCGCGGATCTTGTGCCGAAGCTCAGGCAATTGCTCGGGACGAAACGCAACACCCTCCGCGATCACTGGCTGAGGTAGTCACGACGGTGACGGTTCCCGACGCCGCCTCAGATTCGCCCGAACGGACCAGGGTTCCACCCGTCATCGCACCCCTACTCGTCACGGGAGGCCAACCCCCGAATCCGCTCCACAATCCCCTCAGCCTCCTCTCGGCGCACCAGGACGCCGCTGCTACTCACCGGGGCCACCTAGCTCCCGTATCCGCTCGACGATCTGGGTGGCTTCCTCTTCGCTGATGGGAACGAAGTCAAGCATCGTGTCGCCTCGCTCCGCGCCGTATAGAAGCGGAGAGAACTCCCACTTCAAGTCGCGCGAGAACATTTCATCGATCTTGCCTTTGTCATCTTCGACGCGGCGGAGGACGGTTCGAGGCCTGTCCCGGCTGCTGAATTCGTCAATGACCGCGTAATAGGTAATCTTCTCACTCATGGTGCTTCTCCGGAAAGTCTTCAATCCCGGCGGCGCCGGGGGGTGTGACGATCAAGGAATTTACCCGACGTTGAAAAGCCTCAAGCTCTAGCCGCTCGGCAGGGGTGGCCGAGCCGCGAATCCGTTCATAAGCTTTGTGAGTGAGTTCCTTCGCTTCAAGGCTCTCCGGCGTGTGGAACTGCATCTCGAAGCGCAAGCCAGTCTCCGGCCTGCGCCACTGACTGTTGATTCCCTTGTACTGGTCGTTGGACCAAAGGTTCTTGAGCTTGATCAGCTCGAACCCTTCCGCCTTGAACCGATCGACGTCTGCCCGAACACCATCAGAGTAGCGTTCCGTGGGATAGCTGAGCGTGAATCGGACCGCATCGGGCACCATTTCAAGCGCTTCCCTCACCGTCGTGCCGGGTGCCCGCATGTAATCCGCGACCTTCTCCTTCAGCCGGTCTTCGCCCTTGAGCATGTTTTCTAGGCCGGCGAGGTGGCGCGCCGGGTCGGCGGCCTCGATTCGATGCATGGCTGGCCGGATCACCTGCTCACCTTCGTCGCGGATGTCCGCGCACGCCTTGGAGGCTTCGGCGTTCTGCTCGGGGGTTAGCCTGCGGTCCCCGTCGGCCACCCACGAGCCGTCGGGTTGGGTCCTTGGAGCCGGCCGCTCCCGTTCTGGATATCTCTCAAGATGCCTTTCCCACGCGGCGTGCAGGTCAGGGACCGCCTCGGCCCAGGCGTCGTCGGCCGTTCCGTAGGTTTCAACGCGTGCGCGGTACCTGGCGTGCTCGGCGGCTCGTTCCCCGGCATCCAGCGGTGAGGCGGCATCGACATCGGCGGCGCGCGCAGGCAGGCGCGTCGGTCCGTCACCGTCCTCGGCGCGGTCGATCGCCAACGGTCACCACCTAGAGCACTTGCCGTCTCACCCTAGGCAACGGCCCGCAACGCCTTGCGGTTCGCAACGTCTTGCGGTTCGCGATCCCATGCGTTTGTGCCAGTAGCCTGCGATACGTGAAGACTGCGTTCGTGCTCGGCGGCGGCGGGTTGCTCGGCGCGCACGAGATCGGCATGCTCCGCGCGCTCGGCGAGGCGGGGATCACCCCGGACATCGTCGTCGGAACCTCGATCGGCGCGGTCAACGGCGCCTTTGTCGCCGCCGATCCAGAGGGCGCCGCGGACCGGCTCACCGACCTGTGGCGGGGCGAGTCGCTCCGGCTCGTGTTCAGCGAGACGGTCCTGGGCCGGGCGTTCCGGCTGATGCGTTCGGGCACCCACCTGCACGCGATCGAGCCGCTCAAGAGGCTGCTCGCGGACACGCTCCCCGCCGAAACCTTCGGCGACCTGAGGCTGCCCTTCCACTGCGTGGCGGCCAGCATCGAGGACGCCACGGCGCGCTGGTTCACCAGCGGCCCGCTGGTCCCGGCGGTCATGGCGTCGTGCGCCGTGCCCGGGCTGCTGCCGCCGGTCGAGATCGACCACCGCCACTATTTCGACGGCGGGCTCGTCGACTCGATCCCGGTCGGCCGGGCGGTCGCGCTCGGCGCGAGCACCGTCTACGTGCTGCACGTCGGGCGCATCGAGAGCCCGCTGAGCGTTCCGGCGAGGCCCTGGGAGGTGGGGCTCGTCGCGTTCGAGATCGCGCGGCGGCACCGGTTCCACGAGGAGATGTCGGCCGTTCCCGCCGGTGTCCGGGTGCACGTCCTGCCCACCGGAGGACAGCGGCTTCCCCCTGGAGTGCGCCAGTTCCGTTACCGGGACCGAAATCAGGTAAGTAACAGCATTGACCGCTCGTACGCGGCCGCCGCGAGCTACCTCGCCGAGGTCGCCGCTAGCTAGACCGCCAGGAGGCCGCCGATGCTTCCGCCCAGGGTGATCCGCCGCATGGTGCTGACGCCGGTCGTCGTGGTGATCGCTGGCGCCCTGGCCGCCCTCGCGCCGGCGGTGGCCGTGCTGAGCGTCGCTTATAACCTGGTCAGGCGCCGGATCAGGAAGGACGGCGCGGCCAGGACAGGTCGCCGGCACCGGATGCGGGCGCTGCGGGTGGTGTGTTTCGCGCTGGCCTGGTCGGTCGGCGAGACCGCGGCGCTGACCGTCATGCTCTGCCTGTGGATCGTGAGCGGTTTCGGCGGCAGGCTTGACACCGAGCCCTACCAGAGCCGCCATTACGGGGTCATGCGCTGGTTCCTCGACTTGATCTACCGCACGGCGGAGCGCACCTGCGGACTGCGCCTCGAGGTGACCGGCCCGAACAACCCCACACAAAACCGCCCCCTCATCATCCTCAGCCGCCACGCCGGCCCCGGCGACTCGCTGCTGCTCGTCCACCACCTGCTCAGCGCCTGCGACCGGCGCCCGCGCATCGTCATGAAAGCGACACTCCAGCTCGATCCCAGCGTGGACGTGCTCGCCAACCGGGTGCCCAACGCGTTCATCCACCGGCACGCCGACGGTCCCCGGTCGCACACCGAGCTGATCAGGCGCCTGGCCGCCGGCCTCGATCCAAGCGGCGCGCTGGTCATCTTCCCGGAAGGCGGCAACTGGACCCCGCAGCGCTGGCGCCGCGCGATCGCGAAGCTGCGCCGGCGCCAGCGCCCCGACCTGGCCGAACGTGCCGCCGCGATGCCCAACCTGCTCCCGCCGCGCCCCGGCGGCGCGTTCGCGGCGATCACCGCCTGCCCCGCCGCGGACGTGATCTTCGTGGCGCACACCGGCCTGGACCAGCTGGTCAGCATCCGCGACGTCTGGCAGAGCCTGTCGGCTGACATCCGCATCCGCGCGCACTGGTGGCGAGTGCCGGCCGGCGAAGTGCCGCGCGACGCCGACCACGAAACCCAGCTCCGCTGGCTGTACGACTGGTGGCAGCGCATCGACGCCTGGATCACGGCGCAAAACGTCTCCGGATCCGCTGCTGAGAATCTTCATCCTGAACGTAAGCCGCTGACTCTGGACGCCCCCGCTAGCTCCGGTCCGCTTGGCTGAGCAGGCTGGCGTACTCGCCGACCGCGCGCGTATTCACTCTTCGGCGAGGGGATGTCTTCGCAGACCAGCCGGGCGTTGTTGGTCAGCCCGCGGTGGGTGAGCATCGCGCCTTTCGGGCGGCCGGTGGTTCCCGAGGTGTAGAGGACCTGCGCGGGACTCCCGGGGTCGACCTCGGGCAGCGGCGCGCGCGGGAATTGGACAGCACGTAGCCGAGTTCCTCGGCCTGGTAGGCGGGATTGACCGGCACGAGCGTCAGCCCGGCCAGCGCGGTCGCGAATTCGAGCAGCACCCATTCCGGGCGGTTGGCCGACCAGACCGCGACCCGCTCACCGGGCTGGAACCGGGTCAGCAGCGCGCGGGCGGCCCGCTCGGCCTCCGCGAGCAGTTCCCCGTAGGACCAGCGGGGCCTGCGCTCCGGATCGGGGTCACCGCCGATCAGCGCGACGCGGTCGCCGTCGCGTTCCGCCGTGGCCCGCAGGATGCCGCCGATCGTGGCCGGCAACACCGGCACGGATGGGTCGGCCGGCCAGTAGGCCGTGGTGAGCTGTGACATGGCGGCCCGCCTCTCCGCGGTGGCAGCGATGCTCCTCACGATCAGCATGCCGCCGCCGGGCGTCTAAGACGAGCGCTATCCGTGGTTATGGAATTCTCCCAATGCGGCCGCCCCCGTCTTATTGAGAACCTGAGGGCATGAAGACAGCACGGCTGAGGCACCTGGCAAGCAAGGTCGCGGACGCGGTCGCGGAGATGAACTACGCCCAGCGTCGGCTGTTCCAGCTGCGCCTCTCGATGGACCGCTACCTGATCGAGCCGGACGCGCCTCCCGCGACCTACGACGAATTCCTCGCCCGCACCGCCGGCGTACTGTTGCGCGAGCCCTCAGCCAGCCTCCGCGCACAGCGCTCCACCCCGCGCTAGGTCCCGCAGCCTGGTACGCCAGTAGCGTCCTGTGACCTGTGGTTCGACGGGCGGGGTGGCGCCTCCACTTCACATCACTTTTGGTCCTTAGAACTAGGACAAACCGGACGCCAAAAGGGCCAAAAGTGATGTAAAGACGAAAAGTGATGCGAAGTCGGGTCGAGCACCGCGAAGTCGCGCGAGCCGTAGGGCTTGTCGGTCAGTTCCTGGACGACCGTCGCGCCGCCGGCCGCGCGCGCGACCTCCGGCCGGATCTCTTCCCGGCCATCCGCGCCGCGCTCGCGGGCCCGCCGCTCGAGCAGCGAGCCGAGCACCGCGAACCGCCCGTCCCAGGACCGCTGCACCGAGACTTGTGCTAGCGGCCACGGAAAAATACGGGTGTGCGGTCAGTGAGCTCCTGGTTCGCGGCCATCGTTTCTCCAGTCCTGCGGCCATTGATGGCCCGGGTGGGTGGCCTGTTCTTCTGCCGGCTCACGGCGTGTCGTGATGCTGAGGGTCCCTCCGGTGTGGGTGGGTTTGAGGTGGTTCGCCTTACCCATCGGAGTCCGGAGGGACCCGTGACCAAGTCTGGCAGGGAGATCATGGAGATTTTCGAGGCGTTTGACCTTACGGGGACGGCCTGGTCGGCCGCTGAGCTGGCCGGGTGCGATGCGAAGACGGTCGCCCGTTACGTGGCGGTCCGGGACGCCGGCGGCGACCCGCTGGCGAAGACGGCCCGGCCGCGGCTGATCGACGGGTTCATGGACAAGGTCGAGGAACTGGTCGACCGGTCGAAGGGGAAGATCCGGGCGGACGTCGCGCACCGCAAGCTCGCGGCGATGGGCTACCGGGGGTCGGAGCGGTCGACCCGGCGGGCGGTCGCGGAGGTGAAGGAGGCCTGGCAGGCGGGCCGCCGTCGCCGTTACCGGCCGTGGATACCTTCTCTGAACTAAAAGCGGTCATCAATATCGCTGGTCCCGGTTCGTTTCCCGGCGGCATGGAGAATCGCGGTGACCAGCCGGGCGATGTTGTCGTCATCGAGGCCGGTGACGGCGTCGCCGAGGTCGACGGGGATCCCGCCGGCGAGGCTGGCCGACAGCAGGAGAGCACGCCGTTCGCCGCCGGAGCAGGGAAGGCCCCCGCTGGCCAAGGCGGTGACCGCAGCATCCCAGTCGATCGCGGCCATCGCGGTGCCGTTGCTGGTGCCGTGGTCGATGAACCGGCTGGTGAAGTCGCCGCGGCGCAGGAACGTCCCGTTGGCGATGAGCAGGGCGACGCCGGCTTCGAGCGGGTAGAGCCCGGCGGCGCAGGCCCGGAGGGCGGCGGTCAGGTCGTCAGCGGTCATGGCGGTCTCCGGGAGCGGATATGGTCGCGGCGGCGATGTCGCGGTAGGCAGGGATGCCGAGATTGACGGCCTCGGATCGCCGGGCGGCGGCCGTGTCGGCCTGGGCGAGCTTGTTGTTCGCGGCGGCGAGGCTGACCTTGAGCCCTTCTGTCTCGCCGGCCCAGCCCTCGCGCTTGGCCTCGGCGATGCGGGCCAGGAGGTTGTCCCGGATATCGGCGAGCCGGCCGCGCTGATCAGGGGAAATCCTCAAGAGCGGGCACCTGACACAGCTATGCTCATGGACGCAGCTAGTGCCGTATGCCCGGCCGCAGTCCCCGAGCGCGACCCGGCGGCGCTCGAAGTGGCCGAGGAACTCGTCCCACTCCTGGTCTGTCGGCGACCGGTACTCTTCGCTCGGCCGGAGTTCGCGACGTCGGGCGATGAACGCCCGGTGGCTGGTGATGGCTTCCTCGGGATAGACCGCTTTATAGCCCATTGTGGTGTTTATATCCTTGTGTCCGAGTATCAGCTGGGCGATATGCGGCGGCATCCCGTTCAGGACGGCATCAGTGGTGAAGAGCCTCCGGAAATCGTGGGGCAGGAAGTCCAGCGGTTTCCCGTCTGTGCCGGTGGTGCCCGACGCGGCGAGCGCGCCGTGGATGAGGGTGCGGATGCCCTCGGCGGGGACCGGCCGGTTCTCCAGGCCGATGACCCGCTGGAACAGCAGCGGCATCGGCGGGTTCCAGGTGCACTCGTGGGTGTCATAGGACGCGACCAGCGGGACGGCGCCGTCGTCTCCGCGGACCCGGGTGATGACTGCGGACAAGACGTCCGCCAGCTCCGGGTCGATGACGAGAAGCCTCTCCTGATCGGTCTTCGACGGGGCGACCGACAGCAGCGGGACCAGTTCGCCGGAGGCCGGGATCCGGTACTGGACCAGGCTGTGGTGCGAGAGCTCTGTCAGCTCCTCGAGCCTGATGCCCGTGTGCCGCAGTACTTCTATGGCGGCCCATGCCCAGAACGCGTTGTCTTCCTCCCGGATCAGGTCCCGCCGTTTCCCGCTGTCCGGTTCTTCGGCCCAGATCCGGCGGGAGGGCCGGGCCAGCCGGGCCCGGCGGAGTGTCTGCCCGCCGGTGGTGAACAGCTCTCCTGGCCCGGCTGCCCGGGCGGCGTCCAGCCTGGCCGCGGCATCGGTGCGGCCGCGGTCGACGGCGGCGGCGAGGACGGGCAGGACGGGGAGCCGTTCGCGGGTCCGCTGGTCCATGCGGGCCTTGGTCCGGGCCTTGCGCTTCTGGAGCCGGATGTCGCTGCCGCGGACCGGGCAGGGAACGGCCCACGGCCCCCAGCGGGCGGGCTCGTCCAGCGCCCACTGCCCGAGATCGAGATAGAAGGCCCGGATGGTCATCAGGATGTCGTCGGCGGTCTCCCTCCTGATGACCTGCTCCCGGCCGCCGGCCGTGCGGACGGTCCTGGTCTGGAGGCGCTTCTTCCACGCGGTGGCGATGTCGGGCGGCAGCCGCAGCGAGTCGATGCCCGGATGGTGGGCTTCCAGGTCCTTCCAGAACCACAGCGCCAGCGACGTGGCCAGGCCCGTGAGGGTGCTGTAGTCGATGCCCGGCTGGCGTTCGCGCAGGTAGTCCACGAGCAGGTCGCGGACGGGCCGGCAGGAAAGGTCATACCGGTCGACCAGCTGCCCGGCGGTGAGCTGCCCTGCGAACCGGGTGCTGATCATCCGGACGCTGGCCGGCGCGCCGGGCGGGAACACCCTGGCCGAGTGCAGGAGCTGGTAGACGAAGGAGCTGTGCCGGTTGGTGCGGGTCCCGTCGCTGAACACCTGCCGGCAGCAGTCCAGCAGCTCCATGCAGTCGCCGGGGGTGATGTCGCTGACCAGGCCGCCCCTGGCCGCCATGATGAGCGCGGCCCGCTCGATCGCCGGGCCGAACGTGGACTTCCCGACCGTGCTGGTCTCCCGCAGCTTCTTCAGCAGCGCGATCCCGGCGGGGTCGCGGGTCCGGCCCATTTCCTCGGCGACCCGGACCGGGGAGGCGGTCGCCAGCAGCCAGGGCAGGCCTGGCCGCAGGACGTCACCGCCGATCAGCTGGACCATGCCCATGCCGAGCACGTTGCGGATCTGCCTGCCCTGCGGCCCGAGGCTGCCGGCATCCTCCAGGCCGTCCAGCATCCGGTCCCGCCAGTCGGCGGTCCCGTCGGCACCAGCGCCGGAGGCCTCCCACCGTTCCTGCCATGTCGTCCCCGGGTGCAGTTCGAGCCAGTCCAGGATCTTCAGCATGGCCAGCTTCCGCGAGTACCGGGACTTCGCGTCGCCGACGGGGAACGGCGGCGCGAGCATCCGCCGGGCCACCGCGAACCGGTCCGCGGCCGTCGTGTCCCAGAGGGCCGGGACCTGGCGGGGCGGGAACTTCTCCATCACGGCCAGAGCCTCGGAGCTGAGCTGCCAGGGCCGGGCAACTGCCCTGGCCGACACCGTGGCGGTCACCAGCTGCCCTTCCCGAACAGCACGTCCAGGCTCTCGGGACGGTAAACCGGCGCCGGCCCGGCAGGCCGGGCCGGGTTCGGTTCTGCCTGCCGGCGGTGATGGGCCAGCGTGCTCTCGATAACGTCCTCGGCCGTCGGAACGACGTAAATTTGCGTGGTCGCGAGAGACTGATGGCCCAATACCCATTGCACGTCGCTGATCGGGACGTCCGGGTCACGCGCGAGGCGGTAGGCCGCAGTATGGCGCAAAGAATGCAGCGACCACCCGGCGCCGGCGGCGGCGTTCGCCCGGTCGAACATCGCCCGGGCCGCGTGATAGGCCAGCGGCCGGAACGGGCGCCGCAGCGTCCACCACAGCGGATCGTCCGGCCCGGACAGCACCAGGCCCTGCATCTCCTGCTGATACAGCCGCAGCCATACGAACGCGTCCGGCGACGCCGGGAGCTGCTGCACCGCCCGTGATCCCTTGCGGATCACCGTGATCAGCTGCTGGCCCGGGTCGGCTCCCGAGCAGACGGCGCCGAGGAGCTCAGACGCGCGGGCGCCGGTGGAAACCCAGAACGCGACCAGGGCCCGGTCCCGGTGCGAGGGCAGCCGGGCGAACAGCTCGTTGAACACGCTGTCCGGGATCTGCCGCGGGATCCGGCGGGGAACCCGCGGCCGGAACAGCCCGGCCTTCTGCCGCGGGAACGGGTCCATCGGGTTAT
>Ga0187814_10000380_pt1 | contig 14430 bp, 11 predicted proteins | sample NC_S_4_FD_132450 | JGI IMG/M metagenome (GOLD analysis project Ga0187814, IMG submission 132450) | Wetland sediment microbial communities from Neuse River Estuary, North Carolina, USA - ASW-S_4 | ecosystem: Environmental > Aquatic > Freshwater > Wetlands > Sediment | place: USA: North Carolina... | reverse complement strand
GGGGACCTCGGGGACCCCGGGTCCGTCGTGTCGAGGCTGATCGCCGAGCGCGGCGGCGAGACCCTCCACCCGGAGCTCGGCACGCGCCCGAGCGTCTACTACCTCCGGCCGCGCCAGGGCGGCCGGAGGTAGGCCGGGCCGCGGGCCCGGCGCGGGTCTCTGCACGGTCGACGGCGCCTTCGGTCAGCCCCTCCCTCGACCGACCAAGTCCAGGTCTCTTTCCCATGGCCCTGGTAGGGGCTCGGGGGACCACGTCGAATACCACCGTCAATTAACCTCGGTTAAAAGGATGGGTGGTCTGCCTTGCGCCACGCTCTCGGTATTCCGAGCGGCCGTCCACGGCTCCTCGCGCTCGCGGCGGCGGTGGCGGCCGCCGGGCTCCTGGCCGCGGGCTGCAGCTCCACGTTCGACTCCGCGCCCACGCTGACCACGAGTTCCCCCGTGCCCGGTGCCGCGGCCGTCTGGACGTACAGGGGGGCCGGCACGGCCGAGTGCGCGGATCCCTTCGGTTCCGGCATCTACCCGCTGACCGTGGACCTCACCGCCCCGGCCGGCACGTCCTTCCCCGCCGGCGCATCCGACTACGTCCTGACCGACGTCGACTCCGCCGTGTACGACCAGGCCGCCCAGGCGACCTCCGTCTCCCTCTCCGGCCCCGCTGCGGTGGACCTCACCTTCCCGGGGTCCGCGAGCAACACGGACGACACGTACACGCTGACGGTGAGCGGCGTCGAGAACCCGCCCGCCGGCGCGTACAGCGGCTCCGCGTTCACGGTCGGCGTGGCGTGCCAATTTGGGTACAGCCCCGTGCTCGAGAGCGCCGTCGCCGCAGGGCTGAGCTTCCTGCCGCCCGTGCCGCCGCTCGGGTTCGCGGACGTCACGTCCGCCGTCTGGTCCGGCGCGCAGGGTCCGGTCACGGTCTACGAGGACCCGAGCGCCGCGGTCGGGCAGTACTTCTTCGACGTGCTGCACGCGGACGGCGGCCACCCTCCCTACACGTGGAGCCTCGCGAGCGGAGCGCTGCCGCCTGGCATCGCCCTCTACCCGTCCGGCGCCCTGCTCGGCCGGCCGACGGCCGCGGGCACGTACACGTTCACGGCCCGCGTCACCGATCTCTCGCTGCGCACCTTCGACCGGAGCGTGACGATCACCGTCGCGCCCTGACGGCCGCCCCAGGTCCGGGCCGCGCGGGCGCGCACCGAAGGACTCCAGCCGTCAGGCCTGTGCACCCAGGCGCACGGCAGCGGAGGAAAGACACCGCCGGCGCGGAGCGAACCATCGCCCAAGAGGCTATGCAGACCCTTGCGCAGGGAAGTGCTCGTCGAGCCAGGAGCGCACCGCGTCGAGGAGCTCCTGGTCCACGGGCTCCCTGCAGAGGCGCCTGTAGAGCTTCATGAGCGAGATCATGTCGCAGGTCTCCTGCGTCCTGCGCAGCATGTGGGTCATGTCGGGGATGATCATGGCCTGCGCCGGACCCAAGACCGCCTCGGCGATGCGGCGGGTGTCCTCGGGCAGGACCTGGATGTCCTTGGCGCCCGTGATCGCGAGGACGGGGCAGCGGACCTGGGGCAGGTCGCTGCGCACGTCGTACCTGAAGTGCTCCTGGATCCAGCGGGCGTTCATCTTGACGCCCGAGATGCGGACCCACGGACGCTCCGCCGCCAGGATCCTCGCCATGGTCCTCGGCGCCTTGCGGGCCTGGCTGTCCGGCACGCGCAGCAGGCGCACAAGGAGCCCGCCGAACCCGCGCATGCGCCTGAGATCCTCGATGGCCTGCTGCTGCTGGCGCGCCGAGGTGGCCGAGAGCGACTCGCAGGGCCCGGCCAGCAGGACGAGCCCCTCGACGGGCGAGCGGGCGTTGGCCGCGACGGCGATGATGCAGCCCTCGCTGTGGCCCATGAGGACGATCGGCGCCCTCGGGTCGGCGAGGCGCTCGCGCAGGAAGCGGACGGCGGCCTGGGCGTCGTCCACCCGGTCCCAGAGGCCGATCGAGTACCGGTCGCCCGGGCTGCCCCCCACGCCGCGCTTGTCGTAGCGGAGCGCCATGAAGCCCTGCCGGCCGACGTCCTGGGCCAGCTCCCGATAGGTGCCCGGCCGCAGCTTGCCCACGTCGCCGTTGCGGTCCACCGCCCCGCTGCCGGCGATGATCAGGACGGCGCCGCGCGGCGGTCCCGCGGGCACGGTCAGGGTGCCCGCCAGCCTCCCCGCGGCGCCCGCGAAGGTGAGCGCCTCTTCCCGAAAGGTCTCCTGGCCGGATGCGGCCACCGGACGTCACCCCTTTCAGCGAAGGACCCCTGCGCCGGGCGGACGCAGTGCGGTCTCCACCGCTATCACTATTGATATTGATAGTATTCCACCCAAGGCTGCGCGTCAACGCCGGCGTCCGGATGGTGCGGCCCACCGGGCTGTGGAGCGCTCCGGCGGCATAGTGCTTAGACATGTCGGCACCTTCTGGAGGCATTCGGGTGCAGGTGCTCGTCGAACTGGCCCAAGGTCTGCTCGCGCTGGCGTTCCTGGCGGCCGGCTTCACCAAGCTCGCCGGGACCGAGGAGCAGAGTCGGATGTTCCAGGGCCGATTCCAGTTCTCGCTGGGCTTCATGCGCCTCGTCGGCGCCCTGGAGCTGCTCGGCGCCCTCGGTCTCGTCGCCGGCCTCGGCCTGCCCGTCGTCGCCGTACTGGCCGCGCTGGGCCTCGCGCTCCTGATGATCGGCGCCCTGTTGACGCACGCGCGCGTGCACGACCTGCCCCAGACCCGCATGCCGGCCGTCGTGCTGCTCGTGCTGTGCTGCCTGGTCCTGATCGGGCGGCTGGGCCTGGGCGGGTAGCCGTCGCCCGCGGCGGCCGCAGCTTCGCTTGCGCGGCCCGGGGGCCCTTACGGGACGAGGCGCGCGAGGGGCGCCCGCCAGAGCTCTTCGCTGTCCTGAGCGCTGAAGTAGAGGTCTTGGCCGTCCACCACCGCCTGCTCGGCCCCCCAGAAGAGCGGCGTGGCCTTGAGCGTGCGGGGGTCGACGAGGTACAGCTGACCGGGACCGGTGAGGAGATAGAGGTGGCCCGCACCGTAGAGCATGTGGGTCAGGGAGGCCCAGGGATCGTCCCCGCCCTTCGGGTCGAACGTGCGCACCGCGAGCTGCTGGGTGGCGGGGTCCAGGCGGAAGACGGAGGTGCGGTTGGCACCGAAGATCCCGAAGGGGGTCGACACGAGGCCGCCCCACTCCTTCTGTCCCGCGAGCGGCGTCAGCGTGGCCACGAGGCTCTGCGTGGATGGGTTCCAGAGGAACACCTCGCCGCTCTCGCGAACCGGCTGGACCCCAGTGCCGCCGAGGGCCGTCGTGGTGCCGACCAGGAGCCCGTCCGAGGCGTAGACGAGCGATGTGATGGCCTCGTCCGGGACCGGCGAAGGGAACACCTCGAGCTTTCCGCTGGCGGGATCGTAGTAGCCGAGGTCCCCCGGCAGGTAGCCGTCCGTGGGGATCGTCCCGGCGTAGACGCCCTCAGGACCCGCGGCCAGTGCGTAGAGCCGCGTCTCCTGCGGGTCGCCCGCCAGCTGGACGTCGCCCAGGAACGCCGGGTTGCCGGCGGCGAGGTCCCACGGCTCGGATTCTTGGTAGGCGTAGAGCGCCGCACCCGGGTAGCCGCCGATGTAGAGCGTCCCCTGCCAGGCCGCGAAGCTGTCGGCCTGAGGCGGGAACGGGTAGCTCCGGAACGCGCTCCCGACGACGCGCGTCACCTCGCCGCCGATGTAGGGCGACGCCCAGATCGACCCATCGCCGTCCCGGTAGATCGACGTGATGATGCCGGGCGTTCCGGGCAGGTCGACGTCCGCCAGGCCGAACTGCCAAGACGCGGTCCCGGGTGTCGCCGTCAGGATCGACCCGTTGTTCAGGACGCCGATCAGCTGGCCGTTCACGGCCCCCGACGCCACCACGGGCGTCTGGGCCAGGTAGGCAAACTGCCCCGGGTACGCGACGAACGTGGGGGGCTCGTCCGCGCTCTCGTTCCAGCCCTCCGCGACCCTGCCCCCCGGCACGAAGGTGTAGGTCTGCCCGCCCATCTGGACGGACGTCTCCTCCGCGGCGCTGAGGTGAGGGTACCCCTCCTGCTGCTGCCCGTCCTCGTAGACGTCGAGCGCGCGCGACTCCCAGAGGATCTCGACCGTGGTCGGGCTGTCGACCTGGATGCGCTCCACGCCGGAGGTGCGCGAGCGCATGTCCTGGAACACGGTCGTCCGGCGGTCCGAAGGATCGAAGCGCACGACCTCCGCGTACGGTGTGAGACCTGCGTAGACGGTACCGTCGTCCGCGGCGATGGCGTGAACCTGGCCCTCGCCGCTCTGCCCCAGGAGCCCGTAGTCGCGCAGCCGGCCTGTGCCGGGATCGTACGCATAGACCGACTGCGCGCCGATCCAGACGATGCCGGTGGCCGGGTCGACCGCAAGAGACCAGATCGCGTCCGCGCGCATCGTCGCCACGACGTCGGCGGCCTTGGCGCCGGGCCGCCAGGCGTAGAGGTAGCCCAGGCCGGTGTCCGAATTGGCCGTGACGCCCGTGTAGATGGTGCCGTCCCTGCCACGCGCGACCGCCCACGCGTTGTAGCCGTGGCCCAGCCGTACGCAGGCGATCCTCAGGCCGCCCGTCGAGAACTCGCAGAGGGTCGGCGGCAGGCCGTTCGAGACCTCGTAGACGTCGTTTGGTCCGACCAGGGCGGCCGGTGTATGCGTGACCTGCACGGGATCCCCGACGAACTGCATGTGGAACTGGGCCGTCGGGAGGTAGGTCGAGGCGGAGGCGGGCGCACCGGCGGTCAGCAGGCCGAGGATCGCCAAAGCCGGAGCCCGCATGTGGTGGAGTCGCAAAGGCGCAAGCCTCCCCGCTCCCACGCTGGCAGGCAGCGCCGCGACGGTTCGGTGCCGCCGGCGAGCCGAGTCCTGGACGCGAAGACCTCCGCCGTCTGGCGGAGGTCCAAACCCCGCCCCGTTCGGCAGCTCGGCCGCCATGCCCCTCAGGGTGCAGGCCCGTAGCTTTGCGTCCCCGGCTTTCGCCGGGTTTGCCAGTTTCGTGGGGATGGCTGCAGTGTACCGTCATACCCAGAATCGTGCAACAGCCGTGCCCCGCATGCCTGCGGGCCGACGGCCCCATCGTCCCGGGGCTCGGGTCGAACGTCGCAACCCGGCTGCACGGCCTTCATGCGCGCACGCAGGGGGCCGACGCGGCCAGATCCTCGACGGAGCGCAGCTGGCCGAGCGGCAGCCTGAGCAGCCAAAGGAAGGCCATAGCGCCACCGGCCGTCGCGAGCAGGATGGTCGGGTGGAGCCCGATCAGCGCCGCCACGCCCCCGGCCAGCAGGGCACCGATCGGCGAGAGACCGCTGCCGGCGACGGAGAACGCCGCCGTGACACGCGCGCGGACGGCGTCGGGAATCGTCACCGCCTGGATGGTGCCGCTCGCGATCTCTCGGATCATCGATCCGGCGCCCGCCAGGCCCTCCGCCACGAAGAGCGTCGCAACGACGGCGGCATGCGCCCCTCCGGCCAAGGGTACGAGCAGGAGCGGCGCCGTGAACAGCACGGTCCCGAGGAGGAGCGTGCGCCCGACGCCGATCCGGCCGCTCAGCCTGCGCGCCAGGCCCGTGGCGGCCAGGGCTCCGATCGAGCTCGGGCCGAGGATGATGCCCCAGTCCGCCGGTGTGACGTGCAGGACACGGGTGCCGTAGAGGACGTAGAGCGCGCCGAAGATCGCCCCGAAGAGGCTGACCGTGGCCTGCGCGGCGAACGACGCCCGCAGGATCGGCACCGTGCGCAGGTAGCGCAGTCCCTCGAGCACCTCGCCTCGCGCGCGGGCGGCGGGCAGCGGCTCCGCGGGGCGGATCGATCCGAGCGCCACGGCGGAGACCACGAACGATGCCGCATCGGCCAGGAGCGCGAACGGCGCCGTGAGCCACTGCACCAGGTATCCCCCGATGCCCGGGCCGACGAAGAAGGCCAGGGCCCGCGAGCCGCTCAGGAGCGAGCTCGCCTCGACGTACCTCTCCTGCGGCACCAGGGCCACGAAGAGCGTGCTGGCGGATACCCGGAAGAGCACCGTGCACGTGCCGACGAGGAACGAGACCAGGACGAGGAACGCCATGCTCTGGACGTGCAGCAGGAAGGCGACCGGCACCGCGATGAGCAGGAGCGCCCGCAGGGCGTCCGCCCAGAGCATGGTCTGCCGGCGCCGGCCCCGCCGGTCCACCCACGAGCCCGCGTGGAGGCCGAAGAGCAGCCAGGGCAGCGAGCCGCACGCGCTCAGAAGCGCCATGCCGGTCGCGTCGGCGTGCAGGGCGAGCACGGCCGTCAGCGGCAGCGCGAGCATGCGCACCTGATCGCCGATCAGCGAGGCGCCCTGTCCGACCCAGTACCTGCGGAAGGGGACATCGCCGAGCAGGCCCGCCCTCAGCCGAACCAGCAGTGCACCCACGGCGTCCGCCTCACCTCCTCACGGCCACGCTCGCAGGCGGGCCGTCCTGCGGATGGAGGCCCGCCTCAAGCTGAGACGCACGCGCGACCCGCTTGTGGCGCCCGTCGCCAGCCGCCGGGCCCCCTGCGCCCCCTGCAGTTGCCGCGGCGCGCACTTCCTGGCATACTCCAAGTGGAACCACCCTGCCAAGAGTGGCAAACCCGGCGAAAGCCGGGGGCGCAAAGCCATGGGCCTACAGCGGTCATCCGCCAGGGCTGCCAGGCTGCCGGAGGGGTTTATTGCTTTGCTGGCGCTTGCAGCACGGAAGGAAGCCGCGAAACGCCGGACCGCCGCTGGTTCCGGGTCCCGGTGCGCGGGCCCGGCCGGGCCAGCCCGGCCTCAGCCGCGCCATGGCGCGGGACGGCCCGCAGGGTGCCGCCTGCGCCGGACGACGACCTGCTCCGTCCTGCGGACATGGTAGCGGGGTCGGCGGCGCGGCGCGCCGCCGTCGTGCTCTCCGCGATCGGTCCGGAACTGGCCGCCAAGGTCTACGAGCACCTCAGCGAGGAGGAGATCGAGCAGGTCACGCTCGACCTGGCCCAGGCCGAGCACCTGCCGTCGGCCGAGCGCCTCGATGTGCTGAACTCCTTCTGCGCCGACGTCGGGACGCAGAGCCTCTTCAGCATGGGGATCACCTACGCCCAGAGCGTGCTCGAGCGCGCTCTCGGCGTGCAGCGCTCAAGGGAGATGCTCCGGCGCGTGACGGAGGCGACGGCGCCGAGGCCCTTCGCGGGCCTGACGGCCCTCGACCCCGCGCAGCTCGCGGCGCTGCTCAGCGGCGAGCACCCTCAGACCATCGCCCTCGTGCTGTCCCACCTCGATCCCAGCGCCGCGGCGATCGTCCTGCGCAGCCTGTCCCCCCAAGACCAGGGTGAGGTGGCCGAGCGGGTCGCGACGATGGAGCGCACCAATCCCGCCCTGATCTCCTCCGTGGCGGAGATCCTGGAGCGCAAGACCTCGGCCCTCTTCGGCACCGACCTGTCGCGCACCGGCGGCGTCGACGTCGTCGTGGGCATGCTCAACCAGGTCGACCGCTCCACCGAGCGCGGCATCCTCACGTCCATGGAGGCGCTGGACCCCGACCTCGCCGACGAGATCCGCCGGCGCATGTTCCTCTTCGAGGACTTCCGCCAGGTCGACGACCGCAGCATCCAGCAGATCATCCGGGCAGCCGACCAGCACGACGTCGTGCTCGCCCTCAAGGCCGCCTCGGATGAGATCGCCCAGCTCTTCTTCCGCAACATGTCCCAGCGCATGGCGGACGTGATCGGCGACGACCTGAGGGCGCTCGGCCCCACGCGGGTGCGCGACGTCGAGGCGGCGCAGCAGCGCATCGTGGCCTTGGCCCGCCGCCTCGAGGAGTCCGGCGAGGTCATCCTTGGCGACAGTCCTGGCGACGTGCTGCAGTAGGGAAGGCGGGACGCCCGCTCCGCGCACGGCGTGCGGCGGCGTCGCAGCCGAGACGGCAACGGCTTGACCTCATGTATTCTTGACGATCTCTTGGCAAGATCATATGCTCGCACCATATACCTGCTCGCGCCGGTTCATATATATCCGCATCTTTCCATCAAGCATGTCCTGCCTTGTCGGGGGGGCTGCACTTGCGCTCAACGGTGCGTGGAGGCGGAGGTCGATATTATCATATTATGGCCGCCCTCCTCGCTGGGGTGGCTATCGTCCTGATCCTCGCGGGGCTATTCGCAATCGCGTCGAGGATCACCGCCATCCTCGGGCTGCCGCCGCACGTGCACTTGCCTCTACCCGTAGGGGTCATCGGGCTGGCCATATCCGCCGCAGGGGTAGTGCTTGCGACGTGGCTCTTCAAGTACAGGAAGCCATCGGCGATGATTGTGTCGACCTACTTCACGTTCACGAAGATGTTGAGGCTCACGCCTGTCGCCAAAGCCGGGGGAAGGGCGGAACCGCTAGTCGTTCAGGGGCCCCAGAGGTACGTACGGCACCCGCTCTACCTTGCCGCGCTGGCCATGGTCCTCGGCTGGAGTCTGGCAAACGGCATGCCGTCCTGGTTCGTCTGGTCTGTGCTGATGTACTTGTGGTTCAGGCTGGTCCAGATCCCCTTCGAGGAACGGGAACTCGTTGCACTCTTCGGCGAGCAGTATCTGGGCTACTGTCATACAGTTCCGATGCTCGTTCCCTTCACCAAGCCGACTCGACCTAGGCGGGGCGAGCATCGACCGCCCTCGCGACGACCGCCTGAGCACTAGTCGAGGGGGCCAGCATCCCGCGGGTGCGCCGATACGCGCTTGACCCCCGGCGTGCGGTGGGCGTAGGCCGACGAGCACGCTATGCGAGTTGATCGCCTCGTCGCCACTGAAGGGGCTGGACGCTGGCCAAAATCCTCTCGGTCGTCGTCCCATCGGAATTCGTGCAGGGCCGCCGGCCGTTCGACGTGCGTGTATTCGAGGAGCTTCCAGCTGTAGCGACGGTCCAGCATAGGTGTCACCTCCCAGATGCCTTGCTCCCGTTGGGTCCCTCACAGGAATGTCTCATTGCACCAGGTGGAACGTGGCACCGCCGTCGCTCGTCTCCCAGCAGGATGTGCCGGTCACCGGGCTCGACGTGACGAGCAGGCCGTGTGCGGCATCACTGAACGACACGGATAACACCGTCTGGTCCCCCGCCGGCAGAACAGCCTCGAGCCAGGTGCGGCCCCCGTCGTCGCTGCGGAGTATCGCGGTGCTGGGGTATTGGGGCTGCGGCCTTGGGTCCATCACCGCCGAGAAGGAGTCGTCCTCGTAGAGCCACCGCAGGGCGCCCCGCGCACCGCCGGTGCTGAAGAAGAATCCCGAGGGCAGCAGGTTCTCCGTCCAGGTACGCCCGGAGTCCCTTGTGGTGAATAATGCGGGTGCGGGCCGGCCGCGCCAGTCCTGGCCGATGGCGAAGCCGGATGACGGCCCCGTCGCCTGGGCAAAGCCAGGGGAGAACGGCGTCGGAATGGGGCTGCAGCCGTTCTGGACGCAGCGAAGGATGCCCAGCGAAGTGGATACTTTGGGGTCCTGCGCCAGAGCCCAACCAGTGCTCGCCGAGAAGTATCCAAGCTGGATAGGCTGCCAGTCCTTTGGCAGGCGATCAGCCTTTGACCAGTGCTGCCCGAGGTCGCTCGACCTCTCGATGGCGTCTTCTGACCGGCCATAGACCGCCACGATCTCCTGAGGCGACAAGACCTGCACGTACTCCAGGTATTCGGGCAGGGCCGAGAGTCGTGCCCAGTGTCCGCCGGTGTCACTGCTGACGATGAGCTCTTGTCCGCCGAGCAGCCATCTGTAGTTGACTGGCTCGCCCAGGGCGAACGCCAGATTTCCGCTCTGTTCCCAGGCGAATCCCTCGGGGACCAGCCGGGACGGCTGGCCGAGCCTGCTCCATGTCCGGCCACCGTCCGGCGTCGTCTCAAGCTGCGGCAGGTCACCAGCGAGCAGCCAACCGAAGCCCCCCGGCAAGAAGCCGACTGAGAGCACAAGACCTATGGCGGGAGCGGCGTTGCGCAGCGTGCGCTGCCATGTCCTGCCGCCGTCCTCTGTCCGGAACAGGCCCGCTCCGTCGATTCCGACATAACCCACCTGGGGTCCCGCCACGTCGAGCGATTCCACGAAGCCGCCTGCAGGCAACCCGCCGGTGACATCGCCCAAAGGGCTCCTGCTGAGGAGAGACCAATGCAGCCCACCGTCGTCGGTGGCCCAGAGGCTCTTCACCTGCTGCTTACCCGCGGGTCCTGTCCTGCCGCCGCACAGGAGCCAGCCTGAGTTGGCGTTCCAGAAGTCCAGCGCCCCTGGGGCGTTCGGATTCCAGTCACCGCAGGGCAGCGGCAGCTTCGCAAAGGTTTGCCCGCCGTCGTGCGTCGCGTACAGGCTGACCGGGAAGCGGAAAGGGGAACCCACGTCGACCACGGCCAGGTAGCCGTCCTGCGCCGTCGGGAAGCTCAGGCCGATCGCGGCGTCCATCGCGCTGCTCCACAACGTCACCGGCTGGGTATCACCCGGACTCCAACTCTGGAGCATGCTAGAGCATCCACCGCCGTTCTGGCAGCTCTGCTCGAGGAAGTAGGCGTGCTCGGCATCCGGCGCGGAGACGGCCACGATCGACTCCGGCGCCGTGAACAGAAGCGAGAAGGCCCGGCCGCCGTCTGCGGTGGCGAGCGCCAGCCGTGGCTGAGCTGGGCTGCCCAGTCCCGTCGCCGCGGCCCAGCCGACTTCCGCGGTTGCCATAGCCACCTTGGTCAAGGCCCACTCCGCCGGCGGACTGCCGATCAGCCTGGACTGGACGCGCCTCGTGATGTGCAGCGGGATGACCTGCTGGACGACTCCGCTTGGGTCCGAAGCCTTGGTCTTGTTGCTTTGGGACGCGATCTGACCTGCGGCGGCGACGGAACTTGATCCAGACCAGCTCAGCAACGCGACGGCCGCGATGGCCGTGCATGCGGACACAGTGCCTCGACGCCTCATCCGACCGCCCCCCGCTCCCCCGCACAGGATTCGACAGAAGCTCTGGCAGTCCCGCCAAATACCTGGAAACTAGGCCATTGAACTGACGTTGCGCTGCAGCTAGACGCACCTGCAGGTCGTTGCCTTGCACGTCTTGCGCGGTCCCCGTGGATAAGACCTTGGGGCATGCCGCCGGCCCGCTCGCAGAGCGCGCGACGGGTCAAGCCGACAGCTCGCTCCCGGCGAGGGTGGCAGCCTGCCCCGGCCCCAAGGCCGGCGAGGGCTGCCGAGGTCCGGCCGTAGAGTGCTGGCACGCGCGAGCCGGCAGCGGACCCCGACCGGTCCTTGACCAACATTTGTAATGGCATCACAATTGGCGAGCAGCGGTCGGGCGGTGGCCCGAGCGGCCCGAAGTGGATTCGGCCGCGCTGCCCCCAACCGCTTGGATGGAGAGGTGGTGGGCCATGGAAGTTCTGCGGCGTCCGCTCGGAACGTACATCGCCGTCGCAGTCGTGCTCGGCGTCCTTTTCCTGCTGATCGTGCTCGGCAAGGTGACCGGGCTGAACGTGGTCCTGGATATTCTCATCGCCGCGACCGCCTTCGCGGCGGGGTTCGCGGCGCGCACGCGCAGCGGGCACCCGGCCTGGAGCGGAGCCGCGGTGGGGGTCGTGTACGGGGCCGTGAGCGGGATCAGGGCGTTCCTGCAGAAGGTCACGATGGGCCAGCTGAGGTCCGCCCTCCAGAGTGTCCACCGCACGAGCCCGGTGAGCATGAGCCGCCTTCTGGCGACCGTGAACGCGCCGGCGGCCCACCTGGGCAGCCTGCTCGTCAGCGCGGTCCTGTTCGGGCTCCTGGGCCTCATCCTGGGCGCGATCGCCGGGGCGATCGCCGGCGGGAGCGGGCGTAGCGCCTGAGCGCGGTCCGGCGCAGCCCCGACCGGCTTGGCTGCAGCGTCCGGGCAGCCGAGGGGCGACCTCCTGATGACCCATCAGGAGGTCGCCCCTTGCTGGTGTGCGCCGCGCAGGGTGGAGTCCGGTTGCGATCCGCCGTGCCCTGCGGGCCGGGTGACAAAGCGAGAACAGCGGCCTCCCGGGCCCGGCACCTGGATGCCGGGCCCGGGAGGTCCGCCGCTCCTGCGTCTCAGATGGAGCGGATCGTCGTCCTCAGGTCCAGGGCACGCAGCACGTCCTGGATGGGGTTGGCCACCCCGTACTCCACGCCGCTGGCGTTCCGCGCGACCGCGAACATCAGGCCGACCAGCTCGCGGTCGTCGTTCACGAGCACCGCTCCAGAGTCGCCGGGAGCCTGGAAGGGCTGCCCCTGCACGTCGTTGCGGACCGTGATCTGCCGTGTGAACTGCATCGGACCGAATACGGGGTAGTGGACGGCCAGGGAGAACTCGTCGCTCACGACCACGCCAGTCGTGCGTCCCGTCGTCCTGCCCACCTTCTGCACGTGGTCGCCCGGGAACGTGACGTCCACGCCCTGGACCTGCCCTATGGCGAGCACCTCGTTGGGCCGCGCCTCGCGCGTGCCGTTGCCGATGACGAGGGCGGCGTCGACGTTGGACGGCTGGCCGAGCGACCCGCGGAAGACATGTCCGATCACGGTGCCCGGGCAGTCGCCGCCGTCGGGCAGCGCCGGCTGGGTCACGGTGGTCACGGGCGAGCCGGGAGTCGGCCCGGCGACATGGTAGTTGGTGAGCGCCATCAGCCCGTAGCCCGTCACCGGCACGACGACCCCGAGCGTTCCGGCTTCGTGCCTTGAGCAGGGGCCGAGGCTGAGCCCGCCGACGAGCGTGTCGAGCGCCAGCTGTTCCGCCGGCATCGCGTCCGAGAGCACGATCTCTCCTTGCACGACGTCGGTGGGAACCCCATGGATCTCGCTTGGGATCCGCTGTCCATCCGGGACGTCGTCCCGCTTGTCGCGGACCCAGACGACGATGGCGTCCTCGCCCGTCTCCTGCCCGCCGACCTCCTTGCGGGCGACGTCCACCGCGAAGACACCCGGTAGGCCCAGCAGCCGGTCTTCGACGAGGTGCTTCACCGCGACGACCTCTTTACGCGACGCCAAGACCATCTCTCCTCGCAGCGGAGCCGAATGGATGCGGCGCTCCTAGACCGGCACCGCGCTCCTCTGCAAGAGGTAGATCCGGCGGCTCTCCTCCCCGCTCAGGGCGGCGAGGGCCTCGTCGACCGTGAGCTGGCGGACCACTTCCTGCCCGTCGACCATCGTGACGATCGCGCTCTCCGTGAGCGAGATCGTGTTGAGCCAGGCCAGCATCTCCTTGAAGGTGGCCACCGTCCACTGCCCGCTCTCGACCCTGGCGGCGTACTCCTGAACCTTCTTGTTCTTGGCCGCCACCTCGGCGGACAGGCGATCCTGCAGCGCCTGGCTCTTCTCCGGCGTGACGCACTCGTCCCGGCTCGCCTGCAGGTCGTGGAAGTGCTCGACCGTGTCCGCACCGCACTGCACCGCGAGGCTCATGGCGGATGCGAGGAGTACGTCCACCTTGCCCGTGAAGGAGATGGTCTCGTCGAACTTGATCTCCTGGTTGAAGAAGTTCGACTGGTACGCGGTGTTGATGGAGCACGTCCACGGCAGGAGGCTCGCACCCCACTTGTCGTCCTTGGGGGGCTCCTGCGGCGCCGGGTTGGGCTCGAAGCGGAACAGGCCCTCGCCGCCGAGGGCCTTCTGGGAGATGGCCTCGAACAGGGTCTTCGTCGTCTCGAGCATCTGCCTGCCGAACTCCTCGCCGCCCGAGCCCTCGATGTAGTCGATCTCGATGAGGTGGCTGGAGATCAGCTCCTGGGTGATCTTGTCGACGTCCACGCCGATGTTGAACCAACCGATCGAGGCGCCGACGTTCACCTTGGTGCGCGTGTAGGACCAGACCTTGGACAGGTCGCAGCTGATCCGGGCCTTCCAGGGGTCCCCGTAGAAGGCCGCCGTGCCCACGAGGTTGATGGCGAACTGCGGCGACGCGCTCTCCTCGTCCGCCCCTTCGCGAGCGGTCATCTCGGCGAAGAGGCTGTTGCCGGAGCTGACCGTGTACGCGATCTGGCTGCCGATCTGCAAGGTGGACGGGAACTCCTGCGAGCTGCCCTGCCCCATCTCCGCGAGCTTCTTGGCGAAGACCGGCTGGATCTTGACATCGGACAGCATGATGGGAACGAGGTTGGGCTCGACTTCGTACTGCTTCGTGATCGCCTCGGTGATGTTCTTGCGCTGGGCCTCGCTGATGTCGGGCACGGCCAGCCCGCTCAACACTCCGCCGACGACGCTCTGCGGCGTAGGGTCGGGAGAGATCTTCTGGTAGTAGGGCTTTGCGCCGATGCCGTAGTACGTGACCTCGAACTCCTGAATCGTGCTGCCCAGCTCGGCGTCGATGCGAGACGGGAAGTAGTGGAACGTCTTCGGGTCCTGGTTGTCCTGCCACGCGAGCACACCGTCGGCCGCCACACCGCGACTGAGTACCGCACCCATCCCGGAATCCCCCT
>Ga0187814_10000379_pt1 | contig 14436 bp, 16 predicted proteins | sample NC_S_4_FD_132450 | JGI IMG/M metagenome (GOLD analysis project Ga0187814, IMG submission 132450) | Wetland sediment microbial communities from Neuse River Estuary, North Carolina, USA - ASW-S_4 | ecosystem: Environmental > Aquatic > Freshwater > Wetlands > Sediment | place: USA: North Carolina... | reverse complement strand
GACCGGGATCCTGCGCGCTACGTGGTCGCCGACGAGGCACACCCTGGTGTTCAACCCAAGGCCGGAGTTGACGGTCGCCCCACCGGGATCGCCTGGCTTGAAGACGCAGAAGGTCACGGGCTTCGCGGATTGCGCCGGCGCCCTCTACGTTTCGATCAACACGAGGTTGTTCCGGCGAAACGACCGTCGCCTCGCCCCTGGAGAAGCTCGCTGGGTGCTCGTCTACCAGGGGCCACCGGTCGGCCCGCTCAACAGCGGGCTACGCGGGCTGACGTGCGTCGCCCACGACGGCTCCTCGTCGCTTCTGCTGTCGACCGAGGGAAACGGGGACGTGTATCGGCTAGACCATCTTCCTAGAGGACAGCTGGCCGGCAGCACGGCTCCGGGCTCGGGCGCGTTGCGGGGCGGGTTGGTCGCGACCCGGGAGCTCTCGCCGATCTCGGCGATCAGGAAGATGCTCACCCCAGAGGGCACGACGGTTCCGGTAACGGGCCCGGGGTCGATCGACTATGTGATCGCGGCCTACAACAACTTCGAGCAAATCGAAGTTGGCGGCGTGATGCGAGAGGCGTTCGGCTTGGAATGGAACTACGCCGGAGGCTGTCCAACGACTCGCAGATGCACCCCTTCCCACTGGGATGCAGCAGCCGACAGCTACTTCGGCACGTTTCCCGGCGCTGACGGGATCCCCGCACGCCACGGCGTCGCAACCGTGTGCTCACCGGATCCGCGCACCGGTAGCCTGGTCTGCCTACTGCGCGACGTTTGGAGATCCGTCCAGCTGCGTGAGCGACATCGACCAGCACGCGTACGGAAGGGCGGATGACAGGGCCGTGTTCGGACCGGGGCCGCTGTACCCGCAGGTCCACTTCGACTACACCGACCTCACGTATCTGCCGCACCGAGTCGGGGTGAGCTGGGGCTATTACGTCCAGCAGGGACTGGAGGCCGACTGTCCGGATGATCAGATGACGTGCCCCCCGCAACCGCAGACCGTCGGCAAGGGGCTGACCAACGTCGTTCCGGTCATCTGGAACCCGCTCCCGGAGTTCGACACGGTCAACCAGGACGGACAGACCGGCAATATCCAGAACGTCTCCAGGTTCTATTCCGCGGCCCGGGAAGGGAAGCTGCCGGCCGTCTCGTGGGTGGTGCCCAGCCAAGCCGACTCCGAACATCCGCCGGGAAAGGTCTCAGCAGGTCAGGCGTACGTGACCGGGCTGATCAACACGATCATGTCCGGCCCTGACTGGGACAGCACGGCGATATTCCTGGCATGGGATGACTGGGGCGGCTTCTACGACCACGTGGTCCCGCCGACGGTCGACGAGAACGGCTACGGGTTGCGGGTCCCGGCGATCGTGATCAGCCCGTACGCCAAGCGCGGCTGCGTAGACAATCAGACGCTGTCCTTCGACGCGTATCTGAAGTTCATCGACGACGACTTCCTCGGCGGTCAGCGAATCGATCCCGCGACCGACGGCCGCCCCGACCCCCGCCCCGACGTACGCGAGTCGCTCCCGATCCTCGGCAGCATGGCTGCCGATTTCGACTTCAATCAGCGGCCGAGGCCACCACTGCTGCTGCCGCTTCACCCGCGCCCGGGGCCCGCCTCCAGCCTGGGCTCGGAGGCGCTCGCCTCGGGCTGCGGATCGAACCTCGTTCTGACGGTGACCCCACGACACGCCCGCGTCGGGAGTCCGGTCCAGTTGCATTTCAGGGTGGCGGTGGAGCCGAATCAGCCCTCGCGAGGCAAGCCAGCCGGCGCGCCCGTGGCGGACGCGTCGATCACATTCGCGGGACATCGCGCTCGCACCGGCCGCAACGGCAGCGCGACGGTGACGCTCCTGCCTCCTCACCGCGGCGTCGTGGAAGCGCTCGCATCCCGCTCGGGCCTCCAGGCAGGCGCCCACGTCGACGCCCTCGCGCCGAGCCCCCAGGGTGGGCTTGGCTAGCCAGAGCGCCCGGTCACGCGCGCCTGACCCAGTAATCGATGAACGTGGCAAACGGCGACTGGCGCACCCCGCGGTGCTCCAGCTCCAGCGGCTGTGTGTCCCCCTCGAACAGTCGGTTGCCGGCGCCCAGGACGACGGGCGCGATGATGATCGTCAGCTCGTCCACGATTCCGGCCGCGAGCGCCTGGCGGATGACCTGGGCGCCGCCCATGACGTTGATGTCTTTGCCTGCGGCCGACTCAAGAGCGCGCTCGACGGCGGCCTCGACCCCGGACACGAACGTGAACTGGCCGCCCTCCGGCTCCTCCTCCGGCCGATGCGTCACGATGAAGAAGGGCAGCCCCCAGGGGTTCTTGTCCCCCCAGTGCCGGGCGGCCTCATAGGTGCCTCGGCCACCGACAACCGCTCCGATCCGGGAGGTGAGCTGGTCGAGCCACGCGGCGTCCTCACCGACTGGTTCGCCCCTGTGCTCATCGGCATATGTCCAGGGTCCGCCGAATACCCAGTAGTGCAGTCGCTCGCCCCCATCCCCCAGGCCCTTGCCGGGCCCGTCGTTGGGGGCGGTGATGTATCCGTCGATCGAGGTTGTGATCGCGGCGAGAACTTTGGCCATCAGGGTTCACCCTCCTCCGGTGCGAGCCGATGCCCCACAGACCGTCCACGCCCCCAGAACTCATCGCCACTGGCAGTGAGGAGCGGCTTGAGTTCGGCTCACTGTCAACTGGCGGGTGAGGCGGTTGGTCCCCGCTGCTCGACTTCCTGGGTCAGCGCATGCCCCGGCCTGGGTCAGCTGACGCCCCGTCCTCGAGCCTGGCCTTCAGCTGCTCCTGGTTTTCGACGATTCCGTGGCGCGCCTGTCTTCGCGCGAGCGGTGCGATCAGCTTGCCGAACCCGTGACCGACGAGATCGAACTCGATCGAGACGCGCGCCCTCGAGCCGTCGCCGACCGACTCGACCGTGACGGTGCCTACGGGCCGGACGGGACCGGTGACGCCCCGGAACGAGCTCTTGCGCGGTGGATCATGCTCGGTGACCTCGTAGCTGGTGTCCTGCTCTCGTCCGCCGATCTTCCGGATCTCACGGACCCGGGTCCCGACCCGAACCGGTCCGTCGGTCTCGACCTTCGTGCTGACGATCTGGCTCTGCCACTCCCCGTGGCGCTCGAGCTCGTCGAGGTACGCGAACACATCCTCCGGCCGACGGTCAATCTCGATGGTGTGCGTGATCACCTTCACTCCCGTGTCTCGAGGTCGATGAATCCTCGCCCGGGATGCAGGCATGGTCAAGGGTCGCGAGCCGGCTAACACGTCGACTGGGACGTCGCCTGCATCTGGGCGGCCCCCGGAAAGCCCGCGACCTGACCGATCGCAACTGCCCTCGCGTACGGCACGCCCAATGCACGGCCCAGGGCGACGCTCTTCCAGACGGCGCAGCTGTTCGTGCTCACGACTTGCTTAGCGTCGCTGGGGAGGTACGCGCGGCTGACGAGCACCAGCATTTCACGAACCCCTAGGGGCGGCGTCGCACTGTCCTGAACCGAAAACGCGGCGGTGCAGCCTCCCTCGGTGCCGGTCACCTCGTACCAGGCGCCACCCGGGGTCGGCTCCGCCGGGCCCGTGGAGTTGTCGTTGTTGGCGTCGAAGGCGTTCTCGCTAGCGCCGAGCCCGCCGTACCCGTTGGTCGAGATGCAGGACGTGGACGGCGCGGAAATGCCTGCTCGGGCTCGTGTTGACCGTGCCGTGGTCGCCAAGGCGGACCTCGCCCTTGACGCCGAACCGCTGCCGCCGCATCCCGCGATGAGGGTGGTCACTCCGATGGCAACCACGACACTGCGCATGACCGGACGATAGTCCGCGCTCTACAGCAGTGCTACGGCGGTGGGGCGTTCAGATTCCCTGGTCAACGCGGGCGGACGAAGCCGGCGAGCATCTTGCCGATCTCGATATGGGCGGTCCCGGTACTCACCACCGGATCGCCCGCGGCGAATGCACGCAGCTCCTCCTCGTCCTCGGCCTCGACGACCCCCAGCCCCCATGACCCAGTGCCGTCGAGCACCGGGCCAAAGATCACCATCTGACCCGAGTCGATGAACGGCTGCCAGTAGGCGGCATGGCGCGCCATGATCTCCCGCTCCTCGTCGGTCATGTCCAGGGCGAAGTTCGGGCGAGGAGCTTGGAGCCTGAACACAAAGGCGCTCATGTCCGAAGTCTAGGCGGGTCGTTTTCGCGGTTGTGTTCGCACCCACGCCTCGCCGGGAAGCCGTGTGAGCCGCCCCGAGGCAATCAGATGTCCCGCTATGGCCGATCGAAGCGCTCCCGAGCGCGGTCCACGTCCCCTCGGGCGTGGCAGCCGTCGAGGTGGTCGTTCACGAGGCCCATCGCCTGCATGAACGCGTACAGGGTCGTCGGCCCGACGAACCGCCATCCGCGCCGCTTCAAGTCCTTGGCTAGTGCCTTCGACTCGGCCGTGAGCGCCAGCTCCGCCAGTGCGGCGCGGTCGAGTCCGGCAGGCCTCGGCTCGGGCTCGAAGCGCCACACGTAGTGCCCGAGGGACCCCTCCGACTGGATCAGCTCGAGCGCCCGGCGGGCGTTGTTGACCACAGCCTCGATTTTCCCGCGGTTGCGCACGATCTCGGCGTCGGCGAGCAGCCGCGCGACGTCACGCTCGCCGAAGCGCGCGATCCGCTCGAAGTCGAACCCCAAGAACGCCCGTCTGAACGCTTGGCGCTTGCGCAGGATCGTCAGCCACGAGAGCCCCGCCTGGAACCCCTCGAGGCTGAGCTTCTCGAACAAACGCACGTCGTCGGAGACCGGGAAGCCCCATTCGGTGTCGTGGTAGGAGCGGTACTCCGGAGCGGAGTCCGCCCACCAGCAACGCGCGATGCCGTCGTCTCCGACGACGATCCCGTGTGGTTCAGCCACACGTTCCTCGGGCACCTTTACGAGGCCGCTGCCCGCGGGCGGCGACCCCCGCTTGCCGAGTTCCCGGCGGCCTTCACCCGAACGGGGTGAGGACCAGCGTGACGGCCGCCGCAAATATGCAGGTCGTACATACGAGAGGAGAGGCATCTTATGAGTGAGCCCGACACATTGTTCGTCCTTGGGGCTTCCTACGACGATCTGGCTGCCGCGGAGGCTGACTACGAAGCGATCAAGGCCCTCTACTACGAGGTCGAAACCTCACACGACTTTGATGCCGCGGTCATCGCCCGCGATGAGCACGGCAAGGTCGAGGTGGTCAAGAAGCACGAGCAGCCGACCCGCCACGGCGCAGCGCATGGGCTCGGCTGGGGGCTCGCTGTCGGGGCCGCGTGCGCGATCCTTCCGGGGATCGGGCTGCTCGGGGGACTCGCCGCCGGTGGCGGCGCGGGCGCGGCGATCGGCGCGGTCACCGGTCACATGAAGGGTGGCATGGACGACGAGGACCTGGAGCAGCTCGGCGAGGTGCTGGACCAGGGCCAGGCCGCGCTGATCGTGGTCTACGCGACCAACATGGCAGACCAGGTCGCAGCGAACATCAAAGCGGTCAACAAGCACATATCGAAGGAAGTCGACGCCAACGCGGACGAGCTGGCGCGGCAACTGCACGAGGTCGAGAGCGCAAGCTGACCCGTCCCGGAGCGCCGGTCCTGCTAGGCAGGTGACCTCGTCGTCGCCTGCCTCGGCGTAGGACTGGGCTACTCCTCGCGTCCGCGGCGGTGTGCATCTGGCATGGTGCTCTGCATGGAAGTCAGACTCCAGCGGCACGCGCTCGGCCTCACCTGGGTTGAGCAGAATGCAATGGCCCGTGCGGCTCATGCGCTCGTCCACGATCGGCGTGTGTGGCTGATCGACGCGTACGAGAACACTGAGGCGCTGGCGGCGGCGGCCGAACTCGGGACCCCAGCGGGCGTGCTGCAACTACTTGACCGCCACAACCGCGAGTGCAAGGCAATCGCTCAGCGGCTCGACGTGCCGCTCTTGCGGCTGCCAGTGGATCCGGCAGGAACGCCGTTCACGGCGATTCCGGTGATCTTTAACAGAGCCTGGCGCGAAGTCGCGCTGTGGTGGGCCGATGAGCGAACGCTCGTGGTTGCCGAGGCGATCGGCACCGCGCCGTTATTCGCGTTCGGGCGCCGTGCCGGCGTGCACCCGATGCTACGCCTGGTCCCGCCTCGCAACCAACTCTCGCGCTTCCAACCCGACCGCCTGTTGGTCGGCCACGGCGAGGCGATCGAATCCGGCGCGGACGCCGCGCTCCACGAGGCGCTCGCCGCGTCACGCACCGACATACCGCAGCTGCTGCTAAGCGTTCCAAAGCTGCTGCGCGGGGGCTCGGGTTCGTAACACCAACTCGCTACCTCATGCGAGCGGCGTTGCGTGCGCCGCGCGACAGCGCAAGCGCAGCCGCGCGCCTGCTGCCACGTCACGACGATTCCATTCCCGAGGAGCTGTGCGGTTGGATGAGCGCCAGAGCTGTCCCCGCCTATTCAGAGCGAGCCCCTACCTTCCGGAGCGGGCCGCTACCGTCGCCCCCAGCGCCACTGTCGGGGTGTGGGGCGTTGGGAGGTTGCGGAGCCGACACCTAGCCGCTGATCCCTAGTGCTGACGCCAGCGCTGTCCACTCCGACTGCGGGATCCCGGCGACCCCGACCGCTTGTAGGCAGACATGGTTGGCGCCGGCGGCCACGTGCTGATGGGCAGACGCCGCGATCTCGTCGGCATTCCCCTGCGGAATGACGGCGTCGATCAGTCTGTCTGAGCCGCCATCGGCGATGTCCTCGGGGGCGAAGCCGAAGCTGAGGAGATTGTGTGTGTAATTGCGCAGCCCGAGATACACCTTCGCGTAGGCCCGCGCCTTGGCTCGGGCTGATTTGATCTCGTCATCGAGCACGCAGGCGAGCTCCGGGGCGAGTAGCGGCAGCTCTCCGAGCCGTTCCCGCGCCGCGCGTGTGTGCGCGACCGGCACGAAGTAGGTGTGCGCGCCGAGCGAGCGCTCCGCGCTGAGCGCGAGCATCTTCGGGCCCAGAGCGGCTAGGCAGCGTGCGTCACGTGGAACCGCGGTCGCGGCGGCGTCGAGGCCGTCGAGGAACCCCCGCATCGCCAGGAGTGGCTTCGCGTATTGCCTGGTCGCCTCCGGATGACCGATCCCGATCCCGAGCAACACCCGCCTGGGGAACTCGCCGGACAGCTCCGCGAAATCGCGAGCAACGCGCTCTGGCTCGCTCTGCCACACGTTGAGGATGCCGGTGGCAACGACGATCCGCTCGGTCCCCTCCAGCAGCGGCCGCAGCGCGGGCACCTGCGGCGACCCGCCCAGCCAGAACGCGCTAAAGCCGAGATCCTCGACCAATCGAGCGGCCGCCGCCGCGTTCTCCCCGCCGATCGCGCGATACGAGGTCCAGACACCGAACTCACCCAGCCGCATCTCCGAGAGCTTCGCACACCGACCCCCCCGCTTCCCGTGGCTGGAGCTGAGGCGTTCGTTCCATCAGACGCCGAGAACATGAAGCTGTCGCTGCGAGAGCCGCCGTGGGCAAGCTGACTGCTCGCAGGCGTTACGTCGCTGTTGCTGCTCGACCTGTACAAGCAGCTCGCGCAGTCTCACAGCAGACCACATGAGACCAGCCGGCAGACACACCGCCCAACCACATCGAGCCGAGTGGGCGCTTGGCGTGCGGTTCATTTTGTCGCAGGGATGATCGCGATCGGCCTGCTCGTCTCGGGTTGCGGAGGTAGTTCGCCGACTCCCTCGCCCGGCCGGCCAAGCGCGGCGAGCTTCGGCAAGCCGTTCGTGGCGTTCGCGGTCTGCATGCGCTCGCACGGGTTGCCCGACTATCCCGACCCGCAGATCTCCAGCTCAGGGGGCCAGGTGCACGTCAAGATCTCGCCCGCCAGCCTCAATCCCAACTCCCCCGCGTTCAAGTCGGCCGACGAAGCCTGCCATGAGCTCCTGCCCAACGGCGGAGCGCCCGGCGCTGCCGGTGCCAACAGCGCCCAGAAGCAAGCCGAGGGCCTGAAGTTCGCAGTCTGCATGCGCTCGCACGGAGTGCCGAACTTTCCCGACCCCGACCACGACGGTGCGTTCAACCTCACTTCCGGGATCAACCCGCAGGCCCCCCGGTTCCAGCGAGCCGTGCAAGCGTGCATGAAGGTGCACCCAAGCTCACTCACGATCAATCAGGGTCCAGGCGGCTCATGATGCGATGCCACCGGGGCAGCACCGACTCGACTTGGCGACGAAACGCTTCTGGTCCGTTGGAGAGCAAACTCGCTGGCCTGCCAAACGGATTCCCCCAGACCCACCGGGCCAGCTCAAGGACAAGCCAGCTGCAGCTGTCCAGCCCGGCGCCTCGGCGGACTCCTCGTCAGTGTTGCGAAACCCCGAGGTACCCGGGGATACTTCCTAGGACGTGGCCATGGAGCTTGAGCGCGAGCACCGCTTCGGCTCCAGCGAGCCGTTCTCGATCGGGGTCGAAGAGGAGCTGTTCCTGGTCGACCCGCTCACCGGGCGTCTAACGAACAGCTCGGTGGCGGTGCTCGAGCGGCTCGGCGAGGTCGCAGGGACAGTCGAGCGGGAGTTGCACTCCTGTCAGGTCGAGCTGATCACCGACATCCACAGCAGCGCGGGCGAGGCCGTGCGAGCGCTGGGCCAGCTGCGTCGCGCTGTGCTCCGAACGGGAGCGGGGATCCTCGCGTCGGGCACTCATCCCTCGGCGGGCGAGGGCGATGCCGCGATCACCCACAAGGAGCGCTATGAGCATATCCACTACCTCCTCGGGGACGCTGCTGTTACTCCGATCGGAGGGCTGCACGTCCACGTCGGGATGCCGGATGCCGAGACGGCGATCCGGACGTTCAACGGGCTGCGGCGCGACCTGCCGCTGCTCCAGGCGCTGGCGGCGAACTCGCCATTTCGCCATGGGCGTGATACGGGTCTTGCCTCGGCGCGTGAAGTGTCGCTGCGGGAGTGGCCGCGTTCGGGGGTGCCTCGGGCGATGCGTGACTTCGCGGACTTCTGCGAGATGAGCCACGTGCTGACACGCGCGGCGGACGTCCCCGATTACACGTATTTCTGGTGGAAGCTTCGCCCCCATCCGCGGCTGGGAACCGTGGAGATCAGGGCGATGGATGCGCAGGCATCGCTCTCGGACACCGCCGCCCTGGTAGCGCTGGTGCACTGCCTGGCCCGGGACGCAGCCGAAAGCGGGCCTGGCGCCGACCCTCCCCCTGAGGTGATAGAGGAGGGCATGTTCCGCGCCGCTCGCTTTGGCGTCCACGGCGAGCTACCCGATGCCCACGGACGGCGGCGCGCGGTGACAGAGATCCTGGAGGACGCCCTAGCGCGGGTCAAGAGTCGAGCTCGCGAGCTGAGGTGCGTCGAGGAGCTAGCCCTGCTACCCGAGCTCTTGCGGCGGGGCGGCGGGGCCGGGGCACAGCGGGCGACCTACGAGATCGCCGGGATCGACGCCGTCGTTCGGCAGCTGACGGAGCTCACCGCGGCAGAGGGCTCATTGTTGGACGCTCGCTAGCAGACGCTCTGCGCCGCGTGACGCTGTATGCGAATCGATGCACCTCGAGCCGCCGGTGCAGCGTGCAAATACGGACAGCCGGAGCATGTTGCAGCGTGCCCTAGATTGCGGCGGCGTGAGTGTTATTCGCCCCTGTCGCGATCTCGAGCGTGCGAGCATCCTGAAAATCGTCAACTCCGCGGCCGAGGCCTATCGTGGGGTGATCCCGGCGGATCGCTGGCACGAGCCCTACATGCCATCGGACGAACTCAATCGTGAGCTCTCGGCGGGGGTCGAATTCTGGGGCTACGAGGCCGACGGTGCGCTCGTCGGCATCATGGGCATCCAACGGGTGCGCGACGTCGAGCTGATTCGCCACGCGTACGTCCTACCGGGCAGCCAGCGACGTGGCGTCGGCGGTGCATTGCTCGAGCATCTTCAGCGCCTCGGCACACAACGCATGCTGCTGGGCACATGGGCAGCCGCGAGCTGGGCGATCCGCTTCTATCGCCGTCACGGGTTCGAGCTGGTCCCGCCGGAGCGAACGACGGCTCTGCTCAAGGCCTACTGGACCATCCCGGACCGCCAGATCGAGACTTCGGTTGTGCTGGCCAATCCCCCGCTCGCCGAACCGGCACTTCCGCGGGAGCCCCAGGAGGGCGCGCGGATCGCATAGCGACTCGGATAGGATCGCCAGCGATGGGTCGGATCGACGTTCAGCAGCGCGGCCGGACGCTCGTCGCGAAGCTCGAGAACCCACCTCACGGACTGATGGATATCGGCATCGTCGACGCGCTCGATGCACTCGTGCAGCGCGCCTCAAGCGACGACGGCATCGGTGCCGTCGTGCTGACCGGCTCCCATCCGGAGCGGTTCATCGCCCACTATGACGTGGCCGAGCTACTGGCTGCCGCACAGGCAGGACCCTCGGTGACGCCGCGCGTCGCGCACGCGTCGCTGCGGGTCGTAGGCGGACTGCGGCGGATCCAGGCAGCAGAGCAGGCGCTCGGCAAGACCTCCGTGGCGGGCCTCGCGCAGCTTGAGCGGTTCCACAGCATCCTGCTTGCGATGAACCGTTCGGGAGCGGTGTTCGTGGCAGCGATCAACGGCTCGGCGATGGGCGGCGGTTGCGAGCTGGCGCTGGCGTGCGACGTGCGGCTGATGGCGTCCGGCGAGCATATGATCGGACAGCCCGAGATCCTGCTCGGGTTCCCGCCCGGCGGCGGCGGCACGCAACGGCTGGCGCGGCTACTCGGCAGCGCCCGCGCGCTGTCACTGGTGCTCGACGGCGGGCCGCTTTCGCCGACGCAGGCGCTCGAGCTGGGGCTCGTCTCTGAGGTCGTCGCCGGCGCCGACCTGATCGAGCGGGCAGTGGCGGTCGCGGAGCGGCTCGGCAGCCGCCCGAAGCTCGGCATCGCGGCCGCCAAGCGTGCCGTGTACGAGGGCGGCTCGCTGCCACTGCCGGCGGGACTGCGGCTCGAGCGTGCCGAGTTCATTGCGGCGCTTGGAAGCCCGGACGCGATCGAATTGATGAGCGCGTACCTCGCCGAGACCGAGCGCACGGGTGAGCTGCCTGGGTATGACCGAGCGACGCTCGAGCAGGCGCTTGAGCGTGGCCGCATTCAAGCACGCTGACCGCCTGCGGCTGTCCGCCTGGGGTCCGCCGGCTCGCGACGAGCACGTCCGCCATCGGTTGAGTAGCACTCCATCCCGCCACGCCTTCGCGCGTCCGTTCAGGGATGAGGCATCGTGGCGATCGGCTGCTCCGCTGTCGCGGATGCTTCGCTGCCGTTGGACCGCGCAAGCGCGCTGCGAGCAGCCTCCGCGAGTGCGTCGGCCGCTGGGCGGGACACGTAGCCCAGCTCGCCGCGCGCCTTGGCGTCGTCGAACAGGTGGGGCAGGCGCCCGGCGCGCACCTCGTCGGGCGCGAGCAGCTGCGGCTCGCGTCCGACTGGCCGGAGCACGGCCTCGGCGAGGCGGGCACCCGCATATGCCGCGGTCCACGGCACGGGCACCCGAGGCGCGGCCAGCCCGGCCGCTCGGGCGATGACGGCGAACACCTCACGCACGGTCATGTCCTCCCCGCCGAGCAGATAGCGCTCGCCGGGTCGACCGCGCTCGAACGCAAGCATATGTCCAACGGCGACATCCTGGACGGCCACGACGTTGAGAGCGCTGCGGGCCAGATAAGCGCGGGCGCGCCCGCAGGCAACGTCGGCCACCATCTTCCCGGTCGGAGTGGGACGCGAATCGCCGGGGCCGACCGCCACTGTCGGGTTGACGACGATCACCTCCGCGCCCTCGCGCGCCGCCGCCAGTGCGATTCGCTCTCCTTCCAGTTTGGTGAGCTTGTACGGCACGTCGAGCTCCCGTGGCGCCGGGAGGTCGCGCTCGGTGGCCCGGCGACCGGGAGTTGGGCCGCAGGTGGCGCATGAACTCGTGTGCACGACCCGCCGGCGCTTCCCGCGCAGGGCCGCATCGAGCACCGCGCGCGTGCCGCGGACGTTTACCGCCCGCATGAGCGCCGCATCGCTGCGAGCGTAGCTGTACACCGCGGCGAGGTGGAATACCGCATCGCATCCCTCGACCGCGCGTCGCATGGCGTCGGAATCGAGAATGTCGCCGCGCATGAACTCCACCGTGTCGGGGACCACCCCTGCGAGTGGGGGGTTGCGATCGAAAGCCCTGACGCGCGCGCCGCCGCTGGCGAGCGCGGCGGCGACATGGCCGCCGATGAAGCCGGCCGCGCCGGTGACCAGCGTCCTCATCGGGCAGCTGCTCGCCGGGGGCGGCGGGATCGCGCCGTACCGCGCGCCATCCGCAGCCCAAAGCGGGTCATCGCCCGCGGCACGCGCTCCGCGCCGGCCACTACCTCCGCCAAGGCGTCGGCGAAGCGACGCACGTCGCGTTCCTCGATCAGCAGCGACGGCAGCGCCTTGACGACGTTCATCCGGTGACCGGCCACCTGGCACAAGATGTGGTGCTCGTGGAAAAGCGGGACGGTGATGAGCTGCGCGAACAGCCCGGGTTGCGCCCGCTCGACCGCATTGAACACGGAGCGGCCGGTCGCTCCCGCCGGCGGTCCGAGCTCGATGGCCCACATCAGGCCGAGGCCTCGCACGTCGCGAACCACCTCATGACGCTCGATCAGCGGCTTCGTAAGATCGAGCAGCAACGCTCCCATGCGCTCGGCGTGGGCCACGACCCCGTCGCGCTGGAGCACCCGCACCGTGGCGAGTGCTGCCGCGGCTGCGAGATCGTTGCCGCCGAACGTCGAACCGTGGCGCACGGCGCGCTCCATCCCGTCGAACACCCGGTCGAAGGCGCTCCTTGAGACGAGCACAGCTCCGATCGGGACAAACCCGCCGGAGAGGGCCTTGGCCAGGCAGATCATGTCCGGGGCGAGGTTCCAGTGCTCCAGCGCCAGGAATCGTCCGGTCCGTCCCAGCCCGGTTTGGACCTCGTCGCACACGAACAACGCTCCCGACTGGCGGCAGAGGTGCTGCGCCGCGGCCAGGTAGCCGTCGGGTGGAAGGTGCACGCCCTTGCCCTGGACCGGCTCGACGATCAGCGCAGCCACGTCGCCGCGCGCGAGCTCCCGCTCGAGCGCCACGGCATCCCCGAAGGGGACATGATCGCAGCCAGGCAGAAGCGGCCCGAAGCCCGCTCGGAACTCCTCGTTCCCGTTGAGCGACAGCGCTCCCAGCGTTAGCCCGTGGAAGGCGTGATCGGCATACAGCAGGCGCGGTCGACCGGTGGCGGCACGGGCGATCTTCATCGCTGCCTCCACGGCCTCGGTGCCGGTGTTGGCGGGCACCATGGCCGCCACGCTGCCCGGGGCGCGCGCGAGCAGCTGCTCGGCCAGGATTCCGCTCAGCAACGTCACGCCGAGCTGGGGAAGGTTGGCGGTGGCGGCGGCGAGCACGTCCTGCACCGCTGAGATCACGTCGGGGTGGTTGCGGCCCAGGACGAACACGCCGTACCCCGAGATCAGGTCGAGGTAGCGCTGACCGCCGGAGTCGATCAGATGCGCCCGGTCACCGCTGACCCAGGACTTATCGAAACCGAGCGTGCGCAGGATGCGCCCCATCTGCGGGTTGAGATGCCGATCGTTGAGCACCATCTCCTCCCCCACCCGATCGGCCAGCAGCTCACGGATCTCGGGGATCTCGTCCACTGCGCCAAAGCGTAAACCGCCCGAGGCAAGCAGTCTCGATGTCGCGAACAGCGCGTCGCTTCGGCCTCCGCGTCAGAGGAGCGGCGGGTGCCGCCTGCCGCGGGACGCCGGCACTGCGCTCGTTGTCGACGCGCAGCGAGCCGGCAGCATCGATCGGGGGCCGGCCCTCACCTGCGGCGAGGGCTGCTGGCGGTGAGTCACGCGTGGGTAACGATCTCGTCGAACCGCTGGCGGTTGGCAGCGGCGATCCAGTCCTCGGCGGTGCGCTGTTCCGGGTCGACCTCGCGAGCCGGGTAGCCAAAGGACAGGATGTTCGCGACCCGCTCGGAATCCGCGAGCCCGAGCAGCCGCAAGAGCTCGTCTGCCTCGGCAATGCCGTTCGGACACGACCCCACGCCATCGTTCCCGGCGAGCATCATATTCTGCGCGGCGCGGCCGGCGTCGAAGCCGGCCGGCCCCCCTCCCCGGATCACGATCGCGACGGCCAGCGCGGCAGTGCTCACGTTCGCGGGCACAACACGCACTTCGCAACGTCCTCCCGGACCCGCTCGAGCACCACGAAACGCCGGGCCTGCCGGTTCCGCGAGCTGCCGGCGACACGACCGGCCTCAAGGATGCGGCGAATCACCCCAGGCGGCAGCTCCCGGTCGGCATAGCCGCGGACCTCTCGCTTGCTGACAACGGCCAGATACGCGTCCAAGGCTCGTCAGCCTACCCGCACCTGGGCGGCGGGCCACCCCACCCCGCGGCGGCGTCATCCGGCTTGCATCGTTCCGTGCTCCAGGTAGCGCGTGTGCCAGGACAGCGCTTCATCG
>Ga0187814_10000378_pt1 | contig 14437 bp, 12 predicted proteins | sample NC_S_4_FD_132450 | JGI IMG/M metagenome (GOLD analysis project Ga0187814, IMG submission 132450) | Wetland sediment microbial communities from Neuse River Estuary, North Carolina, USA - ASW-S_4 | ecosystem: Environmental > Aquatic > Freshwater > Wetlands > Sediment | place: USA: North Carolina... | reverse complement strand
CATGATTCTGCTCCAGAATTTTGCGAAGATGTGAACGATGCTTAAAGCCAGGGTGATGCCATGCCTTCTTCTTCGCGAAGACGGCCTCGTGAAGACGGTCAAATTCAAGGACTTTACCTATGTCGGCGACCCCATCAACGCTGTGCGCATATACAATGACATGGAGGTCGATGAACTGATCTTTGTCGACATCCTCGCTTCGCAGAGGGGATCTGACCCGCCTTTTCACCTTATCGAAGAAATCGCTGGCGAATGCTTCATGCCGCTGTCCTATGGCGGCGGCGTGAAGACCGTCGAGCAAATGCGTCGCCTGTTTTCCATCGGCGTCGAAAAAGTGGCCATCAATACAGCGGCATACGAGAATCCGAGGCTATTTGGTGAGGCCGCGGCTCTTTTCGGCAACCAGGCAATCATAGCCTCGATAGATGTTCGCAAAAGCCTTCTCGGGCGCTACGAAGTGGTCATCGGTGATGGGAAGCGTCGAACTGGGGTTGACCCCGTTGAATATGCGAGGAAGGTTGAGTCCTTGGGTGCTGGCGAAATTTTGCTCACCTCGATCGATCGCGATGGGACTTGGGAGGGCTTTGATATCGAGCTGATTAGAAAAGTTGCCGATTCCGTATCGATCCCGGTCATCGCCTCGGGTGGTGCCGGTACGGTCGATGATATTGGAACTGCTGTCAAGGAAGGACATGCCTCCGCAGCGGCCCTCGGAAGCATGGTTGTCTTTCAAGCTAAGGGCATGGGCGTATTAATAAAATTTCCCAAGCAATCCGAGCTCTCTCGCGTACTGGATCAGGTATAACCAGGAGACCAGAATGGGTAAGAAAACATGTGTGCGTTGCGTCTACAATGAAGATACGCCAAATATCAGTTTCGACGAGCAGGGAGTTTGCAATTATTGCCGCACACAAGAGAAATTGGAACTTGACTATCCCGCTGGCAGTGAGGGTCTCGCCAAGATTAAGGCCATCGCAGAGGAAATCAGGAAGGCGGGGAAAGGCAAGAAATACGATTGCGTTGTTGGCGTTTCCGGTGGGGCTGATTCTTCGTACCTTGTCCACTATATTGTCAAGGAGCTTGGTCTTCGACCCCTGGCAGTGCATTTCGACAATACCTGGAATTCAACGATCGCTACTAAGAACATCCATTGCGTTCTCGACAAACTTGGGGTCGATCTTTGGACATATGTCGTGGACAACAAGGAATATGATGACATATATAAGGCCTTTTTTGAGGCGGGCGTTCCGGATCTGGAATCTTGTACGGACATCGCGCTTGCCGCAACCCTCAACATCGCGGCGGAGAAATTTGGCGTTCACTATGTGATCGAGGGCCATAACTTTAGAACCGAGGGCATCGCTCCCCTCGGCTGGATCTACATGGACGGGAAATACATCAAGAGCGTACATCGGAAGTTCGGCAAGCTCCGGATGAAGACCTATCCTAATATGCCGATGCACGCGATGTTGAGATGGATGATTGTCCGAAGGATACAGAAGATTCGACCTCTCTGGTTCATGTCCTATGAAAAGGAAGAGGTGAAGAAATTCCTTACGGCGGAATATGGTTGGGAGTGGTACGGCGGACATCATCTCGAGAATCGCTTCACAGCCTTTTATCACAGCTACTTCATTCCTCGCCGGTTCGGTTATGACATGCGCATGCTTGGGTACGCGGCTCATTGCAGAACCGGACAAATGGCCCAGGCGGAGGCTTTGTCGAAGCTCAAGGAACCCCCTTATTTGGAGCCCGAGCTTCTCGAATATTTGAAGAAGCGCCTTGGCTATTCAGATGCCGAATTCGAGCGAGTCATGAATCTTCCCAAAAAAACCTACCGGGATTACCCGACATACAAGAAGACCTTCGAACGGATGAGACCTTTCTTCTGGCTAATGGCAAAGATGAATTTCATTCCCATGAGTTTCTACATGAAGTACACTAGGAAAGACGATTGAGCTTTGAGTGGCTCTTCCCAATGTCGGGCAGGCAATCCATTGCTTAGGCAATTCCTCAAGGATTCTTTGCTCTACTCGGTCGCGACTTTCATGTCACGAGGAATAGCTATCATTCTCGTGCCGCTCTATACGCACGCTTTGGCTCCAACTATGTATGGAATCATAGACATGTCGCAAGTATTTGCGACCCTATTTGCGATCATCTGCTCGGCTGAGATTGTTCAAGCTATCGCTCGGTTTTTCGCCGATCTCGATTCGGAAGAGGAAAAGGGAATCCACTCTTCAAGCGCCTTGGCTTTTGTTTCGCTCACGTACGCTCTTTTCTTCTCCCTTAGCGTGGCATTGCGAGCTCCGTTATCGCGGATTCTTTACGGCCGGGCTGGCCTTGAAATTGAGTTCATATATGCGGCTGGAGTTGTTGTGACCAGCGGCCTTCTTTATGTTCTTCAATCGCAACTTAGGTGGGATCTCAAGTCCCTGCCCTATTCCATCGTAAGCATCGGGGTCGTACTCGGAACAACGATGATTTCGATATTCCTCGTGATTTTCATTCGATTCGGGGTTCAGGGCGTCTTTATTGGGCAGATTGCGGGCAACCTGATCGGCATTGGGATTTCTTATGCTTTCGCGAGAGAGCGTTTCATCTATAAGCCTTCACGTAAGGTCCTGAAGAAAATGCTTCTCTTCTCACTTCCTCTGGTTCCCTCAAGTCTGGGAGTGATAACTGCAAGCTACATAGATAGAATCGCGATTAGGTCCATGATGTCGCTAAACGATCTTGGAATTTATGGTATAGCCTCGCGCTTTGCGTCGATAACGAGTTTGCTGGTGGCCGGCCTTAATGGATCGCTCACACCGCTTATCTACAAGCATTATAGAGAGCCTGGAACTCCAAGAAAGATTGGGATCATATTCGATGTCTACATCTCGGTTTCCTCCCTTGTCCTCTTGGGCTTTGTGCTGTTCTCAAAGGAAGTGTTCGGAATCCTTGTCGCCACCGAATATCGGTCGGCCGCCACCGTGACGCCCTTTCTTGTGGCTTCATCGATCCTTATGAATACGTATCTTTTCGCACCAGGCCTCTATATCGCCAACAAGACCAAAATGGTCGCCGTGGTCAATGTTATTGCAGCATTGGTTGGCACTGGCTTGAACGTAGCGTTGATTCCGCATTATGGGATTGCAGGCGCGGCAATAGCCAATTTGGGAAGTGGGACGGTAATTTGTGTGCTGAACCTCTCTCTAGGTCAGCGACATTATAGGGTACCCTTCAAGATCGTCTCGATCGTCGCCTTCATGGCGTTGCCATTGGTAGTGGGCGCGCTCCTGCCTCTAGCAGTCTGCGCCATGGCTTTCGGGCCTTCCCTATTTATTTTGTTGAAGGTGCTGTTTTTCGTCGCGGTGTCTGCCGGGCTTACGGTCACAAAACTGGGATCCCTGCGCAATATCAGGTCCCAAGGCATCTGAATGACACATATGCTCTGGCTTCGGGCAAGAAAGATGGTGGCGCGGCTGGGAGGGCGGACTTGGGAAAGCGTGAGCGGATATTCATTGGATTACTCGAAGTCGCAGGGTACGCGCACAAGCTTGGATTGGGGTTCGAGGGTCTCGGGCACAAGGTTTCCGTTTGTTGCCTCGATGATGCCTTCTCTTATTCGCTTAAAGGGCATAATTGGGCAATCGCCCTCTATAGAAGGCTAAAGCGTCGGATCCAGCAGCCTCGACATAGCCGACTCCGTTCGACCTCCCTCCGCGCGGGAATGGCGTTTTGCAAGGTTTGGCTATTTCTGAGAGCCATATCTACCAACGAGGTATTCATCTTCCTGTCTTCGGTATCCTTTTTCCATTATCATGATTTGCCGATCCTTAGACTCTTCGGGAAGAAAATCATATTCGTATTTTTAGGAAGCGACTCTCGACCTTGGTATCTGAATGGGAGTGTCGTGACCAAAGCCCGAGGTATCCCGCTGCAGGAAGTTATGAAAAGGGTGGTCGCGCAGAAACGCGCGATAAAGATCATCGAAAGGTATTCCGACATCATGGTTGACCACCCCCCTGCGGGGCAGCTGCATGAAAGGCCATTCATATCTTTCTTGCGCATGGGCTTTCCGATGAGACTGCCTCTTGACTTGAAGCCAATAACCGATGATTCTTCGGGCTCGATACGCATAGTGCACGCGCCTTCTTTTCCAGAAGCCAAGGGAAGCGACTATTTCGCATATTGCATCGAAGCCTTGAAGCGAGAGGGATACCACATCGAATATGTTGTAGTAAAAGGACTAAGTAACGAAAAGGTGCTGGCGGAGCTCGCGAAATGTGATTTAGTCCTTGATGAGTTATATTCCGACAGCCCTCTCGCCGGATTAGCCTCGGAGGCAGCCTTCCTTGGGAAGCCCGCCATAGTTGGAAGCTACACCAAACGGGAACAATTGGGTATTCCAAATGAACTCATCCCACCATCGGCGTTTGTTCACCCGGAAAAGATAGATGCCGAAATCAGGAGGCTTTGCGATAGCAAGGAGACCCGCGAGCGATTGGGCGAGAAAGCTCGCGAGTTCGTCACAACCCAATGGGCCCCCGAGCAAGTCGCTGAACGCTTCTTGGTCGCGTTACGAGGTCCAATCCCTCGCGGTTGGCTGGTTGAGCCACAAGGAATCGTGTGGTTCAGTGGCTGGGGAATTAGTCAAGAGGGTCTGAAATCGCTCCTTGCAAGCTACATCGCGGAATTCGGAGAATCAGGCATGTATCTGGGTGATAAGCCTGAATTGTTGTCAGCTATCAGATCCTTTGCATTCGGTCTGAACGCCAAAACCGTTCCTTATCCGGGAAATGATACCGTGGGATTAAGAAAATGAGGATATTTTTCATCTTAGCCTCTCCTTTCCCTAATTACACCGGCGGGCGAGAGACGTGGCTGTATAATGTGACTCGAAGAATTGACGCTTCTCAGGCGGAAATCCATATCATGGTCACCGAATCCGATGAGCAGCCTTGCGCGTTCAAACTCGACGAGCGCTTGAGCTTGGTCAAGATCAGGACCCTCACTGCCACCAAATGGACAAGATGGCTGTGTAGGAGCTATTTTCGTCTGCTCGACTATGCAATTTTCGTAGCCAAAGCCGCAAGCTACCTGAAGAAGAATTCAACTCCGGAGGATATCATTTTCGCGATGGGACCGATCATCGAGATCATGCCTGCGATTCTCAGCGTAAAGGGCAAGCGAACGGCGAACCTTGTTTGTTCTGTCCGCACGTTGCACGCAGAAACACTCGCAAGGACCTTTCCGATAATCAAAAACATCTTTTTTAAGTTGGAAGAATATTCTTTCAAGATGTCGGGAAAGATTCTATGCAACGGGCAAGATACGCTTAAATATGTGAGAGAAATGGGTTTCCAAGCCGAATTCATGCCCAATGGAGTAGATTTTATGAAGTTCGCGGGGGCCAGAGACGGCAAGCTAAACGATGCCGTAAGAAAGAGATTCCTTGTTGCCGCGACAATCCAGAAGGTTAAAGGAATAGATGAGCTGCTCATGGCCTGTGAAAGGCTCAATGCGAAAAATCTTGCCGAAAAGTACCTAGTTGACTGGGTTGGGAAGGGGGACTCGGCTTCCTACGCGTCCAAGGCAAGGGAACGTGGTTTGGCAAGAAACATTGTATTTCACGGGGTGCTTTCAAATACCAGGGATTTTTACCGATACGCCGATTGTGCGCTTAACCTCAGTGGTGGAGGAGGTATGTCCATGGCGCTCCTTGAATCGATGGCTGCAGGGTGCGCGACCATCGCCTGGGATAGTCCCGTTTACAGGCAATTGGTTGTTAATGGAGAGAGCGCTATTCTGGTCAAGGAAAATTCGTGGGAGGAGCTAGCCAACGCAATGGAACGCGTCATTACGGGAAATCCTGACGCGCTAGCTTCGTTGGGGGAAAAGGCGCAAGAGACTGCGAGGACATATGACTGGCAAAATGTCACCAGGATACTTCTGGAATATTGCCGGAGTGCAATTCCATGAAGAACATAATCATAAGGGTGATATCAGGTTAAGCGAATCAAGTATTCCGATGGCGCGCATGTCGAGGAAAGGATCAGTGACGGAATAATGCCTCGATGTCATGATCCGACCGGTGATCGGTATCGCATTCGAATCGACAATAATGTCTGTGTGTGCAGGGACCAGGAATGATCATGATAGGGTATTTCAATCGCATCGAGGACTCAACGCAGATCGGGGCGGCCATCATTGGGAAGGGCGTTCGAATTGGCATCGGCGCTATCGTGACGGCGCACGCTAATGTTACCAAGAATGTGCCGCCATACGCAATAGTAGCCGGGAATCCCGCCAAAGTAATAAAAATGCTCAAGGAATAATGCTACAATCGAAAAATTCCAAGAGCCAAGATCCAGGAGTTGAGAAGAACGAACAGGCTTTCGCGAACTGAGCTGGAATATTTGCGCTAGGCCGCGGTTCGTTATGGCCTGTGCAGAAGTGCCATGCTGGCCCCATCCAAAGCAATTCTGAAAGCCCTTGGGGGACAAATCTTCTTAGCAAATTCGCCATCAAGGAGAATGACCCGTGTTGAAAATTGCGACGGTCTTCGGAACCAGGCCAGAGATCATCAAGCTGAGCGCCCTCATGCGGGCACTGGACGAACGCGCGATACATACGACCATCCATACAGGACAACATTATTCCTATAATATGGATGAACTCTTCTTCGTGGATCTCAAACTTCGAAAGGCCAACTATACTCTTTGCGTCGGTTCCGGAACGCATGCCGAGCAAACCGCCAAAATTATGATGGGTGTAGAGGAAATCCTCTTGTCCGAGAGGCCCGACATAGTCATTGTCCAAGGCGACACGAATAGCGCGCTAGGAGGGGCCTTGGCTGCCGTGAAACTTGGAATCAAGGTCCTTCACATCGAGGCAGGTTGTCGATCTTTCAACAAGGCGATGCCCGAAGAGATCAATAGGATTCTAATAGATCATTGTTCCAGCCATCTGTTCGTTACGGATGGCATCGGTGAAGAAAATCTTTTGCGAGAGGGAATTCCAGGGGGAATCATACACCTGATCGGCAGCACGGCAATGGAGACCGCACGGAAGAACGCGGAATACACAGATGGGAAGACTTTGGAAAGATTTGGCCTAAGGCCAGACAAATACGTGCTTTGCACCATCCATCGGAGCGAGAATACAAGCGGAGGTCAGGTTCTGCGCGATATCGTTGGGGCGCTTAACAAGATAGCAGAGAAGATCAAAGTATTGCTGCCGCTCCACCCGAGGACCTTAAGCATTGTTAACTCGGAGAAGATCGAAATCTCAGGTCTCATATCCGTAATTGAACCTCTAGGGTACCTGGAATTCCTCGCTGTGATGAAAGGCAGCCATTTCATCATGACCGATTCAGGCGGCGTGCAGGAGGAAGCCGCAGCGCTGGATGTTCCTTGCTTTGTCCTTCGCAATGAGACGGAGTGGGTGAATCTGATGCGGATGGGCAAGATCTCGCTGGTGTCCAACGATGGCGAAAGAATTTTCCGAGAAATCTGCAAGGTCCTAAACGAACCAGCCATCTTGGAAGGAATGAAACGGGTATCGCTGCCTGACGCAAACGCCGTGGAGCTGATCATGCTGGGGATTGAAAGCATCAAGGATTGATGCTTTCAAATGACAAAACGGGCGAGAGATGGAGCAAAAAATGGCCGAGAGCTCATTGAAATATTCTGAATTGTTTGGATTAAAGTTTGTCACCGCCACGACGAGGGAGATCCTAGAGAACCTCAGGGGACGCGGCGCTCGAAAGGGGCTTTCCATGTACACCCCGAACCTCGAGTTCTTTTCGATCGCTCGGAAGAATCCGGGATTCGGCTCCATTCTTGAGAGGGCGGATATCCTAGTGCCGGATGGACACGGCATTCTGCTTCTCTCGCGTGCCCTGGGAATTCCAATCGAAAACAAAATTGAAGGCGCATCCCTTTTGATGGAATATGCGGTAGAAGGCGAGTTGAAGGTATTTCTTTTCGGAGGGAAACCAGGAGTAGCCGAGAGGGCGGCGCGTCAGCTTGAGTCGACCGGAGTGGAAATCGCAGGCACTTGTGACGGCTACGAAAAAGACGAAGGAAAGATCATCAGGATGATAAAAGAAAGCCACGCCGACATCGTGGTCGTCGCCCTGGGCTGTCCGAAACAGGAAACATGGATCGATTCGCACGCCAAAGAGCTGGGCTGCATCTGCATTGGCTGCGGCGGGTTCCTCGATGTCGTGGCGGGGGATGTGAAAAGGGCTCCAGCGGCAATGCGCGACCGCGGACTTGAGTGGTTATATCGACTTGCTAAACAGCCATTTCGCTGGCGAAGAATCCTGCCGCTCCCGTTCTTGCTGTTGAAGATGGTCTCTATCGGCATTGCTCGTGGTCCTAAGGCGAAGGAATACATAGGACTTTGAAGCTGCCTCGCGAAATATGCTGATGCAGTTTTCGCGGATCTGCTCAGTTCAATGCCTTAATCTTGCGGCAGTCGAGCCATCGATCAAGAAGTCGAGGATTCCAATTATTGTCCAATCGGGCCATATGATGCTAAACGCGAATTAGGTAAGGTTGCTAGAAATGAGCCCCTCCGATACTTTCATGGCTCGAGATGGGTTGACTTCGGCCCATCGCGCCCTACACCTTGAGCGCCTCTTCGTCTACGGATTCGTCATGTCGTTGCCGATGCTTGACAACCTGTCGGGACTGATGAATTCCCAGATCTCGCTTGGATTGAGAATCCTGATATTGATATTCGCAATGGCATATGTTGCCCTCCACCGTCCCAGCTTCGACCTGATTTCATTGGGATTCTTAATCGCTTTCTTGGCGCCTTCTGCTCTCGAAATGCGTAACCTGGCTTACCTCAGCCTTAACCTCGGTTACTTGCTAAAGGCGGTCTATTGTCCGGCGCTGCTCCTGGCATTTCTCGACATGAAGAGGCGTGGAGCTCTGCATGCCTCGGAAATCGAAAAAATAGTAACCAATTCTTTGTTTATATACGCAATTTTCATTCTTATCGCCTTCACTACGGGTTACGAAATCAAGAACTATGGCATCGGTTCCAGAGGTTTCATGATTGCTGGGAACGACCTTGGTGTCATCTTCCTCTGTGCAATGCCTATTGCTATCAAGGAATTGATCAGGCGACGAACTCTGCGTTCCTGGATTGTCCTTGTCTTCATAATTGGCATGTCATTCCTGATGCTTACGAAAGCCTCCATGCTCGCCAGCATCGAAGGGCTCGCGCTAACTGTATTTTGGATGAGCCGCCGGATAGGCCGAGTGAGGGCTTTCGGCCTTCTTGTAGTCCTTGTCGCATTGGCGGTTGCGGGGATCGCGTTTGTCGGCCCCGTGATTCAGAAGATAATCGATTATAACCAGCATATTATTTCTACAGATGGGGTGCAGGGCTTCTTCTTTAGGGGCAGGCTGGACGTGTTAGGAAATTCGTGGGAGCTTTTCAGATCCGGAGGAATCGGGCAAATCCTTTTTGGAAAGAGCCCCGCTGAATATCAGTCTGAACTGGGCCAAGTGATGGGCCTGCCCTTCGATCTGGGAGTCGAGATGGACCTGCATTACATTTTGTTCGCTTGGGGGATCCTGGGTCTCTCGTCGTTATCTTTCTTTTACACATTCTTTACGGCGAAGCTGATCAAAGGGGAACATGGATTTGCGGTGCTTTTTCCACTTGCTGCCATTTGGGCACATTCCATTTTCGCTGGCCATGTCCTTTTGACTCCCGTTTCCGGAACATATCTAGCACTTTTCTACACCTATCATATGAAGGGTTGGAAGTGGACAAGCTGAATTACGGAATCTGGGCGAGTTGCTCTGTCGCTTGAAATTTCGCTCTTTGAAGCCAGGCAAGCTTGGATCGGCGTTCGGGGACCCGCAATCGACTATGTGTGAAGAACTCTGGTTAGGGATGCACGCAAATGCATCATAGTCATCATGCGATATGGAGTCGTTGTGCTGATGAGTAGAAAGAATATTCTGATGATCTCCAATATGTATCCTTCAAAGAAACAATTCACTTTTGGTATATTCGTCAAGAATCTCTGCGAAGTGTTTCTCGAGAGTGGGGTGGACGTAAACCTTGCGGTTATAGCGGGGCGTGGAAGTTCAATAATCGGCAAGCTCCTGAAATATGCGAGATTCTATATAACTCAATCTCGCAAAATTCTGTTCTGCAAATACGATCTTATATATATTAATTATGTTCTTCATTCAGCTCCGCCGGTAGCGATTCTCGGTGGGTTCATTCGCGTACCCATTGTCATAAACTTCCATGGCGACGACTTGCTACATGGATCCCGAGCCACTTCCCTGCTCTTGCGACTCAGCGACAAAGTCGTCGGACTGGCCTCCACCATTGTGGTCCCATCGCGATATTTTGCAAGGCTGGTGTCCCAGAGATACCCAGGATGCGACGATCGGATCTTCGTTTATCCGTCCGGAGGGGTTGATACAGCTCAAATCAAGCGTTCTTCGGAATCCGAAATCATCAAGCTGAAGTCCGAACTGGGCCTTGAGGGAAAGACCATTTTAGGCTATGTCTCAAGGATTGATGGGGGCAAAGGATGGGATGACCTGCTCCGGGCGCTTGCCCTCATGGGTGCAGATGCTCAAAACGTGCACTGCCTTTTCATCGGAGATGCGAGTGTCATGTCCGACCGGACCTCGAAGCGAAATTATTCGGAAATCTTCTCCTCCCTGGTTGGTGAACTCGGATTGGGCAAAATGGTAACCTATCTTGGCAAGATTCCACAGGAAGAATTAAGCAAATACTACTCATTGATGGATTACTTTGTATTTCCTACACGGCTACGCGAATCCCTGGGCTTAGTCGGGCTTGAGGCCATGGCGTGTGGTGTGCCAGTAATAGGGTCGCGAATTGGTGGGCTCGAAGATTATGTCAAAACTGGAATAAACGGGTATTCTTTTGCTCCAGGTAAACCCGAAGAGCTTAGAATTGCAATCATGGAGGCTTTGAGCCAGGAGGATAAAGCGAAAAGGAGGATGAGCGAAGAGTGCTATAAAACCGTTGATGCTTATGAGAGATCAAAGGTCGGGGAAATGCTTATCAGCCAAATACTCAGCTCAATATCGTCTCGCGATTGAGCGGCAGATTCATAGAGATTGCCTATCCCAACACTTGACACAGCCGAGTTTTAAGAATGGCGTCGGCAAGCGGACAGAGGCTGTTGCATAAATGTTAATTCATTGCCAAAGGCAATATCGTACGATTATGGCTTAGAACACAAGGGAGAGACGGACTTTGCCGCAAAAAAGGCTATAAGCGGGTGGCAAGTATATCGAAAAAAGCCTGAACGTCAGGCGTAGACCCTACTTGAGGAATTCTAGCTGACCTTCAGTGGTCCACTTTCAATGGCTCCTTTCTGGAGGTATTATTCAGGTCGAAAGATCTATTCTAAAAAAAGCGCTCGGGGCAATTATATTGATCGTGAGATTGTTCCATAATGGCCTTCGATCGTTTTGGTTTGAATTGGGTATCATTGAGCGCCATCAGTGTTGGACCGACTTCTCGCAATCCATGCTTGCAGGCCGCTGAGACTTAGCTGGCGGTTTTGCAGAATGGGTAGGTATAGCCAAAGCTCCTGATTGCCCATAATATCTTTTGTTGAAGCTTCATCATGTGGATTTCCCAATCAGCAAAATTGACATGAAATGCGACATGAAGATCAGGGATGAAGGTAAGGGCTTCAGCCTGGTGATCATAGAGCCTTTGTACGATGATGTGAGCTTTCGTGTCAGCAGGTATTCCTTTCTTTCCAGGCACGGGAAACGGTTGGGGATTGCCAGCCTTATTCATAGCGATGATTGCGACTAGACTAGTCACAAGCTTTGTATGATGAGGACGCACAGCAAGATCCGTCCAGCCGGTTGGCCTGGCCGCAATCATCAAAATGACATCACAGTTGGGAACCGGCGAGGCAGTAACCGTTGGTGATATCCGGGAGGGATCATCATGAGAAGAGCGGAAATACAGAGGAAGAGATAGCCCCGCAATCACATTAGCAGGCCCCGTGCAATCTCAGAGGATGCGAAAGTGATGCGCGAAGAAGGATAGTGAATGGAAGAACTCACCCATGCTGACAATCGACTTGAGTATTATGACGAGATTTCTCTGATCGATCTTGCTGCGGCACTATTGAAACGAAAATGGCTGATCCTGGCTATTACTCTTTTTTCGATAATCGCCTCTCTAGGCTACGTCATAGGCTCTTTGGCCTTGCCGCCGGACAAAAGCTATTTGCCTAATTTTTACGCTCCCAAAGCCATCGTGCTCGTAGCCGATTCGACCGGCGGCATTTCTTCAATGTTGGGTGACGCTGCAGGACTGGCAGTTCTCGCGGGCGTCAACGTCGGCGGCGGGAAGTCCAATGGCGACCTTGTCGTCCTCATAGCCAAGAGCGATAGCACCATTGACGAATTGAACTCAGTATTCGATTTCACGGAGCATTACAAAATCAAACAAAGCGTAAAGACCAATACGCGCTCGGCTTTCTTGAGTAAGTTCTCCGCGACATATGATTTGAAAACCGGGACGGTGACTCTCTCCTTCAAGGACATCGACCCGGTGTTCGCGCAGAATGTCGTGAATCGGACGGTCCAAATACTCGACCGGCGCTATTCGGCAATTTCGAGCAGCAAGGCAGGCGTGGAAAAGGACCTCCTCGAAAAGAAGCTCGCTGATGTTCAAGTCGGCATCGACAAGCTCGAAAACCAGATCAAAGATTTCACTACCAAGCACGGGATCATCAACATCGAAGCCATGGCCACAGAACAAGTGACCGTTCTTTCGCGCCTTCGCTCCGAACTCATTCTGAAGGACATGGACATAGAAAATTATAAAAAGTTCTCCAACCTTGACGATCCCGTCGTACAGCGGCTCAAAACCGAGCGCGATGCGTTGGCGAGCAAAATCACCGAGATCGAGAATGGTGCCTCTGTGCTCCCGAGCCAGAAGGAAATCCCCGAGCTCGCCTTCGAATATGCAGGCCTGCAGCGCGATCTGACTGTCCAGATGGAAGTGTTCAAGACCCTCACCCAGCAATATGAACTTGCCAAACTCCAGAGCGACGACCAGGCGCCATCCTTTCAGGTGCTCCAGCTCGCCGAAGCCCCCGACAAGAAGGCCGGACCGGCCCGAAGCACGATCGTCGTCGTGGCCACGATGGCCGGCTTTTTCTTGTCCATTCTCCTCGCCTTCGTCCTCAACGCGATCGACAACATCAAGAACGATCCCGAAGCCATGAAAAAGCTTCGAGGGGAGGCCTGACATGAAGGCTGCTTTGAAAGCGCTCGGGAGCGCGGTCATGGCCTGCACCCTAACCCTCGCCCTCTCGGCCCAGGTCACCGTGAACGGCGCCGCGGCCGCGGCCCAGTCAAACAGCGACTGGGGATCGGCCCTCCCGTCGATTCCGACGGCGGCGCAGAACGGCCCTGCCATTCCGACGGCCGCTCCGCCGAACCATGTTCAGCTTGCCGAAACCACACCCGACTACCCCGTCACCCCCGGCGATAGCCTTGCACTCTCCTTCCTCCAATCTACCCAACCGGCGACCATGCGACTCTTCGTCGATGTGGACGACTCTGTGAACGCAGGAGTCTTCGGCTCGATCGACGCCCGGGGCATGACCTACCATGATCTCAAAGACAAGATCGAAAACCTTGTCGAACATGGCTATCCTGGATCCAACCCGAGTGTCCAGCTCGTCTACACCGGCATATTTTATGTCAAAGTCGAAGGGGAAGTGACCCAGGCCGACCATATCGAATCTTGGGGCCTGACGCGGCTTTCCACGATCTTCAACGAGGTTGCCACCCCCTATTCCAGCCTCAGGACCGTAATCGTGCGGGACGTCCACGGCGACGAACAGCGCTACGACCTCTTCAAGGCCTCGCGAGAATGCGACTTTTCCAACGACCCCTACGTGCGCCCCGGCGACACGATCTATCTTGGACGAGCCGACCGCACTGTCACCCTCGAGGGTGCGGTGCACCGACCAGGCACCTACCAGCTCCTTCCCGGCGAAGGCGCTTCTGACCTCGTAGGGACCTACGGCCAGGGTCTCTTGCCGACGGCACGGGCCGACCTCGCCGTCTTGGTGCGCAGGGCAACTGGCGAAAAGCCCGAGGGAGAATCGCTTTTCTTCGACGCGTCCAACCTGAACTCCGCCCCCCTGCTCCTTGATGGCGATAAAATCACCGTTCCGACCAAAGATTCCTACCTCCCCGTCGTTTATGTCGAGGGCGCCATCGCACCAGCCACCGCCACCGAAGGCGTCACTATCATCTCGCAGCAGAATACTGCGGCCATCGCTCCGAGCGGCCAAGCGAGCCCCTCCGCCGCTCCGGGCCCGCTGCCTTCCGCTCTCAGTCCTTCGGAATCGAGCGCCCTCGTCGGGCCACAGACGACTATCGGCACT
>Ga0187814_10000377_pt1 | contig 14448 bp, 15 predicted proteins | sample NC_S_4_FD_132450 | JGI IMG/M metagenome (GOLD analysis project Ga0187814, IMG submission 132450) | Wetland sediment microbial communities from Neuse River Estuary, North Carolina, USA - ASW-S_4 | ecosystem: Environmental > Aquatic > Freshwater > Wetlands > Sediment | place: USA: North Carolina... | reverse complement strand
GGCCTGGACGCCTCGGTGTTCGCCGCCGCGAAGGAGGTCTTCGACAAGGCGCTCGCCGACGGGTGGGGCGACCTGGACATCGCGTCCGTTCACGACCAGGTGGCCGGCCGGTCCGCGCTGGAGCAGTCCCGGTGAGCTGGTCGCTGGCCACCTACGCCGCCGACGGGATCGCCGGCCTCGGCGTGCTGCGTCCGGACGGGACCCTCGTCGCGCCCGCCGACCTCAAGCGCTGGGCCACCGCGATGGAACTGCTCGCCGACTGGCCGGCCGCCGAGCCCGTGCTGCGCGACCTGGATCTCACCGACGCGCCGCCGGTCGAGGCCGACTCGCTGCTCGCCCCGTTGCGGTGGCCGCGCAAGGTGATCTGCGCGGGCGTGAACTACCGGCGGCACATGCGGGAGATGGGCGGCGAGATCCCAGCCGGAGGCTGGCGGCCGTTCTTCTTCCTCAAGACGCCGACCACCTCGGTCATCGGCCCGCACGACCCGATCGTCGTCAAGGACACGGCCCGCGCCCGGTACGACTGGGAGGCCGAACTGGCCGTCGTCATCGGTACTGCGGGCAAAGACATTGATGCCGAACGGGCGGTGGCTCACGTGGCCGCCTACTGCGTGGCCAACGACATCACCGCGCGCGGCTATCACCACCGCGACGTGGCTCCGGCGGACGCCTTCGCCTACGACTGGTTCGCGGCCAAGTCCATGGAGGGCTCGCTGCCGCTCGGCCCGGGCCTCACCCCCGCGTTCCTGGTGCCCGATCCCCAGGACCTGCGGCTGCGGCTGTGGGTGAACGGCGAGCTGCAGCAGGACGAGTCCACCGCCGACATGGTCAGCCCGGTCGCCGACCTCATCGCGGCGGCCAGTGAGGTCGTCACGCTGGAGCCCGGCGATGTCATCACCACCGGCACGCCGTCCGGGGTGGGTGCGGGGCGGGGCCGGTACCTGCGCGGCGGCGACATCGTCCGGGTCACGATCGACGGCCTGGGCACCCTCGAGAACACCGTGATCGATCCAACGGAGGACACATCATGATCTTCGTCAGCCACGCCCTGCCGGTCAACGTGCCGGGCGAGCCGCGCCTGGACCGGGCGAACGTATGGGACGGGCTGGTGCTCAAGGCCGAGAACGCGCTGCCGTTCGTGCCCGCCATGACCTACTGCGAGGTCACCCAGCGGCACGGTGACCACGTCTTCGACCGCGACATCGACTTCCGGGGCCAGCGTTTCACCGAGCGGATCACGCTGGAGGCCCCCCACCGGGTGACCTTCACCCGCATCGCGGGTCCGGTCCTGGGCACGATCGCCAACGAGATCGAGGGCGCCGGGGACGATCTTGAGCTGCGTTTCAGCTTCGCGCTCGTGGTCGCCGGCGTCGAGGGCGGCTCGGCCGAGGAGAAAGCGTACGCCGAGTCTATGACCGGCGACTATCTCAAGGCCGTGGAGGCCACCCTGAACGCGATGCGCCGCCTGGCCGAGGGCGTGCGCGCCGCCAGCTGAACGCCCAGCCCAGAAAGGAATACCCGCATGTCTGTGACCACGTCTGCCGCCACTGAACCGTCGAGAATAGACGAGCAGCTGCGACTGCGCATCGCCGAAGAGCTCGCCGGGCGCTTCAAGGGCGAGATCATCGGCCCGGATGAGCCCGGCTACGACGACGCCCGCCAGATCTGGAACGCCATGATCGACCGGCGGCCCGGGCTCATCCTGTGCTGCCATGACACCCGCGACGTGGTCGCCGCGGTCACCGTGGCCCGCGAGCACGGCCTGCCGCCCGCGGTCCGCTGCGGCGGGCACAACGTGGCGGGCAAGGCCATGTCCGACGGCGGCCTGACCATCGACCTGGGCGGGCTGCGTGAGGTGACCGTCGACCCCGAGCGCAAGCTGGTCCACGTTGGCGGCGGTGGCCGGCTCGGCGACGTGGACGCGGCTACCGCGCCGCACCGGCTGATCGTCCCGGCCGGCATCATGTCCGAGACCGGGGTGGGCGGCCTGGCCCTCGGCGGCGGCATCGGCTGGTTCTCCCGCAAGCACGGGCTGACCTGCGACAACTTCGTCTCCCTCGAGCTCGTGCTGGCCAGCGGCGAGGTGATTGAGGTTTCCGCCGACTCGCACCCCGAGCTGCTGTGGGCGCTGCGCGGCGGCGGCGGCAACTTCGGCGTCGTCACCCGCTTCACCTTCCGGGCTCACGAGTTCGGCCCGATGATGCGCATCGGCGTCTCGGTCTACGAGCCCGAGCGGGCGGGAGAGGCGCTGCGCGGCTATGCGGCCGTGGTGCCCACCCTGCCGCGCACCGTCGGCTGGCATGCCGCGCTCAAGCACGACATGCCCGCGCTGCCCTTCGTCCCACCCGAGTACGTCGGCCGCCGCCTGCTCATGCTGGTCTCGATGTGGCTCGGCGATGCCGAAGACCCCGAGGGCGCCGAGATGATCGGGCGGCTGACCGGAGTAGGCCAGCCGTGCATCAAGGCCTCCACCGTGCTGCCGTTCGCGGCCGGGGTGCAGCGGCTCATCGACACCGAGTTCGAGGACGGCCATCGGTACTACACCAAGGAGGCCCACGTCACCGATCTGGCCGACGACGCGATCGACAAGCTGGTCGGCTTCTGGCAGGACATGCCGATGGAGGGCGAGGTCGAGATCATCGGCCTGGGCGGTGCCATCGGCGACGTCCCGGAGACCGCCGCGGCGTTCTCCAACCGTGGTTACCTGCTCTGGCTGAACTTCGCTATGCGATGGGACGACCCGGCCTGCGACGCCGACTACATCGCCCGGACCCGTGCGATCGTCGCCGACCTGGCCCCCTGGACCGGCCGGGGCGTTTACGTCAACATGCTGAACTTCGACGAACTGGACCGCGTGGTCGAGGCCATGGGTGGCCCGGAGAAGTACGCCGAGCTCGGCCGGCTCAAGGCCAGGTACGACCCGCAGAACCTGTTCCGTATGAACTACAACATCGCCCCGGTCACCTCTCCCGCCCCGGCCGCTGGCTGATTGGCGCGTCCCCGCGCCCGGCCGGGGTCAGGACAGGTACACCGAGCCCAGGTGCGTGAAGTGCGCGGCCAGCACGGCACCGGCCGGGACGGGGACAGCGTCGGTCATGCCGCCGGTGAGCACGATCCAGCCCGGCTCGATGGCCAGGCCGCGCCGGCCCAGGTCGTTGGCGGCCAGAGCGAGGGCCTCGGCCGGGTGGCCCTGCACGGCCGCGCCGGTGGCCGAGTCCACCACCTGCCCGTTCAGCTCCAGCAGGCACGCCTCCAGACCGAGGTCCAGCGAAACCGGTGACGCGGCCACCGGGCCGGTGACAAAGCAGCCCGACGACGCGTTGTCCGCCACCACATCGGGCAAGGCGAACCGGAAGTCCCGGTACCGGCTGTCGATCACCTCGATGCCGCCGTGGACGGACTCCACCGCGGCCAGCGCGGTGGCCGCCGTGACGCCCGGGCCCGCCAGCCGCGCGCCCATCACGAACACGATCTCCGGCTCGGCGCGGGGGTGGATCAGCCGGTTGCGCGGCACCGGCGCGCCGGCCGGGAGCACCATCGCGTCGGTCAGCCAGGCCGTCAGCGGCGAGCTGATGTTCATCCGCTGCTGCTTGGCCCGGCTGGTCAGCCCCAGCTTGACCCCGACCAGGTGCTCGCCGCGGGCCAGTCGCCGCCGTAGCGTCTCGTCCTGCACCTGGTACGCGGTGGCCAGGTCCAGGCCGGGCCACTCGTCGGTGATCGGCGCCCGGTCGGTCCCGGCGGCCTCCGCCTCGAGCAGTACGCTCGCCGCCCGGTCCGTCGTCCACTCGGTCATCGCGAGCCCTCCGCCTGCAACTGCAGCGCGATGTCGATGATCATGTCCTCCTGGCCGCCCACGTAGCCGGCCTCGCCCACCCGCTGCAAGATCGCGTGCGCGGGCACGCCGTACCGCTCGGCAGCCCGCTGCGCGTGCAGCAGGAACGACGAATACACGCCGGCGTACCCCTGGACCACCGACGACCGGTCCATCCACGGCAGCCGCGGGATGATCGGCCGCACCACTTCCTCGGCCGCGGCCAGCACGCCGTCCACGTCCACCCCGGTCGCGATCCCGAGGCGGGAGAAGGTGGCCGCGAGCACCTCGGTCGGCGCGTTGCCCGCGCCGGCGCCGAGCGCGCACAGTGCCCCGTCGACCTGGGTCGCCCCCGCCTGGTAGGCCAGCACGGAGTTCGCGACGCCAAGGGACAGGTTCTGGTGCCCGTGGAAGCCGACCTGCGCGTCGCGTCCGATCTCCGCCACCAGGGCCTGGACCCGGGCCTGCGCGTCGGACAGGACCAGTGCGCCGGCCGAGTCGACCACGTAGACACATTCCGCGCCCGCGTCGACCATGATCCTGGCCTGCCGGGCGAGCCCGGCCGGGTCAAGCCGGTGGGCGAGCATGAGGAAGCCGACGGTCTCCATGCCGAGGTCCCGCGCCGCGCCGAAATGCTGGACCGAGACGTCCGCCTCCGTGCAGTGGGTCGCGATCCTGGCCACCGACGCGCCCGCCTCCCGCGCCTGGCGCAGGTCGTCGACCGTGCCGACGCCCGGCAGCAGCAGCACCGCGATCCGCGCCGCCGTTGCCTCGGCCACGGCCGCCCTGATCAGCGTGATCTCATCGACGGCGGAGAAGCCGTAGTTGAACGACGAGCCGCCGAGCCCGTCGCCGTGTGACACCTCGATGACATCGACCCCGGCCGCGTCCAGCGAGCTGACCACCGCCCGCACCTGCTCCTGGGTGAACCGGTGCCGCATCGCGTGCGACCCGTCCCGCAGCGTCGAGTCGGTGATGCGGACGTCGCGCGGCCGGGGGTTCACGCCGCCACCCGGGCGGCCGCGAGCAGGTCGCCGACCCTCGCCGCCGCGGCGGTCATGATGTCCAGGTTGCCGGCCCAGGTGGGCAGGTAGTCGCCGTTGCCCCGCACCTCGAGGAACAGCGCTACCCGCGCCCACCCGGACCACTCGTCCGCGGGCGGGTCGAACTGGGGGTCGGCCCGCAGCGTGTACCCCGGCACGTACCGCGCCACCTCGGCCACCATCGCCGTCACCGACGCCGTGATTGCCCCGGTGTCGGCGTCCGCGGCTATGGCGCAGAACACGGTGTCCCGCATGATCATCGGCGGCTCGACCGGGTTGAGGATGATGACCGCCTTGCCGCGCTCCGCGCCGCCGACGCTCTCGATGGCCCGCGCGGTCGTGGTGGTGAACTCGTCGATGTTCGCCCGCGTGCCCGGCCCGGCCGATCGCGAGGAGATGGAGGCGACGATCTCCGCGTACGGGACCGGGGTCACCGAGGACACCGCCCGCACCAGCGGGATCGTGGCCTGGCCGCCGCAGGTGATCATGTTGACGTTCGGCGCGCCGAGGTGCTCGCGCAGGTTCACCGGCGGGCAGATCAGCGGGCCGACCGCCGCCGGGGTCAGGTCTACCGCCTGGACCCCCGCGTCGGCATACCGCGGCGCGTGCGCCAGGTGCGCCTTCGCCGAGGTCGCCTCGAACACCAGGTCCGGCAGCTCGCCGCGGGCCAGCAGCCAGTCCACGCCGCCGGCCGAGGCCTCCACGCCGAGCCGCCGCGCCCGGTCCAGGCCGTCCGAGGCCGGATCCACGCCCACCATGTACCGCACCTCGACGTGCTCGCTGCGCCGGAGCTTGGCCAGCAGGTCGGTGCCGATGTTGCCCGGGCCGACGATCGCGGCCGACGCCTTGCTCATCGTTCCTCCGCCCCGTCCCGCTCGTACCCCGCGCCGAAGCGCGCGGTGACGCTGCCCAGGTCGGCGAACGTCGCGGTCACCACGTCGCCCGCGCCGACCGGCACCGACGCGGTGACCGAGCCGGGCAGGATCACCTGCCCCTCCTCCAGCGTCACGCCCCGGGCCCCGACGGTGTTCGCCAGCCACACCAGCGCGGTCAGCGGCGAGCCGAGCACCGCTCCTCCCGCCCCGGTCCCGGCCAGCTCGCCGTTGCGGTGCAGGTTACACCCGGCCAGCCTGAGGTCCACCGCGGACAGCCGGACCGGGGTGCTGCCGAGGATCACCCCGCCGGAGGAAGCGTTGTCGGCGATCGTGTCAGCCAGCCCGATCTTCCAGTCCGCGATCCGCGAGTCGATCAGCTCCAGCGCGGGCAGCGCGAACCCGACCGCCGAGATCGCCTCCGCGACCGTCACTCCTGGCCCGCGCAACGGCCTGGCCAGCACGAACGCCGTCTCGGGTTCCACCCGCGGCTGGAGGAAGCGCGACACGGGAATCGGCTCGTGCTCCGGCCAGAACATATCGTCGAGCAGGTGCCCGTAGTCCGGCTGGTCCACGCTGAGCTGGCGCTGCATCGCCGCCGACGTCAGGCCGACCTTGTGGCCCTTAACCCGCGCTCCGCCCGCCCGCCAGTGGGTCACCTGGAGCAGCTGGATCTGGTACGCATCTTCCACCGTGAGCCCGTCATACCGCCCGGTCAGCGGTTCGACCGGCTTGCGGGTCGAGTACGCCTTCAGAAGCTCCCCGGCGATTTCCTCTCGCGTCTGCTGGATCACGACCGCACGTCTCCCGTCGCCTCCCATCGGCCGAACCCTGAAACTGTATGCAGTTTAGCGGGTCGCCAGGAGCATGGCCAGCGGGTGCGCGGCACATCTGGACGGATGCGGCCAGCCCGATCAGGCGAGGCGGTCGCGGGCGCATCCGGCCCGGCAGGTGGGCTGCCCGCACCGTCGGCGCCGCACCCTGTGGGTGCCGAAACCCTGTCACGGCCGTTGCCCGGGTGTCTTGTGCCGGTGAGGACAGTCAGGTTGGTTGGCCATCTGGCCCGCGCGAGCAGCTGCTGTTCGCAAACGCCCCGGTTCGGCTCGGCGACCTGGACCGTCGCCGCGGTCGGCCCGCCGCTCGGCGGCGCCGCGATCACCTCCTCGGCCTGGTCACGACCGTGACGGCCGACGCGGTCAGTTCACGGAAAGCGGTGGTCGCGAACGGTAATCCCCCGTTGGTCCGCCCTCTCGGGTGGTACACAGCGTGACCGCTAGCGCCGCCTGCGTCCGGTGGCAGGCCGTGATTTGTGCTGCTTTCGGCGGGGAGCAGGGCGTGGCGGATCTGGCTGGAGAGCCAGCTGGTGTAGCGGGGCTCGGGCCAGCCGCATCGTGCCACGAGCGTGTCGTAGTGAGCGGGGTCGTTGAAGATCCACAGGATGTCGGTGGCGTGGTCGGTGTCGAGTCCGGCAGCCAGCGGGCCGAGCGATGCCGCGTGCTCGGTGACCATGCGGGCTCCGGCGCGGCGGTTGCGTAGCAGGGTGTCCCAGAGCTCGGCGATGTCGGGGGCCTGGTCGGCGGCCCGGCGGACGACTTCGAAGATCCGCGCGGCGCGGCTGTTGATCAGGGTACAGACCCCCGCGTCGGCGTCCAGCGCGGCCGCCGGTGTCCAGGCTTGCCAGACAGGCTGGAACCAGGGGCGTTGCGCGATGGGGATGGGTTCGTCGTCGCCGGCCAGGGCCTGATCGAGCACCTGGCGGAGCAGGGCGGGCTTGGATCCGAACGCGGCGAACGCCGTCGGCCGGGCGACTCCCGCGGCCGCGGCGATGTCGGCCAGCGAGGTTGCGGCGTAGCCCTGGGCGGTGAACAGCTCGTGAGCGGCAGTGACGATTGCCTGCCGGGTCCGGCTTGCGCTCTGCTCGCGCAGCGGCGACTGGTATCGCCGTACACCTTCGTCGTGGGCCCGGACGAGCCGCTCCACATCCTGCAGATCACCGCGCCATCAGGGTTCGACCATTTCGTGGCGGACGTTGGCGAGCCCGCCAGGCAGCGCCGCCTGCCTGACCCGGCGCCGGTAGACCCCGCCGCCCTCGGCCACGCCGCGGCGCGTCACCACGTCGAGATCCTGTCGCCTTTTAAACCTGCCGCCGGATACCCGACGGCAGTCCGGCAGGGTGACAACCCCTGCCCGTCAGTCGACCGGGATCGGCTCCGACCGGAACACCTTGCCCGCTACCGCCCAGGGCCCGGGCACACCCGGGGTCGCGGATCTTTGACCTCCATGCTGAGCTGCAACGGTGGAGTAGCGCACCGGTTCGGTGCCCTAGCCTTATTACCCGCCAGTAGCCGCGAGAGCGTCCGGACCGTTCACCTGCGGGCTCCGTGAGTTTGGTGCGCGTTTGTTGAGGACCGCAGCGCGGGTGGCGTCGTCCGCCAGGTCAGCGGTCTTGGAGGTCGCCTGCCGCGGGTCATGCGACCGTGTCACCGCAGGCGGGCAGCGGTTGCGGCCGCCCGGGAATTTGGCTGGCGGTGGCCGGAGCGGAGGTGCTGCTGGAGCCGGCCGAGGTGGTGGAGCAGGGTCGCCTTCTGAGAACGGGTGAGCCCGCCGGTCCAGGACACCTCGGCGCGGTGGAGGTCGGGCAGCAGGCTCTCGAGCGTTGTCACCCCTTCGGGTGTGGCCTCGACGAGGGCGCGGCGGCGATCTGAAGGGTCTGGGTAGCGGCGGAGCAGGCCGCGCCGTTCCAGGGTGTCCATGACGCCGGACAGGGCCGGGCGGGACAGGAAGCACCGGGAGGCGACGACCGACGGGGCGAGCGGGCCGCCCTCGCCGCGCAGCACTTCCAGCACGATCAGCGCGGTGGAGGACGGCAGGCCCCGCGCCCGCACGAACGAGTCGACCAGGGCGCTGAGCGCCTCTCCGGCCCGGATCACGTTGAGCACGACCTCGGTGGCATCGGCGCGGGCTCCCGCCCACTCCTGCTCGAAGCCGGGGGGCACCCGGAAGATGGCAGCTTGGCTCACGTCGCTGATGCTATCCCCTTGACAGCCATGTGTTAAGCAGTCAATAGTTAAGTAGTCAACTCAAGGGGAGGATGCCATGCCACCGATCACCGGAGTCCACCACCTGTCCCTCACGGTCACCGACCTCGACGCCAGCGCGGCGTGGTACCGGGAGGTGTTCGGGCTGCAGCAGGTCATGGAGGAGACACACCAGGGCGGCCGGGCGCTGGTGTTCATGCAGCCCCAGACCGGGGTGTTCCTCGGGCTGCACGCCCACGACGGCAACGACGGCCGGCCGTTCGGCGAGACCCGCACCGGCCTGGACCACCTCTCGTTCTCCGTCGGCTCCCGCGACGACCTCACCGAGTGGGAAAAGACCCTGCGCGACCACAGCGTCCCCGTGTCGCCGATCTCCGACCAGCCGTGGGGCTCGGTGCTGGTGTTCCGCGACCCGGACAACATCCAGCTCGAACTGTGCGCCCCGCCCGCCGCGTGACCCGCCAGGAGCCAGCCATGCACTACCTCGTCACGAGATCACCCCGACGATGCAGGCGGCGGACGCCCTCGACGCCGGTCCCGGCGGGCCCGGCCCGCTGTTCGAGTTCATCGGCGCCCGCTACCAGCCGGTGATGTTCTGGGTCGCGGCCGGGCGCCGCTCGGCATCCTGGATCATCGACGTCACCGACGCCGCCCAGCTGCACGAACTCGTCCACATCGCCGCCGCCAAGGCGCGTGCCGAGCCCGAACTCACCCCGATCGTCCTCGGTGAGGACGCCGCCCGGACGATCCCGGCCGCTATCGCGGTCGCCTCCCAGGCGCCCTGAGCGGCGCCGGATGCGGGCTCTGCAAGCGCTGTTCCCGGGCCCTGAGCCCCGCGCGACCGAACCCTTCGGGAGTCACCATCCAGACCACCGAACTCGGGCACATCGTGCTATACGTCCACGACGTCACGCAGTCGTCCGGGTCCTGCCGGGACGTCATCGGCTAGCGCCAGATCCTGCCCGCCCAAGGGCAGCCCGAGCCGATGCCGGTGCCCCACGCGGCGCTCAACCGCGCCGCCCGGCCGGACCCACCACGAACTGCTGCTCATCGAGGCCGGCCCGGACGCCGACCAGCCCCAGGGCAACCGCATCGGCCTTCACGCTTCGGGCTCAAGATCGGCACCACCGACGAGAACTGCATTAGCAGCTCGGGGCACCGCGAGGATGCAAGAGAATCGGCGCCGCTTCTTGCGCTCCAGTGGCGGATTGCTCGCGATGCTGCTGGGATCAAGCATGCTGGCCGCCTGCGGCGCGAGTACGACCTCCTCGGCTTCCAGTCCGGCGGCGTCCACCCCACCGGTGACCGGGGAGTTTGTCGCTCCCCACTCCGATAGACGCTGGCCGTTTTGACTCCGGCGGAAGCGGCCGACACGGTTCGTGATCCCTGACACCCCACAGGCGGGCGTGCCCGCCCGTGTACGCCACCGTCCACCTGGCGAACTCCGCTCTGCTGCTGCCGTCGACGACAACCTCCCGCGCCCCTGCGGTTGACGTACCGTTGTTAGGTATCTGGCCCGAAAGGCCAAGTGACTATCTTGTCCCCGCCTGTTACCGCGGCGGGACCCGGGAGCGCATTGCGATGAGCTTGATGAGGGTCCAGGCGGTGCGCAGGTGGGCGGCGGTGGCCGTCGGCCTGGTCTTGCTGTGCGGGTTGCCGGTGATCGCCAGCGCGCTGCCCGTGAGCGTACCCAAGCTGACCGCCAGTCAGCTCCGCGGGCGCATCCTGGCCTCGGCCGGTGAGTCCTACGCAGGGTACGCGGAAAGCAACGCGACGTTCGGGCTGCCGTCGCTGACTGGCTTTTCCAGCCTGACGTCACTGTTCGACGGCGTCACGAAGATGCGGGTCTGGCGGGCAACGGCCACCCGGTGGCGGGTCGACGTGCTCTCCGACGCCGGCGAGCAAGACACCTACCAGCTCGGCTCCAGCACCTACCTCTGGGATTCCGGCGAGCAGCTGCTCACGGAGGTACTCGGCGCGCAGCCGGTGCGGCTGCCGCGCGCGGCTGACCTGGTGCCGCCGACGCTGGCCGTCCGCGTGCTGGCCGAGGCCGGACCGCAGGCCAGGCTCGGCCTGCTCGCCCCGGTGCGGGTCGCGGGCCAGAGCGCTGCCGGGCTGCGGGTCACGCCGGCCGATCCCGCCTCCACTGTCGGGCAGGTCGACATCTGGGCGGCGCCGGCCAGCGGGCTCCCGCTGATGGTCGAGATTTTCGGCCGCGGCTCGGGCCGCCCCGCGCTGGAAAGCCAGTTCTTCCAGGTCAGTCCCTGGCGACCCGATCCGCAGGTGCTAACCCCCGTCCGGGGCCCCGGCACCGGATTCACCACGACAAAAGCCAGCACCCTGCCTGGCGCGTTGCGCAACCTGGTCCTGACCACACTGCCCGCTCAGCTGGCCGGGCGCGTTCGTCTCCCGGTGCAGCCAGGATTTTCCTCCGTCGGCGTCTACGGCGGCGGCCTGGCCACCTTCGTCGTAGTAGGGGTGCGCGGCTATGCCGGGCATACCCTGATCTCAGACGCGCGTTCGGACGGCGGCGCGGCGCTGAGCCTGCCGTCGGGCGCCTCGGGCGTGCTGATCAGCGCGCCGCTCGTCAACGCGGTGCTGGTCCGGCCCGCCCGGGCCGCCCATCGCTGTGTCACCTTCCTGATCGCGGGAACGGTCAGCCCCCAGGTACTCGAACGGGCGGCGAATTCGGTCGTGACCCAGCGGAGCACGCTGCCGTGATCACCACCAAGGCGCTCACCAAACGCTTCGGCGCCGTCCAGGCGGTGCAGTCGGTCGACCTGGACATCCGCGAGGGCGACCGCTACGGCCTGCTCGGCCCGAACGGCTCGGGCAAAACGACCCTGGTCCGCATGCTGCTCGGCTTGGTCTATGCCACCAGCGGTGAGATCGAGGTGATGGGCCAGCGGATCCCGCGTCATCTACGCGAGGTGCTGCCCCAGGTCGGCGCGCTGATCGAAGAGCCGGCGGCCTACCCGCACCTGTCGGCCCGGGCGAACCTCGCCCTGTTCGACGCGGCCGGGCCGGGCGGGTCCGCAGGCCGGCGCAGCCGGGGCACGCGGATCGGCGAGGCCCTGGAGCAGGTCGGGCTGGCCGGGGTAGGCCGCAGGCCGGTTAGAGCCTACTCGCTTGGCATGCGCCAGCGTCTGGGCCTGGCCGCGGCGCTGATCCGTCGGCCACGGCTGCTCATCCTGGACGAACCGGGCAACGGCCTGGATCCGCGCGGGATCCGGGATCTCAGGGAGCTCCTCATCAGCCTGAACGAGACCGGGGTGACAATCTTCTTGTCCAGCCACCTGCTCGCGGAAGCCGAGCAGCTGTGCACCAGGGTCGGCGTGCTCGACTCTGGCCGCCTGGTCCTGCAGGACGACCTGGCCACCTTGCGCGCGCCGACCGGCCGGATCCTCGTCTATACCCCCGATGCCGACCGGGTGACGGCGATGCTCGACGGGCAGGTGGAACAACGAGACGGCGAGCGGCTGGTGGTCCGGCACGCCGACGCCGCCGCGCTCAACTCGCGGCTGGTCGGGGCGGGACTGCGGGTCAGCGCCATCGGCGCGGAGCAGCGGACCCTGGAAGAGATCGTGCTGGCCGTCACCGGCACCGGGTCGGACCACATCGGGGGATCGGCGTGATCGGGGTCGAGCTCATCAAGCTGGCCCGGCGTCCGCGGACGTGGATCAGCCTGGTCCTGACCTGCGCGCTGCCGTTCATGGTGGCGATCTTCATCGCGATCACCCACCTGACCCCGCCGCCCGGCCAGGGCGGCGCGTTCCTGTCCGCGGTGCTGGCCGACGGGGCGCTGTATCCCGCGGCCGCGCTGGCACTCGTGCTGCCGGTCTTCCTGCCCGTCGCCGTCGCGGTCGTGGCCGGCGACTCCATCGCGGGTGAGGCCGCCACGGGCACGCTCCGCTATCTCCTGGTCCGCCCGGTCGGCCGGACCAGGCTGCTGGTCGCCAAGCTCACCTCGGTCATCGTGTACGTCTTGATGGTGGTCATCGCGGTGAGCGTGACCGCCTACGCGACCGGGGTGCTGCTGCTCGGCCCGTCCCGCGGCGCCGCGGTCGGGCTCGCGCCCGCCGGCAGTGGCCCGGGCAGCCTGGCCCCGACCGCGGGACAGCTGGCCGGCGGCGCGGTCACCTCGCTGTCCGGCGCGCCGCTGAGCCTGCTGCAGCTGGCCGAGCGCACCGCCGGCGGGATCGCCTTCATCACCGTGTCCATGCTCGGTGTGGCGGCGATCGCGCTCTTCCTTTCCACCGTCACCGACTCGGCGCTCGGCGCGGCCCTCGGCGCGCTGGCCGTGCTGGTCGCGAGCGAGATCCTGGTCACCCTCAACGCGGCCACCGTGGTCCAGCCCTACCTGCCGACCAGGTACTGGCTGGCCTGGATTGATTTCTTCCGCCAGCCCATCTTCTGGCGCAATATCGAACGCGGCTTCGCCATCCAGGCCGTCTACGTGGTGGTCTTCCTGGCCGCCGCGTGGGCCAGCTTCTCCACCAAGGACATCACCGCTTAGCCGGTCTACCGCATGCCCAGGGCGGTCAGGGAGCGGCAGTCGGCGGGGGTGAGCTGGGTTAGGGCGGCGCCGCGCAGGGCGCGCAGCACGATGCCCACCACCAGGGGGGCGGTGGGGAGCTGGCCGTGCTGGATGCTCACGCCGGGGCAGACGGACTGCAGCGGCACATTGACCGCGCCGGGCAGGCGGGCCGAGTCGGGCGGCTGCACCACCTGGTCGTCGGTGGTCCACAGGGACAGCCACGGCGGGCGGGTGGCCGCAGAGGTCTGCTGGAGGCGGGCCAGCAGGGCGCTGCCCGGCACCAGTTCCTCGCAGGCCACCGGGCATTCGCCGGGCAGGTTGGCCACGCCCACGGCGGCGATGGCGGCGCCGTGCAGCGGCGAGCCGAGGGTGATAATCCGGCGGGCCTTGGCCGGGCCGTCGTAGTCGACGTCCCACAGCCAGGCCACGACACCTCCGGCGGAGTAACCGATGACGGTCACCGGGCCCGAGCCGGCCGCCAGCGCCTGGTTGACGTACCCGTTCAGCACGTTCGCCTGCACCTGCAGGTCGCCGGTGCCGTCCCCCGCCAGGTGAACCACGATGGGATGGCCGCCCGCGGCAGAGATCCGGCCGGCCAGCGCGTCCAGCGCACCGGTGCTGCCGCCGTACCCGGGAACCAGCAGGACGTCACCGGGACGGTGCTCATCGGCGGCGGGGACGGACGGGCCGCCGGTGAGCGCGGCGACGACGCCGGCGACGGCACCCGCCGCGGTGAGCAGCGCGAGGACGGCCAGAAGCAACCTGCGCCGGGGGCTCAGGCCGCCCCAGACGCGAACGGTACGCACTCTCTCATGGTGCGGCCTGGCCCGAGGCAAGTGCCACGGCCCGTTCGGCATAAAAGGACTGAGCCCGAGGGGGCGCGGACGATCAGGTGGCCGCGGGCCGCCGCGGCGGGCAACCCCACACCAGCGGCCATGGACGCGACCACCACCCAGGACGAGACGTTCAGCTGGGCCGCGCCCGACAGGCCGTGCCCGAGGTTGCAACCGCCGGCGATCCAGCCGCCCGCGCCTAGCAGGAAGCCGCCGGCGGCCACCACACTCCGAGTCTGCCGGACGGCGGACCCGCTAACACTCATTAGGAAGCACAGCTGACCGCGCTGCAGCACGTAGCCGATACCCAGTCC